>Ga0209671_1000301_pt1 | contig 29534 bp, 18 predicted proteins | sample WorMetHERISLAND2_2_FD_187401 | JGI IMG/M metagenome (GOLD analysis project Ga0209671, IMG submission 187401) | Marine gutless worms symbiont microbial communities from Max Planck institute for Marine Microbiology, Germany - Olavius geniculatus... | ecosystem: Host-associated > Annelida >...
GAATGGCCATAGCCATCATAGGCTACTCAAGCTAAAATTGAGTGCATTAACAGCGAATGCAGGGCCAAGACGACAGCCAGATCATTCTGCATACGATTCGCATGCCGTTTTTCTGGTTTTCGATTTATAGACCCGCTTACACATGATGAAGCCAGCTCGTCGAGCCAGTTAAATCTTATAAACGGTTATTAGTTTATCACTCATGCACTCACACAGTTAAATGCCGAAGGCTCTTTTCTTGAAGTTTGAAAATGTTGCCCAAGTCAAAGTTCGCTGATGTCTGTCTGTCAAGGGAGTGATTGCCGGAATGACTCGTCGCCGAAATGACCTATACAATGTGTCGAGCGAAACGTAAAACTCTATCCACTCACGGTATTTTGAGAACATCAAGTTTGAACAAGTTTTAAGCGAAAGACAACATGTGCACTTTATGAAGCCAAGCGCACATATTCTGTCTTGGAAAAGCCCATTTTATCTGTTTCTATACATTATAGACACTCAAGATGCACTCAGGAATCGTGTCATGCTAATTCCATCGGCTGCATCATATACCGCATGCACGACACGTTTGCACGCGACGGCGTCTGCCAATTAGCAGATAAAATAAATGAGATTCTTCAGAATTTGCTGGTCACATAAGTGGCCCTAACAACTAAACATTATAACAAAACTGCAACGATTGGTTGATTAAATGACAGGATATTTAACTGATAGATGGGCTAACTTCATACAAAGCTAAGCACCTAGTAGACCAAAAACCAGAGTACAAATTTTATTTAATTTAGTATATGGCAATTAGCAGTATTAATTAATAATATGCATGTACTACCTCGACCCTTATAAAAAGACGATAACTATAAATAATTATTAGTTTATTTTGTTTGTTTACCGTATGGTTTTTGCGTAAATACAGCGATTTAGTTACTCCAAGTAGACTGTTCTAAACGGACGATAAAACAAAACATAGAACAGCAACAAAACAATAAACAAACAAACAACAATACTGAAATTATATAAAGTTTATAACGAAAAGAACAAAGTTTTAAATCATACCGTTTCGTATACCAGCAAACTTACGAAGAACAAAGAGACTGAATGCGCGTGGGAGCTTGTGCTACTCATGGCTCTAAGCAAATGCGCTTTTAACTGACTTCTAACGCACTGCTTTAGCCATGCTAAACGCGAACCGGCTTCACGGATGTATTTTTTATTTATGTTCACTGTTCACTGTGTGCCTTGCTTGGTTATAAGACCCCTTTTCGTCTTTTACGTCCATCGGCAAGCATTTTTATCTCCGCATGCTGGCTGTCGTTTGATGATGTAAAGTGCGCAGTTTAGTCGATTCGGTTGGTCGACTTCCTCTGTGTATGCGAATGAGCATCGTAACAGTTAAAGGCACCTGCTTGCATGACTCGTGAGCGCCGATAAGCTTTATAATCTCAGAACGAACACAGCTAAACGGTCGCATGTGATTGTCAGTAAAAACTCGACTTATTGCTCGCGCTAGCAGACTGTCTGTTGGACCCGCAGTCTAGACATGTAGTCGGCAGACACATTATTGTTCATTATTGTATTACTAGGATGGGTCTCTCCGTCTGTCTTTTAACTCTAAAACAAAAAGGCATAAAAAAAACCAAGTTGGGGTGAACGCTGCTGTGGCCGGAGTAGCTGGTGAGCCAAAATTTAGCTCAACAAAAACAGAGTTACGGCTAGGCAGCTTTACAGCGGACCGCCGCACAATATAGCGCCACTTTTTCTAGTTAAGACTTACTATACATCTTTATCCTATTGCTCACGCTATTATGTTTTTTACTCTACTGCGGAAACACACAATAAGTTTGCAATAAGGCACAGGTTTTCGAAGTCATTCAAACGCTAAAACGATTTAGAATTGCTGCATAAGCTCAGACTGCAGACATTCTAACAAACATTATGCTGGATCAGTCATCGTCGTCATAGATTATGCTGCTTATGGCCGCCATTCACATTCATTGCATTAGTGCAATGCGGTAATGCACGTGAACGGTTGGCGCGTATTGTGCACAACTGGCCGGTATTGCACCGTCTATGCCGAGCAGCGAACGACGCACTATCTTGGAACCGCCAGAGAACAGCTGCGAATAATACACATTTGATAGAATTTGCAGCAGTAGCAACAGTGCTTTTAGCAGATTACCGTATTATGAGTAGTGAATGTGTACAAGGTTAGACACAATCTATGCGAGACGTGTAGTGACGACGGCTTGGGAGATATCTGTTTCATTCCCCTAGCATTTTAAAGATTGTCTTTACTAGTGACTACAAATATACTAAAAAAATTCTACAGGCATTGAAGTTATACGTAGCATGATTTAGCAGCGGCCAAAAAACGCTATTATTTAGCAGCTTAAAAGTAATTGCGAGGCGCGAGTTTGACAAATTTAAAGGTAACTGTAAGTTATTGCCTGGTTCAGGCTAAGTCACCAGCGTGCCTGACTGTCTCAAGTCTGGGACCAGCTCTACTCAAAACGGCGAAAACGCTGGCAAAAGTAGACCTCTTCGTTAGCTAGTTACCTTTCATTCCGTTTTTAAATACAGCTACTAATTATTATGGTCTTCTTTTTTGTGAAATGGATTTTTTAAATTCTTTTCTTGCCAGATGATGTACGAGCGTACAGTCCAATTAAATATTCATCAACAGCGTAAGCCTGCGGGATGTGTCGGTGGACAAATGCGGTCGTCAGGAAACCCTGTAGAACAACAGGACCCCCAACAGGATTGTGATAAAAGATAAAAGATATAGTTAGCTATTCATAGACCCCCAACAGATTACTCTATTTACGTTCAACTATTGCAACCTTTAGTCGCACATTTTTATTTTTCTCTACTTTAAGACAGCATCATAAACATCGAATCTGGACCTATGCAAATTTAGGAAAAACAAAAAATTCGTATTTTTTCCGAATCTGCTCTTCAAAACCCGTTTTTACTTCTGTTGCAGATATTTTGCCTAGGTGCTATTAGTGTCCAATAATTTTATGACAAAAATGATGAGTTGATGATAAAGATGAAAAAAAACATTTATTTTTGATTTGTATCTATATACAAATTAATGTTTTATTTTAGCTTTTTCCCCATCTTTTTCGTTATGTACGTCAAACAATATACACAAATAAGTCTATTTGTACGGTATATTACTTTCATCATCATCATCATCATCATCACTTTATTTGAGTCAGGCAGCATGGCCCATAAAACACAAGTACGCACATACATACACAAAACACAGAAAAGCTAAGCTAAAAAGGAATAAAAAATGAAGAAAAGATGCGTCTAACTTTAAACAACAGATTAACAATTTAGCGTCATGAAAGTATACTTGGTTTTAGAGTGTCTCATTGTGACATCGAGTTACTTTTAACAAACTTGTTGTCACTGTTGCTGATGAATTCATAATATAAATATTGTGTTCTACGTTTTGTCGGTTATGCTTTTTAGTCCGCCCGGAAGCGATAGCTTGCGGAGCGGACTCAAGTTTTACTGCAAATGTTTTATTTTTTTTAACGCGAGATCTCCGAGATGCATGGGCCGACTAGCGTGGAATTTTGCACGGAGGTCAGTACTAGGCTTTATTTTATAACGCCTGATCAAAATTTCGAGGGGCGTTCCACGAAAAAAATTTAGGGGCCAAAACATGCAAAATTTAGCCCGATTTCGGGCGACTTCGAAGTTCGGCGGCGAATATTCTCGAAAAAGATAAAGATATTCAAAATCGGACAAATATTTTATTTACCGCGATTCTTCCTGCGTTAGGCAAAACAAGTTCGGAGAAGTGTGGTCCAGTAACCTTGAAGATCTAGATGTGAAATCGTACCCACCTAAAGCGCCTTTTTCAGAAGACCATATTTCGGCCCCCAGGGGGTGCTGCGCCCCCAAATTTTTAAACGCGTTGGAGAATGGCCAATTTTGCTACGCACTTCCCAACGGGGACGTGGGTCTCCCTTACAATTTTTTTCAAACAGTGGTCAAAAAATGGCTTAAAATGTAGTGTATTAGCCGCGAGAACTTTGGAGCCAAAGGGAGTAGCTTTATAAAACTTTGCCACGTGACGTGCTGCTAGATATTGGTGATAACGCGAGTACAACTTTTAGAGGGCATCCCCCCTTAAAATTTGGGAGGGCAAAAAACGTCCAAAATTTAGTACTTTTCCTTTTACAACATTTTTTGAGTTTGACCGCAAATATCTCTGGACTGGATAGAGATATCGACAAGCAGTAAACGGCGTTATCAAGTACTGTTAATCTCGCGTTGAACAACAGAAATTTAGTGAACTTTAGTCCACTAACACCAGAGATTACGCGGCTAATGTTTACCCAGCCTAAGTCATCAGTGCGCGTTTTGCGTATGCTAATATATTTAAATGCGGGCCACGTGACTTTGCTACTGAGAAAATTTTACCCCTTCCTAAATTTCCTCCCCAATTGGACTTAAGGCACCGGGCGGACTCAAATCTCTAGTTTCATCTGTTATTTCTATCACGTCAATAATCGACAGACTAAGAACAATCTCTCCACAAACGCTGCATTTCTTTGAATAAATCTATTGGGCGTGGTTTCAACTGCATTTCAGTTACTTGAAAACCTAACACACTAAAGTTGTCAAAGTCAAAGTCAAATTGGCTAAAAATTTATTCGACTTTGACTTTTTAACATAAAAATCATTTGAATTAAGCTTTGACTTAGACTGAAGTCAAAATCACTTGACTTTATAGTTTAAAGGTGATGTTTCTGTGTAGAATCTGCTTGATCCAGACACTGTCGGCCGTTCACCTTCTCAACTAGACATTTAGAGAGTCGAGACAAGTAACACTCCCCGCCCCTAACCCACATATCGATACAATACCGCGAACTGCGGCCCAAGCAATAGTGGCTATTATTGGAGGCGCTAATCTCCGTTTCCATAGCCTTCAGCCAGACATTACAAACAGCTATAATGCCCTAAGCCAGACATCCGTGCACGAGGACGAGAATAGTGCATTGTGCATCTCAATTTGTTCGGTTACCATCTTAGTACTAACCGCATTCGACATGGCAAAACTTCGCTGTTCAACGCCCACGCGCTATCGTTAAGCTGAATGCAGATTCGGTTTAGAGGCCTGGCTTAGTGGAAAGCTATCGATCAACTAAGTTGCTCAACGTCAACCGCGGTTAGTTCCCGGTTGGAAACTGAATGTACTGTGGCCACTAGAGCGTGTGGTGACAGCGTAGCGATGTGTCAATAGCCTACCAGTACCTGGCAAGCTAATGCGACAGAATGCTATACCGTCCCCTGTCCGTATTATACAATTTTTTTCTTTCACTATAGAACGGTACTTGTGACCACAGATAAATAGATATATAATGGAAAAATGATGTGCACTGTTTCAAACTTTTATAGTATTATTCACCCATGTTCAAAAAGCTTAATACACCGCAGCATCAGATTCCACAACATAGTCATGATAAACATTTACATACCGCGATATTTCTAAAACCGACACAGTGCGCATCACTAGGTAACGAGGCTATTGCTGGATGTGCTAAAGCACATGACAATCTTGAGCGATGGCCGGCGACGACGCTAGTAGATCAGAAGATAGTAAATGAAGGCAATTACATGTATAGACTGGAGCGCAATAACTCACTAGAGTTCGATGCTCACTCTGTGTGGCTTACAGCTGCACTGCTTCAGTAACAGAGAAGTAATAACAGTCATCATGATACGTAATAGCCCTAGTAATAACGAGAAGCGATCGGAGATCTAAAACATTCGCCGAGAATAATGCTGCCACCTGGCGAACATATGTGTACTGAGTCCGTTGCAAATGGTACTAATAGGAGTGTCGTAATGTATTAGATTAAAGTTGTAAAAGTGATGCCATAAAGACGTGTACACAGATGCATCAGCCGGAATCTACTGTGATGATAGGATAAGATACGAAGACGCGTCGGATGGCCGTATAATAACGGCGTCACAGTGTACGCAGTCATCATCGGTAGTTAGTTGTGCGGAGTGTCGCGTGTTGTGCGGTGTTTAGCGTCCGCAGATCAGTCGCGCGTCAGATGTCGCACCGAGAGATGAAAGTCACACGCACGGACATGTAGGCAAACATGAGGTCGTTACATTGCCACCCGGCAGCTAATCAACTATCATTACTAACAGTTCTCGATGCGGTTCTTTACGATCTTCAGCGGCTGCATGCAGCTTCGCCTAGCAGTTGCTGCAATCTTCTTGCTGTACGTCACACGTCCGTCCATTTACACCCGAGTACAGTGTGTCATTTCGCTATATGTGATGGGCTTTAACCAAATCAGTCAAGGAGTCCTGGATTTTAACTAATCCAAGGCTCTTTGACTCAGCCCTCTATCCTCAGCGGAACAGAAATGACGAGCACCAGTAACGGTGTACCAGCTTACGAACTATAGGCGTACGAAGTGGAAATGACACGTTTATTCCCATTTTGCTAACCTAATGTGTACTCGGGCCGACTCAGCCTCCTATCCTCTACGGAAAAAATGAGTACTGGAAACAACACGTCTATTTGCACCGGTGTCATCTGACTTTGTTGCCGTCGTCATTCCACCCGGGCAATGATGACAGGGGTAAAGATAAGACGAAGCATCATCGAACTGTTCCGTACTTCAGCGCGTACAGACATATCACAGCTTTGTTTCACCACAAGTTAGACAAGAAGTATACTAATAAGTTCGAAAAAAAAGAAAACATAAACCAACGTAAAAAAAGTCACGTCTGCCTGTTCCACACGGGCAAAAACACAACCAGATTGCAAAGCGCTTCTGGACACGTGCTTCATCCATGTGATCGAGCATCAGCAACGTGGCAAGTACATTATTTTCCTAAGCGGGCGTCCTAATAAACCGCATAACAAGTCTTGTCGTACGTCCGCCCGTCTGTCTGTCCATCTGCTTGTCTGCCTGCCCACACGGGCTCCTGAAAGTCCACATCCTAAAAGCGTAAAAACACAATTGCCGTGAACATTTCTCAAGGCAGGAGTACCCAATGTGTCAATTTTCAACTCGAGCAGTCAGAGATTAGTCATCGGTCGGACTTTTTGGACGTCAAAAACCACTAGAAAATGACGCATATTCTCGCCTAAATGTTTGCTGACGATGTCAACTATAGACGGACTGCCGCATGTTTTGTTTGTTTATGAGCGTGTCTTCCTGGTTCTTGTTGTACTGTGGACGTTTACGCTCCTCTGTGACCAGCTATGACTGTTAATTGGGTGACGTCTACGTCTGAAAACGTGTGACAGATAAGTGTTAGTCACAGCTTCTAGAAGTAAGTCAGTCAGCAGTATAAACCCCATTTCCACTTCGGCAATTTGTTGCAAGCTTGTTAAACAACAAGTCTATATACGACAAGGTGTGCAACATTTTAGCATGTGAGTGTGTGAATAAACTTCATTTGGCACGTGACAATCGCGCAATTACTCACGAAAAATACATTAGCAAATTTCGTACAAAGTCTACTGGTGAAAACATTGTAAAAATTGGTCAATATTTAGTGAAGATATGGAAAAAATACAATAGCTTACTTTTTCCACTTACCCTGTAGATGTAAAGATCTTGTACATTGTTTGCAGACGTTATATTTTACGAACTTGTCGCACAAAGTGTGGATTTACTGTAGACTGTCGATCTGTTGCGCACAGCACGTCGTACAACAAATCGATGACAAATCGGTGTGAGTGGCATTTGGACTTTGACAGGCACGTGTTAGTGTGAGTCAGGAAGCAGCATAGCGTCTCAGAGCAGCAGTGAGTGACCGACCGACGGTCTGACTGAGGCGGCAGCAGAAATCCCAAACGACGACGACGACGACGACGACTGCTGTGACGCAGCAACAGCCAACACTCTTGACAGTGACGAAGTGCGGTAAGGTCAGCGGCACACAGCAGCACGCAAACAGACGACGCTGCGGCTGCTGTATTTAGCCTGCCACATACGACAACGTGCCGATCGACACCGATCTGCGACTAGCGAAAGTCCAACTCTTATGATGCAACAGCTGGGCTAGATGAAATACGTTGGAAGTACGCATATAGAAATCAAGCTAGAGCCGTCGTGATGTACAGAATAGTCATTGGACTAAGTACTACGTACAGTACTGCTGGAGTAGGTAAGCGAGTACGTGGTACGAGCTTATACCACTCCAGACAACAGTGTTGTAACATAATTAAACCACGCTTAGCGTTTTATGGCCCACGACTGCAGCCAAAAGCTGTGAAAACAGTACCAGTGTGAGCTGAGTGATGTGGTTTAATTGCAATACCGACACCATCTGACACTATCTGACTTCTAGAATCCAAAATAAGAGAGGGCATCGTTGTAAGTTCGGTGTTCCAGTTGGATGCGTTTACGTTTTCAATTACAATTACAATTCTTCTCTGCAACTACTCGGATCTGGAACTAATTATAGCTGCTTATGTCGTCATTCATGTCCCCGTTCATCGAGGCATTCAAGTTTCGATTGGTAGGCAGCGCGGCGACTCAGACGTCAATTTAGAGACATTTACCTGGTTTTATCAGCGCGTTTTGCACGTTTATATCAGCTTCAGGAATTTGGACTAAGCATTTTAAAAAACTTTAACACTTGTAGTTAAGACGTTTTGCCATAGACAACTGTAGATACTATGATTTGCCATTCTGCTCTCGAATTATACAATAGGCCTCTAGCGTTACACAACCACTGGAAGTTGCTTCAGGTCACGCGGAAGAAATGACAAATTCTCCAAGCAAGCACAATAGCTCGGCTTAGTCGATAAGCTAAGCCAGCGGTGCGAAGGCCGCCGGTCGGGTATAAGGCAACCTCCCTCGTGGCCTCAAAGCACCAGTGGATAAGCTCCCGAGCAACTGACGCAACGCTTCTTGCAGCCCATAAACGATGTTGTCTCAACTGCTCAAGTAAGCGGTCGAGTAGGCCTATAGTGTTTTGTTTAGTGTCGTAATTCGTGCTGCCGGAGCAGATAAAGACATCTCAGTCACTTTTGACTTTCTGGCATCGTCTAAGAGTTTTTAGAAGGTTCTTAAGAAAATCATACCCTGACATCACCATCGCAACCTAGTTATGTTACCTTTGTGGTAGCTTGAGCGGTCGGCAGTGTGGCGTAGCGGTAAAGCGTTGAGTCAAATCAACGAAGTTACACTACGGCGGGCCCGGTTAGTACTTGGATGGGTGACTGTCCACGGTACGAAACCAAGCCAACTAGGTCGACTCAGCCTTCTGCCCTCTGTGGAATGGTAAAATAAGTACTGGCGGTGGTTACGGCCATTGCTAGAGAAAAAACGGCGAGTCCTGCGCAACAGTAGGCCCTGTGGCCAGGACTGCTGGTATAATGGCCCTGTCGGTTAAAGGCGCTGGCTGTTAATTAAAGCTCCATCCGGCCGACTTGGGTTATATGCTAGCTTGATTGAGTCTAACCCTCGCCGGCTCAAAGCGCCAAAATGGATGAGCTCTTTCGCAAAGGACCTAACTGTATCATGCGAATCGTTTTTTTCTTCTTCTGTAGTAGCTCTGATATTAAAGCAATTCTGATTGATTCATTGACTGACTCACTCATAATTTTAATGCAAAGTCTTAAAACTAAGCTGTCGCCAAAAGTTTTTTGCAACCTCATTCTGTCCGCAAATATTCTGTTTAATGCTGCGAACCACGTACCGTACAGTTCATTTCTGTCGCTTCGTGCGAACCTTAACAGTCTCAACCGCGCATCACGCGAAAAACCATAAAATCCGTGCGAACCTCTTTGTAAAAAGTTTTGAACTTCTCAGTCTCAGTCATCAATCATCAAATGATTAAACTGCTGCTGCGGTCTTGCGTCTGCCATCGTAGCAACACATTCTGTTTCGTGCGATGACAAGATGCCAGTTGGTAAGGCTACGCCTAACATTTCATGCGTGAAGCAGACACTGCTGCAGCTGCTGCTGGTGACGCAGATGCTGAAGATGAGCGATGACGTCACGTGACTATACGTCATCAGTCACGTGACCTGTCAGCCGACTGTCAAGCGGCATTTGGCGCACATTTATCGAACACTGCAACTCATGCAGATCGCACACTGATCGACGACAACCAACTAAATGAGTCTTGAACGTCGCAAACTGCACGTAAGTGCCAGGCCGCTTCTGTTTCAATGTAGGCCTATATTGTATGTTACAACGTCGACTATTAGCGGTTGGCGGCTCTTCACAGTTACATTCTTTTCGCCATCCCGGGCTACTGACAAATACTTTCGTGCTGCGTTCTTTCCACATTTGATGACGGTAAACGTTCTCCCATGATGACGTCACTCGAATGACGTCAGAAGCAGCCCGCTGACAGTTGCGACAAAACGTCATGCTCCCTTAGGGAAAAGTTGGGACGGACGGGACGGACTTGGGCCACCCACCCTGTCTTCCGACGCTAAAAGACGGACTGACGAGGAAATATATTTTGGTAGTAAAAACGAGAACAGAAACAACACAACTGGTATTCCTTTTTTACGAAAACGTGAACTAGAATTTTTTCGATAAAAAACAACTAAATAAAATAAAAATTACGGCAAGCAGAACGAACAAAAACAACATTTATTTACGGCACCACAACCCTGCGATTCAAGTCAATTAAACAATTCGCAACACAACAGTTTCCAGCGTAAAACGTTGAAACATTCGTGACATAAGCCACTAGTATCAGTGCAACTCGCGAAACCATTTCACATGCTAGACACCGCCAGAACATTAATTCTGTAGACAGTATGCCAGAGTTGCCCACCGGCATTCCAAAATGCCAAGTATCTTAAACTAATTGTCATTCGTAAAGGCGTTTTTCCGAACTAAAATTGAACAGACAGTGAAGATTTCGTGATCAGAGCTCGCATCTTTTTGACACAATAGAACACTACGATATTCTGTCATAGCTTTGCTGACGCCTTGTAAAACTATAACAAAGTCCTGTGGTAAAACCAAAAGTGTGTTTTAAAAACCATAGCCTGCACCTATTAAACTGTATAAAAACTAGAAGTAAAGTAGTTTGAGAACTAAAATATTTCTGTGTTGACGCCCGGAAGGATGTGACGCCAGTACGTTTGTAGCGCACAATGGCAATGCTTGAGAAGGGTCTGTCAACGTGGGTTGGCATGCCGTAGGGTCGCCTTGCCGCCTGGGTACTGAGGCAGAGCGATGCAAGACGATTGACTGATTGATTGATGAGTTTGCGGGATTCGGCGCAGAAGACGCTGCACAAAAGTCCCTGCAGCAACAAATAAGCGGCGAACGAACGCCATCGACATCGAATACGACGACGACAGCGGCGAATAAAAGACGACGAAATAAGTAAAAAAGAGAAGTGTTCGGTCCGTTCCGGTCTGGTTTGTATGCAGTGCACGTGATCGACGGGCCGCTGCTGTGGATCGTTCAGTAAGCGTCGAGCAAGTCAAAGACTTCTTCGTGCAACAATCGACGTCACGTTGCGACAACGCCAACACGCAACTTCAGTACCGAAGCAACTGACATGACATCATGCACCCAACCCTTTCTTCCAGGCTTCCAGCAATTTTAATCGATGATTGCAGATTCGTTGACGTCAACATCTGCGTTCTGCCACTCAGCGGAAGTTGGTCGTACCGCGCTATCGATTGAACAGTTTCGGTCGTCGGCGCTTTTCTGTGGCGGGCCCGTCGACTTGGAATTCGCTACCAGACAGACTTCGTGACCTAGAACTGAAGACAGCTGAAGACATACATTTTTGCGAAATATTAATGACAAAATGTATTAAGCGCATTAGAGATCTTTTTGAGTATGCGCTATATAAATTTACACTTTACTTACTTACTTACTTACTCATACATACACTATGCACTCTCTCACTAGACAGCTTTTGCGTATAAAAATAAGTCATCAAGCTTTTTGTTAAAATCTAGTTAAATGTCGACCGATTTTTTAAATTAATTTACTGTGCAGTGAGCACAAAATTTTTGAAAATTTATGTCATAGTTTCAGTCACTAAAATTCATAAACCTGCCTAAAGTTTTAGCATCATCCTTTAGTTCACCAAAGCAAATAAGCTTACAAGTAACAATACAACAAAGCGGTAATGCAGCAGAAACAACCAGGCAAAAACTGTGCTTACAGTAATATTACTTTCACGATCATAAAATTAATCTCATTCACATTTTCGTCTGCAGAAATTATTGCACACCACCGCCAGCAGCAGCAGCAGCAGTAGCAGCAGCGTGCCTGTGCACGGCTCGTATCAAACTGTGCATGTAATCCGCTAATCAGGATGCGAATCGTACGCAGATCCCCATTTCACCGCCGATTCTCTCCCCTACAACGGGGACGCCGATCCCCTTTGTCCCAACCATATCCCGACGACGACGGCGGCGGCGGCGGCTATATGCCGCATGACGAATATCAACTATGAAATATTAACACATGACGGAGAGCGACCTGGCCGGCGAGATGGCCAGCGAGTGGTTTTCACATACGCTTAAAAAGTTACTAATGTGCTAGCGCCATTCACCAGCCACGTGGCTTGCTCTGATAGGCTTATAGTTTTCACATACGCTAATGAGTCCATCTTGATCCCACGGACACTTGCCAGTGGACAGAAAATAATGCACTCTAGCAAGTAGGTCCCTATACACGCATCGGTTTATTACTCGGACACGAATTGATGCGTTTCGTCTCCATTATACGAAAGCCAGAAAACAGCGCATCGCTCGTCGCATTTCACGTTGTAAATTTCAATAATAAATATAACTAACATCTCTTTCATTAATCCGACAAAGTAATGCATCTCTAGATTTACAGCGTGTGTGTGCAATAGTTGCCAGTCAGAGTATGTCTAGAATCAACCTCGTCTCTCGCTTCCATCTCGCCACGTCATCGCTTACTTTTTTGTTGTTAATTTCACCATTGCTAAGGTCTTCTATCTTCTATGGCATGCGTACAAATAATTTATACGAAGTCGTAGTAAATGTTTTCCGTGTAGAGTCATTAATGTGCGGAATAGTTTGCCTGATTCTATCAGTTTTATACTTAAAACCATTACCGTAATTAAACTGTACAAAACGTGTCAAAGTTAAAAGTTTTACATACTGATTTTGATCATTAGATAATTTAGTTCCATAGGCAAAAAACAAATTCGGTAAAAATATAAACCTAAAATCTGCGTTTAATGCTGAAAATATAATACACAGGATGCCTTGGTTTATCTCCAGTTATTTCCCCGCAATTCACTCTTAAAATGTGCGCTGCATCAAAAATTGCAAAAAATTCACTAAAAACCCCAATTTTAAAAGTTCAAGGCCGTTCAAGGTCATCGATGTTGACAAATCTTAAAAACCCGTCACCAGTGCTTGTTATGATAAGCAGCATGTCTGTACCTATATGCAACCGTTTTCACGCTATACGAGCCAATAGCAGTAAAATTTGAACATTTTAGAGGGGGTATCTCTCCTTCATGTTCTCGTTCGAGGGAAACTCCCTGACCCAGCGGCCAAAAATTTTGTCACGAAAAACTAGAGTCCTCGCGGCATCCAGACGTAAAGATTTCGTAATCCTTGCTTGCACCGTTTTGATACAATACAGCAATGTGACAGACAAACGGACAGACAGACAGACCTACAGACTCCCCTGCCATGGCTAAGACGCGCGAAGCATTCTGCTATCGTGCGTAAAAATCCATCATATAATTATTTTCATAGCCTAAATCATGTGCTGACTTATTTCATTACACAAGGACTGGGTGTGACTAGGTGTTCATTTTTGCCTATATCATACGTTACACATCAATGGCAGCAAGCGCGTTAACAGGCGCATTGCCTGGAAGATGCGACGGCGACAATTGCATCTCGGGCTTGCTGCTGCTGCTGCTGCTGCTGCTGCTGATGATGATGATGATGATGATATTGGTGCTAGAGACGGATGATCTGGAGATGCAGTCAAAACCCCCACAAGATAAGCCTCCTAGGACAAAAACTTATTTCATAACGCCTACTTTAGAGTGCGACACCGCGTGAAAAATTTAAGCCGACGGTTGAGGTGGCCTCTCTGATTCGGCGGGTTTCCCGTCGACATTGTGCTCCATAAAAATTTACTTATTCGCTTACTTACTTAGTTTGTAAACTAAACAGTAATTCACTTTGTGTGGCTGTATTGGAAATCGCACGCGCGACGACATCAGGGCAGAATGATTGCTCAAACGTGCTTTCAATTCAACTCAACACTTTGGCATAAAGAGCGAAGCTTGTTGTATAGCGAAAGTTTTGTTGAAGGGAAGAGGTTTTGTCGTGAGGATCTCTGGGACTAAATGATCTGATGGGTAGACGGTAGGTATAGTAATGATCACTCAAGGCAAACAATGTCTATAGTGTCTGCTGCTCGAGGGCGACTTGGCATGCCGACAGGCGCCTGACGTACTCCGCGATGAATACAGCGTCTGGTGGATTATGATGCCGACAAAGCAACATGGTGCCTTGCGACTTGGCTTCAACGAGACGTTATGGATCTGTGTGACGACTTGAATGCCAAGGATCACGACCAACACTTTACTGTCAGCGACAAGGACAACAAGAAGCCCAACTGTCGCCAGGATAGCCGACCGTGTTGTCAGTGACCTTTAAGGTCATCCAAGGTCGACGAGTTTTATGTCATTTAAAAATAAATATGCGACTTCCTATCAATCAATAGCAACTTAGGCCCTCCAACTTAGGCCCTATCTCCCACCGTTCAGCCACAATACATTAGTGACGGATGACAAACGGTCGGACGGAAGAACGACAACCATGACAACAGCTCGACCGTTACTCAAGTACGGTCGGCTAAAAACTATAACGTCACTGGTTTTGGTATACTAGAGTTGATGACACACACCTCTATAATTGTTAAAGTGTATCTATTAGGCAAAACGTCTGACACAAGCTGGATGCCGACTAAAAGCCGGGTTTTTAATACGAGTCCAGAGAACTTCTAAAGCACTTGTTTTGGTATGAGCCGGGGGGGAGCTTGCGTTAGAATTTTTACAGTCTGTGTGAAGTATCAAGTAATGATTTAGGAAACTGTCTGAAGACACTGTTGTTCAACCTCTACTCATGTTCATTAAAACAACATGCCCTATATAAATCTGTGTTTCACTTACTTACTTACTTACTGATGGTTATGACCAGGTCCTGCAATGAGAGATGGAAGAAGGCAGCCAAGTTGTTGCGGCACCTGCTTGGCAGTGCCTGGCTGTCGTTATGCCGGTGGCGGATGTTCGTTGCCAATGCACGACTAAGGTCGTCAGTGGCACCAGTCAACGTACGCGAGCCCACGGGAGTCTTAGCAGGCACTCTCGTAAACTGACCAGCCGATGGGTCGGCTTTATACAATTACGTGATAAGCTGGGTCCTACACGTTTCATGGAATGCGGGTTAAACACATGCAACTCACTCCTTGCCGAAGCAACAAAAAGACCGGCGATGAAACTATACGTGCCGTGTGGCTAAACTTTTGTACTATTTTGCTATTTTTTATTAAATACATGGAACGTGCGGGTTTGAACCCTGGCGGCTTTACAGAAACTGAGTTGTGTGTTATTTTCTTTGATGGAACCAATGACGAGCGAGTTTTCCATTCCGTGCCAATCACTGAATATGGTGTCGCTAACGCAGAGGCCAGAATTTAAAGCGGACACTTCTTGACCATATTACAGTAACGCGTTGAGCACTGCCTTTGAACAGCAGCCAAGTCAACGTCTGAATAAACTCAAAGAAGCTCATACCTTCTTAGTTCTATCGTCTTTTACTTTTTTATCTTCGTTAATATTTTGTTTGATGTCATGCATTGAATTACTCTGGTGGATTAAGCTGAGCTCACGCGAAGTTAATTCCATTTCGTATCACTTTGCACGTCCGCACGTCCGCCAATCAGTTTAAGCTTACACGCATCGGCTCCTCAGCCGTTACTTCGTCATAACCAGCAATTCCCTCAGTTTTTCATTCCAAGCTTAAATCTTTCTCTTCATATACGACTTGCCCACGATCTTCTGGCTGCATGTACTAATTACCGAATCTGTTTGGTGTTTTTTGACAGCGTCGGTTGTTGTTCTGTTTTGTCACTAATTTTTAGTTCGTTTTGTGGGCTGAAATAACTCGTCGATTTTAAGTCCAGATGAAGGCGAGAAGGCAGCTCGTTCCCCCTCTCCGTTTACCGCCGGCGAAAAAACATTCACGAAAGTAGAAACCAAATAACAACCTCTTTAGCGCCTAGATGCACTAAAACGCAATGCGTGCTAAAATTTCCAAGCTTATCTGCTAGCGTAATACCCGCCGCTCCCGTCAGTTAAAGATTATCCTGCAAACTCCGAAGAAAATAAACAAAAAAAACAAAAGTAGAAAAAAACAAAGTCGGTAAAAAAGCTGAGGAAATTTTTCAAAAACGTAACGTGATCGACACAATTTGGCCCACAATAATGAAATCTTGGAGGACACTTTATCGCACATTGTATCTACATAAACACTGACCGAGTACCCGAGTCTCACGCTCAGGATTTCAACGTTATATTCCCTGCCACGTGTTATCATCGGACTTCATGTCGGCACTTTCTGTCACGCCATGAACGCTGTCGACAAAGCGCCGTGACTTGCGGCGCCGTACGTCGTCCAAGATCGCCACGCCAGCTTATACCTCGCAGTAGAATTCACTCAAGGCCAAACTCCACTTCGGCGAGATTTCGTACGTACGCAACGCACGCATTAGAGTACATAACCAACGCAATAAACGCAATCAACGCCAAACAAAGTTCGCAAGCAAGTACGCAGCAGACGCAACTGACGTAAAACGTGATAATTAAGCGTTCGTTGCGTCAATTACGTTCTTTGCGTTGCGTACGTTGCGCGCGTTGTGTTGGATGGGAACTCCGCTTTACTTGGATTTGTTCCGGATTTGTTGGAAGACAAGATTTACACTACAGGAAGTCCACGCCAAGTTGTACTCCATGCAGCAACAGTTCTGCAGAAAATGGAAAGTCTACAGCAAATTCAGCTTGTTGCACGTCCAACAGGTCAGCAACAAGCCAATGTAGTGGAATTTTGGCTTCATACGCTGCCGCCAGTAGACGCAACTGTCGTCGCTATAAAATCCACTTAGTCGATGACTGGGCGCCGTCGACTTGCAAAACTCCACTCAAGCGACGTAGATGATAAGCGAATTGTACGCACCCGCACGTCGGTAACTACTCTTACGACCGACTTACGATATTATTGTTTCTCCCACATTTTCAGTTGCGCCGTTTATATCGCATTTTATCACGACGATATTCTTGGTTTAGTTATCAGTGGCGCTGATCGGTTATCGCTTCCAACCATAGACGGAAAATTCGAATTTCACGAACGTTTATTTATCTAAAATTCACAAGTGTTTACGAATTTTAAAAGTGCTGGTTACTAGAGGGGTGCAAAATTATTTTTTACTCCTCGCGCGCGACGTTCCTAATGCAGCGAAGAGGAGTATTTAAGATCAGTGTAATATTGAGGACCGACCGACCGACCGACCGACCGACCGACAACGACCGACCTCTGTTCCTGGAAGAGCCTTCCTGGAAGAACTTCAAACAACCATATCTTCATAACGGTGCTAGATAGACGCATGGTCACTATAGACCACCCACAGGATGTCGACCCTCTGTGTGAAAAGAAAGGAACTAAAAAGCAGTTAAAAGAATACAGGAGAAAATAATGCGCACGAGAAGTACATTAAATTGGTCACAATCTAAAATATTTTTTGTTCATATTTGTTTACATTTGTAAACTTTTACGAGTTATGAAATAATGAGTCACAAATGTTTTCAACTATCAGTTCAATATACGTTTTTAAAAAATGCAACATTAACCGTTGGTTACATGCGATATACCAAGCATGCTCATGCGGACAAGGCTGCTGGCATTCTAAACTTCCGAATGAAGAGTTCAATGGTCGCTTTCCCTCGAAACGGGAAGAAAAATGTACTAAAACACAGAGGGTTTGTCTCGGTCGAGACGTCTCGGTCTCAAAAACGTCTCGAGACGTACTAACGTCTCGTTTCCGCCTCGTCTCTGTCTCATTTCAGACAAAAATCTAAACGTCTCGGTCTGAACTTGAAATGTCTAGTGCACGTGGGCTCTAATAATTCAAATGGGGAATCCAGTCTCCAATAAAAATTTGCAACATTTTGTGAAACAGACGCTCTAAGTCTGCACACAAAAAAACGGTGAATTATAATCTATTCACAATGATGATAATGACAATGAAGACGATGACTGCATGTTTGAAATGTTGCGTCGAAAAGAATGCACACTGCTGCCGATCGATGTAGAGAACGCGTACAGGAGCGGTACTTGTTTACGAAATTAGGGTTAACTGGAAATTGCCTGGAAGCTGCATATTATTTATGAGAACAGACATAACCAGCTAGAGGGCACAGACTGAGAGACAGTACCTATATCACCAGCCGCAGCGTGGTACAGCCGCAGCTGTCGTCGATCTCTGTCGATACTGAGCCTATAGCAGCAGCTTCTCGATCGCAGTTGCTCGACGAACCGTCATAATCATGACTTTAGTCGGCAGTGACTCCGATAGTTATAAATCACGCGTACTATAATCGCACTCGTACGCTCTATTTTTCCACATCCCTGCTTCGCTTTCTCGACAATCCGACTCGTGAAACGCCCCAAAACCTACACTCCACTGACTTTGATTGGTTGTACAACGAGCTGTGTGCCACGGAGACGATTTGTCGAAAACTCCACTACAGATCGATTATGGTCACTTGCTTTGAAAGTTACAGTGTTTGGCTTAATAGAGCTACGCATAAAGTAACTGAATATCGGTAATGTTATGCATCTGCACTACTAGTATGTGTACTGTTGTACTATCACGCTCGTGTATAACTGCTTTCATCGCTCGCTCGCACGCACGGTGCTTTTGTTACAGCCAGACCAGCCTCGTCTTAACGCGGCTTATCGAATTTGTCTCGGACGGTAATTCAATCTTTCTGTTCAAACGCGCCGATCAAACCGTGGAAGTTCTGCCGGGTTTGATGTGACGACGGCGCGAGAAGAAAAATATTCGCATTCGATTTTTTCCTAAAAATAAAACGCGGAAATCCAGTCGAATATAGAGAAAGTATAATTTAATTTGAACTTAGGCAGACTTCACGCTCGAATAACGCAGAGATTCCGTTATTCTCGTAGTACGCAGCACACGGGCGCAGCAAGACGCTTGTTACGCTGTTTTATGGCCGTCATCACAGGTAAAATATAACAGTTGTTCAAAAACTTCAAATGTTTTAGGCCTATCGTCGTCTCAGTATCGTCAGCTGACTGCAAAGTCAAAACAAAAAGTAAGTGACAGTTACGGGAGTCTTGTAGTCAGCTGACGGTACAATACGTCTATTATTAATTAATTAATTAACAGCAGCAACAGAAAATCAATAAATGCAGCCGATGCTAGCGATAACGCTACTGACGTTTACAACTTAACAGTTATATACTGCGTTGTGTTGAGTCGGCGATTGTGTCAAAATGTAACTGCAGGATTACGAGCGCTAATCCTGCGCGAAATAATTATATAATAACATTAATATTACAATACTGACAATATTATGGTGATAATAATAAAGCTGGTAATAAAAATATAACGATTATAATGATTATTTTAACAACAATGTTTTTATTTCGCAGACTTGCGGCTATAAAGATAGCCGAATAGCTGAATAACAGTGCAGTGCCAACAAGGCAACAAAATAAAAATAGCACAGTCCGCAAATGTAAAAGAGAGAAGTAGATAAGTGCAAATGATAACAATAATACAGTGTAGTCCATAATAAAAAAAGATACAACTAGAGTTATAGGTCTATGTATATATATATGCGATTGGTACTTACTGAGGGTGAAATTTACAAATGATTTAAACTTTTAGCTCGCAAGGTTGGCGAAAGAGATGTGCTGGAACGTAGCCTGGAAGTTACAAAAGTGCTGCGAGATGGTGAAAGGAGGTGATGTAAACATGAAGCCGGATTACATATTTTTGGAAGAAAAATCTGGATAGTTTATCTCGCCTGTCATTTAAAACGTTTAGGTTAGCGACAAATAAAAGTTAGGATATGACATGCTACGGGTAAAGTTAAAGATGATATGTAGTTATGTACAAGTTATTTTATTGCATTACTAAGCAGAAGATCTTACGAGAAAAACGAAGTTGATGACGACGAGGAAGATTTTGGTGCATCTGGCGCCGAAGACGTCCCACGACCAGAACCAGCGCGGGTAGCAGCAGCGTCGCGCCACGGCAGCCCGACATCCGGCCATCTTCAGCGAGCACCTCTCACATGATGACGTCACTTCATGTGTGTAATGACGTCACGCGCCGGTAGGTCACATGATGACGTCAGACTACCGAGGCGTTCGCAACATCGCTCCGACGAGTCGGAGCGCGTCAACTGGACCGCCATGTCTCGCGCCCCGTCACACCATCACGTGCTGCACTGCTCGCTACCAGCTTCTTTGTCCGGTCACGTGACCGGATGTGACGTCATCAGATTTAGCTTTCGCCTCACACTCGCCGTCGCTCAAAGATGTCCGACTGTCTGCGAACGTCGAGCGTCAGTTGCTATAGCAGAACGTGAAGAATAAGCACTGTTACTGGAATCCAGAGCACATTTGCTAAACTGATCACAGTTGGTTTTTGATGACTTAATGTTTTACTACACGCCTACCAGTACTCGCCTACCATACAGTCGTGGACGCTGGTAAAGGCGGAATTTCGTCAGATGTGCAAGGCCAGTGCACGGTACAGCACTGCACTAGCGCGGTGGCGGCAAACGATTAGCGCGCGGACTCAGAACAGTATCGGTCAGTTTGTCAGTCGTTTAGTCAGGTATGTCCACTATGGCAATGGCCAATGTCCACTAACTGCTTTGGCCATAGCACTTTTTGGCACTATGTACTGCGTGACTACAGAACATCTCAATCGGTCAGTCGTTCAGCGGATAGCCGATACAAGCGAGACGGACACGCCGTGAATCGATCGCGCAGATACTGTCCGTCGACTGCGCGTGTCGCAGCCTCCTAGCAGCAGCAGAGCGGTATCAGTTCTCTGTACTACTCCGCATCACTGCAGCCAGTCAGTCGCTGCAACCGACCGCTGTAACTGAGAGACCATGGCGCTGTCATCTACCGCCGTCTGTCAAAGGTTTAACTTAAAAGCACATTGTATGATTGTAAAACGTCACGCAACCCAGGATGTGAAACAAAGGCGATGTACTGATACATTAAACAACTCGAAAGAAACTCAACCAGAAAAAAATGTCTGCTCGCTGCGGACATATTATGCGGCCGTCCGATTATAGCTGCCAAAGCTAATCAATCTATAACTCTGAACTTGTCATTCTGCAATTTTCTCTTCTGAGGTCTTTTATGAAACGTTTTTTTGGAAAGTTTTGCTTTTGATTTTAAGCTGCCAATGATTTAGTCTGTTTTGGATTCTCTATGATTTGGTCATCTTTTATTACATGCAAAACATCTGTGCTATCCGTGCTCTACCTGTATTCTGTAGCTCAAGTGAATAGTAGTAGGCCAACACTACAAGGCATAAACGACTAGAGCAGATGCGTGCAAATAATTAAGTAAATAATGAGTAAATAAAAAAGTAAATGAGCTGTCAGGCAAGTGGGATACCTTTTTTCACGTATGACGGATGAGCTGACGCGATGAATCAACAGAACGATAACTGAAATAAAAATCCATATAGGCTCACTTCAGTCACGTCAGGTGAAATCCACTGAAAATGGGTCGATGACAGAATAAGCCAGTCATCACCGTCTGCTACTTACAGTACAGATTTTCTCTCTTCTGCCACCTGTGCGATTTGATCGATGTGAAATTCAGTCCACTGGTTGCTCGATGCTGTCATCCGTCCATCTCATTTCTGCTGATCTTCTGTCTCCAATCTTAGTGACACTTTCGAAATTAGGCCAGCAAACACTTTTAGATCTTTTGCCTGTAAAGAGAAACATACGTGACAAAATTTCGAGAGAGAGACACAAAATCTTTCATCTTCTTCCGACATCTTTTTACGATATTTTTGTTATGGATCATGTCTAAAGAATTAACTCCTGTGTTCAAAGCGCAAGGGCCTGGCCCCGGCGAAATATTGGTCCCAGTCGAAAATTTGGCCAGTGAATGTGTAGCTTGACCGAAACACTGAGAACCATTAATGTGTCTCTTACTACTTAAACTTTGTTGCCGTTCAAATTTTTCTCTACCTATAGCATCTATTGCCACTAGCCCGTCCATAGGTCATTTAACGATACTGATATCAAAAGAAGCAAATTCTTGTCCTTTGCCTCGTTGGCTAGGTGACTGCACTATACTCTTACGTCTCTGTAAACGACTATCACACACGCATAACACACAGATTATCTATTTTGCTGTTTTTTAAGATGAAAACTTTTCTTCTCTTTACAATAGCCGATGTCGTAATATAGTTTCGTGAGTTTTTCCAGGGAGTCATGATAGAACGTGAAAATTATCGACGAGAATCCGCAATGCCTGGATTCTATGTCAGTGTGCGTGCGCTATACTGGAGTGTTCGGTGGTGCAGTAGAAATCGGTGCAGTGATTGACAGGTGACAAGTTACGGCGACAGAATTGATAGCATTACAGCAGCGCTGGGCGCGGCGCCTTCAGCTGAACAGCCGACCGATCAGCCAGCTACTGCTGCTGACGACGACCACGATGCACAACGCAATTTCCACGCGCAGGACCTGCACGTCAGATATGATCCAAGCAACCACGACCCTCCACGTCGACCACCGAACACGACCGACAGCTGCTAGCAATAAGTCGTTTTGAAGCTCAACTGCCACGTTGAAACGACCAAAGCGTCGCAATGCCGTTGACAGTGGTAGAAGCGTCGGTTTCTTTCACGTCTACAGTACAAACTACATGTATGTATTTAAGTTTATCAAATTTACAACCTTCATTGGTTAAATTGTTGACGTTTTTGCAACAGCTGTTGTCTTGTCCGGAAAGAGGCCTTTAGTTATCGCTACTGGAAACAAAGTTTGTAGAACCTCTCGACTTGGTTTGTCGACTTGTCTTGTTTCTTCTTAGGTTTATCGCTTCCCTGGTACAATGGTGCATTCTGCAGTTTTGTCTGTCGATCACCATACTCTATTCTATGATATGGTTGGGAGATACAGCGTGGTCTGTGATTGCCGGCTTATTTTCCTTTATTCGAAAACGAGGCAGAATCTGTCATATAAATATCTCTCCTTGAAGGCACCATATACGAGTAACAGCAAGAAATCTACGCTGGAAAAATACGTGCTGCACGATGTGGTTCCGCCATGGTGTTAAGTCGATTTTGCCAGACTTCGCCAAGATTTCTGTCACCTCGGGTGACACTATAGTGGGTGACACGATGACACATTACGGCCGAATCACGAGCGAGCCGAAAAGTGTCATTTTCTGTCATTGCGCGGTAATTAGACGGACCAGTCACGTGGGCTCGTAGTAAAATATTTCGTCACGGCGACGTCGTTGATGCAATCAGCGGACTGGATTGTCGCACCGTGAATGCCGAGCGCTGTGACGTACTGTTTCCTATCACTTCGACGTGCATTAGCTTCGACTTTCACATGACGATTAGCTTCACCTGTTACAAATAGATCTGAAGTTGTCAATTAATCTTTTTTCTCCTGTAGACTGGTTTTGATGCACAATTCAACTTACAAATTTCGCAAGATAGTGCGGTAACATATTTGAGGCGATGTGGTAGGTCTGTTCAATTTTCCCCTTCTGACATCACATAGTCGCCGAACATCGTCAACGATAGCGCGGCACTCTGACAACGATGACAACAGTAGGCCCAAAATGTTTTCATGAATAACGATGTAGGCCCGTACAATGTTTCATATCGCTCATTCGTTTCGTTGATCGCCGGGTTCTTCGTTCTGTCTGTTCGTCGTTCGTCAGTGCACTTTTTGTGGCTTACTTTTTCGAGGCAGCGCATATGCAGAACGCTTTCTGTCACAGTGCGAATGGGCATATTGCGTGCGCGGGACAGCTGAGCTGAATGGCTGCAAGCACGCAATAAGAAAGTAAGTGACCTGAACGCGGTACACACAACCCCCACGACAAAATCCCCCACGACAAGAACCGCCTGCAACAAAACCATCCCACTGGTAAAATGCGTATACTTTCAAAAATAGTTTGGATCAGCGTCAGCAACTTTAGCTAACATGCTTTTACATAGGCCATCTATCGCGACACGTTTTTATATGAAAACAATTTGCATATCGCTCCTCTATTTCAGTTTTACGTTTCTAGGCGCGGGCAATGTCGTGGTAAGCAAAAGCAGCATGCTTTCAAGTGTACTCTTGAGTTTTTTTCGGTACCATTTGCATGTGACTTTGCAGCGTGTCACCGCGAACAAAAAATTGCGTCGGCTTCACAAGTCGACGGGTGCGGTGACCACAGAAACCAGTTAACAGTAATAATCAACAGACAACCCCTACGACAGAATGCTTTGTGACAAGAAGCGCTTGCGACAGAACGACCCCCCACTGGTAAAATGCGTTTTTACAAAGACATTTCAGATCATCATTGGCATCTTTAGCTAGCGCGCTTCTACATGCATGTAGGCTTCAGGCAAAATTGCTGAAACACGTTTTCAAGTTTTTTTTTAAATTTGACCAGTGGAGGGGTTTTGTCGTAGCCTAGATGGATTTTGTCGTAACGGGGCTTTTCACAGTGGATTTTTCTGCAGGCGTTTATCTCACAAGTTTTTATCTCACAGGTTTTGTCGTAGGGGATTTTGTCACAGAAGGAATTTTTTTTTGCAGGGGGGTTTTCTAAGGAGTTTTGTCGGAAAAAGAATTAGTTGCGGGTGACTTTGTCTTACACTCGGTCTGAACGTATCCAGTAGTACAGTTAGTTGGTCGTCATGGTAGCAGCTGCTGCAGCTGCATCTATCAGAATGTGGCGTCGCATCTTTCACCGTCGTTCATCGCCACTCTAGTACCACATAAACATATCGTCGGTCCGCGGCGCAGGCCAGCTCGTTAATCCGACGAAGAAATTAGAATTTCTTCTCGACTAATCCGCCGGATGGATTGCAACCGGACCGCCGTACGGTGCAGTCGTCGGCATTAAAATCTCTCTTTCACGCCGTAACGAAGCTAAGTGCTCTGCGCCGTCTGACGCCAGAAGGTGCGATTGCATAATTATGGTTCGATCCTCTGTTATGCTACACTTTTAGAGAAATTCGAATCGAATGTATTAAGATTAAACGAATTTTTCGATAGATTTTACGTTCCGTAAAAAGTATTGTTCGCTGTACAATAAGTAGCATACTTCGCTAATAATTTTAGGCGGAATTAATTTTTTGCAGCGCATTCCTACACATTTTTTCGTAGGTGATCCGTTTGTCGTCTATCGTTTGCCTTTTATATAAGTGCATGCTGCTTGAGCCGTTCCACGGATTTCGATCTCATTTGGCAGGTGCGCTTGTAAGGTTTAAAGGAAACGGAGATTGGGGGCCAAACCACCAAACAAAATATGCAATTAAAAATTGCTGCCTAACCGTCATTCCAATGCTGTCGTCACTCGTCACAAAAATTGAGTAGACTTGCCAGTGCCAGAGCAGTTTCGCTATTTGTCAAATTACCTTGGTCCTTGTTTTGTTTTAGTTTCCAGTTATTTTTCTGTCGTTTTTACGATTTGTGGCCAAGTTTTCTACAACATATGCGGTAAACGTATAAAGAAACGTAAGACATTTCTATGGTCGTCGCAAGTAGCAATTGCCTGATCCGCCTCAAAAAGCGGATCAGACTGGAGTCCGCACACCTCCGTGACCGCCGCGAGTGGCTACCAATACGGCCGCCGGTGCCATATAGATGAATCCTGCGCGCGGTCGAACTAAACGGACGAATAACTAGAAGGCGTCCAAGATAATCGCGGTATAAATAAATCGACGACGCTTTTCTCACTGTCTCTGTCTCTTTCCCCTCATGTGTACTCTCTCTTTCGTTGTAAGTTCTGCGCTATGCACCTTCGGCCAGTAATAACGGCTTGTTGCCGGCTAGCCAGCGGCTAAGCCGCGACTAAACCGCCGTCCGTCGACCGGTTATTAAAGCCCGTTTTTGTTGCTTTCAGCACTCCAATACAATCCAGTTATGAAAGCGTTGTTCTGTTTATGAGTTTTTACCGACTCTTTTCAACGGTGAAGTGGACCAAAAGGCACAGTCTCCCACGTTCTCCAGAAAAAAGAACGCGGTCCATATACACTGTCTTGTCAAAAATCGATGTAGAAAGAAGACTCGTTGTTTCATTTGCCACTTATGATGGTATGTGTTGTTTTTTCTCATGCACATTATAGTTTTAATGAGAAGCGCGCAACACATGCAAAAATGTTTAAAGCAAAATTTTACCTTACGCTAGTAAGTTTAAGACTTTTTTGTAGAACAGTACCCCTGATCTTTTTCATTCTCGTCTCGCAACGCTATTGCTACTGGTACGCAAACATTTAAAAAAATTCTTTTTACTGAGTGTTATCAGTATTTGGAATTTTCTGCTGGGCAGCGTCGATTTGTGTTCCTTTAATGCATTTTTTTGCATTTTATCTGTTGCATAAACTTTATTAAGGAGAACACCTTAGGTATATCGCACACATTTTTATGTTTTTATGTAATAGGTTTTACGTCATTTGTCAGTATTATTTTAATGCTGTTGTTACAGCAAAAGTTACAGCACTGCCGGTTCCTATAGCTGTCCTGCAGTTCTACTGCTTCGCCGCTTGCTATTTATTGTTGCATTCTGAACGAATAAATGGAGATAAAGACTCAGAAATCAGAAATGAAAGCAGAGTATTAAACGTTTCTGAACAGCTAGCGAATCGCTGCATCGTTTATTGGATGAGTTGGCTGGTCAGGGCGGGCGGAATAGATCACGCCAGAGTGTGGCTAATTGGAACATTTCGTCCGGCTGGTGCCATCCTGCATGGGTCCTACGTACGTGCTACTGACTGTGACCGAAGTCTGCTTATTGAGACCGGCCAGTCCAGTCCAGTGCGCTGCCGCCCGCGGGTCCCTGTGCGGCGCCTGCCCGGCCACACAAGCGGAACGTCATAATTCCTCGTCGACGTTCAGTCCATAGAACCTCGTCGTCATCATCGTCGCAGTCCTCTGTGACTGTGCCAGTCGACCGGCGCCGGCAGAAAACTGATTTACATCCGCAGACCTCCCATGAAGTCGGCCACCCACGGCGCATATCGGTCGCGGCCCGTCACGCCGCGCTTGCGGACCGCTAGCGTGGCCCCGACGCCGGCCAATGGGGACGTGCTTCAGGGACGTTGATCGACTGCATCAATTAAACATTTCATAATTACTGCTTTGTTTTTTTTAAATTATTAATAGCCACCCATTTGCAATTTCATCAATTAAACATGTCACCGTCGTCATATAGAAGGTTGGCCGGCAGTTCGGACGTTAAGACTGCACGCGCCGCTGACTCAATGGCTCTCTCTGCCTGTGATCAATCGTCAACCGCCACAGTATGTCTGAAGTCCACGGCCAAACTCCACTTACTTCGATTTGTCGTAGACTTTGTCTGACTTGTCGTACAACATGCTGAACAATGAGTTGTACAACGAAGAGCTAGTCTTAAAACAAGTTGCACAACCCCAAAATTGGCCTAACGGCTCATTTGTTTTGTCACAACGTTCATGATTATATTTAAGCCTTACATTTCAGCTGGAATCCATTAAATTTTACAACATCTGTGTATTAGCGAAAGTAGTCAAAAATTATTAAAATCATGCTACATTATATTTTTGTCTATTTAAATATAGCTGCTGTTTTAAACAAGAAAGTAATGGTCGCGATAAAATTTAAACTCAACAAAACAAACAGAAAGTGTTTTAAATGTATAAAAATTCGTATTTTGGCGAGACTAAAAAACAGCAACAATACAAATGCGACGATTAGTATAACTGATTTTATTCACATTTTTTACACGTTTAGGCAAAACAGCTCTGTGAGTCTGTGCGACAAGCGGCGATGGAAACTACGTTGCGTATTCGTTTTTTTAACTGCCGCTTGCGGCGCTTCCGCCTTTGCTGCTCTGCTCTGTTCGGTGTGGTGACATTAAATAATTGATCGGGTTAAGTTCGAGTTCGTTTTTATGGACTCGCATCTCTAACATCAATCAATCAATCAATCGCTTTTATTTCAGGCAGCATGGCCCATAGAAACACAAGACAAGACAGACAGGTATTGACAGGCAACAATAAAAGCAAGGACATCTCAACTACGGAGTGCCTATAATAATAAACTACTGTTGCAGGTGCAGCAGTTAGCTAGCCGGTGGCGTGGTAGTACGACGATCCATCAAAGATGCCGACAGCACGATTGCGCACGCGCACACGCACCGGTTGGTCAGCTACTTCCGGTCATGCGCGCTAAGTGCCCTTTTCAGCGACCGGAAGGAAGCTGATCGCTGAAGCGTCGCGTCGTTCGTTGCCCCGGGAAACCGTCACGTGACCAACGATGACGATGCCGAATTCACTTCCGGTAGCGCCAATCGCCAGTTTATTGGGCATGCGCGGAATTTACCGGAAGTGTGTAGCTGCGGCTGGTTTATAGTACAGCGAAACGCGGCCAGAACGGAACTATTTGTCGATAAGTAACAAAAATAGCAAACAAATCCATCAGCGTTTTACCGGCTGATTTACATCATTATTAAATTTAATTAGGCCTATGGCATAAAACAACTTTCGACTGTTACTCGCGAACGCTATGCCATTTCGGATGGTTACTTTTTGTAGTACATCCCTGCAGCGACTATTCTGTTTACATCAAATTTCTAATTTTCAGCATGTATTTATTTTATGCACCCACTAGTCTAGAAGATATAGAAGCAAGCTTTCAAACCTTTGCCGACAATGGTGGTGGTTCCATCTGGCGAATTATAGTCAATATAGCTGCAGCATTCATTGATTTATTTATTTACTTGACTCGCACCACTTTGGATCCCGCCCGTATTTATTATAGGCCTACAGTGAGCTAACAGAACTAAGCTTACACAATAAACAGCTAAAATGTACAAAAAATAATAATTAATAATGCATAAGCCTATACGTAAACTTTAAACATTAAACTGATATGTTCTGGATCCGAATGCTGAATCAGATTGCCATCAAATTTTTTGTGGCTGGTCCTTGAGCAACTGTCCGGAAAACGTTATAATACCCCTATTACAACTGCAATAAAACTTGCAACAAGCGCTGCAATAGTTGCACAACTATTGCAGACCTCATTAGCATAATATTGTGCGCGCACAATATTATTCATGTTGTTGCAAGTTGCAGCCAATCACAGCGTAGCGTCCGACCGGCCCACGGCTGCTGTCGCACGCCTGCGTGGCTGTCTAACAGTCGCCGCGCAGATTTTGAATTCCTATAGCCTAGGCTGTAGTGTCTAAAACTGTAGGA
>Ga0209671_1000304_pt1 | contig 29467 bp, 16 predicted proteins | sample WorMetHERISLAND2_2_FD_187401 | JGI IMG/M metagenome (GOLD analysis project Ga0209671, IMG submission 187401) | Marine gutless worms symbiont microbial communities from Max Planck institute for Marine Microbiology, Germany - Olavius geniculatus... | ecosystem: Host-associated > Annelida >...
TTCATGGCCAATTCTTCTCGCTAATTCCCTTCTTTTCCTTCTTTCTTTTTTCCTCCCTATTTCTCCCGTTTTTACCTGCATTTTCTTTTCTTGCTCCTTTTCTATCTTCCCCGGGGGCCTAATTACCCAACCCCTGATTGCAGCTAGAAAGTCATGGACACTGCTGCCCTTCCAAAAGTTTAGCATGCAACAACCGGTCACGGTGACGCAACAAAGTATCATAGTATGTCACAAACAGTACTATAAAAGTTTTAGCATTGACTCTGGAATCACCCAATATCGAAACAAAAAGCCCAGTAGCTGACCGTAGGTACTGGTTGTCAGTGACCTTGATGATTTTCATCTTATCTGAAAGGGCATACCGGGTATGTGATCTTCTATAGACCACTAAGCCCGTTAACCGTTTTTTTTAAAAACCGGCTTAGCTTTTTCTCGGCTAAGGTTTCGACTTAGCCGCGATTTTCGCGGCGGAGCGGCTTAGCATTTTCGCTACGTTCCTGCAGTTACGTGCAGTTTTTACATTTTGCTACGTTTTTGCGTTTTTAACGTTTTTCATTTTGTGAACGTTTAATATGTAAGGGGCGAAAACTAAGCGAGTTTACATACATATTTTTAAAAAAACGTTTACCGAAAATTTTGTCTAAAACTTCGAGAAGCTCTTCTGAAACCATCACATGCAGAAACGAACTTATAGGCCACATGTAGATTTCGGTTGTGTTAGTTTGCTTAGTCTAGTGATATGACCACACCGTTGAATTGAAATTGAATAAAGTTCTCTCTCCTCTCTCTCTCTCTCCCCTGTCCCAGCTGTACTGCGCCTTGGCCTACAGCATTAGGTTATTAGTCAAGATGTTGAACAAATTAAAGCTAACGTTTTTTTATCCAACGTTTATGAACAGTTTTCCTGCCACGTCTTTAGGGACTTTTAACGTTTTTAAATTTTTTTTCTGGAACGTTTTTTACATGCATGCAATGCATAACCTGCATATTTTGCAACGCATTATGCAGTGTGTAGGCCTATATGTGTACATTGTAATTTGTAATACTGTGCGACTGATTGTAGGGAAAGTTATTGTTACGGCGCTTTTTGGTTCTAGTGTTCACACAAGCCGATATTAACAATTTCTTCTTGACTAGCCGCGATTTTCGCGGCGGCGGCGGCTTAGCAAAATCACGGCGAGGCGGCGGCGGCTAAGGGGTCTAATTTTCTATTAGTGATAGTAACCCTAACTATTACTGACTATAGTAACCTTGGCCCTATCTCTCACCGTTTCCGAGATACGGCCATTTATAGCTTCAGACTTTTAGTAAAAATTGCGGCCAAACCACTGCAGATGGAGACATGGTGACATGGTTACTATTGACAGCCTACAGGAAGTCGCCAGTGCTTTATCCGACATACTATCGCCAACCCCCTATAACTTACCGTTTAGCCACAATACTGCAGGATTGGCATACCATAGTGCATTGACCCTTCAAGGTCATCCAAAGTCAATGATCATATCATCTGAAAGCCAATATGCGACTTCCTATTACTGATCAATGACAAGCTAGGCCCTATCTTGCACCATTTAGCCACAATACCTCTGTGATAGATGATGACGAAAGACGGACGGACGACAACTGTACCAATAACCCGATCGCTACTTAAGCACGGTCCGCTAATAAATAAATGTAGACTCATAGCCCAAGGCCAAATGACCACAACTGCAGCTAACTGAATGTTAAAGAAGTTGTTCTATTCTGATGTCTTTCTTCTATGTTATGCGCCCTGATTCTTTCTGAGACTTTGGCGCTTTATAAATCATTTACTTACTTACTTACATCATAACAGAAAATGTGTGCAGAGTTGTGCATACAGTCGATCATTCTGTGAATAAGTATTCAGCAGTGTTAGCAGAGTATTCTCAGTCACTCAATTTCATAAACTGCAAATTAATTTTGAATTTAAAGCCATTCTATCACATGCGATTAACACAATACAAAGTGAAAAATACACGTTTTACACCGATCAAGCTATTGGACAGTTTCTGAAGAATGCACTCGATCACTGCAGTGAAAGGTGGTCACGTTGAACACTTCAACATGTGCTCAACATGACCAATGATGAAGTTAATCGTTACCAAATCTGTCCGATGGCTCAATCTACATAAAGCACATAATTAAAATCCACTTCTTATGCACCACCCAATACAATATATTTGATATTAACATAGTCTGAGACTCACTCTGAAATCTGCAGTTGACAGGATTACATGATAGCATGATAATGACCAGACTGCAAATGTGCATCATTACTATTAAAATGCGAGACTTGTAAAAACAACAACAAATACATAATCGTGCATCTCTAGCTTTCTACGTAAACAGTTAAAAACAACTAGAAAAATACGTCAGTCAAGTGCCAACATATTATGCGGCTGTCCATTACGGTCTAGCTGTGCAACCACTCATACTTGGGAAAACATTCACACGAATGTTGGTTTTTGTATGCTTTTTTGTTTTTTTTTTGTTTTCAAGTTAGAATCCAGTATAAGAACGAGAGACAAATGGAGGTATAGACCATACTCCAGCCTGTTAGATCGACAGCCACATAATAAATATGTAAATCACGGCAGTAAAAAATTCACAGCTTATCAGCTACAATTAGTCCTCCCTCGATCAGTGCACACATGTTACATGATGTTAGGACACCATCAAAAACTTCCAGTTCATCATGAACACGCCTGACAATTCACTGTAACCACGATTTCAAAGCTGTCTGATGCAAAGCTTGCTGAGCATTCACAGGAGCTGAAAGCCACGCATTGAAGAGATCAAACATTTTTTTCCGAGACAGCGCACTGCCGTTGTTAACAGTTGGAAATATTCTAGTTGGACGAATGAACTGAACAAATGCTTTCAGTTCATCATAGCTGCTGTGTTCACTGTAAGGCACTCCTGTAGTACACAGCATCAGCATAACTACATCACAGGACAGATGTTTAATAACCAGTTAAGGTACATAACCTATGAATATCTGCAGTATGGCTGAAGATGTTTTAGATATCAATTTTGACTGAATAAGTGGCTAAATCAATATCAATCTGTTGCCTTTTGCATAATACTTCAAACAAGATCTGCTTTGCTAATGAGCAAAAAGGTCTGAGCCTATTCAAACGTGGACCAGCAAGGTCCAGCAGCACATTCTGCACTAGATTAGAGGGCTGCAAGGCACGTACTTGACAATGGCTTATTGTTCACTGACTAAATGCCTAAATACTGGACCTGTTTAAGCATTAATAACTCAGCGGTGGTTTCCTGTAGAAAGGCGAGTGATATGTCAAAAGTTTCAGAATGTTGTAGACAAAAAGGGCCAAACTTGCATAGCAAATCATTTAAATATTCTTTGCCTAACTTGCCTAAATCTTCATTACCCCTGAAATTAGGCATTTGCCTGCACTCCCATGTGCCCGAGTTCATTGAACTCAGAAACTCACTGTCAAAAAGTCCAGATTAAAATTCTGTGAATTATTCAGTGTGGGGCCATTGCAACAGATAGCATGGTCATAAAATTTCAGTAACTGACTAGCTAAAACGTGTGCTAATCAAATGCTGGGCTCAGCTGATCCTGAACACATCAACTTCAGCGATCGATCAGCTGCCTAGAAGGACTGAATGCAAAAGCGGGACAACTGCCTATCTCGAATTTCATCTAAACTCAACATATGTGTTAATGATTGTTGATATTTCACTGTATGCTGAATGAAAATCAACTTAAATTTATGTGTTACTGCCAATTTAGCATGATTTCAGGGGTGGGGCAGATTTGCGTAAATCAGGCAAAGAATATTTAAATACTGAGACACAAGTTGTACACTTCTTCTGTACACAATTTTGAAACTTTTGGCATATTGCGTGCCTTTCCATCGATAAACGTCACTAAGTTATAAAGGCTCAAGTGTCCATGTTAAATCCATGTGTTGCAATCAAATTTGGCAGAATTTCGGGGTGACAAATATTTATGCAAATTAGGCAAAGTATATTTAAATGCTTTGCTATGCAAATTTGTCATTTATTTTTTACAGCATTCTGAAACTTTTGACGTATCACACGTTTTTCTACCACTAACCATCGCTCAGTTATCAACGCTGAAACAGGTCTGGTTTTTTTGGCTCACCCTCTACATACCACACAGACAAACAAAATGTCCTCTTTAAAATAAACATCACTCACGTATAATTAACCATACAAGGTAAATGTTATTACAAAATATAGCACATGAAACATACCATAGATGGTAACATGAGCAGTGGAGCAGCGAGGCCGAATGTGGTCAACACTTAGTAGCTTGTTGGAATGAGTCCAGCCGGTCGGCTCAAATGCCAGAATGTGATTAAACCGAGGTCGCAGTGAATCAAGATAGGTTGTCAGAGCCTGGAATCCACAAACATAACATATATATTGTCAGGTCATGCCTATGTTCGACTAAGCTTACATGTAATGTTTATCGCAGAGTCACGACAGACTTGCTGTCGAGTTGTATTTATCGATGATGCTTTATTTAACACTGCTTGTTCAGTGCTATTCGCGTGCCAATTTTGCGAGTTTGCCAATTTATTTCATTCTTCCACACAGCAGTTTATTTGTCACACGTTCATGTAGTGTTCGTCGTTGTATGTCTATGCCTATGTGTGGATGTCTGTTAGCGTAGATTCATTGTTGCATGGCTGTGCCTGTGTGGAGATGTCTGTTTGAGAATCGAGACCTGTAGTGTCACACTGCTGGCTACTGTATTTTAGCTCAGTGTAGCAGTGTTAATTATCACCTGAGCGTGTGATGTAGATCATATTGCCGCAGGTGTTGAACCAATTAGTGGGCCAATTTGTAGGTGCAGCTCCGCCCTCTGGTGGTGTAACTAGAATAAGCTCATAGCTATTGGTTGGCAATTACATCATACATTACTCAGAGCTAAATTTAGAGTTGTGTCAGGTCCAAGCGCAAGAGAATTTAGCTTGGAATTCAGACGGTACTTTGTGTATGTACTGAACACACCTGTGTGGTGCAGGTTGTTGTGGGGCAGTATGTGCCAGCCATTTTGTAATATGGCATTCTATTTGTGATAGGAGAACCTGTGTGGTCTCTAAATATGATGTGGGCATGTTGTAAGCCCCGTTTAATGTAGAGAAGTAGTAGTAACTCTGATTGAAGCTACGACTTGATTTTGCTGTAAGCATGTGTTACAGTGTTACTGTGCTTAATTTTGTCAGTTTATGCCAGTCACTGAGATTAGTTAAAGTCAGAGTAGACTGTGCTTATGAGATGCTTGTGACTTTATAAAGCTTAAATAAAGTCAGTTTTGTGAAATGGCTGCATTTAATTTAGAAACTGCAGAGACTGTATGAATTATCTTGTAGCTGCTACTGAAACTGTATTTACAGTTGATTATCTGAGTTTATTTGGTTGCGAACTGTGTTTGTGCCTAGCTACTGTACTTATTTCGTCGTGCTTGTATATTTCGCTGCTAATAAATGTTATCGCCATTTTTATAATAAATCCATGTCTATTTGTTGAGCAGTAGACTTCAACTAGATCCAAAATAGTTTTAGTTGCAAGTCCAGCTCTTAATCCTACCAAAACAGCCTCACATATATCATATCTTATTATATAATTTATAATGTCCACATTATGCAAGAAGCCTATGGATGCATTACAAAAACAAAGACAAAAAAATTATAACAGAATACAACCTATGTTACAAGCTTCAGAGAGTAAAAATGTTTTTGGTTCAAAGTTTTCACACACAAAAAAATATAAACGAAAGCATTTGCATTATGTTTTTTCCTTGGAAAAACAATTTATAGCAAAACAGACCTTATTTATTATAAATTTAGCAGCAGTATAATACTTTTAAGCAATAAACTGAGTGCTAAGCCAGTTTTTTAGACTACGCAAAAATGCAGAAAAGTCGATGCTACAATAGGCTAAGTTATATCATCAGTGAAACACTATGCAATCAGTCAACATACAGTAGCATTGATCTGATTCATGGCCAATACATGTACACGAGCTTCATGCTTGAGCAGTGTCAGCCGCTGGGACAATGACACATTTTCCATACATTCCAATATCGACTTCTTCTCTTTAGTCACACAAATCTTGCAGTCTAGTGTTTCTGCTATAGCTGTCAAACATATGCAAACAACATTTGCAACAAAAACTGCTTTTTCACAGCACTAAGTACAGTTATTTCTATTAAAAGATTACTATGCACCTCTCCACATATGTGTCTTGCCGATCCTTCCATCTGTCTGCTTTTATGTCTGCCCCACAGGCCCATGTATCTTGCCCCATAGTCAGCATTGCCTATTCACAGCTCTGCAACCTTCCCTACACCAGCTCCTAACTCAAAAACAAAAAAAGCACACACTGGCAAGAAAGTTTCCCAGGGCACGAGTAATCAGTGTGCCTTTTTTCAGTTCAAAAGAGAGGCAAGAGGCAGGATTAAGATACCCGGGCACTGGGTTTTTGGGTAAACCCACCCAAAAAGTGGGTAAAACCCACCCAAAACTTAATCCAATTTTAGTTTCTTGTTCCACTAATAATAAAATATTTTGTCATGGCTAAATGTTTAAAACATTTAAACAGAAATTTGGAAATACTGGTGTATTTTGCCATGGAGAGCAAACAGAAACTCACATAAATCAACCAAAAGAAAACCCATAGGAATCCCAAAACCCACCTAGTCGGGCCTTTTTACAAAAACCTAGAAAAAACAGAAACTTGATAGCACACAAACCAAATAAAGTGTAAACAAGAAATCTGAGCTAATGCTCATGAAACACGTGAGAGCCTATGGCAGTTCCTGTTCGCAGGTAATCTTGGTCTATCTCCATCCATTTCGTCGCACTTCACACTTTTGCAGCCCAAAATTGCCAAAAAGTCACTTAAAAGCAATATTTTTAAGGTTCAAGATTATTCAAGGTCATCAACGTTGACATTTCTAAGAAGCTTGTCGCCAGTGCTTGTTATGATAAGCAGCATGTCTATGCCTATCTGCAACTACTATCACGCTAGACAAGCCAACAGTGCACAAATAACCAATGCTATCATATGGTGAAACTCTGATGTCTTTATCTCACCTCAACTTGGAACGGTACCAGGACGTGACAGACACCAGGACAGACACCAAAAAGGACAAAAGGACAGAATTACCATAGCTAATATGTGCTGTAGCAATATGCTGCTCTTGCGCGGAAAAACCAATATAACCCAAAAAACCACTGAGCTAGGCTTTTTTAATCTTGGGTTTTTTGCCACCCTGATCAAAGATCATTAATTTTGTTTAGTTTCACTCAAAAACTATTTTTTAAACTCAAAAAATTCAGTGCTAAGCAAACAGAAGATAATCATACCATGGAAAAGTCTTTCTTTGCCAATAGTGTATGAGCCAACAGCAATCAAAGCATCGGGATAAGCTTGCAAAAATGCTACTGACGTCTGCACTGCAAACGTTATGACATCCTGCTGTGACGGAAATGCATAAGAAGGATCACAATATCTACACATAGATATCACAATTAAAATCATTCCGACTCCATGCAATACCCATAAGAAAAAATTTAACAACAAAGCACCATGCTATGCACTGAATAAAATGTCACTGTAGCTTTTTGCATTTCTTTGAATTTTTCATTTTGTTATTGCTTTTTGTCACGGGTCTGTGTTTTTTCCCAAAATTCATGCTTAAAATAAATAACTGAGCTGACTTAAGTGGTATGTTCTGCATAGTATCTGTCCAAATTAAATAATGTATAGACAATAAACAAGGCTAAAACTGCTTCAGAAACTACACATGCTGAAATACACATTTGTTTCTTAATCATAAAAACAAATGTCAAACCAAAAGTCATATAAACAGTTTATAACAGGGAGCAAACATACGTTGTATCAAGATATAGCTGTGATATGGACAGAGACTGAAGCTGAGGATATGCAAGCATCTCCTTCTCAGCTCTGAAGTCACCAGTGTGTAACGAGTATTCAAACTGTGCATCATCTGTGCAAGATTTCTTCTTGAACAGAAACAGCACCGACCCTGGACAACTGTATATGACATTCAACACAACTGCATACACTTTACTGCAGAAACATGATCACTGCACACTAATCTATTGTCAAAACAATTTTCACTTAACGTACTAAGTAATTTGCATAAGAAACACAAGGACATCAAACCAATATAGCATGTTTTAGTTCTTTTTATTACTCTTTTCTGGCAATGTCATTTGCCCAGTTTTACTGTGTTCCTATTTCATATTGACCAAAGATATCTGATTGAAATAAATAACTTATTTTAACTGATTACATAAAACATTTAAAACCTGATAGGCAGACAATAATATCTCAACCATTTTAGCAGCATACATGATCTACAAAATATTACAAAAGTCACGTCAGGAACCATTAACTGTGCAGCAGTGGTAAAATGAGTTAACACATGACACTCGCTGGTGAGCTATGTGAATTCATCAACATACAACCTTTATTCACGTGCCTTCCTCTAAATGATTTCCATTTCATTCTGAGGAAAGTAACGCTGGTTGCCAATTGCCAAAACATCAACAAACTGGCAAATAAAGTTTGCACTTAAATTAATTCATGCAGTTGGTTAGTTACCATTTCAACCTCAGTTTATTCAAAAAAATAAAGCTCACTGGTTAGCACTGAGCAGCGTGACTTCAATGTCGTCAATCAGCTGGGTGACTTCAAGCGGCAGTGGACAAATCAATTGCGGTGAAACTTTCAGCCTCAGTCGAACAAGATTCGCTGTCACCTGACGATGTGAAATACACAGCACAATGCATACAGTCTCCTTGTCATCATCATCATCATCATCATCATTACAATGGCATGGCAGTATTGTAGTCGTTAACACTTTAATCCCAATCAATGTAGTTGCTCTATGACGAATTGGCAGGCCCAATTCGTACACGGGTAAAAAGTAAAAGGTAAAGGTTTTAATTTGTATAGCGCATCGTCGCGTATACGCCTCTAATGCGCTTTTCATCACTAACCAGAGCTGCTGGCCACACAGCCACCGTGTGCAGCCTACAGACACAGGCTAGCGCAGCGGCCAACCAGGCAGTCCCAGTCAGCTGTACTGAGGTCCCCACCTTCCGTAACCGATAGAAATGAGTTACTACTCATTTAACTGACCCCAGAGAGATGGCAGGCTGAATTGGCCTTGTTGGTTGACTGATAGCAGATGCTTTACCCACAAAGTGGTCAAAAAACCATCCATCAGTCTAGCGCAGGATAGGAAAAGTTCGCCGGCTAAGACCGGCATTCTAACTACTATGCTACACAACCGTCACTGTGGGCAGGAAAATCATCTCGGGACATGACAATGTACCAACCATGTCAACTTACTGACTTGTACTCGCCATAGTATGGTAAAATAAAAATCAGTTGTCTAGCTATGTTATAATAATAAATGGTGATGATGATTGGTGAATGCAGTTATAAACAGATCTATGTCTGAAGCTGATTGGCCTGGTCTGAAAGTTTCAAATTTCACATCATTAGATAGATACATGCAACCATTATTCTGCAGAAAACAGTAACTTTGTAACAGATAGATAAAACAATGCATGCTACTGTATAAATACTGAGCAAAAATAGTGATTTTTAAAAAAATTCTCTGAAAAGGTTTAAATCATCAAACTCTTCTGCATAGACCACCTCCTTTGATTAGCCTGCTGCACCAACCTATAAAGCTTATCACCATTGGGACCAAGCCTAATGTAAAATAACAGTGAAAATAGATACTACCTAAACATAAATGAAAAGCATCATAAAATATAACATATTCTTCAGGGACAACAGTTAACAAATATCAACTATTAACAACAACATAAAGTCAAACTAAAATTAAAAAGCATCCAAAAACATAGTAATAAAGACAGCATTACAATAATGCTAGCAACAAAAACATAGTAATAAAGACAGCATTACAATAATGCTAGCAACAAAAGAAGAGAAACAAACTATTGACTGTCTGTAATGGCAAAGAGTTCAGTTACTGAGATGAGATGATATCTGAGTAAGTTGAAGAGATGTCACCTGGCTGCAGTAAACTTTGTGTTGAAATGATTTGTTTAGTCCAACGTAATGGTCGTAATGGAAATGAGACAGAAAATATGCCGTGCAGCCAGGAATTGATCCGTAACTAAATGCATCAACTGTGAATGATGTACCTAGCAGTCAAACCATACAACAGATATCTCAAAGTCAAACAAGCTTTGCGAATTAAACATAAAACTCACACAAACATGTAAGTATACATTATTATTGAAGCATTACCATACCATCACATGCACAACTTATAACTAATGGACACAAGGACAACTATACCATTCTGAATGTGGTAACAACATACAATTTGCACCGCTACACATGAACTAAACGGTGTTTCATAAAAAAAGACCCCTTTTGTTTTTTCATAATTCACTCGAATGATCATCAATTTACACAAAATTTGTATCAGTTGTAGCTGAAGAAATACTAATTCAAAATATTGCAACAAAATGTGGCAGTTGATTAAATATTCTTTGTTAGTCCTGACGTAATGCTGACGTCATAATGTGTCACAAGTACAAGCTGGACAGTCTCAACTGGTGCTGTCAGTTGCTACCCTACTTCAATGGTGAGCTTAATCTGGTTCGCTAATAAAAAATGTTTATTGTGTCAGCACTAAGCAACATGGGGACATAAAATCAGGCGTCTTGCGATCCAAAAATGTATCTGTTTTGCAAGCTCAGTGTGCTAGTGCACTGTTTTGCTCGAATGCTTAAAAGTCCAACTATCCCCACAGACATCCCCACAGACACGTAAATGCCATCGCTTTGCATGTTTTTGTAACTGTAACTGCAAAACTTCAACAATTTGTCATAAATGAATCAGATTTTTCACCATTAGAGCAGGGTAGCAACTGACAGCACCAGTTGAGACTATCCAGTTTGTACCCGTGACACATTATGACGTCAGCATTACGTCAAGACTAGCAAAGAATATTTAATCAACTGCCATATTTTGTGGCAATATTTTGAATTAGTATTTCTTCAGCTACAACTGATACAAATTTTGTGTAAATTGATCATCATTTGAGTGAATTATGAAAAAAACAAAAAGGGGTCCTTTTTTATGAAACACAGTGTACACCGCAACAACTGTAAGACAGCTCACCTGATATCCATTTGTAGAAAGGACATTTTTTGGTTTTACTAGTAAAACTAGAACTCTCTGTAGTGACAGTGCTGTTGACATTAGTCTTCAGTGAGTGAAAACTGGCAACATTTCCATCAGAACTGTTCTGCACTTTAGTGTTTGCATCACATGAATGTGACAAAGCAGGCTTTCCAACGTTCTTCACAAGACTGGAAGGTAAACTGTTATCATTCTGCTCTGCTTTGGACATGGAGAAAGGCTTGAAAAATGATCGGATTGATGATTGACCAGAAAAATCTTGTGAAACTCTGCGGCGAATGTTTTTATCTGAATCACAAGCAGTCACTGTCACAAAACAACTTGCTGAAGTGTTTCCAGTTTCCTCCACAGTACTACTGACATGGGTGCTGTGAGGACTAACTGATGAGCTTGCTGTGCCAGGTACATCTACACAGGTTGCTGGAATGTCTGACGATGAAGATTCTATTAATTCAGCATCACTTGGAAACAACATTTCTGCAGTTCTCACATCAACTGATCCATTTTCTCTAGCATTTCCCATATCAACTTCAAACTTGCGATATTCAGTAGCAGGTGCTGTTGACACTGTCAGACATTCAGCAGAATTAGTACACTCAGCTGACTGCTGTATACTACTACTGCTAAGCTCCTTGGCATTATTCAATGGCTTCTGTTCCTTTGATTTAAGCTGCTCAGCATCATTGCTTGACTTCTGCTCCTGTAGTTTTTCAGCATCAGTACTAGATGGAAAACCTACACAGAACACAGAATGTTGGTGTCAATGAAGTTTTAACTTCTATCTTAGTCCACCCTGAAACAAAAGTTTTCGAAACAAACTTATTATGCGCAAGAGCTAGCATAGTGTGTATTAGCTATGGTAATTCTGTCCTGGTGTCTTGGTGTCTGTCTTGCTGTCTGTCACAACCTGGTACTAATCGAAGCCCAGGTGAGATAGAGACTTCGGGTTTTCACCATATAATAGCATATTGTCTCATGACAAAATTTCATGCCATGAAATTAATATTTAAGGTATTTATTCAAAACATTCCAAGAAATTACAATGGCGCTTATGGGGAAAATTAAGCAATTCTTTAAGCGGCCATAACTTTGGCTGTGTATAAGATAGAGTAGTAATTTTTTGGTTCTAGGGTATGCCTTTCAGGGATGGCCAATCTAACAGTGTCATTCAAATTTACCCCGGAGTCTCCCTGGTTGCCATGGCAATGAAATTTGGGACAAAATGGGCTATAACTTGGCTTCTGCTAAAGATATCTGGGAGATATTTGCATTCATAAGGAGATTTTCGGGATTGGGCCATTGAATGCCGCCAACAAAATTTTGTCCCGACCCTTCCTGGTTGCCATGGCAACGAAATTTAGAACAAAATAGATGAAGATAAACCGATATTAGCTGCGAACAAAAACTGCCATAAGCTCTCACGCGTCTCATGAGCATTAGCTCAGATTTCTTGTGTTTTACAGCAAATGTTATTATTTTTTTTTATTTCGCCAAGGTATCTCCGAACTCCATCAGCCGATCAAAACAAAATTTTGCATGATAATCAGTAGTAAGCCAAATTTTATAATGCTGCTCAAAAATTTGGGGGCCTCCCCCCCAAAAAAATTTAGGGGCCAAAACATGCAAAATTTGGCGCGATTTCCGATGACTTCAAACTTTGACAGCGAATACCTTTAGAACATATAAAAATATTTAAAATCGGACAAGTTGGACAAACTGGATCGACCGCGATTCCTACCACGTTCAGCAAAAAAAGTCCACTGAATTTTAGTCCAGTAACCACAAAGATCTGAAAGTCAAATCGTACCCACCCAAAGCGTTTTTGGTCAGACCATATTTCGGCCCCTACAGAATGCTGCACCCCAAAATTTCACATGTGCTTGAGAATGGCCAAGTCTTGCTAGAACATCCGCTATTGGGGACTGGGGTCCCCCTTACAATTTTTTCCAAAAGGGGACAAAATTGGCCTAAAATGTAGTGTATTAGCTGCAAGAACTTTTGAGCCAGGGAGAGTAGCTTCAAGAAACTTGACCACGTGATGTACTGCTAGATAGGGGTGATAATGCGCATACCACTTTTGGGGGGGGGCACTGCCCCCTTAAAATTTGGGAGGGCAAAAAACGTTCAAAATTGGTGCAATTTACGACAACTTTTGACTATGACCGCAAATATCTCAGCAATCAACAAGCAATCTTTCCCACATGAAACAAAAAAATTGATAAACTATGATCCACTAATACCAGAGATTATGTGACTAATGTTTACCCAACCTAAGCCAGCACTGTGCGTTTTGCATATGCTAATGCATTGGAGTTCAAGCCACGTGACTTTGCTACCGGGAAAATTTCCACCCCCTAAATTTTTCCCCCATCAGACATATGGTGCTGGGCAGACTCACGTTGGGCTTTGCTCCAAATTTCTAGTTTGTTTCGGTTTTGCATTTTATTGTGTAATTCAAGTTCATTTTCATTTTAGTATGCAAGATTTTTGATTTTGGTTTCAGTTTGTTTAATAACAATATTTTCAGTTCACTTTTGTCTCAGTTTCAAATTCAAAAATATTGTGTTCTTTATGACGTATAGTAACAGTTCCATATACAACAATAAAGTTAAAATGTACATGCTTTCTTGCCATTAATTTTTAGACAAGAAACTCCAAATAATTGTTTATTTCAGCTGTTAGAAGATTGTCTGGTTGCTAAGTTGATTCTGTTTCTTTCTTTACTTATTTACTAATAATAAAATTTTTGAGAACTGTACATTATTACATAAATCTGTTTGTTATTACTGACAAGCCATAATTAATATAGCTATACACATAATACTCAATCTTCTGAAGAAACAGCATACAAGAGGCTACATGTATTGCCAAAGCGGGAGGGTAAATGATCATGTACAGATACCATCAAGAATGTTTGCCAGAAGACTGTGTCTGAACACACTGTAGTGTTGCAGATCTCGTGAATCACATATTGCTCCATCAGGACATTCTGAAATCACGAACAAATATGATACTGATGATATTCTGTGTTGGGTGCTATCTAAACAGTTAAAGCAAAGTTTAATTGTGTTTCAATAACAACATGATACTGCTAGATTACATAAAAAAGAATATAATCAATGGCAGTTCTAGCCTAGCCCCCAATATCTGGGGGGCACACCCCCATGGCGAGCGAGGTAGCGCAAGCCTATAACGGGGGTCTGGGAGCAGAGCCCCCAGCAGGGTAGTAATTTTTGGTTCTGGTTTTGGTCCATTATTTTGTGAACCACCCTAACTTGCATGCATTTAGAAAGCAATATATGCCAGAAAAAATGACAATGAAGCATAGCATTAAATTTGCTGTTATTTATCCACGAGGACATATGTGCATGCTGATTTATACATGTACGGCAGACGAAAGATAGCATCATATTTGCTTACATTTCTGTCCGTGTGGATGAAAAATAACACCAAACATAATTCATGGCAAATGTTGCAACAACAAAAAGGCTAAATGAATAACAAAATTTTTGGCAACTGCAATAATTCACAATTTCCTCATAATGCAAGAAAACATCACACCTGGCAAGAAAGCAGCATGCATGTTCACACATTCCGAGACATGCTGATGCTGTGAACCTTTAGCTAACAGACACAGCGGAACCTGACACAATGGACAGCGCTCAGCTTCGATTTCTTCCTTGCTTGCTTTTGTCTTTCCTGCCACCACAACACATGCATTGGTCATTCACTATTTTTGTGTGAAAAATTACTATCTCATGCTGTAACATATGCATATAATTAGCGCATCACACAACCAAACAATTTTCCTGAAATCAAAATTACACAAACACTTCAGATAAAATCAATAAAGATAAATATATGTCCAGAAAACCGTTTTCATTGTGACTGGAGTACAGCAAATGTTTCAAACCCTGCTGGAAAATAAAAAAAAGATTTTCCCTTAAACTCGCTGAAGGCCAGACAAGCCCCAAACCCCAACTCCTCGCTTCATTCGCGATGTGACATCACCCCTGCTCATATGGCCACGCCCATCGGCACCACAGCTGCAGTTGCCTTATGTAATTATGTAATAACTCACGTTCTTTTCCAGGTCGTCTCAGTTTTGAATGTTTCAAGTGCCTGTCAGATTTATATTGCCATATTTCATTATCGCTGTCATTATCAACTAATTTCGTATTTCTTTTCATTATAAACGAAACAAAACAAACTGAACGAAAGTAAACAAACCGCCTAAATAACGTAACGTAACAGCACCAACTTCAACGAACTTGAGTGTTGCACCGAGTCGAGCCGCCTTTTCTTTAGCCTTGTCATACACAGCTCAGATCTCAGATACTGTCTATCTCCAGCCATTTCGGCGTAATTCACTCTCGAAATGCGTGCCAAAGGCTTTTCTACTAATAAATGGCTGTGTGACTGCCTTAGAGACGGTGCGAGATATAGGGCCAAAGCTACTAAGCAGTTATCAAGTCGTATACGCGCTTTCGATGGTACCAACATCAGTGACCTTTAGATGACCTTGAACGGCTAATATGCACTTTACTACGAATTATGCATCTTGCGGAGCTCACCACGAACACTGGAAGGAATACCGATTCATACTCTAAGCGTCAGAAATAGCCAACCAACGTTCTAGCTTATGATGTCTATCAAGTTAACACGTAGTCACATCTTCGCCACATTTAGAGATAAGGCGGACATTATAACTGTTCACTGTTTGATAATAATCGCTGGGAACCTTTACTACCGGGGCTATAAAAATAATAATAACAATAATAATTCATTTGTATAGCGCCGTAGTGCCGTAAAGCTTCAGAGGCACTGTCAATGATGATCAAAGAACACTGTTATCCGATCCAGTCTGCAGTAAGCAACTACTCTACCGTTCAGGCGCAAATTAACGTCAATATCCACCTTACCCAATTTGCTATGTTTATCAATGGGGCGTAGCCATTTAAAAGTTGCCCACCCTGGGAGCGGCTTCGCCTATAATTGATCGTAATCAGACCATTAGGCGTTTGTCAACATACACTCTAGTCTTTAGCCCAAGTAAATGCCGACCACTCGCGTTCCCTTTGATCTTATGCCGCTCGTGCAGCCGACATCACACCGCAGGCGCGCTGGTGGCGGGCCGCGAGATCAAAGAAGATGCCGCCGCTGCGCTGACAGGGCGGCGGCAAGATCACAGGCGGCAGCACTACGAATAGTTTGCCTGGCGGAGCGTCCGGTCCGGGTGGAGAACTTACGCAATCGTGCCGTTATAGGCGGCCGAACACAGCGGCTGTGGGCTGGCGGCCTGTCGCGCCGAGGGCGGAGCGCATTATCGGCCGCTTGTCTGTCTGCTCGCGGCCAGTGGAGAGTGTCATTGTGAGGTCGCCGCTCGGCTGTATGTAGACGGCAGAGAGCATCAGAAGCTGACCAGTCGGTTCTATAGGCTACGTTTGTTGCAGAAAACTATTTTATCGCTGTGATATTGACTTCACTAGGCCTACTACTACGCATGCGTCATGGCTGTCGATCTGCAGTATCTCTTCTGGAAACAGGTTAGGCGTTCAGCTGTACATGATAATATGAAAGTAAACTTTCAAATAGGCTACTCTTGAACTATAATGTCCTGGACCCCTGGTCCGGCGACCGGCAGATAACAGCGAAACAATTAAACAATCAATTTCGTCTGCTTAACTCTTAAATTGAATGTTCGTGATTATTGTTTAAAATGTGTCAATCTGTGTCTGTGAGCTGGTCTGTTAAAAATTTCTTATTGTTTGATTAAATGACTGTTAAAAATTACGTCGTATTCTGAAATATTTGCGCATAGCCTATTAGGAACTGTTCATTTGTATCAACAGTTTATTGCAATTTTGCATCGGTTGTACTTGGGTGTTGATGATAGTCGAAATGTCAAGAGTACGGTAGCCTATACAGGCTATACTCTCTGTTATTGTTACTATCATTTATAAGCGAACATTTATGAAGCGCACTGTCGTTATAAGAAATCTATCTTGATTCGACAGGTCTGCTGGTTGCGTTCGAACTGTTACATGTATGTGCGTGATGTATATTTTTGTGTGGAACGTTTGTCGCACAGGAAGCGATGCGGTTGAACCCCGTACTAATGACGTCAGCCCCGCCGCCGTGTGTGCCGCCGTTTGACAGTCATCGCTGTCTGCTGGACTACCAGCGCTATGCCTATCAACAACAGCAGCAGCAACAACTGCTCGATCACCTGCTGCAGCTCGACCTTCAGAAGCGGTTCGCGGTCTACTCGTCACTGGTCCGTCAGCGTGCTGCTGCCGTGGCCGCTGTCGTCTGTCCCACGCTGAGATGTAAACCTCAGCAGCTGTGTGCCTGCCAGTATCAGTCAGCAGCGCTCGACGTCACAGGAAGCGACGGCATGTCTGGTAGGGACAGCACGTCACCAGCGTGTGCGGCGGCGTTAATGATGAAGCGGCCGCTGGATAATTATCACTGCAATGTGGACAATGATCAGAACGGCACCCGGCCGCTGGCTGCGTGTGATGTCGCGTACCCGCTCAAGCGACGGGCCGAGGGGGTCCTCAGCGTCACCGACGTGCCGTGGTGGAGCGTCGCCCAGCAGTCGTCATCATCGTCATCGTCGTCGCCGTCACAGTCGTTTCCCGCCTTGCTGCGTCAGCCCGCCGCCGATCCTCGCACCGCTTTGCTCAACATCCCGAGTTCTCTGAAGCCGGGAGGCAGCGCCGGCGGCGGCATAGTACTGGGCGCTCGACGCTGCAAGCGCTGCCGCTGCCCCAACTGTGTCAACCCGTCCGCGGCCTCCCTGTCGCCCGGCGGACGCCGTCAGCACGTCTGTCACGTGCCGGGTTGCGCCAAGGTCTACGGTAAGACGTCGCACCTCAAGGCTCACCTGCGCTGGCACGCCGGCGAGCGGCCGTTCGCCTGCTCATGGCTGTTCTGTGGCAAATCATTCACGCGATCAGACGAGCTGCAGCGACACCTCAAGACGCACACCGGCGAGAAGAGGTTTCCGTGCGGTCGCTGCGGCAAGCGGTTCATGCGCAGCGATCACCTAAGCAAGCATCTCAAGACTCACGAGGCGTGTGCTGCTGCTGCTGCCGCCGCGGCCGCGGCGGTGGTGACGTCATCAAAACACCGAGTCAGCAGTGAGATGATGGCGCGACGACAACACAAGAGACTCAAACATCACGGCGTGGTGAGCGTCAAGCGAGCTCATACTCCGCCGTCTGATAGCTGCAGCGTGCAGTCAGACACGGACGACATTGACGTCGAAAGCCTATAGAGGCACTGATAGTCGTTGACTGCATTTATCGAACAAATCGTGTGGTGCATAAAAATACACTAATGTCATACATTCAGTGGCGTCATGGCCCGGGATCAGGAAGCAATTATTGCTCCATCTCCATAAATTTTGGACTGTCAGTAAATTCTTATCTTGTCGGAAATTTTTGTCCAAAAAATGCAAAACACTGGGCTAAAAAAACTCTTTGGGGTGGAATTCATGGGCCAAAAATTGAATTTTTGAGCACTCATGTTCTTTCTCGAAAATTTGCAGTGTCAGTCCATTCTGTCGGAAAATTGCAGCCACGTGCCCCGCCTATTTTTTTTACCACGACGCCTCTACATACATTCATAACCTCGTAAAATAATTATTTCTGACTTTCAGAATTTTATCACTATGTCCACATTAGTTGCAATTTTGAAATGCACCGCGTTACATAGTCGGCTTCAGAAACAGAATATACTGAAAGTTGCACGGCAAGTCGGAAACTTTTGTGACATGGTTAGTTATGTTCTAAAGTAGATTTCACCGCGTTTCAGACGCGAACACGTTGCTAATTTGCTGTATAGGCTGCAGTACATAGCCTATATCGGTCAAACATTTTTGAAAGTATTTGATGCGAAGCTATATTCGGCCATTCTGCAGAGTTTTAGTTAGCAAACTGTGTTTAAGTAGGCCTCGTGTGATCGACAAACATTATTTTAGTCAATTTTTGTACATATCAATTTTGTATATAACGTTCGCTTTACGGTTAGGCCTACCGACTTACGGTACGTCAAAGACGTTAATGGTGTAATACAGTTGTAATATTTGAATATTGTTGTTGTTGACTGCATGATTATTGTTATTGGGAAAATGCGTTATGTCGCGTTATTCTTATTAACAAAATGCATCTTTTTTATGTGCAATAAACTAACTGTTCAGTAAACCTATAGGCCTATATACTTAGTACAACGAAATGCATGCACGTGCCATGGATAAAAAATTTCACATGCAACAAACCAACGCATTAATTTTTGATTTGTTGACAACAATGTCCAGTAGTTTTGTGGTTGAACTGTATAATTATTTTTAAAAGAGAGGGTTATGAACTTACGAGAGAGGGTGACGGCCCGTCGTAGTTGCCGGCATAACTAATGGGCAATTCACACCTATACGACGCAACTCAACAGTTGAGTTGACTTGAGTATAATGTGTCGTATAATGTGTGAATTGGTCATAAGGGATGTATTATCACGTAAGCGTATATACAAAATTAATTACGACTAACGCACGGTTAGGGTTTAGCTACGCTCAGGGTGATGATTAGGGTTAGGGCCAGTAGGCCTGTAGTTAAATATAGCTGAGTGTTTAATTTCCGTAGTAGTTTCGTCGGCCATATGGCAAATAAGCTTCGCCTTATAGATTTAATGCAGTTGACAGCTTTTCTGCAATCATATAACCATGTTGTAGGCTACTATAATGCTATAATGCTATCGTATATTAGGCCTAGAATTGTAAATTATTTCTTATGCTGAAATTGCTGATGGTTGAAATGCATTAACAACCCCACATAACGTGGTGACGGCCCGCCATAGCCAGGGGCCGCCATAGCCACAATCCCACAATCGATGGTACAAATGGCTAGCTCCGCCACACTTTCCTATAGGCTACTAGGGTTAGGGTTAGGGCTAGTGGGGTCCTAACCCTAACCGTAACCCTAACTATGGTGGCCCCTGGCTATGGCGGCCCTTGGCTATGGCGGGCCACAATCCATAACGTGAGGGGGCGACCCCAACATAAAATTTATTTTAAAATCTGTGGCAACGTTTAGACGTTAGACAGTTGGTAGTTCGGCACAAAAATACTTCTGACGAAACTTATAATTCATTATCAATCAAAATCAGTTAATAATTTGCTGCATATTGCCAGTTTACGCTGTTAAACTGCTAATGGTAAAAATCGCAAAAAAAATATCCAGGATCCACGTAATAATCCGGATTTTTCCTTGTAGAAAGTCGATTCTACTTATAAGCTATAAATAAATTATTTTCGACTTTCGGTGACGCGACAGGAAAATCACAAACACAACACGTTGCAGACGGATCAGCAACAGACCATCATCATCATCATCATGTAGAATTTCATTATTTCTGGGAACACATCTAATCAGTGAAATGTCAAATTAGTAGATCCGGACGTGAACGACCTAAGGGGAAAGTCTTGCTTGAAGTGGAGACCTGGAGTGGACTGTCGGTGCAGCCGAACTCGGAAGTGATGTAGGCTATACACTACAGCAATGTTATTGTATGCGACGATAAACGTTGATCAACCGCGGATTCCAACAAGTCGTCGAGCGGTCCGTAATTACGATTCCCGAGTGGAAGCGTGGCGCGGAACGTTGATTCACAGAGCAGCAAAGCAAACTCGTTGGTCTGTTGATTCTGGTCTGGTCGGACTCGGACTGAGCTAGGCGAGCAGGAAGGGCGACACGTGAACTGTACCGACACGGCGCCAGCCACGATCACGCGTTTATCGTCGCCCCACACTCAGTTTGACACGGGCAAATAAGCGGCCGCTTTGATGTCGAGCGGGCGATGCCGACAGCAAGGCGGGTCGGTAAACTGTCGGCGCCTTTGATCTGGCGGCACGTCAAAGGGCCATCGGTGGGCTGCGGCACTTTTGATTAGGCAGTGAAGGCGGCGGCGAGCGGAATGATAGAACATCGTGTACGCGTGCTAGTGCACGGCCAGGGCAGGCTGCCTTGAGATCCACCGGCGCATCTGTAGCACAGCGCGGCGGCAGGACAGACAGACACAGACACAGACGGACGGACGGACGGACGTACGACTGACGGATTAGCGGAGGATCTGATAACGGCCGCATCGCAACCAGATACGCGCCTCGCCTCCAGATACGCTGCTTCTCATTTTCTCGTGTGTAGACCCTAAACTGACTGCTGTCGGTCGGCGCAGTGAGAAAATCAGCTTGACTTGACTGCACTACAGGCAGTGGCACCAGTCTCAGTTACGCTGATAAAGAATCACTGTCTCGTCACTCTCGTGTGCTACCATATGCCACTATTAAACTTTATGCCGCTGTTCTGCATATTCTCACAAAATATCATTTTAGTAAATGAAAATTAAAATGACAATATACAATTGCACAAAAAAGTCGAGGAGAGACCGAAACTCACGTGAACTCGGATTGTGAACGACTGAACGTTCTTCGGCATGCGCAAGAGATATGGTTATAATTTATCACAGAATGTTCACAGTATTCAGTTCAAAGTCAAACAATAAAGCCCAGCTGTTTCTACGGAGCACGCTACAGTCTATACAGTTCCTGTTGCAGTACCGACCATCAAGGTCATCCAATATCAATGATTTTCATCTCATCTGAAAGGACGTGCGATTTATAGGCCCTATTGTTTAACCACAATACATCCGTGACAGACAGACAGACGGACGACAGACGACAATTTAACCGTAACATAGAAGCCTACAGCATAGGCTTAGCCGTAGCGCGTCAAATCCAAAGTCATCGAACTTAAAAAACTTTCTGTTAAAAATGCAGGGTGATCGTGTGGTGTATAATCAGCTGGGGCCCGATTGATGGCCCCCGTCCTGTAACTGACATTGGGTTAGTGCGCAAAAATGCAGCTAATAAGGCCCATATAGTCGCACACACAATAAATGCACACTGTGCTCTGGTACTTCAATTTGGTTCAACGCATTATTAGACTGTTGTAGTGTATTTTGTGTCGTAACGTACCTTCGTATTTTCGGTAAAATAAAATTAAAATCGGGCTTATTTTTTTACTAAAATATCTTAAGTCCATTTCCCTAAAATTATTTATTTTTTGGACATGAATAACAAATATTTTAAATTCATATTTTTCGTTAAAAAGGTCATCAAACGTCGTCATCAAATGTCACATATAGGTGCTGTCGTAGCTCCCTGCAAACACGTTATGTAACAATTGCTATAAAATACGATGTTATGCCAATGGCAGTCACGTGATAAACAGCCTAGGCCCTTTTGGCCGGCTCCGGCAATATCAAAGGCGAAGCGCAGTGATGACAACTGATCAGTTTGATCGAGCGCTCGGACAGAGCACATCGACTGATAAGGTGCTGACCCTTCGCCTTCCCAAACGAAGCACCCTTCGTCCAAACGAAATGCACTGTTCAATAATAACTATATCTCTGTCTATTCACGGTCATTTCCCGAAGACTTTTTCGTCGGCAACCCTTATTCGTACACGATCGACTCATTACCAGCATGGCCCGCCTATCTTTCGGGGCCGAAGGTACCCATGAAGCTGAGATCTTGCAATCACCCAGTACGAAAGACGAAGCGAAAGCTGCGGGTGGTTACACTAGGTTGCAAGCGTTTTGGTAGTTATTTACAGCATTTCCGCTTTGGTGTTATGCCAAATATTTTTATCATGTTCTCAACTTCACATTATTCTGCTCAAAAAAGAGATGTATCAACTGCGGTAATTATGACTGGATAGGGAAAATGACCGGATTGCTCTAGTCCCTTAACCCCACTGGATTCACCAGTGACGATTTCCTAGACTCCGATCTTCTTATGAATGATATACATTTCTGGTCTTTATGCATTCCATTGCACTGTGAAATCTAACGGCAGTTACGCCACTAAAAATGCAAATTTACTATAAACTAACGTACGGGAAGTTACGGCAACGGCTAACGGCGAGCTTAACTAGAACGACAAAAACGGCTACGAAAGAACTGGAAGTGGAAATCGGGCATTAATCTCACAGTGTTAGATATTCATTGAGTTGAGCGATAATGACGGATGCGAAGCATGAGCGTGAGTTTGTAGTTGTGAACAGCAGTAATCTGTCACCTAAAGTTGTACAGTACGAACAGTTTCTAAACGACACTTTACGTGGCGATTTAAAGTACGCGCAGTTGTTATATTTTGACCATTTCTTTACAAATGCAATAGTTTTGGCTCGATGTTATTGTCAGTATAGATCCGCACTGACAAATGGATCATTCTGAGGCTATTGTCAGTATGGCTGTGTTATTAAAGCACTCCTTTGTGTAGCTTAATAAGCATTAAAAACCTAAGTAACCGATCTACTATATAAAGAAATTCTTATCCTTTAATACAATGAAATATTCTTGGCGTACCTAGAATACTTAAAACCCAGCTAATGTGTCAACGTCAAGCTTCTTTTGAAATGAATTCTTACAGGTATACTTGAGTCTAGCCCTAATAACCGCTTGGCGAACGCCTAGATCGATAGACATCGTCAGACATCATTGCAAACATTCTAAGGTGAGAAAGCGCACTAAAACTCTGTATAATAAAATACAAGTATAGGCTTATAATGATTTTATTTCAGAATTGAACAAAGCATTAAACATTCACACAATCGTTTATTATCATCATCATGCATAAACTGTCTAGGCCCAAAGACAATTATTGCATATAAACCTTGATGTCAAATTACCGATATTCAACAGCTGGGCGAAACGTCCAAGGTGAGCGGGCGAAAAAGCCAGGGGGCGAATCAGCCAGGCACAGGGGCGAATCAGCCAGGGGGTGAACAAGCCAAGGGGCGAATCAGACAGACACAGGGGGCAAACCGGCAAAGGGGTGAAAAAGCCAGACACTGTCCTATCAGCTGTACAATTCGCAACAGTCATCTGCATGGAGTTCTGATGATACGTGTGTCTGCAATGGGTGCAGCTGCACCCAGTGAGTACAAGTAGGCTATTTATTGACGGAAGCCTGTAGAATACAACCAGAATATAAGATGAGAAAAATGAACTACAATCAACATATTTTAATTACTTGCATACATACTGAAAACACAAGTTTAAAAAAATACAGAAACAAATCTAATTCGTTGCACCACATTGACGACTGAAATGCAGCACCAAAACACTAGATAAGTCAATAGCAAATCCGACACTGACATTTCTATACTGTTTTTCAAATTGTCTCAGCTCAGAATTTCAATCTAAATATATAAGGTGAGAAAAATGAACTACAATCAACATATTTCAATTACTTGCACACACGCTGAAAACACAGATTTATTTACATCTATAGATAATGACAAATACTGAAACAGCAGCTTTAAAAAACTACAAAAAATACATATATTTCATTACAACACATTCACAATTAAATTGCAGCACTAAAAACACTAGTGAAGTCAACAGCACATCTGACACTGATATATATACATAGTTACATACTGTTTCTCAAACAATGTGCATTACTTGCAGCCTATGCAGTAGAAATGCTTCCTAGGTTTTTGAGAGATGCCGACACATGAATAATGCAACCATGACAGGCATCTGTCACACTGCACCCAGCGACCACTGACGCTGCTGTCGCATGCCTAACACTGCCATTCTTATTGGCTATGCATTACGTCACTGATTTGTTTATTTCTATGATCTATATGCGAGTATTATCCTAGTATCTGACCACTTGACCAGTGGCTATGGCGGCCCCTGGCTATGATCGGCCAATCCCTTGCGTGGCAGGTTGAATTGTTGCTTTCAGAGAAATGACAGTCCAAGAAGTGTCAGTTTGCAAACTGTCGGGACACCCTCGATGGGACTATTTACTGAAAACGATCGAAAGCAACCAAGAACTACGAAAACCATTATAAAGTGCTAGTAGTTTTTGCTTAGGTTAGAGTTTGAGTTATGTTTAGGTTTTCCGCACCGAAAACTATCGAACACGTTTTTGGTAGTTTTTGGTATAGAGTGATAGTGTTGTTTTCTAACAGATTGAAGTGATATGTGGTATTTTTACAAAACAAAATTTTTACTGGATTTGGAGATTGCTATAACAGTTCGTTGCAGTAGTAATTCTATAAAGTGATTTAAATCTAACTGGATGTGTTTGTTCGTTTGCAGAAGAGTTCTTGATGAACGTGATAAAATATACAGTCAACTTGCTGACTATCTTCAGGTTAAAAGTACAATAGAGAATATTAAGGTAAGTGACGTGGGACAAATATTGGTTGATTTTGTATGTTTTAGCAATTTTTGATTTCAAACTGCAATTGTCTATGCATTAAAAAAGTTGTTGAATGTTTTTTTAGCATGAATCATGATTTTTTGCTGGTGAACATCTTGACATTGCGATATGGCTGAATGGTAACCGATATTAATAGTTTCACTTAAAAGGCTACTGAAAGCTTTTTAGATGAAGCATGTTTGCCTGTGAAAACAAGCACATAGCTAACATTGCGATGCTATCACTGATTGGCAAATGTTACATGGCACCAACTGCTGTCCGACTGGTACCTATCTATGCAAGTATTGGTCGATACCAAATACTACCCAATTCTAGTGAATGTTTGACAGACTCAGCAACCCAGTTCTAATATTGTTCAAATCGTACTGCTGTAAAAATTTCTGTATGTTTTTCATAAATGGTGCTTCAGAAGTTATTTATAATTATTGTATTGTTGTACGCTATTGTGTTTTTAGGAATGTCAGTTGGATGAAGGAGAACTGAAGACAAAAGTAGATCTTGGTTGTAATGTTTACATGCAAGCTAATGTGTAAGTGTGCTTCATATTTGCTACAAATTTTTTATTGTTCTCAAGTTAAACTGCAACTGAATATGACCAAATCTGTAAGCAAAAAGACAGTATAGGGAATCAGCAGCATTTTTTTTACTTTTACGACAGTAGTCTACTGCAGAATGTTTCACAAACCGTTATTGTATTCAGAATGTCTACCTTCTTCAGAAAACTCATATTATGCTAAAACATTTTAATTATTTGCAAAAACTCTATTAACTAGGGACCAGTTAGTGAATAAATGGTTTTTACGCATGAAAGCAGAATGCTTCGCGTGTCTTTGGCATCGTCTGGGCGTCTGTCTGTCCGTCTGTCTGTCTGTCACGTCTGTCTGTTTTGATCTATATCAAAACGGTGCAAGCTAGGATCACAAAATCTTTACTGTGGGCTGCCGCAAGGTCTCTAGTTTATCGTGACATAATTTCGTGCCACTGGGTGCAGGGGTTCCCCTTGAACGAGGGTGTCAAAGAGGGGTACCCCATAAAAAAGACGTCATTTTGCCGTTATTGGCTCGAATAATGTGAAACTCGATACGTGGGCGGTCTGGATATTTTTTACAATAAAAAGAATTGGCCAAAAAAAGAAAGTAAAGTAATTAATATTAACTAGCGATCTTTCACTTGCATGGCATAATGTAAAGATTAGACTGATGTTTAATGTGACTGGATTAATAAGATTATTGAGATTTTTTTGTCCTAGTAGAAGATTCTACATCTGAGCTGTATAATGTGTTTTGTAGTGTGCTTATTTGGACCCAGGTGTTCTATTCAGTATTCACTGCATTAAATGTCTTGGCCTTGGCCTCGGTCTTGAGGTTTAGTGCCTTGGCCTTGGCCTGGTGCCTTGATCCCATCACTGTTATATGCCCATGGGTATAATAGGCCTACCATGCGAATATTTTGACAGCCGGTAGCAACCCCTAAATATTGACCAATTTTCATGAAATTTTTTACATAATTATTTTTCATAAGGTGTAACATAAAGAGAGGGTGCCCTGTGAAAAAATCCAAACTTCATATTTTCTGAATCACCCTAAACATGGTTGTGTTTTGTTTAGGTCATACTATTTTTTGTGTTTGATTCTGCAAGCCTGTGTGATTGTGACTGTGTGCAGGCCGGATCCGTCAAAAATCTTTGTGTGTGTTGGATTTGGATTTTTTGTTGAGTTTACATTGACGGAAGCTCTAAGCTTTATAGACAAGAAGTGCACACATTTGACGTCACTGACCGAAACTCTTACGCAAGATGCGGCACGGATTAAAGCACACATTAAGCTTGTACTTGAAGTAAGTTTCAATTTTATATGTTTGTATTTGTTTGTTGTTTTTGAAAACAACATTGTGATGCAGTGTGATATGGTGATGGGCAATGCAGTATATGGTTACTGAATGTAAACTTGTTTATTGCCACGGTCAGTTAAAGATGGCAATACTGATATTAAGTTCTGATATACAGTGTAAAAATATGTATTATTTTTGAGTGCTTTGAATTGAAGTGGTTTAGTGATATGAAGGACAGCCATTTTATCAAAATCCATGTAGCAGTTCTCAAAGCTTATCCCTTGGGAGTTGGTTCTAGTCTGGATTAACTATAGAAAAGTATACTTAAATGGAACTGAAAAAAATAACAGTGGTATTGCTTGTTTGGTTATTCGGTAAGTTACTTAACTGTGTTGTGTTTGCGTACAGGCTCTGAGTGAAATTCAAGGACTGACGGACGAATTACCAGATACAAACCAAGCTGACGTCTTGTGATTTGATTGTCTCACTTTGTTGGAATAAATTCGTCATCACTGCTCGGATACTTTGCAGAAATTGTCTTTCCTTTGTTTGAAGTGCATTAGTGGTTATTTATGCATTGGCTTTGTGCAGTTTAAGCACGAGTTTACAGATGAGAAATCTTCTATTCTGCCATTTTCTCATCATCGAGTGAACTTCAGATTCGCTGTCTACTGTCAGATATGTGACTGAACAGCTGAAACTGCAAGTGAATTGAAACTGGTTTGCACTGCACAGACCAAAATTAATAATATTAATAACAACGATCAAAGTCGTTTGGTGCTAGGCAGCATTGATGCTGCTCCTTGCATGTTGGTTTGACTGCAAGATCAGTGTCTTTAACAACTGGCATCTCTTTTCACAGACGTGCACTGTATGACAGATGGACAGGCGGACCACTCTATATCAGTTCTGTTGCTATAGGCAGATGATCAGCAATGCTGACTATTGGTACGTGACAAAAGTGCTATGTATGGAGGAGTGGTGTAGCTATGGACTGAGGAACCCTGATTCTTCAGTGGGTTAGGGGCTCTCGGTTCCCAGGCTCAAAGAGTGGCATTTCAAAGTCCTAAGGATTGCAACCAGTGTCGATTTTGAGGAGGAGCAGAGATCTCACCCCACCCCAGCAATCAGGAGCTTTGATTTTGGTCTTTTTTGTGATTTTAGTCTTTTTTGTGATTTTAGATGACCTTTTCTGTGCAAGTGTACAGGGTGCAGCAAAAAAGAGGACCGCTAAATTTTTTCGCCATTTTCTCAGCAACCGTTCAGGATTTTAATATGAAATTGTACAGCTTTATTTACTGAAACCTTTTACATCTAATTGCCAAGTAAAATATGATTCTGTTGAAAAAAGACAAAGTTATAGACTTTTTAACATGACCACCTACCGATTTTTCAGCATTCAAAAATGTTCATGCTAAAAATGCTTTTTAATTTTCAAAAACTAGTTACACGTTACTGTCGATGACGTCACAGTGATGTTTTGATAAACAGCAATTTTTATTGTTTATAAATTATCACTAAATTATCGTTCCTAAAGCAATCGTCGGATGCCCACTGGATTCATCTTCCAGCAGGACGGCGCGTCAGCACACACAGCGCGCAACGCTGCGCAGCGCACAGAACTGGCTGCGGGCCAGCTGTCCAGATATCATCACAAAAGATCAATGGCCTCCAAATTCGCCGAATATAAACCCAATGGACTATCACATATGGATGCAATGTTGGAGGCTTACCACAAGCTTAAAACAAAGCCAAAAACAAGTGCCGAACTCAAGAAAGCGCTTCATGTTATCTGGGGCAACCTGCCACAGGGACCGATTGACAAGGCTGTAAAAGATTTCTCAAATAAGGCAATTGGAGGCTGATGTAGCTTGGACCTGGCGGTGAACACTTTGAACATTTGCAGTGACAAAGGAATTCTGCCTCTGATCATTATTTAACTGCATTATTTCAACGATGTTATTAAATTGGTGTTGTAGCCGGAACATTTTTTAATGCTGAAAAATCAGTAGGCAGTCATGTTAAAAAGTCTGTAACTTCGTCGTTTTTCAACAGAATCAAATTTTACTTTGCAATTAGATGTAGAAG
>Ga0209671_1000306_pt1 | contig 29407 bp, 20 predicted proteins | sample WorMetHERISLAND2_2_FD_187401 | JGI IMG/M metagenome (GOLD analysis project Ga0209671, IMG submission 187401) | Marine gutless worms symbiont microbial communities from Max Planck institute for Marine Microbiology, Germany - Olavius geniculatus... | ecosystem: Host-associated > Annelida >...
CGCGAGTTGAACCGAGATCAAAATTTGATCGGTGGTCAGATGGCAGTTCAGAATTGAACGGAGATCAACGCTTGAACCGCTTTGGTGCAACGCAATTTACGGCTGAACTAGGTTCAAATTCAGATTCGACCCGGGTTCAAAGTTGAACGACGTTGGTGCAACGTGCCCTAAATGTTGAGTTACTGAGATGGCTGACTGTCTGGGTACAGAGGCAAACTAGAAATATGGGGCAGAGCCCAATGTGAGACAGCCCAGCACAGTAAGTCCAATTGGGGGGAGAGTTAAGGGGTTGAAATTCCGTTCGCAGCAAAGTCACGTGGCCCAAACACAATTGCATTATCTTATACATGTGTAGCAAGCGCAATGTTAAACTTGGATGGTTCGATAAGAGACAGCTAAACTTTGTTGTTTGTGAATCCAAGTTCACTGAATTTTTTTGCGTTTGACATGGGATAGATCGTAGTTGAAAACGCCGTTTTCTCTTCATCGATATCTCTATCCAATCCTGAAATTTTTGGACTTAGATTATAAAATCGAACACACTTTCTGCCATGTGGCAAAATTTTGCGGCAATCGGCCAACGGACCTTGGAGATCTGGTGGCAAAAAAAAAATAAAATAAAACATAACGCCTTCCGGGAACTACTGTTCCAGGCGGCCTAATGAATACTGGCGATGGTTATGGTCATCGCGAGGGAAGAGACAGTGAGTTCTGCATAACAGTATGGCCCTGTTGCTACAACTTTTAGCATACTGACCCAGTCAGTTAAAGGCATTATCAGTTAATAAAGTTAGCCGTCTGGCCGACTAGGGTCGTATGCTAGTTTAATTGCCGAAAAATCGTATGTGCTCTTATGCAGCGGACACTGGTCTTTACTAAATCTTTAAATTACAGGTGGTTGTGGTGCTACAGTTATTGATCGTCGTTGCAGGTTCCGCGTCATCTGAGAGGTTCAGCGTGTAAGCTGGCCGTGAGTGGCAGCGGTGGCTTGACGTTCTCTAACAACACGTCCATTGAAATCAAGGCCAAGTCACTCTCACTGTTCGTACAGACAGACAAGGCAATCTACAAGCCCGGCCAGAAAGGTCTGTGCCTTGTTTGCTCTCTGTACGCATATTTTTTGAATGCTAGCATTGACTGATGAGCTAATATAAACTTAATAATAATAATAATAAGTGAACATTTATATAGTGCACTATCATTTCGAAGAAATCTCTAGTGCACTGAATGTGTTATCAGTACATGTGAAACAGAATGGATTTAAGAAAACATTTAAAAGAGTCCGGGTTGAGTGTGTGATCATTCAGGTAAGCCGTGAGACCGTTCCATGCTGACAGGCCAGCGAAAGATAATACCTTCAGCAAACTGTTTTGAGTCTGTAATGAGGAACAGCGAGTTGTCCACGGACAGCTAAACACAGATGATGACGGCCAGCCAACAACGAGATTGGCTGGCAAATTTCCAACAGATATGACAGTCTCATTCCATGCAGACACTTGTAAACAAACAAGCATAGCTTGAATGTGACACATTCTGGTACATCCAACCAGTGTAGGATATCACGTCAAACGTGCGACAGACCGTGGTCAGACTTCCGTGTGTTTGTGATGACAAATGCTGCAGAGTTCATTCCACGCTGCAGCTTGTCAGTCACCACTTTCGGCGCACCATTCAACAGACCGTTGCAATAGTCTATACTACTCGTGACAAATGCATATACTAATGTCGCCACAGACTCATCGTCGAGTGACCATCGAATTCGGCACAGCTGATGCAACTGGAACTTAGAGTTGAACTTGTATATAAGCATATGCAGCCATTCTAGTAAGCTATATTATGAGTCATGCCTGTCTGTTTGTTTTGTATGGTCTGCTTAATCAAAATCAAAAATACACAGAAAAACCAAAATGGTTTAAATGGCATGAATGTTCCTAGGGCCAGGAGTAACTTGTCACACTAATACCCCGTTTACACGATCAAGCAAACATCGAGCAATCATCGAGCAAACATCCAGCAAATGCATTCATAATACATGTGCATGATATGTGCTCTAATTGCTCGACGTTTGCTCGATGTTTGCTTGATGACTGCTTGATGTTTGCTTGATTGTGTAAACAGGGTGTAAGCATTCAGTAGTGACCAGTCTTCACTGCAATGATCACTTGAGGTTAATTGAGTTGATTGTTGATGAATGCTGCTGTTGATGTCTTGTAGCTTGTCAGTGAAACCTTTTAGCTCCTTGTAATTTGTGTTATCAGATGAACTGATTGTTCTGCTTAAAATATTTGTTGTCAGTGATGTTCCGTGTAATCGCTGTTTATCCAAACCTGAAACCATACAAAGGATCTTTGGATGTTGTCATTCATGTGAGTACTAATTGCACCATATTCCAAAATTAGTGGCCCCCTGCTTCAAACATGCTTAATTCCGTTTGTAGTTCGTGGATTTCAACGAAGTATCATACACTGCTTTATCTTAACATTACTTAAGGTCACACTCATTATGTCCTAGGCCTACACACTTCACCTTGTTTGCTCAGTGTATCATCATTATGACGTCAGAGTTTGTTTACATTAAGCTTGCGTTTAGTGCATTGTTATTGACAAAGAGATTAAGCAGCAGCATACCCGCCTTAGACTAAGAGCTTGCTTCGAGGCCAAAGGTGGTCATTGAGCTTAAACTGAAAAAAACAAGTTCAGAATGATTGTCTGAATGATTGTTTCAGATCTTGAGAAAATCTGTCAGTTATTAACAATTTTACACTAACCCATCTGTAGGGGAGCCGTTAATTTTGGGACATGGTGTATATATGTGTTTTGATGAGTTAGGTAGACATCTACGATACGTCTGATACTGTGAGTCTTGTAACCAGTTTCAGTCAGTGGTTTTGCGTTAATATGTGCATGCCTGCACTCCAATGTATTTAGATGATTAGTAAAGCCCAAATTCCATTACGCCCACTTTCACTGAAACTTCCCCGTGGGGAAAGTCGTGGACACAAATCATGAAAGTTGTGGACATAAATCCTGAAAGTCACGGACAAAAACAATCTCGACACGTCGAGATATTTACGACAAAGTCCGTGACAAGTTTGCGACAAACCCGTTTGTGTCGCTCTAGTGGAATTTAGTCCGTTACAACGCATGGGGAAGTTCGCGAACTTTGTTGCGGACACAAATCATGAAAGTCGGCGTAATGGAATTTGGGCTTAAGACGTCAAGGACAGCATGACAGTGATCTGTGTAGGGAGCAAGAAAACCAGCAGTTATGATTGACTCAAGAGCCATCTAAGCTTAGTCTGGTGCATGTAGCCAACGCAGGAAATTATAGCACAAAATGACATTGCTGGCTTCAGGGTTACCACACTTCCTGGAAAGTCCTGCATTTTTTTCTTGAAAGTTCCAGGATCTTCAGAGTTCTTGAAATTAAAGTTTAAGGTCCAGGAAAGTCCTGGAAAAATATCCTTGAAAATCACGCATATTTATAGGCTGAAATGGAAAACAAGCAGCAATAGTATATCACCCAGTTTGTGTTGACTGTTGCTTACTTAAATGCTTACTGATTTCTGAAAACAGCTAATATCAACATTTGGCTACTTTGCTGAAGTTTCTGCGATGGACTATACTCTGAATAGTGAATATTGTAAGTAAATGATATTTTTTTCATTATATCTACGAAAAGGTTCTGGAAAGTTCTGTAAAAGTTTTGAATTTTTGTCAGTAAAAGAGTGGGAACTTTATGGCTGACATGAAAAATATGGAAAGGTGCATAAATGCCATGCAGTTGCTGCAAATTAGTGAATAAATACAATGTAGAAAGTGAACGACGTATAGTCACTGTCTGGGTGTATTTCTGTGTTACAGGATAGTGCAGACAACAGAATTAAACAGTATCTTAATCGCAGCAACTCAACTGGTATGACATTATTGCTATCAGTCACTAGAGATGAAGAGATGTCTAGAAAATGACGCATATATACTTAAGCAGGGAATGTTCTTTGGCCTAGTGTACTGCTAGTGCTTTCGATGATTGATAAATGAATGAATGGCTATTTCATGTGTCAGCACTTGGCACCTACATGAATTTTTCTTGTTTTGATTTCAGTCCGAGTGTTTTCATATACTACGCCAGCCACATGGAACAGTTTGCCACTCTCACTTTGACAACTGTCTAACACTGCGTCTTTCAAGTGAAACCTAACGTTTCAGTGAGCATTCTCACTGATTTGGGTTTTCTCAAGAAATTCGGACACTACTGGTCATTTATACACAGTGTTTTTTATTGATTAATTGATTGATGAGCTTGTGGTGTTGGGTGGAGAGCTATTGCTGATGAATGATCAATGATTGGGCCTACCGCTAAGCTGTAACCTTAAGGTCGGCCCTTTGTCATGATTGTCGTCCATCCGTCTGTTTGTTTGTCTATCATGGATGTATCGTGGCTTAAACGGTGCGAGATAGGGCCTAGGTTGCTATTGATCGCTAATAGGAAGTCGCACACTGGCTTTCAATTGACATGTTAATCGATGACCTTGGATGACCTTGAAGGGTCATAATGCACTATGTAATGGAATGTTTCAAGCTGCAAGTGGCCATATCTCGAAAACGGTTTGAGATAGGGCCAAGGTTACTATTAATCACTAATAGGAAGTGGCATAGGCCCTTTCAAATAACATAAAAATCATCGACCTTGGATGACCTTCAAGGTCAGTGACAACCAATATGGTCGGCCCCACCCTAGCAACAGCTGGGTTTTTTGTATTAATTACTGACTGTTGTGTGTAGGTGTCATCTCCAGTGACTTGCAGTTGGCGGATGAGACAGTTCTCGGTGAATGGAAAATTGTCGTAAAAGCTGGTGTAAGCTGCACTTTTCTAGCTGTGATTGATGGCTTGCATTTGTTGTTAAACTGCATCGTCATTATTATCATCATTATCATCAAAATCATTTAATATATCACATGTTGTCTTGCTCGTTTAAACTGATGTGCAGTAGGTCTCAAGTCATAGACAGTTTCATTATGTTTGATGGTTTGTAGCTACCAGTAGTTGTTTTATAGAGGGATTTAACACATAATAGTCCGTGTATCAGATAATGACAGTTTTTTTGGTATTTTGCAGCTCATTTTTTGGCATTTTTTGTATTGCTTTTTCAGCAGCCTATTGGTGTACATCAGTTTTGTCGGCAGTAGACTTAGTTCTCACTATTTTTATGTGACGCGTGACAAGACCGTGTGTACGTGCGTATGTGTTCAATGTTCATGTGTATTGTAGAGGAATGAGGTTGAGAAAGTCATTGAAGTGGCTGAGTATGGTATGTATAGTTTGTGCATACGTTTTCATCAGTTCTGACTGTTGTCATTGTGTGTCCCATGTCTCTAGTGTTACTGTTAAGTCGTACTAAGGCCTAAGAAAAAAAATCGCGTCCTTCTGGTTACCATCCATCCCTAGAGAAAACCTGCATCTCTAAAATTTTTATTGGACCTTTAAAACTATCAGCACAGTTATCAGTTTGTTTTCGAAATTTTACTGCAAAATACCGTTTACATCTGGCTTAAAATGTTGCAGTATCTTTGCTTAGGTTCTCATAAATACTATTTAGTGTGTCAGTTTGTTTTTTATGAGTTGTTGGGTAATATTACATGACACGTCATTGTATAAAAATAAATAATAAAATAAATTTTTTCACTGCCCCTGTCCCTAATTTTTTGTCGACTGCAACCAGAAGCTCAAAATTTGTTATTATACGCCTAACCAGCAACGGTCTGGTTGTACTTATTTGATACGCTTGATGTTGGGCTTACATGTATAACAGCAGTGTAGCATAGCCATTGCGAGTCTTATTACCTTCCATGGTAGCAAAAGTATTGTTTTTAGCACCGTGGCAAAATTTGTTTCTTTTTCCGTCAACATGATAACTATTGTACTGCTGCATTTAGCTTAAAGAAATTTTGCGTAAACAATTAAACATATACCTAGACAACCACAAGTACCCTATTGAACTTCAATGCCAAAGGTCAATGTCTCACAGGACCAGATTTTTTTTGATGCCTTAATATTGCAATACACAACCGTGCTACTCAGCTAGGCAGACCCAGGTGTTGGCCAATAGCTATAGGCCTAGCTTGGCGGGCCTGCCGGCTGGCCAATCGATACCTATTGGCTGACGCTGACAGCATTGCTATAAATATTGCAGCATGCTACATTCACTTTACTGTTGTTGTTGTATGCTTAGTGCTGCCTAAATTCAAAGTGTCTGTTGAACTGCCATCATATTTTCTGGTGAACACTAACCGTGCGTCTTCCTTCCGGTCTGACCTATCCTTCTCCGTCACTGCAAAGTATGTACGTCTGCTGCTGCTGATGCATTGTAGTATTCACAAATACTTTATTAGTTGCGTACATTGTGTTTATTCTAGTCATTTGCTCTATAAGTTTTGATCGGACAGTTGTGAATTCAGTGGCGAGTAATGCAGTAGTATAATAACACCCGTAGACCTTCCCTGTCTTCTAATAGACAGCATTCTGACACTGACGACTGTCTGGAGGATAACAGAGAAGATCATTAGAATTGCCATTACCATTACATATGCACAGTTATAATCGGCAGTTCTTAAAATTCTAGGTTTGTGTCGTTTTTTGTGTGTTTTGTCTTTCGTAAAGGTTAGACTTTTGTTTTGTTATTATGTGTATGTGCAATTTTGCCTGAAAAGGCCATCCCCGGACTGACCTATAGTGTGTCGGGCGGGACGTTAAACCCTACCCACTCACTCACTCACAAACCTGGAAAACCTGGGAATTCTCAGGGAATTCTGTGCATCCTCGAGGAGTAATCGTAACAAACAAAATTGTGTCACCAGATACGGTTTTGGGGGTTTCTGGTGTGCAAAAATGCTCTGAAATATGCTCGTGGCAGGGCTCCATCTCCAGACCCTGCTGTGGGACATCACATTGCTCCCTCAGATTATCATTATTACAATTAATTGTTGTTGTAGTAATCCATGGAAAAGTAAGTTTGTGGCTTTGTAAAAGTCTGGAAAACACAGGGAATTTTTTAAAATTTGACTTTCTGGCCACCTTGTACACATTGGACGGATTTCAGTGTAGAGGAGAAAGCTGCTTGTGAGTTGAATTGTGTACTTTACACTGCAGATATACATACGGTCAGCCCGTTAATGGTCAGGCTGACGTCTTTGTCCAGCTTGCACCGTCTTATGCACGGGACACAACGGTTTACCCAAAGATACATCACACGGCTACTGTAAGCACTAAAAACTGGATTTTTTTGAGCATTGATAACTTTGCGACAGTTAGTGGTAGAAATGTGCGTGATGTGTAAGTTGTCAGATTTTTGTTGTGAAAAAGTGCGAGAGTTTTTTATCAGTACATCTAACTATTTTTACTCCTCACGTGCTGCGTTCCTAAGGTAGCGATAAGGAGTATATGAGATTTTTGCAATATTAAGGACCGACTGACGACTGACCTCTGTTCCTGGAAAAGCCTTTTGGAAGAACTTCAAATGGCCATATCTCCATAACAGTGCCAGATAGACACATGGTCACAATGGACTTCCCACAGGAAGTTGACTATTGTGAGTCGAATGGTCACGTGACCAATGACGTCACGTGACTCCAAAAGGTCAAGATCGCGACCCCATTATCTTTGAGGCACCATATCTCCATAACGGTGCCAGATAGATGAGGAGACAATTTCCAATAATGACTTACAACTCCAGTCACTATTAATATAATAGATCAGTCTTAAATAGATGCCGGGTCTCTAATACAAGTTGAAATGAACGATGAAGCACTTAGAAGAATATGGGAGAAAATAATGTGCGTGAGAAGTACATTAGATTGTTCACAATCTAATAATATTTATTGTTTTTTGCATAATTTGCATATATTTTACTGCTCTGGAAAATATACTGAATTTGAAGTTTTTTTGGTGCACACTGTAGGTAGGTGTCATTTAATTGTCATTATTGTTGCAAGTTTGTTTCTGATTTTCTGCATCTCCCAATTGCTGTATTGTCATTAGCTGATGTTGAGTTTATTTTAATTATCCTTTCACAAGTTGCATAAGTATACAGTTTCCAGTGAAAGTCACTCGTTTTATAGTAGAATTGAGATAAAGTTGTATTCCAAGTTCTCTATTATATTTCTCATAATAGAAAGTGCTTTGCATACTGCTGCTTCTACTGATAATAGCAAGAGTTTCTGACACTATTTCTGTAACTTACCTTACTACACTATATCCCAAAATTAGCGGACCCCTACAGATAAGTTAGTGTAAAATCGTTAATACCTGACAGATTTTTACAGAATTTGAAACAGTCATTGAGACTAGCATTCTGAACTAACATTTAAAGTTTGAGCTCAAAGTGGGCACCTTTGGCTTCGACACAAACTCTTAGTCTAAGGCGGGTATGCTGCTGCTTGATCCTTTTGTCAATGACAACGTATTGAACGTAAACTTAAGGTAAACAAACGACGTTACACTGAGCACACACGGTAAAGTGCGTACACCATAATAGGTATGACGGTAACTCATGTTAAGATAGTGCAGCATACGATATTTTGTTGAAATCCATGAACTACAAACTGAACTGGGCGTGTTTGAAGCAGGGGTTTGCTAATTTTGGGATACGGTGGATTTACAGCTGGTTGGTGTGAATGCTGACGTAATGTATTTATTTGGCTGTAGTTGAAGCAGGGCCGTGCTAGTTTCACCATACCATTCAATGAGCTCGTGTACTTGATGCCGTCACATTACAGTAATGATCGCCTCTCTTCACTGGCTTACCGACAAATTCTTGTCATTGCCAATGTGACCGAGCGCGCCACCGGTAAAATCCTGTCGGGAAATTCCACTGTCCAGTGTCATAGTCGGCGCTATAAACTTGAGTTCCTGGATATGACTCCGTCCAGCTACAAACCTGGTCTGGAATTCACTGGATATGTAAGTCTCTCACTGGCATTTGGCTTTCTGACGTATTTTGTGTTATTCTGAGCATAGCTGAGACTGTTTGTGGTAAAATTGTGCCAGTTGTGTGACTGGGTGTGTGCGTGATTTTAAGTAGGCTAACAGATCTTGTCCAGCGGTGTCTCACAGCAGAAGTATGAAATATGTTTTTTCACGTGTATTAGTTGTACAATTTGTATAATAGATAAATAAATAGATCAATGCTTGAAACTTTATACGTAGTTAGGTTATGGTCTGAGGTTGTTTTAAAACGATCCAATCAAAAGAAGTGTCCAATTTGTCCAGTTTGGTTCATGCACATTGGCAGTCTAAACAAAGTGGAGAGCAAGATCCATCACTGATGATGTGTTAAAGCTGGTCGCAATTTTGGCACATTTTAGCAGGCTTAGTGTCATAAAGTTAAAGGTGCCATACCCCTACTGGGGCTTTAATGGGGTGCTCATCTCCCTTCCTTAGGCCTTTGAGACCGTAGGTAGATAAACCACTTAAGTCCGTGATGCATGGCCAGTGCGATGCCAGATTTACGGTTACCTTCCCAGCCACGGGGCATCACTGCCCTTTGGCCGGTATCAAATTATACTGCTTGGTGACAGAGGCATATGTGTGTGAACAACTTGCCTAAGGTCATTACCCGGCAGCGTCTCGGTGCGCAGTCGAACCTGCGCCCCTGAGTGACCTCAGGATTACAAGTCTGGCACGTTACCGTTAGACTACCAAGCCACACGTATCATACTTGGTGGCATGACATAGCGGTAACACGTTATGTCAAATCAACAAAGTTACTAAACACATGCCGGGCTCAGTCCTACTTAGTAGCTGGATAGGCGACTCTGTATGCAGATAAAAATTAAAATTCCATTACGTCGACTTTTACCAAAACTTCCCTGCGGGGAAAGTTGTGGACACAAACAGTGACAAATCATGAAATCATGAACTTTTGATGAAAGTCGCGGACATAAATCATGAAAGTTGCGGGTAAAAACAATTTTGACATGTCGAGATGTTTGCGACAAACCCGTTTGTGTCACTGTAACGGAATTTAGTCTGTTACAATGCACGGGGAAAGTCGTGGACACAAGTCACGAAAGTCCGCGACACAAATCATGAAAGTCAGCGACATGATTTGTGTCGTGGACTTTCATGATTTGTGTCCCGCGAACTTTGCCGATGGTTTAAGTGTTGACTTAGACCAAAGTTTTGGTCAAAGTCTAAGCCTAAGGTCTGAGCCTATAGACTTGGATTAAAGTTTAGTTGAACTTTTGTCTAAGTACAGACTTTAGCATTCAGCTTTAGCTTTGACTCAGCGAAAGTCTAAAAAAGTTTAAGTAAAAAGTGAAGTCGCCGATTGTCGTTCACAGAACTTGCTATTTCTGTTGTTGTAAGCGTATGTTAATACGTGTGTATGGTTGCTGTATTAGCTGCAGTTACAGCAAGTGGATGAATCGCCACCACTAGCAGCCGATGTCAACGGCCTTGTCACTCTCTCGATAACGTCTTACGGCACTAACACTGATCGTGATATGCGCAAGATGGATCTTGCTATTCCACAGTCGGGCATCATTCCGTTTACTTTGTCACTGGAATCAGCTCGGCACAGCACCAGTGTCTCACTGGAAGTATGTACCGAGTCATATCTGCTACCAGAGATGTTGCAAGTACTCAGGTCACAAGTACAAGTACAAGTACTACGTCTCTGTCTGCTACGTTATCTGTTGTGCATTATGTTTAGCTTAGTGAGTGTTTAGAAAAGATAGTCTACATAATAGTATTTACATATTTACTGATCACTTATTACTTATCATTTAGATTTTCCAGTCCTTGACAGGACAATGGGCATTGGGCAGCAAGAGTTTGCCATCTGCTTCTGTTTGTAGCCACAGCCTGGATGCTGTTCCAATCGACTCCTCGGTCCACCAGGTCTTCTTTAAATGTAGACCGCCAAGTCTTCGTTGGATGACCTCGTCGTCTGCCACTACCACGAGGGGTCCATGACATGGCGTGATTGGCTGGTCGTCCAGGTGGCATCCTGATGATATGGCCTGCCATCCGAAGTCGTCTCTGTGCTACAATGTCCTGTAATCTTCGCTGCCCAGTCCGGCTTACCACCTCCATGTTAGTCACGTGGTCCTTCCATGTAATGCCCAGAATCTTCCGTAAGTTGCGCTGGTGAAAGATGCCCAGCTGCTGACATATTCTAGCTGTACTCTTCAAAGTCTCGCTGGCGTATATGGCTATAGAGACAATGAGGGAGGTGTAGAGGTCTAGTTTAATCTTGAGGCTAAGTGTGCTGGATCGCCGCAGTTGTCTGCGTCTGCTTCTGTCAGTCGAGTGTTGATATCTGCTTCAACATCTCCATCGCTAGATATTACACTTCCCAGGTAGGTGAATCTCTACATATTCCATGTTCCCTTGTGCAACGGCTATTGTCTGTGGTGATGCACGCTGGGTGATTCCTGTGGCCTTCGTTTTTTCCCGGCTTATATTCAGTCCTTGTGCACTTTGTTCCTCGAGCTTGGTTGTCATTTCCTGGCATACGTTCTCTTTTTCCGCCACTATCGCTATGTCATCAGCGAAGTTCAAGTCCGTTAAACGGTTTTGCTTCTGCCAGACGATGCCGTTCTCCGGCTTGTCCATGGTTCTGCGCACGACGAAGTCAATGACTATGATCAAGAAAAATGGTGAAAGGATACAGCCTTGTCGAACCTCTGAGACAATCTCAAAGAACTCTGTGTACCCACTTGCAGTCTTGACACAGCAGCTGGAGTTGTCATACAGTGCTTTGAAGATGTTAATGAACCGGTCAGGAATGCCCTAGTGTGTCAGAATTTTTCCGACATGTAAAATGCCAATTTTTACATTACGCCATATCATACATCATATTTTGTGCAGTCCTCTCTGCTTACAGAAAACGATTTGAAAAGGAATTTGAGTCATGTGTATATTTTGTTGTAGGCCTACTGATGTTTACTTAATGTCATAATTGCTTGTAGCATACTGTGTTGAAGTGCATTAAACCATTAGCTATATCGCTTTTGTCATGTTGTCACTGACATACTGTTTGTTTTGGTGCACTAACAGTCTGTCCATGAGTGTTTTTTTAATTATCATTGTGACTATCATCGGCCAGTCTTAGGTACCGTTGCATCGTTTTTTGAACTGGTGTTGTGCTGTGTGTTACAGGCAGTGTTCAACGACCGTCTGATTGGCGAGGAAGTGCGTGAATACAAGAGTCTGTCCAAGTTTGAGTCTCGGGACAACCAAAGCATTCAGGTCTCTGCCAGTCTGCCCGATGGCACAGTCAAGGTACTCAGCATATTGAGCACATGTGTCAGTTCTCACGATTTGTTTTTACGTGCAACAGCAGCTACTGCTTTCAGCATGTCTTAGCCATCACAATTCCGTCCGTCCGTCTGTCTGTTTGTCCATCCATCACACGGGTGGATTAGTGAAAAATGGTGCAAGCTAGGATCGCCAAATCTTCACTGTCAGCTGCCTGAAAGACTCTAGTTCAGAATCCTTGAAGCTTTTCCATAAAATCAAAAGGTGTCACCCCAAGCGAGGGAGGGTGCTAAATGACAGAGGGGTAGGGAAAATTTGCGATTTCCATCCAAATACGGCGTTGCCAGAGCGAGACAGGTCACGCCCTTTGGTGAGTACAAGTAAAGCACAATAGATAATTAGCCGCCGGTCGTCTAGCGCCCTCTGGCGACTGTAAAAGAAACAAACGGAAATGACCGAGGTTACTATTAATTACTAATATGAAATGGCATATTCCCTTTCAGATTAAATGACAGTCATCGATCTTGGATGATCTTCAAGGTCAGTGACAACCAGTACAGTCGGCCGCACCTAGCCACAGCTGGGCTTCTTGTACTGACATTTTGATGCAGATTTTGTCAGATACTATGGCTTTCAGTTATGGTTTGACGTTATTCCTCTGTAAATTATTTTCGTCTAGAAGTCTTGAAAAGGTTTTTCTACATTTTTTGGTTTTAGTAGGTTTTGAATGTAATGCTTATTCATAGTCAGGCAAACTTGTCATAGACTTGCTGTTAGCTAGTATACGTAATTTTTTTCTCTACATCTGCATTATTAATGCTTCCATGTCTTGAAACAAGGGCTGTAAAAATGTAGGTTTTGAAATTAAGTTTTAGGTTTTTAAAGATGTGTTTTTGGGGGGGGGCAGGGGGTTAGTGCACAAAGATAGCCATACACAAAATTGTGATCCAGGAAGAACATTCTATACACCATTCTCCTTGTCAGATAGTTATTCCTAAATTTTAGCAAAACTCCAAAAAATCACAATTAAAATATCAAATTAAATATCGAGAGTAATTTGTAGTGCACAACAAATGAAAAACATAAAATTTGAACTTGTGAGGTTTTTAAAGACTTTTTTGTTATTTTTCAGCCCTTGTTGAAGCTGTTAGTCAGTATAAGAAGGTTTCATCTAGTTTTATGATATATGTTTGTGCGTGGGCCAGTGTCTTGCTCCTGAAAAATGCAAGTTGACAGTAATGCAGCATCGATCCAGCAATCGTGCTGTGAGATTGCAGTTTTTGCTATCATATCTCATTTGTCCAAAATGCATACAAGTATATTCATTGGTGCTTTGCTGACTGCCATGTATCGATGGGTAGTTCACTGGCAGCCCAGTGTATTCTTATACACTTAGTATATATATATATAAGCTACAGTGTACTGTCCGTGTGCATGTTTCTATTAGGGTGGTGAAACTGTGGAGTTTACTGTTCTTGCAACCGATCCAATACAGACCTACTATTACCAGGTAATTTGGTTTAAGTTAGAATTTTAAACACTTATAGTTACTATTAAACTGCCACACTTTGAATAATTTTAATTAATTATCTCTTATTGCCGGTTTTATTATAATTTGTATGATTACTTTACATTTGTTTTTTTCATGCTACGGTCTTAAAAGGGTCTTTGCTGATACCATTGATGTATGTCATGCAATTGTAGTAGTTGTCAGATTTGTCTATCTGAAATTTGTAATTAATCCACCTTATTGGGTGGCTGCAGTGAGTACTGTTGCAATATTGCTTTGAGCTGATGGTATTAGTAAATTAAAATAGGAGGTATCATAATTTCAGATTGAGCAACTCGGACATCTTCGAAACTGAGATTTGTGCTCAGAGTATTTCTACGTCTGGATGCTGTTGTGAATGTTGCGCAGGTTCTAAGTAAAGGCCTGATAGTTCTGTCGGACACACGCTCGGCTTCCAGTGCTAAAACCCGTCACGAGTTTGAACTGGCCATTACTGACCAACTTGCCCAACTGCTGTCGCCCAGTGCACGTGTGATTGTCTGGTGCATTACGTCTGATGGGGAGATTATCAGCGACAGCCTTGACATCAGCGTCGATGTTGTTTCAGCCAATCAGGTCTTGGAGCTACATTTGACAATAAACTGAACCATTGGCATCTATTCCCCCTAAGTTCCCCTCCCCTAACTCTAGGTGAGACACTGCAGGCGCCAAGAACGAGGCATCATAGGCATTGAGGACGTATTTCTCTTTCCAGACCCCATCCCCAGCCAACTGGGGGATCTGGGGAGCATTGTGCACTCCCCCAGCAGGGTCCAGGATGGTGTCCTGGCAAAAAAAACGAATTTGATGCATTCTAAGCATCACAGGATTTTTATGCTTGCAAGATAATGTATTTTTGTCAGAAGTGCCAAATTACTAATTGTTTAACTTCCCACTCTTCCTTGTTCCCCAGAAAAACTTTTGTTTTCTTGGAACATTTGCTCCAAGGTTTATATGATGTAGACATTTCTGAACTGAACTGTTTATTGCAGCTGTGCACAGATACACATAGTGCCTGATCCTCTGCGACTTACACACATAGCTCTCTCTCACTCTCTCATTCCCGGTCAGGGGGCGGGGTCACCCCTCCTTTCCCTGATTTGTTTGTAGAAGTCCCATAGGCATCGAGGGTCTGCATTGAATTTTCCTCTTGGCCGGACGTCCCGCCGGGTCTGATCGTGAGCTGGACACTGTAGCATCAAGTGCTCTGCCGTCTCGTCAGTGCCGTTGCAGTGTGGACAGGTGGCCACTGGTTGTCTGACAGGGACATGTTGCATATCTGACACAGTAGCGATCTTTGTTTATTCATTGATTTTTTAGTTGATTTATTGATTGGTTTACTGTGTGCAGGTGTCGCTGTCATTCAGTGAGAGTGAGGTGCGACCAGGTAATAAGCTGTCACTGACGGTCAATGCCTATCGCGACTCCTATGTCGGTGTGTTAGCCGTTGATCAAAGTGTTCTGCTGCTGAAAGGTGGCAATGACATCACCCAGGACATGGTAGGTTGACCGCCTGTAAATACTTATTCAGTACTCGCTTATCACAGTTTTCAGACAGTTTGAATATTTACAGATTGCAGTGTTTGGAAATTATTTTCGTTATTGCTTTTTCATAGTTATTATTAAGATTATTTTACACGTGTTTTCTGTTTGTTTTAGACTGCTATGTAGGCTTTAGGCTGAAATCTTTCATGTTAGTAAATGGCTATTCTGTCTTATAGTTTTTGAGCAGTTTGCTACAGTTGTTGTGGTTTTACATCAAACTCTTGCACTGACCTTTGTCACTGGCAGTTGCTGTTGCTGACGTGTTATTAGTATATCGTTCTTAGGTGTGTCTTAACTCGAAAAGTTAGCAAAATATTTTAGTGAAGTTTTTTGGAGTCTTGGTAGTGTAACGGTAGTGGGCGAAACTGGTGACCGAAAGGTCCCCAGTTCGAATCTCGCTCGGAGCGCTGCCATATAACGACTCTGGGCAAATTGTTCACACACATGTGCCTTTGTTCACCAAGCAGTATAATTTGGTACCAGTCTAGGTGCGGTTATGCTCTCTGGCTGGGAAGGTAACTGCGGGCCTGGTGGAAAGTAATGGCAGCCTACCAACGGGTTTATGACTATGTTGCCTGCGGGCTGACTGCATAGAGACTGGTATGTATCAGCTCTGGCTCTTACGTTTGTTATTGAGTATGGGATACCTTTACCTTTTTTTGGAGGAGTTGAATGACAGCCACAGTCCAATGTTGTCAGTGACATTTCAAGAAAATCGAAAACAGCCTTTTATGCAATGCCTTTTTTCCGTCTTGTTTCTCAGTATTTTTAATGTTCTTGTAATGTTTGTTGACAAGTAATATACATGTAATAAAATAAAATAGATATTTATGTAGCTCATTAAAGAACTTCGTAGCTTGTAGTTAGGATGTTATGCCATAGACATCTGTTCTGTAGATATGATGTTTTTGTGATGCTGCCCTCGAAGCAATTCAGTTTTGGTTGCAGTCTGTCCAGGTACTTCTGTGGATTATAGATTGTTTGGGATTTTTTACCTTACCTTACCTTATCTCCATGGTGGGTAGGCTGTTACATCTGACCAGCGCTGAGGGCGTATTATTTCGGCCCAATGCCTTTTCGATTGTAACCGTAAGGTTACAGGAAACAGCTATGAAGCTGTGAATCTGAAATCGGCATGAAAGCTGAAAATTAACCAGTGCATGAGCACTGGTGATGTATCTGCTTTGGTCGGCACCTTGTTTCTTCATACCCTACAGATTTTAAAAATCTTTCAGGTGATCAGAGCACTAAGCCCCACCGCCGTGGCAAGGTCATTGACCATGGTGGGGTCATTTGGGACTTCATTTGGATTCATTTTGCATTAAGATATAGCACATGAACTGAGACTTTTTGTGTTTGCCTGGTGGCAGCTCCATTTTCAGCATGAGTCCAAGTGCTCTGGTCATTGGCAGCATTTGGTGTGATTGTCAATCAGGTGAAAGATGAGCAGCGTCAGTATGACTCGACTGATAGAAGTGGTTGTTTTGGTGGTGGTCCCGTGATTTTTGATCGACGCCGCCAACGCAAACGTTCTCTCTGCAGGTCGTGGTACTGGCCCGTCTTCTCTGGAGGCAGTTCGTCTTCCGAAGTGTTTGACGTATGTAGTTTGTTTTCAACCTGTTACTTACATATGCATGCATGTAATGGAGTTCTTACAATTTTAGCTTTTGCTCGTTTTTTTGTGTTTTGTGTTTCTGTAAAGGTTAAACTTACTGTTCCATTACTATGTGTTTGTGTGCATTCTGCCTGGGAAGGCCGTCCTTGAAATGACCTATACTGTGTTGGGCGGGATGTTAAACCCTACTCACTCACTCACTGTTTTCAGCTTTCTCTGCACAATGATTCGCAACCTGCTGACCTGTTTTAGCGCATTCGCACATGCATTAAACTGTTGTCTCAGCTAATGAGTGAACAGTATTTATGTATATTATTGTTAGTAATATTATGGAGTAAGGACATGCCATGCGCCAGCTGAATAGGTGTGAAAAATCATAGATGTAGATATAGCAGTTTTTTGACAGACATCATACAACCTGTAGTGCTAAGTTTGTGGATTCAGAAAGAGCAAATGTAATGGTAGCTGTCACTGATGAGGCGTTTGTAGTGAGCATCTAGTAGTTCAGCTGATTGCACATTCCACAGTCAAACATTGCATTAATGAACAAATGCGTATGTGGTTTGCATCAGTTCTGCGTGGTTGTCAATGCACTCGGCACTCCACCAAGAGTACAGTTTTGTCAAATGGTAGCACGATGTGGGTAGTGTGAACAGTCGATAGCAGTATGATAGTCATTACATTGCCTTGCCTGGGTTTGGACACCCAGGCACATAACCAAAAAATACTTTATGGGCTGTATTCAAATAACCCGCCAGAAACCTAGCCCAAACTTAATCCAGCTGTGGTGTTTCACCAATAATGAATATTTTATTATAGGTAATTTTTAAGAAGTTGCAAAAGCTATCAAATTCCAATTTTTTGGATATTTTGTATGGTTGCAGGGCTAAGTAAGAATGCAGTATTATGCAGCTCTACCTCAAAACCCATGAAGTTGGGCCTTTCTAAAAAAAACTGGGTGTAGTCCCCAAAACTCGCGACCCAATAAAATCTACTGATTTAGGTTTTTTGAGAAGTCTGGTTTTCAAACCTACCATGTTTTTGGTTCATTGCAGAGTGCTGGAGTGGTAGTCATGACTGACGGCTTTCTTCATGAACCCGAGCATCACTGTAAGAACTATGTATTTAGCTGTCTTTGTGGCATATAACCTGCTTGTGCATTTGCTATTGCATCTACGCATTGTCACATGTATTTACAGATTGGTTGTTATTCGTTGCTGCCATGCAAAATAAATGGATTAGCACAGTTTCAGTTCGTTGCTTGAAAGTAGAATTCCCAGACTCGGGAAAGCCAATACAAATGGGCAGCTAATTTTTTTGCGGCAGGAAAAAGGATGTACAAGTATTGTTTGTTTTAACATTGATTCTGCCCTGTGACTGATGGAGAAGGCAAATTTTTCTTGCCGTGTAACATTACCAACTTATATAGTGTTAGCGTGTAGAGTTTTGTTTGCTGCAAGATTATTATTACTATGACGACCTGGTGCCGTTGTCGGCGGATGTTTAAATATGATGCTGATGACTTCCACTTGTCGGGGAATTCCGAGGCGATGATAGTCAGTGACGTACCTCGCCGGTATTTCCCAGAGACCTGGCTGTGGCAGTCAGCACAGGCTGGGTAATGATAGTTCCATGCATTCACAAGGCTGCATTTGGCATGTTATGTTCGCTGTTTGAACCGATGCCTTGTGTCATGTTGCTACCCGATCTTGTGCCATGTTTTGCTTGCCGTGTGAAATGTAGCTACTGCTTGACACTGCGATGTAATATGCGCATTGTGTTATCCAATAATCATTACACAGGTAATAGGTATGGTAGGTGTAGTGCTAATTTTGCTTAAGGGTCTTAACACCACTGTGGGCAGAACACCGTACACCTGGAGAGGAATGATGGCAGGTCGTGTTAGCCAGAAATAACTTTTATTACTGTCTGTTACTGTTCTGGCATTGTTAGTTTTCTACATGACCTATAGAAAATACTAATACTGTACTTTAGCAATCAATAAGCTCAGTTTTCTTTACAGAGACAACTGGATGTCTGGACTGAAACTAGAATTGCTGCTAAGATGTATATACTGGCATTAGTAGCAGACATAGTTGGTTAGTTGTCAGTCCTGATACTGTTTATGCTAATATGTGTATAAGCCTGTTGGCGCTATGGAACAGACTTAATGGATCATGATGTTTAAATGTCATTTGCTTCTCCAGTGCCAACCGCAAATGCCATTTGGACAACAGTCACAACACCTTGCTTCAGTGCGCCAAGTCTGCCAAAGCAGCAGCATCCGCAGCCGAGAGTTTGAGTGGAATTCCCCGAGACCTGGCTGTGGTCTTGAGTCATACGCAGGGCACCATCTCGCTCACAGCCAGACTTATCTATGCTTTAGAGTTCAACTCGTCGAACATGTCCAATTGTCAAAATTAACTCTGTGATTCAAATGTTATAAAAAAAATTTTAAAGTTTGCAGTTGTTTGCATGGCAGTTGTTTTGCAGATTATTTGTCCCATGTTTTTGAACGGTCCCATGCTAGCAGAATGCGGTGTGCAGTATCAGTTTTGTTTGTGCTGGTATGTATCAAAAGTCTACTGGTGGAGCCTCGAGGACTTTGTGTTTGACGACGCAATGCTTGATTTTGTTAATATATCAAAAGTCTACCGGCGGAGCTTCGAGGGCGTTGTGTTTGACAACGCAATGCCTGATTCTGATGATGGTGCAAACGGACAGTCACCAAGTCCAAACCAGCAGCCAAGAGTTCGCGTTGAGTTCCCTGAGACTTGGCTTTGGTCCGAGTCAAGTGCAGGGTACCACGTCATGGCCACTGTTGCTTATGCTTAACCAAAGTTCAGCTAATGGGGCACATGCCATTGTCCAAATTATTAACTTGTCAGTTTGTGTAATCTGCAATTATGCACAAAACATTTTAGACTTTTTCTGCTGAATATTTTCCCCCCCTCACTTCCCGCATTTTTAAACAGCCCCACGCTGGCAGAATGCGGTTTGCAGTAACAGTTCTGTCTATGCTGGTGTGTATCGAAAGTCTACTGGCGGGGGCGGAGTCGGGACAGGATCAATATTGCATCAATACCGGAGTCTGGTATTGCTCCAAGTGGACCGTCACCAAGTCCAGAACACGAGCCGCAAGTTCGAGTGGAATTCCCTGAGACCTGGCTGTGGTCCGAGTCAAACGCAGGGTACCATCTTATGCACAGCTAGAGTTATTTATGCTTCATCAGAGTTCAACTAACGGAGCACTTGCCATTGTCCAAGTTATTAATTTAAAAATTATATAACCTCAGGTTCTCTGCATTTCAGTTTTTTCCTGCGTATATACCTCGCATTTTTAAACTTTCAAGGCTGGCAGAATGCAATGTCTAGTGACAGTTCTATCTGTACTGGTGTGTGTGAATTAAGTCTACTGGCGGAGTCGCGACGACATCATGTTTGCAATGCCGGAGTCGGATGTTTTTGCTGCAAGTGGATCGTCACCAAGTCCAAAGCAACAGCCGAGAGTTCGGGTTGAGTTTCCTGAGACCTGGCTGTGGTCTGAGACAAACACAGGGTACCGTCCGAAAGCTAGTTTCATGTAGCACTGCATCGGAGTTCAACTCATGGAGCGCACGCTGTCAAAATTATTGAACTGAAAATTGAAATAATCTCCCAGTTTTTGTACATTATTTTTGACTATGAGGTTGCAGATTTTTGCCCACTATTTGACCAGTATTTCTCGTGGTTGCATGCAGTGTGTAATAGCGATTGTATCTGTGTCAATGTGTATCAAAGTTTACTGGCGACACCGTGAAGACAACGTCATGTTTGAGATGGCAGCCCCTGTGGGAGGAGTCCCGGGTGTCGCTAAAGCACCACCGTCAAGTCCGAAGCAGCAACAGCCGCGAGTTCGAGTGGAATTTCCCGAGACCTGGCTTTGGTCTGAGACAAACACGGGGTACCATCTTGCAGACAGTGTTATCTGTGGTTCATCGCAGTTTAACTCACGAAGCGCATGCTGTCAAAGTTGTTGAACTGAAAATTGAAATGATCTCCCATAAATTATCAGACACTGGATTGCATGTTCTGCACATTTTGCTGAATATTTGACCAGTTTGTAATGGCAGTTCTTATTGTTGGTTTGTATCAAAGTTTACTGGCGAGGACAACACCCCGATGATTTTGTATTGATGTCAGCCCCAGTAGCAGTGGTCCCCGGGTGTCGCAAATGGGCCGTTGCCAAGTCCAAAGCACCAGCCGAGAGTTAGAGTGAAATTTCCCGAGACCTGGCTGTGGTCTGAGACAAACACACGGTACCATCTTGCTCACAACCAGTGTTATCTATGCTTCATCAGAGTTCAACTAATGGAGCACATGATTGCCAATACATCATCCAGCTTTCGCTACCATTTGACGATGTTTTTTTGTACACATAGTTTTGTCAAATATTTTGGCATGTCACTTTGGTGTTCAGTATTTAAATACAGTGTGGATCAGAAACGTCCAGTCTTTATTATTGCAGAAGCATTGCTTACTGTTTTCCTAGTTTTGTGAGATACACTGGAAATTTTGTTCCGTGATGTTTTTGGCCAGCTGGCACGATGCAGCATGTAACATTTTTGTTGCTGCTGATGTTTATCTGCTTCTTCGGAAGTAAGTCTTTGGAGACTACACTATTTTTGTTAGACACCCTGAGTGATATCCATTGGTTTCTTCTCTTGAAGTTTGCGAAAGCTTCCAAGAGGTTTCATCGACCTTGAGGTCTGTCAGGGTTGTGCACTGGGCCCATGAAGTGGTCTCAGCGCAGGGTGGCTGCTTTTGCGGTCACTCACCCCGCAGGAAAGGTAAAAGTAAAGTTAAGGATGTCTGTCAAAGACCACTGGAGACTGTATTCCACAGAGCAGGATGCGATAGTGCCAGCATTCATTGACACCGCAAGAGTGCCAGTCTGCCATACCAGCAGCACCAATAGTTGAGAGGTTGTGTTGCATTTCCAGAGACCTGACTGTGGTCCGAAACAAAGACAAGATATTATTTCACTCACAGCCAGTCCGAGTTGACTTGCTGGGCTCCTTGGCACTTTTTTAAACGAAATTCCCCCAGTGTGCTGTGTTGCCATTTGGTGGCAGTTTCTAACCAGAAATTAATGGCACCCTGTTAATGAGCATAACCTTTTTAACAGTTTGCATTATTTATTGGCATGGCGCTGTGCTCCAGTGAGTTGAACTGTGTGTGGTGCTTGCTTTTAGTGCTTGTGCTGTGTCTAGTCTTTACGCTGCTCTTATGCATGTTTTGTTTAAGATGAGTGGACATTTCGGCGCAAGAACCTGCAAGTGTTTAAAAGTGCGGGGGCAGGTAGAGCGAAAGCAGTGCCACCATCATCACGTCCCGAGCAGAAGTCATCGTCCAGCACTAAAGTTCGCACTGAGTTTCCTGAAACTTGGCTGTGGTCGGAAACGATGGCCGGGTAGATGATAACTTTGCATTAGTTCTACCATCCCTTGGGTGCATGATTCTTCGCTAGCATATCGCTATATTTGATCTTAATTTTTATTAACTTCATGTATCAAATGCTGCACATTGAGCTGACACATTGCATTGAGACCAAATTTGGCCAGCAAGTTGCTACAGACTGCTGGCTCAGACCATAGTTCGGCTGCTGTGTTGTTAAGTGAAACACTTGTAATGAATTGAGCTAACTACAATAGGCTAACTAGCATGGGAATGGACTTTTACGCTACTCTTTGATGTGTTCTATTGCTAGTTCTTTTTCTCTGTCATTGTGGTCATTTCACATCTCTCACTTTCACTGCACATTGCTGCTGATTTTGTTTTGAAAAGCACTTTCGGGATTTTGATCATTTATTTGCCAAGTCACATCCACTCTATCCAGCATGCATAGTATAGTTGATGTTGCCTGCTTACTTAGATGTTATCTGCGATACACTCTACTAATATTTACCTCTGCCAAGGAGGTTATGTTTTTGCCAGACTTTGTTTGTTTGTCTGTCTGTGTGCCAGCAAGATAACTCAAAAAGTTATAGACGGATTTTTCTGAAATTTTCTGGAAATGTCGGGAATGGCAAAAACTGCCAGTGATTCAATTTTGGGGGTGATCTGGAAGGAATCCTGGATTCTGGATCACTTTGAAATTTTCGTTAACATTGCTTTCAATGGGGCATAAGGAAAACCGCTGCCAAACCGAATATGGTGCTGCCGCCTGGCGAACAAGATGGCCTTGGCGGAGGTCTGCGGGCTATGACTGCTTTCTAGTTGTCATTGTTATCAGTATTATAAATCTTATATCTAATTGTGTTGCCAGATGTTTTTCTTGAGCTGTCAGATTTTTCTTGACTACTTAGCTTTGCTGTAGTTGAGTCTGCAATATTGCTGTTAGCAGCTAATGATTTTCTGTTGCTCGGACAAACCACCCTTTTAGTCAAGCTGTTAGCAGCAGGCAGTAGGTGCAAATTTCTTCTTGTTAACTTGGCTGCTTTGCTGCTTCATATTGTTGTCACTGCAGTGAGTTTGTCTTGATTTAGATTATCGGTAAAATATTTTACAGCAGGTCAATTGTATTTGTTTTATGGCTAAGATATTTTACAGTAGATTTGTGTATTTGTTTATTCTTAGATTTTCGTTGTATTTAGGTTCATCAGCTAGCGTGAACTCAATGAAGGCTTGTTCAGTCTGAATGCAGTGAATTTTACAGCAGCCTTGTATAACATAAGAGATGGCCACAAAGGCAGTTTCAAGCTCTCGTGGTTTTTAAATTCCAGCCACATCATCGACTATGACGTCTCTGACTGTGCTTGGGAAATATTTACTATGTATGGAAGTGAGTTAGTTAGTGGTAACGTGCATATGTGCATGTAACAGAGTGGATGGTCGGGCTCAGCTACATGTGACTGCTCCAGATACGATCACGTCCTGGGTGGCAAGTGCGTTCGCAGTCAGCGGTGACGTCGGTCTCGGTGTAGCCCCTGACACAGCTCGTGTTAGTAGCAGTCTTGTTATCTCTCGGATTTACTTGTAATTCAGCTGCTCTGTATGCATAAACAGTAGCCTGGTTTATCTCGTGCATAGAAGATGTGTTGATTTCAGTTGATTTAATCTGCTGTTAGTTAACTGAGTTATTTTTTCGCTGTCTTTGTTTCTACATCATTTTTTGTTCTCCTTTTTGTCTGTATAACCCTACACACTTTCAGAGATGTTTTACAAAGTGTTGACAATTGCAGCGTTGCCTTTATTACATGCAACAGCAGCTACTTTCTTGTATTTATAGTTTGTGCTATTTGTTTTTATTGTAGCTAAATAGACTTGATTTTACACACTAGTTTTGTTTAGGAAATCAGTTTTGGCATGAAATGGACTATTGTATGCTGATGTGCCATTCTACTTAAGTCACTCACTGCTGTTAGTTGAGCTTTGCTGTATGGTGATTAGTAGGGCTGCAGACGTTAACGATTAATTTATCGATTGAGCATTAAAAGATTAATCAATTAAAAGTTTTTAATCGATTAAAATTTGACTACAGTTTTGGGCTTTTTAACAGTCTAAAATGACTGGTGATTAACGTTTGTAATCTAAGTTTGTTTTTCGAAGGACATGTTGTCAAGATTTTTACTTGTACAGTGTTAGTTCAACAGTCTTCACTTTGTGAGCTTTGAATACAAAGTCTGTGCAGGCTACTGCGTCATCCTCATCAGTTATTCGATTTTGCTGTAGTTTGCTAAAGATAACAACAGATAACAAAAGATGACAACAGCCAGTAGTTGAATTCTGCAGTTTTTGTGGTCTTCCTTGGCTACAAAAATTAATGGAAATTAGTTATTAATTTTGATTAATTTTTGGAAATTAAACGGTTACAGTTTTTTTAATTGGTAGCAGTAATATGTGTATGTGTGTGTTTGTTTGTGACTGTCAGCTGGTTGTGTTCAAGCAGTTCTTTATATCTCTCAACCTGCCGTACGCCATCGTCCGCGGTGAAGAATTCGGATTACAGATCACTGTCTTCAACTACTTGTTTCATGAGCTTCAGGTCTCTGTGGTTGACTTCTAACAACACAAAACATTTCTTTTGTTTTTTTATCTCCAGCAGCTGTTTGATTATATCATGTCCGTCACACACAGTTGTAATTGAACAGTTTTTGTATGGTGATGACATTTAGAACTTTAATCATGAAGCCTTTAACGTGAGTCTGAAATGTCGCATTAATAAATGACGAAGGAAGAAACGTAAACTGGTTTGTGTTGAGATGCACGCTGCAACGAGTAGTCTAAGTAAGTAAGAAGTTAAAAAGTAAGTAGGCACAGTGTTGACAGGAAACCTGTATAGGTAAATACAGTGTACTTTATTGACTTGAAGAGATTTTCTGCATGACGACCAGGCTAAGCAGGCACGTTCAGAGAAACTACTGATTTATCACAATGTTATTTCGTTTTTATTAGTTGCAAATGTTCAGTGTAGTCTGGTGGACCATATTGTAGCCTGCGTATTACACTACTGTAGCTTTTAGCCGTGGCTGTCAGTGATAGATTGACACTGGTGTTAGCTCGGTATGTTAATTGAGATTGAGCTATGAAAGCTGCAGTAGCATGTTGTATAGCAACATACCGGTAATAATATGTATTCAGGTGAGGGTGACTTTGAGTAAATCGTTGGACTTCAAAGTGCGTCATCCAAACACCATTGAACCGGAGTCGGTTGACATGCAGCAGACTGTCAAGGTATGCTGCTGCTAGCTTGGTAGCGTGGCGTGGCAATAACGCATTGTGTCCGATCAGCGAAGTTGCTCTACACCAGGCTGGGTTAGTACTTGGATGGGTGACTGCCTAGTGGCAGGTAAACTATCTCGGTATGTAACCAGCCACCTAGGTCAACTCAGCCTTTTATCCCTCTGCGGTAGGTAAATCAAGTACCAGTCTGTCTGGCTGTGTTTAAGGCAGTGCACATTCACCTGTGCCGGGTGGCAGGTAACACTGTGATCTCATATGGCAGGTGATGCTTTGTAGCTTTGAGATGGGTTTCTTATAAGTAGCTATACATCACATTTAACCGTGTAACTTTTACTGCTGTGCTTACACTGTGCTAAATATGACTTGTGTCACGAGTTAACATTCAGAAATGGTCAGTTATAAAACAGCAAAAATAAAAAGTATAAGCATGAAGTAATGTATAGCTTAGACATTTAATCTGTTCTCAGTAGCCAGATAAAAATGTCTAAGCTAATACATAATGATATACATGATATACAGTGACATAAAAATAAAAATTTAGCAAAAATTTCTGTGCCCCATCCTTCCTCCGTACATTTCTACTTTTTTGCCAGCTTGTTTCGGCCTACAGTAATGGTTTGATGATGCCAGGTCGGTTCGAAGGACGCTGTGAGTGTATATTTCTGGATCGTTCCGGTCGTCTTGGGCCAGATTCCAATTCAAGTGAAAGCCGAATCTAATGGTGCAGCCGACGCCGTCGTACACCAGCTGCTAGTTAAGGTACTGAACAACTTCAGTCAATATCTACACTTTGCTCTGTTGCTTGGTGTTAATTTAGTAGCCTAGTTGTGGTAATGTCATTAGTCGCATCAGCGAAGCTACTCTTTACAAGTTTACATACGCACTCTGTCTGGTTGCCTCGCTGTCCTTTGATATACGTCATGTGTGATTTCGTGCATATATTACCTGGTTCAGTTTTTTTCAATGAAATTGTGTTTTGGAGATCCTGATAGATGTCACATTGTATATGTAAAATGTTATTTCATTCCATGCAGGGCCATGATTTAACAATCCCATTTTGTGGACACACTGTGCATGTGTACATAATGCATGTGTCTATTGCTGGCCAGGCGGAGGGAACACAGTTGGAGTACAGTCATTCAGAGTTCATTAATTTGACTCAGACATCGTCATTCAGCACGTCGATGAACGTGGCTCTACCGGAGGCCGTCGTTCTCGGCTCTGAAATCATTGAACTTACTGTGCTCGGTTAGTCTCGGACACCGACACAATGATTACGATGATGACTGTTATGATTATGTGTATGACTATTAGTTAGTCAGTTAGTACTCTGCTCACCATATGTTTTATAAAGTAACGAGGATTATTATTTGTGATTATATGACGATTCCTTGAACTGGAACGAGGATTGCTGGAGTTATTTAAAAATGTATTTGAATATAGTTTTTTTGCGACCTAAGTGCGTGTATGTTTAGCCACGGGGGACTGAGGTTTGGTGAACTTGTGACAGTGTGTATTGAAGGTGATTTGCTGGGTCCGTCGGTGAATGGTCTGGACAAGCTGGTCAAGATGCCTTACGGCTGCGGTGAGCAGAACATGCTCAACTTCGCGCCCAACATCTACATCATGAAGTACCTCGAGACAGCCAACCAGCTGACTGCAGACTTTGAGGACAAGGCTCACAGATTTATGCTTGCAGGTACACAGTTTAGACTGTTGTTGTAATAGCAGCAGCGGCAGCTGCAGTCTGTCTTTAAAAGGTTAAAGGTGTGTTATCTGAAACTCGTCGCAGAGCTACAGAACGTCACCTGCCATATGGGATCACACAGTGTTACCTGCCACCCCCTCCCTCAATAGAATGTTCGTCAGAGCTACTACTGATGCATACAGTTGCTGGTGTTGTGTTGGCCAGGTTATCAGAGAGAACTGACCTATCAACATGACGATGGCTCATTCAGTGCGTTTGGTAACAATGACCCTGCAGGCAGTATGTGGTAAGTGCTGCTATTGCTGTTGATGCCGCTGAAAATAACGTTCATTGTAAACACTGTGGTGTATATTTTCGCAGTACTTTGAGGATGGTCTATCGCGATTTGTCTCGCATGCTCTTTACTCAGACGGATCTAATGTAATTTGGCGCTAAGAGTTAGTTCAGACATTTTGCGATGGTTGTAGGTTGAGTGCATTTGTGGCCAAGTGTTTTCACGAGGCTAAAGGCTACATATCAGTGGATGATGACAAGCTGGCCAACACCATCAACTGGATTGTCAGCCATCAGTCAGCCAACGGAGCCTTTCGGGAACCACCTGGCGGCCGTGTTTGTCACACCGAGATGCAGGTAGACTGTCAGCTGTTAGACTAACTGGATGTATACCACTTCTAAGGGCGGGTCCACTTCTTTACTTGGCAACTTAACCCCCTTCCTCAGGATGCTCGTGAGGGGAAGTGGGGGGCAAGGTTTCTGTGCACATACCTAAGGCCCAAGGACTCAAACACTGTGGTCGGGGTCCATGACCGTGCAACACAGAAGGTGCACATAACAGATAACAGACAAGTAAACAGACAAACTTTTAAGCATTATAGTAAGATGTCATCAGTAGCTTGCTGGCACTGTCAAAACTGTCTTTGAGCAGGACACGTAGGTTCAAATAGTAACTAATAAACTGGTGCAAATTGGTGAATAAAAATGAACAAAAATAAAGGTGTAGTTTGTTTGTCATTATGCACGTAATCAGAGTCCAATAGCGTATACTGCTGCACAGTGTTGCTGGTCTGCAGGGGCATCTACATTCATTGAGGATTACACTCAAAGCGTATTACTTTTCTCAAGGGGGGGCAACTTTTAGGACTTCGGGGGAGGGGGCAGTTGTCATTCCATCAGAACTTCACTAGAAGTGTTTTTGTGAGGCTAAAATGCACCATATTTAGTTTCGGCTCCAGGGGATCTTACGATGTTTTCCATCTCCTAATAGTCTGGGGAGAGAAATATCTCACATTCCCCACTCCATTCAACACGTCAACCTCTTCCCTCTTAGAAAATTTTCTATTTGCACCCATTCATCATCTGTTGTTGAGGAATGCAGCATTGGACAGGGGGACAACATAGAGGCTGTCCCCCCAAGAAATGATCAAGTTTTAGTTTTATCTTCTTAACTGTGCATTTCAAATCAGCTTAAGACAACATCTTTGCGTACAACAGCTTGATTTTTTTCTGCTCACTTTGCTTGCACATTATTTGTAGCCTCATTTTAAATCTATGGTGCCACCCTTGTTTGCCTTTGTTGTGTAAACGGTGCTAAATTTGGTAAAGTGACTTTCTAAACATTTCCATGCAAAAATGGCTCTTAAATTGTTTAGTCTTTTTTATAAAAATGTGTTCAGCTTTTGGGGGCTTTGCCCACAAACCCTTTAGTCCATCTTGTCAATGCTCACAGAAAATTGCTGCCCTTCCAATCGACATTGAGGGGGTGTGGGTTGACCTTGAAGCAGGGGACTTGCATAGTGTGTTTAAGGGTGGAAAGACGATCTGGCTGCTCTGTCTGTTTTGAGACTGTATGTTGAAGCTTCCATTGTTTCTGTAGCTTGCCACAGGTCTACAGAATGCTATAGAGATTTACTGAGTCATTACTGCTGCTGGTACTTTTGAGTGCACTTTTGAGCTTTGTTTATATGACAATTTTTTTGCAGTGTTAGCCAACTCTTTCTCTCTCTC
>Ga0209671_1000307_pt1 | contig 29386 bp, 17 predicted proteins | sample WorMetHERISLAND2_2_FD_187401 | JGI IMG/M metagenome (GOLD analysis project Ga0209671, IMG submission 187401) | Marine gutless worms symbiont microbial communities from Max Planck institute for Marine Microbiology, Germany - Olavius geniculatus... | ecosystem: Host-associated > Annelida >...
ATCTGCGAGATTTTTGCGTCTAAAGGGGGTTTTGTGGATGGGCCACCGAATGCTGCCAATCGAATTTTTCCCCGACTGACCCTCATTGCAATGGGAACGAAATTTGGGACAAAATGGGCTATAATAGGCTAACTGCAATAATAGGCCTACGATTAGTTGAATTAGCATTAGACCTATTGCAGTGTTTTCCAGGCCTATATTAAGCGGGTGATAGGTGCAATATTAGTTTGTTTATTTATATAGCCATTTTGTGGATATAAAAGGAATTTTGTTTAGTATTGTCAGCAATGCAGGCCAGCGGTGACGTCATGCCTGAAGCATGTCGTCTGGTTTGTTCAGTCATGCCATTAGGTAGTAAGTAGAAAAAAGCGGCTTGGCTACTGTAAGAAATAATCTGAAGCGCAATATCTTTGTAACTGATCACCAGTAGGAAAAACAGTATTTTAGTAATAAAACAGCAAATATAAATGTACAAAACATTAGTTAATACACTTGTTAACGGCAACATTTAAGGACTTACACATCGAAAACAGCAAAAGTTACAAAAGGTGACATTATTTAGCAGCACATTGACACGCAGTCAGTGTGATGCGGGCAATATCACCTTTTGTAATTTTTGCTGTTTTCGATGTGTAAGTCCTTAAATGTTGCTGTTAACAAGTGTATAAACTAATGTTTTGTACAGTTATATAAGTAAACTTTGATCCTGGATTTAAATACACTTTCAGATTTAATTTCTGCAGAGGTTACAGCGCTCCCTCGGACCTCTTAAGGGGCCTACTTCTAACGGTAGGAAGGGAAGGAAAAAGAAAGAAAGAAGAGGGGAAAAGGGAAGTAACAAAGGCGGAGAAAGTAGGAGGAAAGAAGGGTAAAGAAAAGAGAAAAAAGAGAGGAGAAAAAAGAAAAGGAAAAGACGAAAAAGAAGGGGGAAAATGGGGAAGATTTACTGAAATGACGCCACTGCATGTGTGTTGATCACCAATAGAAAATCGCATACACCCTTTTAGATGAGATACAAATCATCGATCTTAGATGACCTTCAAGGTCAGTACTGCAACAGGTAACGTATAGGCTGTAGCGCGTCTTCTCTAGCGACAGATGGGTTTCTTAATTTGTTGTTTGTGTCAATCTGTGTCTATTCTATAGCATATTAGATAATTTTTGACATACACAAATAACTTAGAACAGCAAATATACATACCTGTCCTTCTGGCAAAGCACCAAGACATCTGGGATCTTCTGATGAAAATTCATTTCCAAATCCATTCAGATACTGCATCACAGAACAATTCTGTCACAGAAACTGAAGACGAGATGAGAATTCTATACTGCGATAATTCTACAAACACGTGTCTGTAGTTTCTCAGTTTCCGCTAAATCATTAACATGACAACTGTTACTAGCGCATAAAAATAAAACTATGTTTATTCTTTTTCAACCAGATGTGCATGGATAAAATCAAATATTGTCAGTTTCAGTGGAAATGTACATTTTGTGAATACCTTCAAAGCCTCAAAACCGGCAACTGCCATGATGTAAACTTGTTTACAGCACTGTGTCAACTTGCGACAATAATGCCGAACTGTGTCGCATTTTATAGCACAGCATGCAGCCGAGTTACAAAGTTCGCCGTTCGGGCAAAGGCTACGATATACACGATAAACAAATTTATTTGTTTTAGCTGTACAAAGTCGAAAGTCCTTATTTTAGGTCAGTTTTAACACGACATTGTGCGATGCGCTTGGAAATGCATAATAAATGTCCACCGTGGCTTGTCCATGAGCTTGTCTCTGCGTCGTCATCTGTGTCTGACTGGCGCAGAAAACTGTGACTGGCACTCGGCACTTTTCGTGTTTGTTTATGTTTACATGCTAAAAATAGAACTCGCGTTCTAGGAAATGAAGTGAGATGTATGAAAATGCGATAAATAGCAGGTAAATACCCAGCGTTAAAAAAGCAAACGCATGTTTGGCATTGTTAGTATTGGAATTGCAGTGTGTTTATATTGTTTCTATTTTTTGTCTTACAATGCACGTATTTTCAGAGTTGAGCAATGTTGAGTAATATACAATGGTAGCGTTATGGTAAAATAAAAGAATGACTGAAGCCGATTTTCCCACTTTAAAATGATGGTTATCACGAAGCAGATATGCATTAAATTTTTACACAAAAATTACTGACTAATTTTTGTCTGCCTTTTTTCTAGTAGCAGGATCAACAGAGCCTACTGATGCAGAATGTGTCTTTTATGTGTGTTGTTTAGTACTTCAGATGATGTCGAGACTGCAGGTGGTGTGTGTCACAAGTCTGACGAGTGATACTGATCTGGAGCTGAAAGCAGCTGAAGACTTGCTAGCAGTACGTCAAGCCGCCACTGCCGATGTTGAGGCAGTCTGCACTCGGTTAGTTGCGAGGTCTCTGTTAATGCCGCATTGGCCCCATCAGCAGTCACATGCCATTTTTGTCAGCTTTTTTTCTCAGATGCCAGGTCACATAAATGTTAGAGGCGGCCGGCTGGCAACTGTCATATTGGAGAGCACACATGTAAAAGACAAGTAGGAATGGTTCAGCAGACCAGCCCATGACCAAAATGTTTGATAAAAAAGTGTAATTAATTTTTAACTAAAACCCGCTAGGAAACAGCTACAAAGTAGTGCTAAAGATGTTGAATATTCATGTACTACCTCGTAACACCTGGTTCTCGGTCGATCGTATGGTGAAGAAGCCAGAGGTCTTTTTCGCCATATGGGCAAACAGGAACCAGCTGCGGTTCAAGGTAGCGACGGCGAGCAGTTCCATTTTTCAGTTTATTGTTCATTTATTTGCTTGTTGTGCACATATAAAATTTTTTCTCATTTTATTTTACACTTAATAGTTGAACAATTAACAATTTTTAACGTTTCTATGAGATTAAATGTCACATTTTGCATGTGCAGTCGTCTGCTACAATTTTTGCATCCACGTGCAGCTTTCGGTTTCACTTCAAGTGGGATGATAAATAAAAACTAATTCAGTTGATTAAACTGCGATTTTTGCTTATAATCTCCATTTAAAGTACACAAATGAATTGCACATCTGAAATCTACATCTTACATTTGTTCAAACTGCATCAAAAAAAATTTTTTATTGTACTAGGCCTTTAAAGAACCGAGAGGCAGAAAATAGCATAAGTTGTATAAGAAGCATGAAAATTTGCAACTAATTAGCCGATGTGTGGTTGTTCGAAATTACCTATATTCTCTTATGCTGTTTTTCTTTTTTTTCTTTATCTTTTGTGCAATAACTGGTAGGTCAATATTGGAGCCAATGAGGCTGATGTCATGTTTAGACACTGTTGCATTACCACGCATATTGTCAACAATACATGTATATATACATTGCCTCGGTTTTTGTTTGTGTATGTGGTACGTGGTTTCATAGTTAATCTAGTTAGTAGTTAACCTTTGTAATTGTCAGAATGGGCATTCTTCACAAGAGGAATGTCTTTCTGTCAGCCAATTAACAGTTTAGAAATGATGTATTGTATGCACATGTCTGCATACCGGTATGTAAATAGTGTTATATTCATCTGAGGTTAGATAGTGGGACTTGGTGTACCAGTGACAGTAAGTAGGTGACTGTGCTTACTCTTGTGGTCTGCAGTTGCACCACCAGCATTTGTAAATACCAAAGACTTTTATGGGCCTAATATGCAAGACATTGGTGAGTGTTGATGTGATGTGACAGATTAAGGGTGGATCTTCATCAGATCAGCTTCGAGCGGTTGGACTTTGGTGAGACCGATGTTCTGGATCAGTTCTACAATGCCGACATTGCCATGGTGGACATGTCCAAGCGCAGTCAGCAGGCAACGCTGTCTTATCACATCGGAGTGCGTCAACACATCGGAGCACCAGAGACTGTCATCATGCTTCATGATACTGATCCGCAGTTTGTGCTCTCTGCAAAGGTTTGTTTTTGCTTTACCTCTGCCAAGGAGATTATATGATGCCCATTGTATATTGATTTACCTGTCTTTTGATTTTATAGCAGGATTGCACAAAAAGTTACAAGAGGATTTGGCTAAGAACTTTAGAGGTGATTAGGTTTTGGTGCTGGTCCGGCATCTGCATCCAAGGTGGAATTGAAGAATACTTTTCATTGCACATAGGGCAAACCTCTTCCACCTGGCAAACACAACGCATATGTTTCATGTCTGTTATCAAATTAACCCACTACCTTTGATTTTTTACTGGCTAATTCTTTTGGTGGTTACCATTGCTGGATTTAAGTGACAGTCATCTTTGGCTTAAATGGTAGAAAATTAAAAAAAACGTTGGCTGTTTGAACACAAATCTGAAGCATTGGTAGTGAGAACGTTAGCAGACTGGTAATAGGCATTGAACTGGTGCCCTTTGCTTGCCTGTGATATGTGAACAGTACATTGCATTCCTGGTTTTGTTTTATCATTAGTGTGTTTCTGGTAATATGTACCTGCTTTTTAGCCAACTGTATTTAAGTAACAGTCAAGCTATTGGCATGCTTGTCGTTCATCTGTCCGTTTGTCTATCTGTAATGGATGTATTTTGGCTAAGCTTTAGGTTATAGTGGAAAACTTTTTACACAGATATTTTGCCATGTGTGTTAAACTTGGGCATGCAAAATTTCCGCCATCTGGTGCGAGGGGAACATCTTCAAATTGGGGGTAGGAAATTCAATGGAAAACTGGACATATCTCAGAAACGGTGAGAGATAGGGTCAAGGTTACTATTAATCACTAATAGAAAGTGGCATACGCTGTTTCAGATTACATGAGAATCAGTGACCTTGGATGACCTTGAAGGGTCATAATGCACAATGGTATGCCAATTGTGCGGTATTGTGGCTAAACGCTAAGTTGTAGGGGGTCTGCGATCATATCATCGGATAGGGTGGTGGCAACTTCCTATATAATCATTAGTAATCATGTTTTCATTTGCAGCGGTTTGGCCGCAATTTTTAATGGCAAGTTTCAATCTATAAGTGGCTGTATCTCGGAAACAGTGAAAAATAGGACTAAGGATATTATTAATCACTAATAGGAAGTGGAATATGCCCTGTCAGATGAGATGGAAATCATTGACTTTGGATGACCTTGAAGGCTGTTACATGCTATGGTGGCTAAATGGTGTGAGATAGAGCATAGTGCTGTTGAAGTTGCATATTTGCTAAATGACATGAAAGTGATTGACTTTGGATGAATTTGAAGGTCAGTGCTGCAACAGGAACTGTATGGGCTGTAGCGCATCTTCCAGAGCTAAGCGTTTTTATTGTGAGAAAAATTTGTGAAACCTGCATGTGATACTTTATTGGTTGTTTATGAGTGTAGCTGTTTATATCGCCTGGGGAGACGATCACGTGGCCACGTGGAACGTGTGTTATGCTAGCATTAATTGTAGCTTTCGAGAGCGTTTCGTTAACATAGCGAGCATGGAACTGTGTGACTTCAGAAATTGCTTTTGCTTCGTAATTGGAAGTCAGTCATAGGCAGTACAGTTGGCTTTTTCTAGCAACAGTTGGACTTTTTGTTTGTATTTTGCAAAGTCCATATTGTATTTTTAGCATGATGCAATTTATCGATATTCTCCTACTACTGAAAGAGTAAAACATGTTGTGCAGTTGTCCTGTGGATCCATGCATTTCCTGCCGTATGTTTATGACACGGCCAGTAGCTGTGTAATGGTGGAACTGTCAATGGCTGTGCTGCATGGCTTGTCTCCTGCTGACAAGCCTGTCACTTTGTTCAACCAACTCAGAAGAATCTTCAACAGGGTCGATACTGTGTCCAGGTACGAATTTCTCAATGCTGGTTAGAAACAGTAAAAGGCGCATATAGCTTTTCATGAAAACCCTTCTCGGACGTACGGAGTGTTACATGCCACGTGGCATTACACCTGTCGACAGATACAGGTGAACGTGCCTCACGTTAACCCCAGCCATGCAGGCTGGTACTTGATTTATTTATTTTTAATGGATAGAAGGCTGAGTTGAGCTGATTGGTACTGGTTATATACATGTATACCGTGATGATTTTTTATTTTTAAAATTATTCTATTGGGCTTATACAGTTCTCAGAAGTTTAACTTTGCCTATAGTAACTCCAGAAAGATGAATGCAAGGGAAAAAAGTGGAAGTAATTTTAAGCTGACTCGTTTGTTTGGCAGAACACATGTGAAGGAAATGTTTCTTGCTGATTTGCGGAAAACTCGTGAGCAACTGAAAGGTCAACCCGAGGAAATGGCAAAGGTGAACAAAATTGTGTTTGCATAATTTGACTTTTGAAAGTAAATATATTGTTTTAATATTGAGTTACAGAATGTTTTTTAAAGATGAGAAAAAACTGTTGGAATCATCTCATTATAATGCTGTTAAAGTGTCATAATAGCATAATATTTTTTTTTAGACCGAGGTGCAACCGACAGATTGATGTTTTTCCACCGGCTGTTAAGGGAATCGACTAGGTGCAGCATATAGCAGCTTTGGGTGTCACATTATCTCATAAATTCTCCATGACTAAACACATTGATACCATTATGGCAGGCTGTGCACGTACTGTCTACGGTCTTCGAACCCTACGGGCTCATGGTATGCCACAGTCCTGTCTGCAGATAGTCTTCCGATCAACTGCTCTCGCTAAATTGCTCTATGCCTTCCCCGCTTGGTGGGGCTTTGCTAATGCTAGCGAGGAGAATAGATTAGAGGCTTTCTTGAGACGAGCTGGCAAATCAGGCTATTATACCGATGATTCTTTGCCCACTGTTGCTGCACTCTGTGAGCAGGCTGATGAACAACTGTTCCGCTCTATCAAGTACATGCCTACTCATCTTCTTCGATCACTCTTACCACCCAAGCATAGTACACCATATTGCACACGTCCGCGACCGCATAACTACGAACTTTCCTTTAAAATAAATAATATTGATAAGTGCAATTTTATCTATCATGTATTGTACAAAGACTGTTTTTAGTTTTTTTAGCATGTCAGTATGTTTTGCATTGTGTCTACAGTGGTTTGTCTGTTGATTGCTTTAATAAAAATTTCGTCATCATATAGTTGGTACCACATCTTTATCAAGTGATGTTTGTATCATCAGCTAAGCTGACTGTTTGCTGTATTTTGCTTGCACGTAGAAGCCTTACCCTGTAAAATCAAGTGTTCTCTTCAGCAATGTTTAGATCTTTGTCGTGCTTAGGAGCTGACAAAGTTGCGGACTCGCTTGGATTCATCACAGTTTGCATCCTCGGACATTATTCTAAACATGCTCATGTCCTACAGAGACATCCAGGTCGGTCCATTACTCTCTTTGCATATCAGAGAGTGTTTCATATCCTGTTCAGGCTTAATTGACAATGCATGAGTTCATGTTTCGCCGAGAAGTAGGATTATCGCTTCAGTTGATACTTTGTCTTAGAATAAATACCAAGATAATCGGAAACATGGACTGAAGTTAGAATTCGGTGTTATTTTTCTTCTAAGAACCAACATTTTTGATTATCTACCAGATAAGAAGAAAGATGATCAGAAATGGCAGTTAACACCATTACCGATCAACACCAGAGAGCTCCAATGCAAAAGAATAGGCGTAATTTCTTCATCCTTAGCGATTAGAAATTTTGTAATCGGTTTTCGGTTCATCTGTGAATAAGAAGTAAGTTAATCGGATTCAGTTTTTAGCAGATGTCAGATTAAGCGGATGTCGATTAGAAAAAAAATAATCCTACTTCTCGACGAAACACGAACTCATGCAATGTCTGTCAAGAACAGGATCTGTTTGGCCTATCGCAACAACAACATATACAAGACATTTATTTACAGCATCAGGAAGATCATCTAGTCAAATTTGCTTGAGTGCTGCAGTGCAGAGAAAATTCTAAATTGAAGCTTCTGATGGAGAAATGCTTTGTGTAAAAAGCATCTGTATTATCTGACCATCCTAATAGACTATATTGTGGATCTTGCTTATTTGTGTCTGTTTACCAGCTTTGTGTGGGCTTCGGACTCAAAAAATAAATGGCGTAGAAAAACCAAAATCTGTGTGAACTTTACCACATTGCAGGATGAAATGGCGTGCCAATTTTTAACTCTTAAGTTTTGGTTTACGATTGGGGTTAGCATTTTGCAGCTCGAAGTGGATGGCGGCACAATATGTCAACACGACACTGGGCCATCATTTTTCTAGTTGGTTTGACGCCGTTGAATGGGTGATAAGAAGGACGAAGGACATGCAGTCTGTGATAAGCTGTACTTGTTTGGGTGTGAGTGTAGGACTATGATGCGATGGTTTCACTAGTGGAAGAGATGGACCGAGTATCAGATGGCAGATTGACTGCTAGTCCTACCGTACAGTACTGGTACTCGTTTGCACTCAACAGGTTTGTCTACATCTCTGTTGCCTTGCATCTACCTTTACACTAACAACTCTGTTGCCATTACTCATAGTTACCTCCGCCAAGGAGGTTATGTTTTTGCTAGAGTTTGTTTGTCTGTCTGTCTGTGTGTTAGCAAGATAACTCAAAAAGTTATGGAACAATTTTTATGAAATTTTCAGGGAATGATGGGAATGGCAAAAACTACAAGTGATTCAATTTTGGGGGTGATCCGGAAGGAATCCTGGATTCTGGATCACTTTGAAATTTTCGTTAATATTGCTTTATATGCTTGGCGGAGGTTTGCGCTCTCCGAGTGCTTTTCTAGTTTGTTTTGTATGCTTAGTGTTACAGCCTCACATTTTCACAAGATGATCTGCATAAATCTCACATGTCGTTTAGAGAGATATAACAGATTACTTTTATCCAGCAATTTTAAATACGTGAACATTTTTGGACTGTTATATGTAAACAAAAAAAGTTTATATGTGCTCAGTAGAAGTGCATTTTTTTCACAGGCGAAACAAATCTGGTGACAGAGATAAAGCTCTGCAGTATATTCAGAAGGTATGTTATTTGTGTAATTGTGTATGCTTTAACATTTTTTTGTTTTGCTGAAGATGCATTGCTAATTGTTGCATTCAATCAATGCATCTTGCATGAAGCTGTCTGGATGTTATGCTAGATCTTTTCCTGATTGATGACATATTTTGACAAACAGTTGTTTTTTTCTTCATCATTAAATTGTAATCATGTCATTAATAGTAAGACTTTGATTAAATATTCAGTGATCTCCATACCTTTGTTTTAATAGGCTGCAATATGGGCCGTGCCTGTTTATTTATTTGCTTGTCTATCCATACCACATGGGCTCCCAACTAAAAAATTAATAAGGTGTATAAAACCAAAATTTGTAGCAAATATGTCAGTTTTTAGTTTAAAAGGTCACCAGTACTGTCAAAGGTCATGGTTAAGATTAGAGTTAGTTGCTCAGCTGTAGGCAGATGTCTGCATACTATGTCTGCGCTGGGCTGACATTTTTTAAGTTTTTGTTGTTAGCTGGTTTTTGGCTGATAACTTTTGCTGACAGGAAGTGCCTTTATTATGTGTGAGAGCTAGCTAGATAGTTATAGTGTGTATTAGCTATGGTGATTCTGTCTGTCCGTCTGTCTGTCCGTCCCTAACGACTTGGTACCAATCCAAGACCAGGTGAGATAGAGACTTTTGGTTTTCACCGTATGACACCTGGCATCTCTAGTATTTTGTGAGCAAGGGGGCCCCTCGAATGAGGGGAGAAAGAAGGGCACCCCTTCTAAAAAGACGTTATTTTAGCATTATTTACATGTCCAGCGTGAAAATGGTTGCAAATAAGCACATATGTGCTGTTTATCATAACAAGCACTGGCGACAAGCTTCTTAGGGGTGTCAACATCGATGACCTTGAATGACCTTGAATTTCCAAAATAGGGGGTTTTAGTGAATTTTTTGCGATTTTAGGCTACCACATACATTTTAAGAGCGAATTGCGCTGAAATGGCTGGAGATAGACCATGACAACTTGCATATGAAAATTTTAGCGTTGAGTGTAGATTTTGGCAGTCCAAGTTCCCATTCCCAAGGCCTGGGCATGCAGGTGTCAATAAGAGGTACCCCCAAAAAGGCTTTAGTAATTCTTTTTGTGATTTTTGGCTGCAGAAAAGTGAATTGTGACGAAAATAGGTAGAAATAGACCAAATCAACTTGCGAACAAAAACTGCTATAGGCTGTCGTGCGTTTCATGAGCATTAGCTCAGATTTCTTGTTTTTGTTGTGCTGTAGGCAGAATCATGCAAAATAGTAAAACTCCATGTTTTACTGTGTTTTAAGTGAAATCATGTGCAAGAAGTATAATTTTGTGTTTAGCTGAACGGATTGTAATTTGTAATTGGATGTGCTGCAGGCCATTGAAATGTCGGAGAGTCTGGTGCCGGACATGCTGTGTCTGTGTGGTAGAATATACAAAGACAAGTTTGTGGAATCGTCGTGCAATGACAAGACGTCTCTGCAGCAAGCTATTGACTGGTGCGTTTGATGTGGCATATGGTATTGCATTATCTGCCCTTCTAAACTGATTGTAATTGGCATTTCTCTGTTTTTTTCTCCTAGGTTTTATGGCACTATACAAATCTACTTTTAACTTAACTTTCGCTGAGCTATGGCACGTGGCCAGTGTGGAAAATTAATGACACAGAACTTAATCGCTGTTATCTTGCTATCTGGTTGAGGGTAAGGAAACGCAGATCAGCTGCACCCTGTTGGCTTTGTAGCTCGAGAACGACTTTACTGGGAGAATGTTAATCTCAGTGGCATGTATAAGTGCATTATCATTGTGTGCTGTAGGTATCAGAAAGGCTTTGATGCTCAGCCGAACGAGTATGCTGGAGTCAATCTGGCAACGTTGCTTGTAATATCAGGCAGTCAGTTTACAACCTCTCCTCTGCTGCAGAGAATTGGTTAGTTGGGTAGGGCTTGCATTTTTGGTAACATTGATTTTCAACTGATGTTTTTTAAAAATATGCAATATTCAACAGCTAAATGGGTGACTGCTTAATATATATGGCAGCTTAAGGCTTTTACGGCTATGCTATTCCAGTGCTATGCAGCGAGTTTTGTGATGAATCAGCAATGTGGATAAATTGTCTGTCAACAATAGTCTGTGGCTTTGTGATTTAATCTTATCCTAGATTTAGTGAGATTTTTGTGCAGAAGTGATTCTGTGCAGAAGTGATCTTTATAAGTCGTTGTTTTGGACCTCACCTTTTGGCGTATTACTGCAATTGTGACGGTGCATTCTTATGTTTGGGCTTTTTCAGTCGCCGGTCTGATGATGTGGAACTCATTTGTGTGATCCTGTTTACACCATCTCCGACTTTGTACAGTTGCTCGATAAGACATTTTTTCAGAGTACTAACATAAGCAGCACATTCGGGGCTTCTGTGGCATTGATGCACTATACGAGTTTATGTTTCATGTACTCACTTATTTACCTAATTACTTACATCTATGTTGATATCACTGGGACCATGGCTGTTGTCAGGCATGACGCTGAACAATCTGATCGGTCAGAAAGGCAGTCTGTCGTCGCTGACCGATTACTGGGATGTAGCAACGTTCTTTGAGATCCATGTGTTGGCCAACAATTACACAAAGGCCAACCAGGCCGCAGAGTACATGGCCAAGCTAGAGCCACCTGTCTGGTAAACAGTCACTCATGATGTACAGGGTGCAGCCAAAAAAAGTAAGCTATTGCACTTTGTCCATATCTTCGCTAAATATTGATCAATTTTCACAATTTTCTCAACGTTGGACTCTCCTACAGTACTTAGTAGCATGCACACTACACCTATTATGTTGCTACACTACCCTGTAAATTATAAATATCCAAAAACGTACAATATCGACAGATGGACGGAAGGTCTACAGGTAAATTTTTGAAGTATTCAACTTAAGTGTTAAAATATGAGTTATAGTAAGTGTTAAAAACATTGGAGAACATAAGAAAAATAATTTGAACGATTTTACTGTGCACTAATTTTCAATGTACATTAATGCTGGTTGATGGCTGCAATATTGCTCATTTAACTGCATAATGCATACGGAGCCATGTGTTTTAATTGTGCAGCCTTACAAGCTGTGCACTATTTTTTTGAAAGATGAAAATTTACTCTGTAGCTACACCTAAACCTTTTTACCTTTCTGACACTATAAGCTACAACTTATATTTAACATTTTACTTAAATACTTTAAAAATTCACCACTCGACCTTATTACCATCTATAGATATAGTACGTTTTTAGATATTTATATTTCACGAAGTAGTGTAGCAACATAATAAGCATGATGTGCATGCCACTGAGTAGCAAATTTCTTCCAGTCTACTGGTGAAAAAAGTGTGAAAATTGGTCAATATTTAGCGAAGTTATGGAAAAAGTACAATAGCTTACTTTTTTGACCCACCCTTTAAAGCCCTTGCATGTGTCAGGAACTTTGGGATAGGACTGATCTGTTTCCTGGCCAGATGGGATGTATGGCACCTAAACCAGGCTTTCAGTTTTTGTATTCTTAGTTCGCTTTTGTGTATGTCAATTTTTTTGGCTAATATTATTTTTCTGCATGTTGATGGATAGTTTATTATTGTAATTTTGTTTTGTGTTAGTTTGTCGGTTTAATTTTTTGTTGTTAATTTTTATAGTTAGTACCGGTGTTCGTGATTGCCTGCAGTGACTGTGTCCCTACATAACTTTGTCTATGGCGTTAATATAGGGCTTTTGTGACTGAAATAATACTTGGAAAGCAGTGCCATTGTAAAGAGCAATAACTCATCATTCTGCAGTGTGACATACACAAAGTCATTCTTATCTTGTCTTGTGTGATTTTTGCACCATCCCTATGCACCACATTTCATAAATTCAAATAATTTTTACGCGCGAAAGCAGCTACTGCTTTCAGCGCGTCTTAGCCATCAAAATTCTGTCTGTCTGTCCGTCTGTCTGTCACACGGGTGGATCAGTCAAAAAGCGGTGCAAGCTAGAATCACCTAATCTTCACTGTCGGCTGCCTGGAGGACTCTAGTTTCAGGAACTGTAAAGCCTTTCCATAAGTTCAAAGGGGGTCACCTCGAACGAGGGTGCTAAATAAGAGGGGGGTGGGCAAAATTTGCGATTTTTGGCCAGTAAGTCACTGTATCTCAGTAACGGTGTGAGATAGGGCCTAGGTTACTATTAATCACTAATAGGAAGTCCTACACTGGCTTTTGATTGGCGCCGAATTCAATGACCTTGAATGACCTTGAACGCCAAAATATGGGGTCTTGTGGATTTTTTAGCGATTTCGGACTGCGACACAAGTCAATATCATTTACAAGGTGGCACCACGGAACTACCGTTATGCGATCCAGATGGAGAATTTGGTATTTGTATATTAACTTTGCGTGAATGTAAGCAAGATTCTGGAGTCTGCTTACTGGAAGTGTGTGGGAATTAGCTTCATCTAAATGTAGGAAGGCTGGTTGCGTCACTCCAAGTGTCGGACTGCTATTGGTTTTTCCATATTGTCTAAACCGAAGGTTCTACAGAACATAGAGATGACTCAGGATAATATCCGGGATGATGACATTTATTGGCGAGGTTCTATAGGTCAGAAACATTCAGCTACGACGTCACTACAGCGATGACGCCACTATCACATGCGCTACATTACGACAGTTAGCAGAGCTCCGCACAGACCGATCTCTGGAGCTCAACTGACTAGATAGAGGACCTGCGCTGCTGCTATCGCTTTCGCAACAGACAGAAATATTCTAGCTACAGCACTTGCACGTCGCAGACGCAGCCTACAGTCGAATGTGCCTGGTTTCCCCTAGTTACACTTTCAGCCAGTACGAGCTACTTCTATTTTAGACCTAGCTGGCTTTCTAACACAGCTTTCTTTCTCGACAGTGTAAAATTTATCTCTCTGGCCAAGCCAAGCTACCAACAAGCTCTGCTCCATGAACACCCCAATTTTCAGCTAAACTACTGCACTGGAACTGCTATAGCCTTTCGCGCGTCTCGTTAGCATTAGCTCAAATTTTTTAACAAGTATTTTAACTTTGCTTTTAATACATATATTAACTGCTTTTAACTAATTTTAACCATGTATGGCACTGAATGGCCTATTTTGTGCTGATTTGCCATTAAGAAACTACTCACTCACTGACTCAAATTTCTTGTTCATTTACTTGTAACCTATAATTTACTTGCTGTAATGGTTTTCCAATCAGTGTATGGTTTGTACGTCTTTCTTGCTTATGTGTATTTGTATTTAGAAATATTTGCCGCTTTTTTGGTGATTGAAAGATGGTAAGTTTGTGTATTGTGCATTATCATCTAGTTGTTTTTTGATGAAGGTACTTGAAGTCGACTCTCGGTAACATTCGTCTCATCTGCATGGTGAGAAAGGATGAAGCTCAGGTTGAAGTCACACGTGATAGAAAGGTAACTTGTTTGATACAATCCTGTATAGTTGTTTAGTTATGTTTGTGACTTTATCTGCGCATTAATTTTTTTATCAGACACATGCTGTATGCATAAACATTATACAGTGTTCATTCTACATCCAGTCTTAACATGTCTCTGAGTGGCACACTGTAACTGTGTATTTCTATTTAAATGATTTTAAATGATTTTATCATAGTTTGATATAACTTTTGATGAAGGCATTGTATCATAGTTGTTGTTATCTTCTTCATCATTAGTTATTGTCATTCATCTATTTTTGCTTTATACAGAGTTAAAATACTGCGGTTATTTATTTGTAACATTGAGCAGAAACTATTAACAAAAATTTTCTCTTAACTATGTTTTTGATAAACAGTTGGACTTTTGCTTTTGCTTTTGCTTTTGTATCTGTCATACAGTATATTGTTAGTTGCTAATTTTTTAGTCACCGAACTGAATGGTTTAAATTTTGATAATTTTGTTAGTTTTGCCTTTTACCAGTATTTTTTACAGAATATGTGGTCAAAGCGGTAGAAAACACATTATGTACATTACTGAAGTTTGTTTATGAACGTTGTTGTTTATTGTGGTTGTTTATAACGGTGCTAAATTTTGCTGTCATTTTTGATACTATCATACTAACACTGTAGTTATGCGTGCTTGTTCAGTTGTTTGACTTCTGGATAGAATACTTCACTGAAATGGTTAACACTGAACTGTCTGGCAATACATTTCCGGTAAGTTTTTTCATATGGTCTCTTATTTGTAGTTTCGGAGATTTACTACGTTTTAGTAAGTTTGTGTTTATCACGTGCTTGCAGTTTGAAACACTATTAGTTAACTAGTTAGAAATAATGACAGTTGCAGCTTGTTTGTGAGACATGAATTGTTTGCATTTAACTTGTTGTTTTTGTTATAAATGCTTATGCTATTTTTATTATTATTATTATTATTTTGATTGTTTTAGGTACTTATTCTGGAGCCACAGCGTGTCTACATGCCCAGCTATATTCAGATTAATGACAGTACAAAAGACAGAGATCAGGTTTGCTGCTGTCAGCTTGTTTTACCCAAGTATTTGTAATAGCTTAATGTTATGTTGATATTGAGGCATAGCATAGGTTGTTAATTGATTGTTGATGTCAGTTGCTCTGATACCTTTTAACCTTTGACATTTGCATCTTCCAGAGTTTTATATCGTCAAAGAAGCGTAAGAGTGTTTGGGCTAGTTAGCATACAGACCAAGTCGGACAGATGGCTGGCTCAGTGAACTAGCCAGCGTCTTGACTAGACCAGTATGCCAGCAGTCTTGGTAACTAACAGAGCTTACTGTTACGCATAACTTGCCATTTCTTTCATAACGGTGGCAATAGCCATCAGCATTATTCACGATATGCACACCCAATACCCACCTAGGGATGATTAGGCTGAGTTCGCCCAGGTGGGCTGATTGAATGCGGAGACAGTATGAGTAAACCTGAGTATTAACCCAGCTCGAATCTGAGTAATTTTGCGACCAGCGAAACTCGGCTGTAGGCTGTAGTTTGCTATGCTGTAGTTTACTCTACTGTGATGTCAGTGCGGTGAATATGGCGTGGTGCAGGCGGTGTGCCTATGGCATTCAGTGCCCACTGCGTTGGACACAATTCATCAGTGGAAGTTTTCGCTGACGTCCGTCAAGACGCTGACGAGATGTCGTCGCAACGCTCGGTCCATGTTTCTCTATGTTCATGAGAATTCGGACGACTTTCATCTTATCTTTCCGTCGTCCGAGCATCGAGAACTGTGCTACGAGAGCATCATGGATATGAGAGATTTGGGGACAGGGTCTAGATATGGCAGCAGGAGTTTCTTTGACATTAAGCCTAATGTCATTCATGTTCGTAAAATTTGGCAGTGTTTTCCATTATATTGGTCGTTATTATTTTTAATGGTGGGTACCTGCAGTCTGCCCATTTATCTATTTTGTGGTGATAACTGTGATGATTGTGATTATAAGTGTATTTTAATTATAATTATGATTATAATTGTGTTTGTACTTTATCAACTGTTTATCAGCTAAGGTCTTAACGTTGAAAGCATTCATATTAGGCAAATTATTATTGTTACTTGCAGTTTTTTAATGAACGTTATTTGCTTTGTGGAATTACTTGGGGTTAGGCCAGTGAAGAATGTTTTTATAAGATTATGTCTATTTATCACCAAGCTAACCACATTGAAGCTGAGTTGTTATTAAATGCCAACTGAGATAGTTACATTTTAACGTGTGAATTGTTCTAGCATATCAAATGCAGAATAGAATAAAATGCTGGCAGCGCCTTTGAAGTGACGACCTAGCCACACTACACAACTCCGATCATTATTATGACAACAGTTTGTAAGATAGTTAATTGCATTGGCTGCTGATGTGACTCAGTACACATATGACGTTGATGAGAAAGGCAATCGTAACCTGCTTGGCCACGGAACCTACGGAGCTGTGTATGCTGCGTACGACCTTGACAAGAAGCGCATGATTGCTATCAAGGAAATACCAGAAAAAAACCCCGAGTGAGTTGAGTTGCTGATCTGAGCATTTACTTACGATCGACTACCAGATCAGAGTTGATATTCGAGGTGTTGTAAGTGACCAGTATGGTGAACAAAAATCCCAAATTCGTGGAATTTGTATTTTAGCATTTGCGCTGAATTTCAGCATTTTGCTCTGATTTGTTGTGAAATGTGATTTGTCAGTTCACACATACTGTACTTTTGTGTTGAAGTCCTTAAATTTCTGATGATGTTAAACATTTAGAATGGAGCCTTAGACAGTCTTTTTTACTTAACGACTTAAGCTCGATAAATTCTGTTAAATTTGTTTAAATTGTTAAATTTTAAATTTGTTAAATTTTGTTTGGGGAAATGATGACTGATCGTCATTTAGAGAGAGAAATGGATGGAGTGAAAAGTGTGAGCATTTTATGACTGTTAATTGGTGCTGTGAATTTAGTCAATTTATCTCGAGTATACCGTCAATTTTTTTGCTTTTAAACATGATTTTCATATAGGCTTACTGGGCAGTTCCGATAATAACTTCAGAGTTAGTGTTGAAATTTGGAGTCATTATTGTAATCCATTGTGTAATCTGACGAGTGGCTGATATGCAGAGAGGTGCAGCCATTACACGAAGAAATTGCGCTTCATTCTCACCTTGTTCACGAGAATATTGTCGAATACTTGGGTTCCGTCAGTGAAGATGGGTTCATCAAAATTTTTATGGAGCTTGTCCCTGGAGGTACTTTGTACTTTTTGTCTTATACCCATGTTTTTTGGTTTTTATTTAAGCGCCTTTTTAAGCGCCTAATTTCTAGGCAGAATTGGTTTTTGGTACTCTGCATTTTTTTTTATACCTGTATTTTTGCATTTTGTTTAACATTATTTTGATTTTCAGAATGGGCGGCCAGTTTATTGAGTCGTTGGGCTCCTCTTTTGTTGTTGCCATTCTTGTTTAAATATATCTGTATGTTGATTGTTCTTTGATGGAGTTTACCGGCTGCACTGCGAGCCGTAGAGGACTACAAACAGTTCATAGCGCAACTAAAGACACATTTGTTTGATTGAAACTGCCTCGCCTAGTATATAAATCCGCTTTATTATTATTATTATTGAATTGATGATGATGATGATGATGATTTAGTGGCTCAATTTCTAGGTGGAACCATTTTTGCAGCACAGGTGATTGTGACTTTTGCTACAAATTTTTTTGTAGCGAGGTCTCTCTGTCATTTGTTTATTGTCTGTCTCGTTTGTGCACTGAATTCCGACTGATCTACTGATTGACTGATTTTTAAAAAACCACAGATTTAATTTAGTATAATCCGATTGACAAAATTTCAGCAAACTGTTCCGTGAGTTGCATTTATGGATGTTGGATGCAGGCAGTCTGACGGCTTTGCTACGGTCACAGTGGGGGCCTCTCGGTGATGAGTCAACAGTTTCCCTCTACACTGGACAGATTCTGAGAGGTCTCAAGTTTCTGGTGAGTTTTTTGCTTGTGGATGCAGTTGCTTTACTAATGCTTGCTGTACCGGTTATAATTGATAGATTAGATATCTTTGAAATGTGTTTGTACGATATTTTCTGTCAGATGTGTAGACATGTTGCACAGTTTTTACATTGATTCGCATGCTTTGCTGTTTGCTGTTTGACACTACCATATCCACCCTTCTGTTGGCAGTAGTGATAATGGTAATAACTAGCAGAATCTGTCAGCTCAGTTAGGCGATGTGGTGGTGAGTGATATCACCTTTTTGTGATTTTTGCTGTTTTCGATGTGTCACTCATTGCATGTCGCCGTTAACAAGTGTATAAACTGATGTTTTGTACATTTATAATGGTAATAACTAGCAGAATTTGTCAGCTCAGTGCTGACATATTTGCGGCCATCTGCCTTGTGTACACATACATGTAAACTTAAGTTTTTTAGCCAAATGGCCAATAGGGCAGCACACATCTCTGTTTTTAGCCTTCAACTAGACACCCGTTTTCTCCACATCAATATAGATAAGGGGTTAGTCCGCTAGTGTGCACCATATGGTTTGGTCGTTTATGCCCCAGCTTTTGCTGTTACTCAGGGCGCAGAACTACGGAGGGATGGCCAGGCTGAGTTGACATACAAACATTTTTGCACGTCACAAAAACATGTACTTCACAGTTTCGCTGGCATTTTTAGCGGTTATGCATGTGACATGTGACATGACACGTATTCATTGCAGCATAACAACAAGATTGTGCACCGAGACATTAAGGGTGACAATGTCCTTGTCAACATGTTCAGTGGTGTGCTCAAAATTTCTGACTTTGGAACTGCCAAGCGACTCGCAGGAATCAATCCTTCTGCCGTCTCTTTTATTGGTACATCATTTAGTTAAGGATTTTGATGAACTTTTCTTTGTAGTAAAGTGTCCTGTTTCATTGTTGTTCATAGTGTCTTAGTGTATTACAGGCGATTTTTCAAAATTCACTCCATATCTTTCCTTTTACCCAACCAATAGCATAAAGGCATTGAAGGATAAACTGTTAGTTTTTGCCTGTTTTTTGAATGAGTTTTATATGCTTGTTTTCTCAGCAAACTTTGTGTTTAGTTATGGTTAGACTACATGAAATTTAAACAGACAGAGTGTGCTAGACACTGATTGTTTTTTGTGCAGGTACGATGCAGTTTATGGCACCAGAGGTCATCGTTCGTGGCATGCGAGGATACAGCTACCCAGTTAGTATTAACAGAACATGCTGTCTTTGCCATTGTATTGAAGAATGACGGGCCTTTTTCTGCACCACGTTTTGCCCTGGCATATCATAATGACTATTTGCAATTTGTTTTGAAAGGCAAAGACTGATTTAAAGTTGATTTTAGTCTCTAGATAGACAGCTGACATGTGTACTCTTAGTCATAAACTCTTTACTCAGCAGCCTGCTATTACTTTTCTCAAAGTTTATAGTTATCTTTACAGCTTCAAAGTGTTATCATTTTTTGGTTGGTAGAAAATTATGGCGAACTATATGTGTAAGCAGTCTGTTACGTGACAGTTGCATGACTGGAGGTGCTTAGTTGTCGGTGAATTTTTTTTTATTTGCAAAGCAGTTTTTTGTCTGTGGTGTCATGCATGAAATAACTTGTACAAGAGTTGTAGCCATTTTGCCTGTGTTACATGCCAATACCTATAACTGTGTTTTGAACAGGCAGATATTTGGTCATTGGGCTGCACTGTCATTGAAATGGTGACTGGAAAGCCTCCATTTGCCGAGGTATGATTTAACTTCACTGTGTGATTGAAAATAACCTTTTTTTGACTATTACAAAAAATTACAGGTACTGCCACTATCTGTAGTTGTATTAGCCTTGTGAATAGATGAATCAGGTATGTAGATTACTCAAGAATATTTTGGAATAAAAATTGTACTGAATTTGTATTAACTGAAAACAAAATATCCTAACTAACTTCGACCCAGTACTTGTGTTGATATATTTCTAAAATAAATTTGATTGATTTGTTTAACGTGCATATGATTGTCAGAAATGGATATCCTGGTCTGTGAACTTCTGAACAAGAACTAAAAGACAGCTTATGACGATATCGATTTGATTAATAATACTCTGATTATTGTGTAAAGTAACGTATTGTGTAAAATTGTAACCAACCAGCAGATAGAATGTGATCTGGTTGTGTTGTAGTTGGGTTGTCCGCAAGCTGCATTGTTCAAAGTTGGCAACGACAAAATACATCCGGAAATTCCCGATTCAGTGTCGGATCATGCGCGGAATTTCTTGCTATGGTATGTGCCAATATTCATCGGCATCACACGTTGCTAAGCAGCCCGGTCACAGTGTGACTTTGAGGTGTGCAGCGGTTAAGAGAAGTCAGTTCGCATAACACCGTTATTGTTTGGTAAAGGTCAGTGATGACAGTTATTGGGATTGTAAAGTGCCGCTTAGCCTCAGGGTGACATTGTTAATCGCATCAACAAAGTTATTCATTGTTGAGCTGGGTTACTACTGAGATGCATAACCATTTGCGAGTGTACCATCTTTGTATTTGACCACGGCATCTAGGCCAACTCCGCCTGGCCATTTCCCAGTGGGTAGGCAAAATAAGTACTGGTGATGGCTATGACAATGACAAGTTGTGTGTAACAGTAGGCCCTGTTTCTGGGACTGCTGTCAGTTAAAGGTGCTAGCTGTTAAATGGAGATGGCCATCAGGTCAACTTGTGTAGTATGCTAGCTTCATTGGGCCTAACATTTGCCGGTTCAAAGCTCCCACACAGTGGACTTAGTTGTCTGTGTGAAATCTTCTTTTTAGCCGACCCTACTTAAGTAACGGTCGAGCTGTTGTCATGGTTGTCGTCCATCCGTCCGTCTGTCTGTCCATCCGTCCATCTGTTCGTGACGGATGTACTGTGGCTAAATGGTCAAGATAGGGCTTAGGTTGCTATTGATCACTAATAGGAAGTTACATACTGGCTTTCAAATGACATATAAATCGATGACCTTGGATGACTTTGAAGGCTTAGAACGCACTATGGAATGGAATGTTTCCAGCTGTAAGTGGCCATATATTGGAAATGGTGCAAGATAGGGTATGGTTACTGTTAATCACTAATAGGGAGTGGCATACGCCCTACCATATTAGATGGAAATCATTGACTTGGATGACCTTGAAGGCCGTTACGTGTTATTGCAGCTAAATGGTAAGAGATAGGGCTTAAATTGCTATTGATCAGTAATAGGAAGTCGCATATTGGGTTTCAAATTACCTGCAAATCATTGACCTTGATGGTCAGTATGCACTATTGTGGCTAAACGGTGCGAGAGAGGGCCTAGGTTGCTATTGATCATTGATAGGAAGTCACATATCAACAAGAGATTGTGAAAGACTTCTCAAATTAGCGACTGAAAACTTGTGTTGGAGCTTGGAGCTGGCAGTGGACATTTTGAACATTCACAGTGACGATAGAATTCTGTCATCTGATCATTAGTTAACTGTGCAGTTTCAACGATGTTATTGAATTGGTGTTGTAGCTTGAAATTTTTAATGCCAAAAAATTGGTGGACAGTCTTGTTAAAAAATCTATAACTTTATCATTTTTTAATGGAATCGTATTTTACTTGGCACTCAGCCATAGAACATTTCACTAATTAAACAGGTAAAACTGTACATTAAGATGCCAAACGGTTGCTGAGAAAACTGCGAAAAACTTCAGGGGGCTACATTTTTGCCGCACCCTCTACAGATATGTTCACTAATTAATGTGTTTGTTGTCTCAGTTGTTTTGAGCCTGACCCTGATGCACGTGCTACAGCAGCAGAGTTACTCAGCCATCCGCTCATCACTGGGTAAGTCCGTTATCTCTAATTGCCTGTGATTTGTGGACCTGCACAATTGTTGTCAAATGGGTGATGAAATTGTGCAAGGGATATCTGTAGTCACTTGCCATTTGTAATTGCAAAATAATTTGTGCCATTACCTGGATATCTCGTTCAGGACATGTCATACAGTTATTTATGTTTTGTAGGCTTCTTCTTTTATTCTATGCTTTTATTTGTACCACTATATAAGTTTTGTAATCAGTAAATTATACTAAAATACATTAAATGGATTTGTCGATGGCACTGTTTGCAGGCATTCGGGAGCTGCAAGTCGTAGCCAGTCTGATTCTGTGCTGTTTGATGATGGGTAAGTGTCACTACTGTCATGTCAAGAAAAGGTTAACGGATGTATAGCTTTTTATGGGAAACCCTCTCTTAGACTTATGGAACGTCACCTGCCATATGGGATCACACAGGTGATCATGCCCCTCCTTAACCTTAGCCAGACAGGCCAGTACTCGATTTACCTATCCTGGAGGGATAGAAGGCTGAGTTGATCTTGTTGGACTGTTATTTCAATGTTATATCATTGAGACATGTTAGTGTTGTGTTTCTAAGCATGTGGGGTGAGCCTGGAATGGAATAGACATGCTGTAATTTTTGCATATCATATAAAACATGTGGTATTGTTTTGTTTTCAAAATGGCAACTTTTATTCAGTGATTTAATGTTTTTAAGGAAGTGCATTTTTGTGCAAAGTTTCTGCAGCTGTCATAAATGATTTTTCTTTAGGTCCTGGCCTAGCTTCGATTGTCAACTCAGAAAAAGCCAGTGAGTTAAACAAGAAAGCAACAAAAGTAGTAGTGAACAGCAAGAATACTGATAATGTGCTCGTTTTGCATTTGGAGGGTTTGACTGTTATTTTTTAAAACTGTATAAACAGTTAAATACTATGATTTTGCAAGTAGATGTGTCTTTAAGTTTCCTTGTTTCATTGGCACAGACCCTAGCTTATGTGTCTATTGAACTGATGCAAAGTTTGAGATCACAAATCCAAAGAACTTTCGTTCTTTGTTTGTCGTTTCAGTGGAACTGCAAAGAAAAGGCGTCGGCGTCTTAGTCCACTACGAGTTCAGTGGAATCGCAGCATATCAGGTTGATTCTACTGCGAATATTACTCAGTTGCGTTTGTACTTTGTACTTTACATGTCTCTAACACCATGTCTGAAGTGGTATAACGGGTCGACAACTCCATGGGTGCTGTCATATATGATCAACTGGATGACAGTCTAGGCTTATGCTGCATTTGGTAGTGGTCGTAAATACCGTAAATATGAGTTTCCGAGTCGGAAATTTTGTTCAGTTTACCTTTTCACTCGTATTTACTACTCGGAATTTCATCACTTTCAACAGCATGACGATAATTCTGACTTCGCGACCTTGACCTTTGCAATGGCGGCTGCAGCAGACAGATTGATCCGTTTGATCGTTATTTCATGGCAAAAGATGGCTAAAACATTGCAAACACTTGGTAGATGCGTTATCTTCAACCAGACTGCCGATTGTCTGTATATTAGTGACATTTAGCACATCGATTCGTGCACCTGGCGGTTTTTGGCCTACTTTCATGCGGTATATGGGTCAACATTACCAAACGCATCCTACTTGTACTTACCAGTTGCAAATTGGTATGTACTATATTTATGAGCACTGTCGAACGCAGAATTACACTACCGACCGTCAACGACTGTAGAATAAGTGTGTTGAATGATGTTGGGAGTGCATAAATTTGCTCATGAGTATAAGCTATATAGCGACTCTTAAATTCAGGCAGCATATCTGTGGCTGTGTCTGCTGCCCATTTGTCCACTGCTTGGTGGTGTAGCATAGTGGTTAGAACGTCGGTCCTGGCCGGCGGACTTTCCTTATCCTGCGCTAGACTGATGGATGGCTGCTTGACCACTTTGTGGGTACAGCGTCCGCTATCAGTCAACCAACAAGGCCAACTCAGCCTGCCATCCCTCCGGGGTCGGTTGGGGTCGTGCATTATATGGGTTACGGACCTTTGCACAGCTGACTGGGCTGCCTGGCCGGCTGCTGCGCCAGCCTGTGTCTGCAGGCTGCACGTGGTGGCTGTGCGACCGGCGGTTCTGGTTAGTGACAAAAAGCGCATTAGAGGTGTGTATACGCAACGATGCGCTATACAAATTGACAACCTTTACCTTTTTTTTACCTTTGCAACGCAATAGTAGCTGTGCGCAGCATAACTGACACGACAGTTGTGCATAGTTTGCATGGCAGCTTGTGAGCACGTCCCACTCCTGATTGTTATGTTGTGCATGCTTGTTTGAGTTTTGGATTGTGTGCTATATTTTGTGCTGAGTGAGTTTGTGAGTTTGTGTTGATTGAAATTAGTGAAGTATTTGTTGCAATGTTTATTTTGTTTATTTATTTATGTGTTACTCATTTTTGTCTGAGGCATGGTGAGTGCTATCTGTTTGCCTTTACTCATTATGAACAGTTCTATCTGAAATAACTTTTGCAGTTTTGGGGATACAGAAAATTCTCCGTTAAAGAACACCAATTTTTTTGTTTATTTTTGTCATTTGATTACAAAAGTGTTCAATTTCAGTTTATAGTTATTGTGAGTTTTCGGTGTTATTGTTATTTTTTGTAGAAAGCAGTTCTGATAGTACTGAAGGTATTAAGTTTTGCTGTATGTTTAGTTGGTGCTGAGAATTCTATAGTTACTATTTTTTTCTTATTTTGCATTTCTATACATGTTGGCATTTAGTAGTTTTTTGACAGAAAGTAATATTTCTTCATTACTAAAAGTCTGTGTATAATGCATGTTTAGGTGCCTGATGACTGGTTGCATGTCATTTATGCTTGGTAGTACACAGTAAATGTATGCAAGCTGGAAAAAAAATATGTCAGCTTATTGCCGACATATGCAGACGTCCATGTAGAGCTGAGCAACCTTAATACTAACATTGAAAGTTTTGGCGATTTCCAACTGCGACACACATTTTAAGAGTGAACTGCACTGAAATGACTGGAGATGTACCTGGATAACCTGCGTATTACATTTCTGGCATAGAACATACATTTTTAAGAATCTAAGTTTTGATCTCTTAAACTCAAGGAGTCTTCCGTACGGAGGCCTCAAATTTTAGTACTCTTTCAAGGTGCATTAATACTTTATTGCTGTAGGCTTACACTGATTGCCAAAGTGGCAGGACCGTTGCTATCGCGCGTCACGTGAGCTTTGCTCATATTACTTGTGGTTTTTGTACGGCTTTTTGTTTTTGAGTTAGAAGCCTATACAGGACAGAGAACACATCGGCAAGACCCATAAAGTGACTTGTTAAGATGGCCGCATATGAAAGCCCAGCACAGTACTCAGCATGTCTGTCTAGCATCTGCGTTCGAGCTGATTATAGTTTTTGGTCCTGCAGGTGATCTATTTAAAAGATATTGGTATACATTTCTTAGCGTCACTGCCCTTTAGCCAGTGCCAGATAGTACTGCTTTCCAAACCACATTAAGGTAGACGTGTGAACAGTTTGACTGGAATTGCTACATGGCATAATGCCAAGGAGTCGATCTTGCATCCCGTCCATTGCATGTCTGATACCCAAACAGTTGTACCACGAAGCCATATCTACTGCAGGAAATGTCTGAGTGTTCAATACATACGTTACAAAATGGCATTTTTCTCTTAATGAAAATTCTATATGATGCGATCGTGGAACTTATTTATTGACAGCGTTTATTTTATTCATTCCGTTTGCATGTGGTTTTCTCGTTACTGTTTATCACTGAGCGTTGCTGGCTGCACCATGACTAACCAAGCATGGCTTGCTGTTTTTCTACTGTGTGTGTGGCGTATTACCGTGCAGTAGAAAATTGCTTCATCTGTTGAAGATATGCTGCATGCTCGTCTTAGACAGTGACTGCTTAGGTTGTCTGTTCTTATGAAGATCATCACGTGCTATGGTACATACGATGTCGAGTCTTTTGCTTTTTGTTTTATTACAGTTGTCCATATTGTTACGGTTCCTTTGAGAGCTTAAACGTTGCTAATGTGGGTAGCACAAAGGGCGTTGGGCTTGTATGATGTTTTGCTGCAACAAGCAGACTTTTGACAGTAGATGGGTGGTTAAATAAAGGTTAAAGGTGGTGATATAGCTCTGAATGGGCAGCTCATCTCAGAGCTACGGAGCGTCACCTGCCGTATGGGATCACACAGTGTTACCTGCCACTCGACACAGGTGAACGCGTCCCGCTTTAACCCCAGCCAGATAGGCTGGTACTCGATTTACCTACCCCGGAGGGATGGAAGGCTGAGTTGACCTAGGCAGCTGGTTACATACCGAGATGGTTTACCTGCCCGCAGGCAGTCGCCCATCACAGTAGTTAACCCAGCCTAGCGTAGAGTAACTTCGTTATCGGATGAAACGCGTTACCGCTATGCCACGCCACCAGGAGATGATAGCTTCTCGAATGAGGCTAGACAAGACTGCAAGAACTCAGTTATTGTGGAGGAGACTTTAGACAGGTACAGGCACTGAGCTCGTGATTACTGCTCGTGCTGCTGCTGCTGCTGCTGCTGCTGCTGATGATGATGATGATGATAACTTGTGTTTGTGTAGTTCCGGTGACGCGTCCTCAGTTGTCTGCTGTACTACATACTCCAGCTAGTGGTGCCATTGTACATGAACCATTCCAGTCACCTGCCAACAGGTACCGTATTGATTGTTACTGTCACGTCTGCCACGACTTTGTCTGTAGGGCTTATGGTGTTAACTTATCTCAGCACATTTGTGGTAGTTTTACTGTAAAAATAGCTGGGATAAATTCTTGTACTGAACTTAAAACTTTGCTCGGTCAGTCGGCTCCTTGAAGGCTTGGCCTAACTTGAAACAAGTTAATAAAGCAAGCTGATTGAACAAAAACTTGGTTGTGAAAGCAGCATCGACACTCGATAGCCACTGACATCTCGGATCTACATAGTCATAATGTGAATTTATGGATGATGTGCTTTTGGATATGCCGTTCTGTTTATTTGGAATACTCTTCCAAACGTTCTTAAATGTAGTGCACACACTTTGTCTCCTTTCAGATGTTATCTGAAACACATTTACTTCTTGTTCTGCTGGCTCAGCCAGCATGTTTGAAGTTATTTACAGTTAACGCACCATGTAGATTACTTGTTGTTGTTGTTGGCGTAGCGAGCCCGTCAAGCGCTGCCTATATGGGGGAGGGGCAGATGCCCCAAAGAGATTACTTGCTATGCTAGTTACTTATTGTATTATATTGTGTTGAGTAGAGGACCACCAACAAGTGACTGCGGATTGACTCCTCCAGTCTTCACTCCATCGACTTCCAGTAATGAAGACGATTCGTCGTTAGCACAAAGACACAAGGATCAGCTCGATGATCATGGGCTACGACCCATGCTCACTGAGTTCATCACAACACACAGTCAACAGGCCAGCTTTTTTACCACACTGTATTGTGTGTGACTGATCATGGATTGTTTTGCAGAAGTTCTAATAGGCCACATTATCGGTGTTGCCTGTCCGTCCGTCTGTCTCATACAGGCTTCTAACATGAAAATTAAAAAGCATAGAAACATCAGAACAACTGTGGGAACGTTTCACGCTATGCAGTGACACAGCATGTTATATTTTATGTTAATTGCAGTTAAAAACAATTATTGGTCGTATATAAATGTACTTAATTGCCTTCTTTACGACAGTCGTGATGGAATTTTAGCCACATGGGCCATGCTTCATCAATTGTTGGTGACATTGAGAAGCTTAAGGCTGGTTATTATTTTTATGCATGTTTTTACAATGTGCCGTGTTCTTAGATTTTGTTCTGAGTGCTAGCGATTGGCAAGTGTACAGTGATGGGAAAAAATTCAGTCAACTTGAAAACAAAAATAACGTTGCATAGAAAAAATGTTGTTGCTGCTGAAATTTGTGCTCCCACGATGATTTGATGATGAATGTGTTACTGTACATGTGAGGTGAATGCTAAATGCTGCTGCGTGAATGTTGCAGATCTGTGAAGAGTGGTCGAAACAGATTGAACCTAAGTGTGGTCTGACACAGGTAAACAGCAGTCTCACTTTATATTCTTGTTTTGATTACAGTTCAAGAAATTTGAGCTAATGCCCACGAGATGCACGAAAGCCTATAGCAGTTCCTGTTCGAAAATTACTTCAGACTATCTCCAGCCAGTTCGTCGCAGTTCATTCTTGGAGTGTGCGCTGCAGCCGAAGATTGCAAAAAGGCAATAAAACCCCTTATTTTTGGAGTTCAGGGTCTTTCAAATTCATCGATGTTGATATGACTAAAAAGCTTGTCACTAGGGCTTGTTGGTGTAAGCAGCATGTCCATGACTATCTGCAACCGTTTTCATGGTAGACTGGCCAACAACGGTAAATTAACGACTTAGTTGGTACCGCTTTTTGATGCTGTCATGCGCAGGTTTTCTTAAATTCAGAAGGTCAAGACTTGGACCATTGAAATCCACGTTCAATGCTGAAAATTTCATATGCAGCTTGTCTTGGTCTGTCTTTAGTGAATTCGGCGCAATTCGCTGTTGAAATGTGTCTTGCAGCCCAAAATTGCCAAAAAATCCATAAAAACCCCTATTTTCATGTTCAGGGTCATCCAAGGTCATTGCTTTCATTGGCAACTGAAAGCCCATGCATGACTTCCTATTAGTGATTAATAGTAACCTACGCCCTATCTCGCACTGTTTCTGAGACACAGCGACTTATTTTCAAAAAATCTTAAATTTTCCCTACCCCCTTTCATTTAGCACTCTTGCTCAGGGTGACTGCTTTCAAATTTATGGAAAAGCTTTACGGATCCTGAAACTAGAATCTTCCAGGCAACCGACGGTGACGACTTGGTGACCTTAGCTTGCACCGTTTTTGACTGATCCACCCGTGTGACGGACGGACGGATGGACAGACGGACAGAATTGCGATGGCTAAGACGCGCTATAGCAGTACCTGCGTTCGCACGTAAAAATTTAGTTTATTTTAACTCATTGTTTTTTTTGTACTGATAATATTGGAGGAATCATGTGCAATAAAATGTAAGAGTTGCTGTTTT
>Ga0209671_1000308_pt1 | contig 29386 bp, 20 predicted proteins | sample WorMetHERISLAND2_2_FD_187401 | JGI IMG/M metagenome (GOLD analysis project Ga0209671, IMG submission 187401) | Marine gutless worms symbiont microbial communities from Max Planck institute for Marine Microbiology, Germany - Olavius geniculatus... | ecosystem: Host-associated > Annelida >...
ATATGCTGGACGTAATCATTTCTGCCAATTTTGGTATGGGAAAATTAAGGGGTTTGGGAAATACGAGGGGTCAAATTTTGGAGTTTCCCATTGAAATGGCTGGTCACCTTTACAACAGGGCTGGCGCTACCGCGCAGCCTGTGAAAAATAGAAAGTAAAAACAGAGAAAAATTCGCCCTCGTCCTCACTTTTTTCGCCGGCTGCAACCGGAAGCAGCAAAACACATAATTTTAGGCCTTACGCGTGTCTAGATCAGTTTATGCTGTATATGTGACAGGTACTCGTGTATCGTTGGACGCCGTCAAACGTCGTCTACAAAGCTCATCTGGTGCTCATCAGTTCTCATCCACAGGCTTGTCACGTGACGTGGCTTCAGCTATGTCCGGTCGCGCTGACCGGCCGCCGCCCGTGTTTATCGCCGACATCACACTTGTACTGCCCAAGATCGTCGTCCAGCCGAACTTTGACGCTATCCAGGCGACTGTGAACAAAGCGGTTCAGACCGTGATTCGTGTGGCCGAGGCGGTGCCTCAGTGGGAACATTTGAGCACCCAGCAGCATCATCAGAAACAGGTGAGTGCTTGCGTTCGAACCAACGGCGAATAACAATACATCGTGTTTCAAATAACTTATCATATATGTGCAAAAACTGTGACTGATTTTTAGAATTTTTTTCTGATACACAGGCGACAAAAGTTGCCAAAAATGTCGTTAAATATTCCACCAGACTTAAAAGATGCTGCCACACTACCTTGTAAAATCGATGCACAGCAATGCGATTCATAAAAAAACTACTTCGACTACTTCGATTATTTATTATTGTTTTGCTATCTGTTTTAAGTCGACTGTTTATGCTGTCTTAAAAACTTGACTCTACTCCAATCCCGAACAGAAAACGGCATTTTGCACAATCTTTCGCGAAAGCGATTACGTCCACGAAACCTATATCACTGTTTACACAAAATATTATAAATTACAAAAATGCGTATTTTAAATAAGCCTACCGTATTTCGAAAGTTTGTTAACTGGAGTACATTTGCGCGGAATTTCATTTATACTGATCAGCATTTGAGTGGCTGATGTAAATTAAAGGCTGAGTCGCAGGGCGGCGGCGCAGAGGCTGATTCGACTGACGTGAAGGCGTACAAATCACTGGCGCGAATCGTAGCCGAGCAGAAGGACATCATGAAACTGTCTTATCAACTCAGCTCGGTGATTGCGTCACTGCGTCCTGAGGTCAATGAAGTCATCAGCGGCTTCAGCAGCAACTATGACGAGCTATGGACCGCGGTCAGTTCTGCTTTTTTCTGTCTTATAATTACCTCCCTATAAAGGTAAAAAAAGGCAAAAGTGGTGATATAGCTCTTAATAGGAAACCCTTCACAGAGCAACGGAGCGTCACCTGCCATATGGGATCACACAGTGTTAGCTCCCACCCGACACAGGTGAACGCGCTTCGCCTTAACCTCAACCAGACAAGCCTGTACTCGATTTACCTACCCCGGAGGGATAGAAAGCTGAGTTGACCTTGGTGTTGGTTGTGTACCAGTTTGCTGACAGTCACCCATCCAAGTAGAACCACTTGATAGTGTTTTGACTGGGAATTGAACCCAGGGCCATTCGATCGATTGAACATACAGATCAACTGAAATGAACAGAAATGTAGGCTACTCCTGCCTGTGTACAGAACCGTACACTAGCTTTGTTTAATATCTTTTATAGTCCCAGTATTGTTTCCTTCACTAATAATAGCGTTGTTGCGTAAGCCGTCCACTACAATAGTATATATGAATATAATGTTGTCACTTGTTACAGAACATGCAGACGAAGGTGAACGAACTAATGGCCACGAAGCCGATCATGTCCGAGTTTGATGCCATCTTCCGCCACTACACGGTAGGCCTATAACCGCATGCACCCACAGTTGACTCACACTGTATCAGCTGTCTGACCGAATTTCGGGTCAAATGTTGAATAGTAATCTATTAAATACCGTCACCACTCTTGTCATTCATTATCCCGTCGTTCTTTTATTTCAGTCTCAAACCTTTATTTTTATTTTGTTTTCATTTAATTGACAAGCGCTTAGTTTAATTTGGCACCTTTTGGCTTTGTTTGGGCTGTTGTACTGTTGTGCTGTTAAGAAACTGCTCACTCACTCACGCTAGATTGTTATGACGTCACGCGATGTTTGAGGAAAAACTAACCCCGTCACATTTCGTCACAAAGCTCTGCCCCCATGAAGTATGACGTCATAAACTTTAACCGCTTCCTTTCACAACATGTAGTACAGTTTCAGTCAATCTACATTATGACATACGAAAATTATATCCGCTATCAAAATTGTTCGCTGTTAATTTACGTGCAAAAACGTGTGGAACTAAGCTCAGGGTTTCGAAATGTTTCTCTGTCTACTCGTTCTGTCACAAACGGCAAGTTAGCGACGTGAATTTGGCTGTCCATTGTGCCTTCCCACGTATGTGATGTGCGTGACGTCACACTGCCTTTTACCCTTTTTCTGTGTCATACGTCGTCAGAATAATCTAAACACCTCCTCCCTGTCGAAGCGTGACGTCATTTATAGACGACTTCTTTGGCCACGTGCGTTTGTGCGTAGAGAATGGAGGTCTCGGCCTCGGCTTTGAACAACTGGCCTAGGCCTCGGCTTCATGTTTTTGGCTTTGGCCTCGTCCTTGGCCTCGGTAGTTTGGCCTCTTGTTTAACGTCATTGGTGTCTGTGTCCCAGAGTATGGAGGAACGGGTCGGTGAGTTGGCGGCTACGTTGAGAGTCGGTGCGGTCCAGCTGCAGACGGAGCAGCTCCGCACTGCGCTGGCGATAGAATGCGGCGCATGGAAGCAGGCGTACGCGCGCCAGCTGAACCGACACTGCGCGGACGTCATGGACGAACTGCACAAGTACTTCCGTGTCATGCAGCGTCGACTGGACCACCCACTGCGAGACCTCGAGGACATACGCACCTATAAGGTACGTACGCGCGCGAGGCAGGAAACTCAGTGGTGAAGTCGAGGGGGACGTATGGGAACGCCGTTTTCCTAAATTTGTTTAGGATGATAACGTTTTCTTAAACAGGCCAGCCGAGACGGAGAGGGATAAGGAAGATAGGTTACACCAGAATGCGCCATTTAAAAAACATATTAAATTTTTTCTTTCCAGAGAGGCCCAGCGAGAATGTTTTCCCGGGCCCCGCTGTAGCTCTTGGCGTCTCTGTTCTTAAATGTCAGTACAAGTGGGTAGTTTGTCTTAGGCTTAGTGTTAACAGATACGAAATTGCTTTTAAATACGTTTGCCGCTAGGGCTCCATGCAGGAACTCGCTAAGGCAGCTTGCAGCACTCCCGCAGACTCTCTAGCTCGATTAAAGAAAGCCTCCTTCGAATTTGGGGAAAGGAGAAAAGGGGAAAGTGTTCCCAAAAATAAAAAAAATACACCATAGCACTGAATAAAGTAGACACTGCTTTTTGTAGTGTGCTTGATTTGGACTTTTAAAACATTTTCCTAAAGTATAGAGTTAAAGTTAACGTGAAAGAATTAATAGCCATAACGAAAAAGCTATAACGAGAAGACGGACTTATTATATTTTCCATTATAGAACAGGGACATAAGCATCAGTTATTCCGTGCATTTTGTATGTGTTCGTGCAAAAGGTGGCATTGACGGACATTCGCGAGGCAGAAATTCGAATCGATCTAATGATCCTACCAGTGGAAGAAGCGTACGTGATGCTCAACAAATATCAGCTGACTTTCAACGACGGCAACGCCGAGCGTGTCGATACAATCTCGTACAGCTGGAAACTACTCAAGCAGCAGGTTTCGCTTTCGTTTTGGCCCAGTCCATAATGTATTTTGTATAGGCTATTAGGCCGAGCTAAAATTAGTGTGAAGATTTTACAGTAACACAGTAATAAAATATTAATAAAAGTAATACTATAATAAAGTTAAACACTGATATTGGACATACATGAAAAATTAGGCCTATGTTAGTGTAAATTAGTTAAGCACTGTAGAGCATTGTATATCGGTGTATTTTCTTATTTATTTGCTCATTTTTCACACTTGTTTATTTTACATTTTGCTTTGCTGCGTGTTTTTCGCTTTCATCACTGCGGATGAAGACAGCAAACGTCATTGTATAAGACAGGGTACTGTATGCGACACACTTGAGGTGTGCTGGAGTCTTTAGTGACGATGTTATTACAAAGTTTTTTCCTGATTCTGACAGTGAAAAAATTTTAAAAATCGGTCAGTATTTGACGTATGTCTGCGTCTTTGTGTCCGCTGTCTGTCGTCGATCTGTCCGCAAAACTGCGATCGCTAGTAGTCGCAAGCCACGTCGCCTATCGGCTTGTATATACACCGTGTCTCACAAAAACGGGACCACTTTTATTTTTTGAATAAATCTGTGAAGCATTGGCCGATTTTGGTAATTTTTAGCAAGCAACAGCAGAAGGAAATTTGACGTAAATGATTGTAGTCTAGCCTACCTCACCTTAATACCGTCGCTACACTACCTTGCAAAATGCACAAGTCGTAGTTTGGTCGTTTACCACAATGAATTCATACTGAGTAGTGCACGCGTTGGCTCAGAAAATTATTGAGATTACAAAGCATTGAAAATCTGTTATTTATTCAAAAATAATAACATGCATCTAAGATCGTACGTCGACGAACTAAAACGACACATCATCAGCGAGTGAGTCGCTCTGAGTCAGGCCGTTATTGAACGTGCTGTCGGCGAGTTGCGTCAACGTCTACGCACTTGCGTTTGCGCTAGAGAAGGACCTCTTGAGCACGTTGTAGTAAAGACTTTTGACGTTGACCGATCGAGTAAAACAACTGATCGATTGGCTGATTGATTCTAACAGTGTCAGCAGATGAATCTGAAGCTACAGACCGTACAGCCGGAGTTCTTGGCTAAACTGCTGCAGGACGTCGAGGCGTTCAAAGGCAACGTCGACGACTTCGTCAACGACTACACTGACAAGTTAGTCTTTTATTATCAGCAACAACTGTCTCACGAAATTGTTCTGAAATTATTTTCTTGGACATTGGCCTCATAGTTAGCTAATCAATAAACTGTAAATTTAGCAATGGTTATTACTACCTTGGCTATAGACTACTGTAAAAATTTCTGACTGATCTACTTAATAGTTTTTTTTCATTTTTTGATTGGTCAACGTTGTTTCACATGATTTGGGACGAATCGATTATCTAGTGTACATTAGTGTACGGCCATTGCAGATTTATGTAAGGGCTTAAAACATTTGGCCCGACTAGGTGTGTTTTAGCCGTTTGATTTCTATGCCTCGTCTGGACCTAGTCTGTCCGCTGTTGTCGATTTTAGACCACCTGAATTTCTACGACCGTTTTCAAAGATTAAATCTGGTCACTTATCAACTTATCAGCTACATAATAATAATATGGGTATGCGTGTTGAATGGACTGCAGAGGTCCAATGATCGATGGTATTGAGCCGCGCGAAGCTTCAGATCGGCTCAACTTCTTCATGGTTCGCTTCGACGACTTATGGCGCAAGTACGTCACCTACTCGGGCGGAGAACAGCTCTTCGGACTCGAAGTAAGTAGCTAATAGCCGAATTTGATGCTTTTTTTGAAAAGAAACTATGCCGTCACACAGAAGACGTACCACAGCCTATAACCGTTTTGTTTTAGGTTGTTTTGGTAGCATTCCGTAGCAATTCACTCTTCAAGTGTGCGCCACCACTAAAAGTCGCAAAAAATCAGTCCGATTTTTACGCATCCAACTGTCAGCAGTCGGTCGTTCCATGCACGGGTTAGGGTTAACCACGAACTCGGGAAATCAGTCTCATTAACTCATGGCACGTTGTTACACGCGCGCCAAAATTTAGCATGGAACAATATGCGCACTGATAGTTAAGGTCAACATCTGGTTAGCAAATCTGTGAATTAACCCAGGCATGAAATAATCGACCTTTATTGACTTGTTGGTGGCGTGGCGTAGTAACGCTTTGTGTTTGATCAACGAAGTTGCTCTACGCCGCGCCGGGTTACTACTTGGATGGGTGACTGTCTGCGAGCAGGTAAACCGTCTCGGTATGTGACTAGCCGCTTATGTCAACTCAGCCTTTCATCCTTCCTGGGTAGGTAAATCGAGTACCAGTCTATCTGGCTGGGGTTAAGGCGGGGCACGTTCATCTGTGTCGAGTGGCAGGTAACACTGTGTGTTCCTATGCGGCAGGTAACGCTCAGTAGCTTTAAAATGGGCCTCCAATATAACACAACCTTTGACCTTTAATCTTTGTATAGGTGACGGAGTACCCTGAACTGCAGCGGGTACGCAAGGAACTCAATCTGCTACAGAAACTGTACGGCTTGTACAATGACGTACTGGAGAAAGTGGGCGGTTATTACGACACACCTTGGCATGACATTGACATTGACGTCATCAACACCGAGCTCATCGAATTCCAGAACAAGTGCGTATCAGTCAAATACCAACCACGTTCTGCATGATTTCCTTTTTCCAATTTCCCAAAATTACAACTTAAGCAACCGTACACATAACAGACAATTACCGGGCTATAGTTCTTAACTTGTCAGTCTAATTTTATCAATAGATTAATGTATAAAACTTCTTACTAAAATTCGTTTTATATTTTTATGTTGCTGCACTTGTACGTATACAGCTGTACATTTCATCCATTTTAACGTGTAATATAATTTTATTTTGTATGCTTTGCATTTTGACAGTGCTGTAATAAACGAATATTGTAATTGTATTGTATTGTATTTACGTGTGTTTGTGTGTTTACCTGTAGCTTCTAGTTTTATTGTACTGTGTTTTCTTTTCATTCTGTGTCTGTTTTTATGTTTACTGTGTATTGTTTAATGGACCCTTGTAGTCTGATTTCAAATAAAGATGATGATGATGATTGTAGTCAGTCAATCAGTCAGTTAATCAGGACTTTTTAAAATGGCTTAAGTACGTGGCTACAGACTGTTGCTAGATTCTTTAGAAAGTGATTAGTTGGAGAGTTAGGAAGTGTTCTGCATGGGATAGAAACTGCGAGCTTTCTTCTTACTAGATAGGGAGTTCCCCCCAGCGTGGCTTAGGGCAGAGCCCCGTCTGCAAACGCAATTTTGAACATGAAAAGCCCTAAAACGCCTGAAAACGTATGTAGCGAGTATAAATTTTGTTAGTTTTGCTGCACGAGTATGCATTTCATGACTTAATTTTATAACTTAATTGGTTGCTTCTTCTGGCTACGCCAATGAACACAGTTTTCGGCGTAGCCGGATAATTTCATTGATTTTAAGAGCTAGTAGTTAGACGGCATTGAACGGCCGACGTACGACACTAATACCCCGTTTACACGAGAAAGCATACATGAAGCATACATGAAGCATGCATGAAACACACTTAGAGCAAGCTTAGAGCAGACTTGGAGCAAACTTGGAGCACACGTCGTGCACTTTTGAAGTTGGCTTAATAACGGTGTGTGCATTATGTTTGCTTTCTGTATATCTCAAGTATGCTTCCTCGTGTGAACGGGGTATAAGTCTACAATGCTAACGCCGACAGGCCAGTCAGGAGTCAGCGCAACTAAGCGTAACGCGGCGCTTCGCGCACCACGCCCTCACCAGTACACCTAACGTCCGACAACAGCCTGAATAGAATACATCTAACGTCATACAATCGTAAGTAGTGGGACTTTAATGGAGCGGCGCACGCCGGTGCGGCGCGCGTTGTGTTAGGTGTCGGAAGCTGCCGCGTGCGCTGAAGGAATGGCAGGCTTACAAAGATCTACGCAAGACAATCGACGATTTCAACGCGACCTGCCCACTGCTCGAGATGATGGCCAGTAAGTCAATGCAGCCGCGGCACTGGGACCGCATCTCTGTGATCACGGCACACGTCTTTGACATCGACGCCGACAACTTCCTGCTGAGGAACCTCATGATGGCGCCGCTGCTACAGAACTCAGAGGACATCGAGGTCAATAAATAAGTAGGCCTATTGATATAAATACGTGGTGGCCCGAAAATATCACCATTGTTTGCTTATGTGTTACGCCATGGCTTGATTGTGTAACGGTAGGGTTTCGAACTTATCATTGAGAGGTTGTCGGTTTGACTCCCGGTCGGGTCACTATCAAATGGTAACTACTTGGATGAGTGACTGTCTGTAGAGAGGTAAACCATCCAGGTATATAAGCAACACCAAGGTCAACTCAGCCTTTCATCCCTCAGAGTAGGTAAATCGAGTACCGGCCGGTCCGGCTGGGGTTAAAACGAGGCACGTTTATCTGTGTCGGGTGGCAACTAACACTGTGCGATCCCATATGGCAGGTGACGCTCCGTAGCTTTGTGGTGGGTTTTTTATTCAAAGTTATGTACGCCACTTTTACAAGCACCGATTCCTTCAAATCACACTCAGCTTGCACGGCTACCTTTTTCTCAACCTTTCAGCTGCAGTCGTGCGTCATAAAGCAAACGACCGGGTAGCCTGGGCAATCTAAGCGTGGTTTCATTACGATACCGCACTGTATGGAGTGGTATAAGTTCGCACCGTCGCGTTTTCGCTTGCCATGCACTCCAGCAATGCTGCGTATCTAGTACGTACCAGGTAATCAATAGCGGCGGATCATCGTGGGTTGATTACAGTGCGACAGACTGTAAGCTGGTGTTGTTTAGGACGTGTGTATCTCGGCGGTGAAAGAGCGTGATATTGAAGCGAAACTGAAACTGGTTGAGAACGAATGGAGCGCGCAGAGATTCCAGTTTTCCACGTTCAAGACTCGCGGAGAACTCCTACTCAAAGGTACAGCCTACGTACGTCTTGTAACATTAAATATTATTAATGAAATATTAACACACAGTGACGTATTTAAGGGACAGGCTGAGGGGATAATTTTTTCTTTCCCCAGAAGGGCCTGAGAGGAATTTTGGGATTAAGTAGCATATTGTGTTATTACGAGAACGCACTATCATACCTACAAACAAAATCTCTAATGCCAAACTGCTGTTCTAAACGCCAAACGCGTATTTGTGCAGTGAAACTGAAGATATCATAATACCTGTATTTGTATTTACTAAATGCGCCTTCTGAGCTCTTCTATGCCCAAAATGCGTTTGCAGCCGGGACTTATTTGTTTGGACCTCACAACGGGAGCTTACAGCCCTCCCCAGACTTCCTAGCTGCAGATTGGAAAGGCATTCTATTTGAACAATCGAAAAAACGGAACCAGTGATCACTTATTTACCTGCGACGCAAAAGCATAAAATACAGTGAGTGAGCATTTTTCTGGTTCTAATTGTTTTGCCGGTTGTTTGCTGCTGTTTACCGTATTCTGTTGTCTGTTTAGGTGATTTGACGGTCACGTCAATGGAAGACAGTCTGATGGTGCTTGGTTCGTTACTGGGCAACAGGTAACATCTGCACATGATGGCTAATCTTTAATAAATATACACTCTGTCCCCAAAAAGAAGCCACTTTTATTTTTTGAAAAGCTTCATGAGACATTGGCAGATTTTAATAATTTTTGGCATGCAACACCGAGAAGAAACTTGAGGTAAACAACTATAATTCTGTCCACCTTACTGCTTGCTGTCCACCTGCTGCTACACTACTTTGTGAAATGCAGAAGTTGAACTTTGGCCCTTTACAACAATGAATTCATATTGGGTAGCTAGCGTCTGCATCAGCTCAAAAAATCGCCGAGATTACAAAATCATCAACAGCGAGTGGGCCGCTCTGGGTCACGCGGTTATTGGACGTGCGTTATTGAGCGACGCTCCTGTGCCGTGCGTCTGTAATATTTTAGGTACAACGCGCCGTTTAAACCAAAGATCCAAGAATGGGTGTCGAAGTTGACTGCGACGACCGAGATCATAGAGAACTGGCTGATTGTGCAGAATCTCTGGATCTATCTGGAAGCCGTGTTCGGAGGCGGAGACATCGCTAAGCAGCTACCTCAGGCACGTTTTTACGTGCAACTGCAGCTACTGCTGTAGCGCGTCTTAGCCATCGAAATTCTGTCTGGGCGTTCGTCTGTCTGTCACATGGGTGGATCAGTCAAATGCGGTGCAAGCTAGAATCACCAAATTTTTACCGTCGGCTGCCTGAAAGACTCTGGTTTCAGGAACCGTAGAGCTTTTCCATAAATTGGAAGGGAGTCACCCCGAACGAGGGCGCTAAATGACAGGGGGTAGGGAAAATCTGCGACATCCAGCCGACATGGCGTTGTCAGAGCAAGATAGTGGCGCCATCTGGTGAATGATTATGTTTTACTGGGCCTTCTGTGAAACTAGCCCAAAGCCGTAAATCTACGGATGAAGTCTACGCATCACTAGCGTACGACGGTGCACCGCTGTTGCGCGTTCCTGTTTACGTTGGCAGAGCTTTACTTGTTTACACTGGCTTGATAGCGTAAAAATTACGACGTTGGACTTATGATCCAGAGGTCGTTGGTAGCAATCACAGTTGTGACAGTTTCCAGCATTGACATATAGAGGGATACGATAGGGATTGGGGTAGGGATAGTGCATATCTAGCCTCCAGCTTACAGACTACATTAATATTGGCGCAATTATTTTGCTTCATCATTTGCTAGTCATTAGTCGTAGTAAGAAACTTACTGTCATGCGTCCCAGTTAAGAGTGTAGATTGCTCAGTGAAAAACAGGGATGATCTGCATGTGTATAAAATCCCCTACCATAATTTTTCACTGAGTTCAAACTGCGCTTACTAGATATAGGAATAAAAGCCCCCTGATGACCACCTTCGTAGCGGTTTGTTGTAATAAAAGCACACTGCGTTGTATTGTGCTGTGCAGGAGGCGAAGCGGTTTTCGAACATCGACAAAGCGTGGCAGAAGATAATGCAGCGAGCTCACGACTTCCCGAACGTCGTTCACTGCTGTACGGGCGACAACACGCTAGGACAATTGCTGCCACATCTACAGGAACAGCTCGAGATATGCCAGAAGTCACTCAGCGGGTCTGAGTGCTAGGGGCTTTTATTCACCTAAATCTAGAATCAAAATCTTCTTCTCGCCTTTCCCACCCCTTATTTCTCGCCTCATATTTTTTCTGCTACTCTTTCTTACCGTTTATCTTTTTTTTTGCTGGAACAATAAATTTGCAGCTTAGTGGCATAGCCAGAAATGTGAATTAGGTGGGGGGGCTTTTTTTCTTCTTTCTATCCCCTTCTCTTCATATCCCTTCTCTTTTCTTCCTTTTTTCCCTTTTGCTCCAACTTATCTTTTTCCCCTTTCTGTTTTTTTCATCCCTATTTTTTTCTTTTTCGCCCCTCTTCTATTTTTTTCTCCTTTGCTTGTTTTTTCCTTAGGAGTAGAACACCTAAAATTTAGCTGTGGGTTTGTGGGAGCGCCTTGAGCTCTCCCAGCGGGGTTTAAAACGGAGCCCCAGCCGCTGACATTAAACTCAGTGCATTATAGTTTTATAGTATGCGACCTGATGGCATGCATGTTCGTTAGAAACTGCTAAATTATTCTTCCACTTTTTGCTGCATAATATTTTAATAATGATGATGGCGTCCCATGACGATGATGATAATTACGCACATACAAAGGTTATAATTTAGTTTGTGTATTTATCAATTTATTGATACCGTAATATGTTACTGTTTTTGTTTTATTTATATTGCAGCTATTTGGAGAAAAAGCGACTACTGTTCCCACGTTTCTTTTTCGTTTCTGACCCGGCCTTGTTGGAGATTTTGGGTCAAGCCAGCGACTCACACACGATACAGGTTAACAAATTATAGTTGCTAATCCATCCTTATTTTTTATTTCTTACTCATTCGATACTAAATGCGTTTAGTAATATCTTGTGATGATGCAAAATATTATTTTTTTTGCTTTGGCCAGGGGCTTCTATGTTTGTACCTGGTGGGTGCAGAAATTGCAAATTACAAGTTGATGCAATGAAAAAATGATAACGAACAAAGATAAATGTTACATTACTAGTAAATATTTTGAATTATAATAATCGTGATGATAACAATGCTGCTGAGGCTGTTTATCGTTTGTTTCAGTCTCACCTGCTGAGCGTGTTTGACAACATCCGTTACGTGACGTTCGAGGAAAAGATGTATGATAAGATCGTAGCGATCATCTCGCAGGAAGGTGAAAACGTCCCGCTCCAGGAACACGTCATGGCCGTGGTAGGTAATTAATTTATTAACTGTGCACTCACTTAACGGTCTTTTTATATTTATAGCCTATGTTATTTTCATTACGAAAATTGTACATACAGTACATATAAACAGAAATACATAAAAATACACATAAAAGTAGTAGACAAAGCATAATACGAATTTAAAAAAGAATAAAATAAGAAAAATATCAATCTGTACAAAGAAAACTAACACGGCTCAGCATGTGAGAGCAAGTCCAAAACATATAGATTGCATTTAATAAAAAGCAGATTCATCTTGATCTTTGACACGCTTATAGGTTTTGATCGCTTGAAAAATATTGGTAGAATGCACCGAAAAGTGTTTTTAAGGACCGGCATATTTTATTTGCTTTTTTATCGACGAGTTAAGAGATTTCACAGGACAGACGAATCGACAGAGAGACGAACGAACAAGACGCGTAATACGTCCCAGAGAACGACCGACCGCATAATAATACGTATGCTTATTAATAGCGGTCTACTCTACACGGTGTTTCATAAAAAAGAACCCCTTTTCTTTTTTTCATAATTCAGTCAAATGATGATCAGTTTACATGAAATGTTTACTATTTGTAGTTAGAGAAATGCTAATTTAAAATATTTTAGCAAAATATGGCTGTTGATTAAATATTCTTTGCTAATCATGTCGTAATACTGACGTCATAATATGTCGTGAGTACAAGCTTGCTCGTCTCAACTGGTGCTGTCAGTTGCTGAATAGCTACCTTGCTTCGATAGTGAACTTCATCTGGTTCGCTGATGGCAAATTGTTGAAGTCTTACCATTGCAGCCACAAAAATCGCCCAAAACAATCGCTTTCACGCATCTTTGGGGATATAGCTCGACTTTTGCTGCTGATTGCAGCTTCCAGCAAGACAATGCACCAGCACATGGAGGTTGCGAGATGGTTGAGTTTCTGGCTCGCGAAACACCTGATTTCATGCCCCATGTTATTTAATGCTAACATGATGAACATTTTTCATCAGCAAACCAGATTAAGTTCACCATCGAAGCAGGTTAGCAACTGACAACACCAGTTGAGACAAGCAAGCTTGTACTCACAACACATCACGACGTCAGCGTTACGTCACGACTAGCAAAGAATATTTAATCGACAGCCATATTTTGTTAAAATATCTTAAAATTAGTATTTCTTCAGCTACAACTGGTAAAAAATTTTTGTAAACTGATCATCATTTGACTGGATTATGAAAAAAAACAAAGGGGTCCATTTTTTAAATGAAACATTGTGTATATACAGGGTGGCCTAAAAATAGTAAGCTATTACACTTTGTACATAACTCAGCTATATGGGCAGTAGGCCACACCTCTCCTATGCCGTTACATTCCCAGTAGTGAGGCCAGTACTAAACTATACTGCTTGGTGACAGAGGCACATGTGTGTGAACAACTTGCCAAGGTCATTACCCAATAATGTACAGAAGTAAAATATAATTATAGTAATAATAATAAATAACCTTAACAATAATATTAGCACATTTGTAGAGCGCCATATGCTGGTAATATTCCTACTAATGTTACACAGGCATCCACAAATGCTTAAAAGCATACAAGAAATTTGAGCTAATGCTCACAAGACGCACGAAAGCCTATAGCAGTTCCTGTTCAGTAGTTTAGCTGAAAATTAAGGTGTTCACGCTAAGTTAATATACAAATACCAAATTCTCTATCTGGATCGCATAACAAATATTCTGTGGCGCCAACTTGTGAATGATATAGACTTGTGTCGCAGCCCAAAATAGCCAAAAAATCCATAAAAAACCCTATTTTGATGTTCAAGATCATCCAAAGTCATTGACCTCAGTGGCAATCAAAAGCCAGTGTATGACTTCCTGTTAGTGATTAATAGTAATCCAGGCCCTATCTCGCACCGTTATTGAGATACAGCGACTTGTTGGCTAAAACTCGCAAATTTTTCCCACCCCGCTCTCATTTAGCGAGCTCGTTTGGGGTGACCCCCTTCGAATTTATGGAGAAGCTTTGGTTCCTGAAACTAGAGTCTTCCAGGCAACCGATGATAAAGATTTTGTAATCCTAGCTTGCACCGTTTTTGACTGATCCACCCGTGTGACAAACGGACAGAGAGACAGATGGATGGACAGAATTGCGATGGCTAAGACGTGCTAAAGCAGTAGCTGCTTTCGCGTGTAATAATTAATACAATGGTACCACAATGTGTATAATTTGTTCCAATGCAAGCGCATAAGTACCAATGTCCACAGGCTACAGTAAGTCGAATCAAACAATTAGCCAGTGAGTGATCAATTAGCCAGTGAGTGATACAAGTCTTATCATGCTGTCAATAGCATCGTTTGTTGGATACTGGGCCAGAAAGCAGGAAATTCAATACTTCTATCTTTTCGACATTAAAATATCCAAAACTAATGGACCATCAACTGTTTACTCTAAAAATCAAAACTTAACTGACAAAATTTAAATAAGTGTAGACTATCAAAATCTTATCATATCACTAATGTCATGTATGCAACAGAAATATCACATGTACGCAGAAATTTCTGATAGTGGAACTAGTACTCAGATGAGAGAAATTAAAACATTTTCGAAGATTTATCACATAAGTAATTGTCATTAATATGTACAGCCCTAGCCAGTTCCAATCTGGTACAAGGACGCTGCTGTCATAAAGTAGCAGAAACATTTACGGATGACACACTTCACATATATACAAACTACCAATGGTCAACACAAATAGACAATAATCTGGATGGTGGCACTGGCCGGTATTTACAATTATACATATAAACATACACACACATACACTGTATTCCAAAAAAACATCCCCAACATTTTTGACTGTCACTTGAAAATCAGTTAACAGAGTTTGATAATTTTCGGTATGAATATTCCTGACGCAACTTGCCATAAAGTGACCATTCAGTTTTCCACCTCACCCACTGTCTGCTTCTGCACTACCTATGGAAAGCAGATCTAGCAAAATATACTTTAAAAAGAAAACCCGAAAAAAAAACATTTCTGACATCATCAATTGTAACTTGAAGAAAGATCAGCAGATTTTAATAGTTTTTGGCAAAAATATTTCTGACACAACTGGCTATTAAATTATTGTTTAAGTTCTCACTGCACCCAACGTCTGTTTCTGCACTACCTGGGGAAAGCAGACCTTGCATAATACGTGTTGAAATGAACGAAAACACATCAATAAATTTTATCTATCCAGATCTGTGGGCCCTTACAGCCAGTCTGTTACAAGGACTGACTGTCATGCAGCAGTGTCTCTACCAGATGACGTTTAGGAATGATTATGAATTCAAAAAGTGACTGGTACAGCCTGGATTGGTCTGGAGCAGAACATTACCGATACTGCTCTCAATGAATGGAGAAAGCATCTCCTTGCCTGTGTTCGCATAGTGGGCAAGCACTTCAAGCAATTTTATTGCAGGCAGCCGAAAAATGGACAACTAGATAAAATGTCAAAGTGTCAGAAATGTGAACAAAATGTGTTTTTATGTGTAACATTGATTAAGTGATCATACCGCATTGGATAAAAAGGTAATATTTCGTCGGTTCTGTTTTCCCCAGGTAGTGAAGACATTGGGTGAGGTGGGAAATTAAAAAGACATTTGAAGGCTAGTTGTCTCAGGAATATTCGTACCAGAAATTATTGAATCCGATAACCCTTTCCAAAGTTACAACTGAAAATGCCTGGGATGCTTTTTTGGGGACACAGTGTACACACACAAGAGAAAAAAGTGCCGAGCTGTAACTAATGCAACGTGTACCATATCAACAGAATAAGGCAGACGACAATCAATCCACCTAATATGAGCGTGTCACGACGTTTCCGCACGTTAATTCGAACAATCAGGGAATTTATCACAGGAAACCGATCTGTGGCACAATGCAATGTAAGGAATACACTGAACAAAAACACGAGATAAAAGTGTACATTATTTAGTGCTAACAGCTAGACTTCAAACAGAATTGTTAATAACACAATTGATACTCTTTTGAGTTATTAAATAAATAATTCGTTAAATAAGTACAGTTAAGCATCCAAAAGGCAATTAATAGGCTGCATGTTCAACTTCTGTCAGTTCTATCATGCAACGCCTCAACAAGCTGCAGCGAAGCAAACCTCAACTTACGTGGCACATTTATCACAGAATTATACGATAAAAATTTGTCAATGCAATGGTATGAGAACACGAAAAACGTATCAAATGTATTCAGATTAACTAGCAGATAACTGGTTATTATTACTATTATTATCAAAACATCAAACCAAAACTAAGAACAATTAGAAACATACTACAAGTGCATAATAAAACAAGCGACAATGCATCTGATCATGATCCTATCAGCCAATAGTTCACAGTTTGCATGGTCTGCGCATAATCCCAAATTAATCAGATGAGATGAGAAAGGATACTCGCAAGGAAGTTCATGCGATGTGTAATAGCATACAGTGCACCGCGCTGTGACTGCATGTTCTCCTTGGTCGCCATAGCGATGCTGCAACAGACATCATAACATGGGCTCAGAGCAAAAACGCATCTTGAATGCAGCTAAAGCGCAGAAAATCGAAAAACAAAGTTTACAGCATGCTGTAAATTCAGCGAGGGCAGGCGACAAAAAAGACGAAGCATTCGTAGTACAGGCCATTAACTATAATTCCTCACACAATCTTAAGACCAAGTGATGTTTTTAAAATGCAGTGCACATTTATTTGTGCTAACTTAAATGCAAACAAAGTGCGAACACTCACGCTGTTGCAAATTAACATTAGCTGAAAACTTCATTATCAAACTAGCAACACACTGTAGGCCAACTCTCAAGTGCTGTTAATGTTATCCTAGAATTAATGCACAGTGAGTGCACCAGTCATCCACTGCAGCTGCTGCAGCCGCACTTAATGCGTTCTTGCTCCAGTAGAATCCGATGACCACCAAGATAGTGCAAAAGCGACAATTTTTGAATGCGCAAAAAGAGGGTAAAGGTGCGAATTTTGACGCAGGGAATTTTTCCCAAACAGAATTTGAAGTGCTGGACATGATGCCATCAATAACTCATTTTTGACAAATTTGTGAGATAATGCGTTCTTGCTCTAAGCCCACGATATAGCCTCTGACGAATCAGTGTACAGTGTTTATCTAGCCTCAGTCTCGGTTTAGTCAGCCAATTAATGATAGGCATTAGTTCTCCCAAGAAGCAACCTTTGGAAATGTTTGAACAATGAACAAAGTTCCTGACCTGTTTATTAAACTTTTTGTTGCACAACCAACAACATCAAAACAACTCAAAGGTAACTAAAATGCGACATTATGTGATATTAATGTCGCCAGTCAAAAACGATACTAAGTGATAAGCGCAAAGAAGAACTGTAGTAGAAATATGACTGCAAGACATAAGCCTACCTGATCTGTTCATCAACCAGCCTATCAGCACTGCAAACAAACACACGTATTGATCTCAAGTCATTACATCTAATTTTAATCAGGTTTAGGCAAGATAATCTGTATCACTAAGCAAAGCACATAGCAAAAGTGAGATAGCATTCCAAATGACTATAACTACATAAAATCATTGCCCTCTGACCGATCAATGCTAGCAAATGATCTTTTGCATCATCAGCCTCAGAATGTAATCTAATACAAACTGATTCAAAAACGCCACACCCACCTCACGGAATGACACACTTAGAAACAAAGATGCAGAAAGAACATACCTAGTACAAATGATATTAATGGAGGACACGGCACTTCTACGTGCTACATGTTTTTCTTTTCATCAAAAACGATGCAAAGGAGTCATGGTGGATAACCTTTAGATTTTTTCCATGATTAGGAAAAACTGCATTATTCTTATACAAAAGCAAAATGAATGTTGAACTTGCAAGTGCGTTAAGACTGAATCTAGTTCACACATCTTCCAAAAACTCTACACGTACAATAAAAACCCAAGAAAGAAACAAAAGCTACTACTACAAGCGAAAGCAAATTGCATATACATTACTTCATTAAGTGTTCATGTTCTTTCAAATACATGTCGACTTGAGTTGAAACTTTGTGTGAACTACAACGGAATGTCAGAAACCCAATTCAGTAACCAGACTGCATTGAGTCATCAAGTAAGAAGTGACATCGCACTACTAGCTAAGTCTGAGTGACAACACGGAGTGAGTGAGTAGGGTTTAATGTCCACCCAACACAGCATAGGTCATTTTGGGGGTGACCTTTCCAGACACAATGCACACGTAAACACATAACAAAACACAAAACTTAACCTTTACAGAAAAACAAACAGATAAGGAACAAACAAAGCACAGAATATCAATCATAACCTAAAATTGTAAGAACTGACCATTACAAATGTGCATATGTAAGAATAATGGTAGTTCTAATAATCTTCCAAGCTGTTATCCTCCAGTCATTAATTTCAGAATGCTCTCCATTAGAAAATAGCAGTAAAAAAAGAAACAAAGAAACATCGGTAAATTTAGAATCTGGAATAACAGAGTTTGCAAACACTACACGCATAACTACTGCTGCTGGTACTTCTTCACTAACACTGCTGATACATGTGATTACTATCATTCTGGCCATTTTTACGCAGTTACTCACAATACTCAGGTTAGTTATATACCCCCAAAAAGTAAGCTTTTTTTATTAGGGCACAATTTTTGTGTTTTACAGCCAGGAATCCCTTCCGGAAACTAAACAAACAGCATAAAAATATCACACAGCAAGAAATTATCAGAGTAAAATGTTGCGCAACGTGCATGACAAACTGTCAACGCTTACATTTATTTGAAAAATGCATCAGTTCAATCTGTTATTCAGATGCATTGTTAATACTTATAATAAGTTAATAACTGTACATTTTTGAGGAAATGGGCAAAACCTAAAGTGAATCTGGAAAACCTGGCAAATTAAACGAAAAACTACTAGATGTTGGTTACAACTCCGTTGACTACTATGCCACCGCCAACATGTGACAACTACAAGGCCAAGAAGTGCATATTGGGGCATACTTGACCCCACCGTGACCTTTACCCTTGAGTGACCTTTTGACCTCCAAAAATTGAAGCATTCATCCTTGCCCCAAAGTTCGTTAGTGACGAAAGATTAGTCAAATTCCATCATCAAATATGCAAGATATCTTGCTAACAATGTTTGTTAAGAACTCGCGCATTCCTGAACGAATGCACGCACGGATGCACGAATACTCTGGAAACATAATACCCACAGCCGCTACATTGGCGGAGGCATAATGAGTACTGGAATATGTTTATATTCAATTTGGTGCATAACATTCACAAAGTCTGAAATGATGTTTACCTGTTGTCACGGTAGACGGCTCCAAGTAGCTCCTCACGCTCTTTTACAGCAAGAATGTTGTTCTTTGTCTTCTGGAACTCGTGTGAATAGTCCTGTAGAATGTCCCGATGACGCTGCACCATGTGCAGCAACGTCGGGTTCTGGGCATTAAGTGTGAACTCCGACATTCGATCGTTCACCTTTGTCAACTGCGTAACACAACCACAGAAACTGCAAAATCGACAGAATATCCATCCAGTAATAACTTTAAAAATATAAACTAATTGCAATCAAAAAGCACCATGAGTCTTGACTGAGCACTGCAAATTTTCACTAAGCAATGAAACAGCTGGTTACGTAACATCCCAAAAGTGACACAATCATCTGCTAGGGGACAGGAGGCCTGGATAACTGTGAAGGCTGCAAAGTGCAACAAAAAGGTAAAAAAATAAAGGTAAAGGTTGTAATTTGTATAGCACATCGTCGCGTAGGCCTATACACACCTCTAATGCGCTTTTCGTCACTAACCAGAGCCGCCGGTCGCACAGCCACCAAGTGCAGCCTGCAGACACAGGCTGGCGCAGCAGCCGGCCAGGCAGCCGCAGTCAGCTGTACCAAGGTTCCCACCTTCCATAACCTATATAACGGGTTACTACTCATTTAACCGACCCCTGAGGGATGGCAGGCTGAGTTGGCCTTGTTGGTTGACTGATAGCGGACGCTTTATCCACAAAGTGGTCAAACAGCCATCCATCAGTCTAGCGCAGGATAGGGAAAGTTCGCCAGCCAGGACTGATGTTCTAACAACTATGCTACGCCACCAACAGTCCACCACTGACTATGCGTTCCGATGATGACGATGACAATGATGAAATAAATATTAACTAAAGCGGATATGATAGTTTCCATAATTGCGAAAAACTGTTTTCAAAATTATGAAGTTTCGTTCAGTGAAAACTAAAATCAACCAACCTTCTGGTTTTCCACATAACCCTAACCTTACTGTGCCAGTTTGCAAACTTACATTCAATTCAGAAGTATTCAATTAAACAAAAGTGTAAGCTAGCTAGCTATATTTACTGGTGCGGCGGTGCCACCAACAACTTCATTCATGCAATAAAAAATAAGCCAATGGCTAGCCAGCCATGTGGATTTAAGAGAGGCATGTTTCTTCCTAACACGTCCCACTTGGAAGGCTAGCAGACTGAAGCAAAAACACGTTCTCGAGGTGGGGGAGGCAAAAGCTGTAGAGCAGAGTATTAGCAGTTGTAGTAAGCAGGAACAAAAAACCTGTGCAAGAAGTTGCTCGATCTCCATTGCCATCGCCTCGAACATGTGAGTGCTGGACTTGTTCACCAGACCACTACCACTACCATTATCAACACCACTGCAATAGCCACACAATATATTATTAAAAATGCTATCAACCACAATCAGCACCCGATGCTACACAAAACTACAAACATTAGATACCGGCAGTAAATTACTTATGCACTATTTTATTTATTAGCTTTGAAACTTTAATACTGTACAACTGCAAGGTACAGTTACAAAGCATATATCTTGATATCTGGCAGAAAACTCTATACTGCAAGTAAGCCAACTAAATCCACTGACTTGTAAGGTGACCTGTGAGCAATAGACTGAAATGGACTGTACTCGCGCACGCTTCTGTAATTCGTACCCAGCTTACTGAAAGACACCAGTTTCAGGTCAATTTCATTCTCCAACTGACATGCCTGCTTCCGCAACTCTGCAATACAAACAATAACAGTTCAATCAGGCTTGGACTTTTGGAAATTTAAGCTGTGGTGTCAAGATGTTCCAAGATCTGGTCTCTGTTTTATATATCATAAATATATATTTATATATCATAAAAAAATAATCTTTCTAGCACATGCAACATATTCAACTATATTTCTCGTTTGTAACAGACCTATGTAATGCAACATCACAACCTTTTGTCAAACACAGTATTGATCAATTAAACATAAAAGCAATCTAGTCCAAGTTTCTGATACCAAATACTTGGGCTGATAAATTGGGTTGTGTGCCTCCCTTATCAAGATCTCGAGTTCCTAAGCCAGTAAATGTTACAATATTCCAAGTGTCTAGAGAGTCAACAGTCGGTCCTCTGGTATGCAGCCTAGAGGACCGACAGCAGCAGCCACCAGCATTAGAAAGGTGGTGCCAGTGTTCAGGGTTAGTGTTTACCTTATGATAGATTAGGGTTTAAGACTAGGGTTGGGGTTAGTGTTAGAGTTACGGTCAGAGTTAGTTATTGCAGCTTATTCAGTTTTGTTAGCTATTAAATTTTAGTGTGTGAATTAAGGATATTTTATACAATTATGTGGCCACAGATGTACACCAAAATTAAGGTTGCAAAATTGGTTATGTATTCGAATCCAGTGCTGCCGGGCTTGACAGGCAACTTAGGCCCACAAGAACGAAAACCCATCGGAACAAATAAGAAATTCGTTTCATTGGGGAAAATGGTTTCGTTCTAGTGGAATTCGTTCTAATGGGATTTTGGTTTCTTGGCCTTAATAAGCAAATGTTATTTAGTCTTGCTTATAGAAGTGCAATTTTTAATTTGATACCAGTTTTGCTTCTGCTGTGTCCATGTAGGCATAGGGTTTTGCTGAATGCAATAAGCAACGATAGTTAGAGCTTAATTTTTTCGTTTTTTTTAGTTATGTATATCTCTGTAGTTTGGTAAGTTATGAAAAACAGAAAAGTATAAAACTAAAAATGTGACTAAAAATTAAAACAAATTAAAATTGTGGTCCAATGAATATAATGTCTTAAGTTACAAGCCAACGCAACCTCAAATAAGTTTAACTTAAATTACTGCACATAACAGTGAACACAAATATAAAAATAGAAATGTCACGGAACTAGTACACATAAGATTATACACAAATAATATAAAACTAAAAATGTCACTGAAATTTAATTACGTGGCTTGCAAAACAAGAAGCCCATCTGTCTCTAGGGTGGGCCGACCGTACTTTCTCTACCACATGTTCACGGTGTTACATAAAAAAGACCCTTTTTGTGAATTGTGATTACCCCAAATTGCTCAGCTAAAATGTTTTTCACAGCATCAAAGATTTCTATAACTTTAGTCAAATGCTCAGAAGTAATTAACGGTAGCAACATGCTACGTAGCATTACTGGACAAATTTGACAGCTTTCATTGCCAACCTGTCCTGGAATCAGTGTGTTATAAATTACTTTTTTGCATACTACTTTGTCTTAATAGTTGACATCTAAAACAAAGTTTGATTACTATAGCTCTGCATTTGGGCTAGTGAGGATTAGGGTTAGGAACATTATTTTGCATAAAAGTAACAGATGCACCGGAGCCGTGTTTGTTACATTTATGGCAGGTATTGTTCAGTCTGGAGTAAGATAAAAATAATACCAATAAGGTTAGAGGTAGAGATAGAGTATAAACTAATGTTAAGAGTTTGATTTAGTAAGAGTTACATACGTTACTAGACATAGATGCACCTAGATGCACTAGACACATTTTGCCCACACCCATAGCTCGCACTTGTAAATACGTTACGATACTTTGTGACATTCAATGTTTTTCCGGTTCAAATGTCGATGGTGACAGATTCTGTTTCGCTTGCATAAAAACTCGAATGATGCTAAGTGAAAACGATTAAATCAATGACTGCAACGCCAAACCATCAAAAATGTACGATTAATACGTTACATCAAACAGAATTTCACTAAAATCATACATGACGTCGCATTGGCTATCGAAAAGCATAATGCCATGTCTATGTCAATTCTTGCTGTTTTACTGTAAAAAAATCTCTCAACAAAAAATTTAAAAAAAACAAGAATTTTATTACAGATAATAACTAATAAGACGTAAATCTTTGCAAAATGCTTTTTTAAATCACTACAATTTGAGGACAGGTTGATAACCTTTTACCCTAGTGGGATTCGTTCTATTGAGATTCGTTCTGAGGGGATTTCATTCTGATGGCTGCTAGCTGACTAGCTGACTGGTACCTTGGCACTGTACCTTGCTATGGTTGATCTCATCAGTGGCTACTGTCTGCAGCAGTGTGATGGGTTCTCGTACTGCCGTAGGCAGTCTCTTACGACAGTGTACGGGCCCTCTAGTCGTCGGCCCTCTAGTACGGCCACGTACTCGACACGGCCAGTGTCGATGTCGGCCCTCTAGTACGTAGCCTAGAGGACCGACTGTCGGCTCTCTAGACACGGCGTAAATATTTCAGTCAGCCTCTCTGTCATCTATCAAGATGCACAGTGTTATTAACGAATCCAGTGTTCTTTTATGGATCAGTTTGTACACGTCACCTAGAGCTCTCATTATCGCTCACACTACTCTATCACTAACCTACACAAATCCATGCACTCCAAGAATACAGCACAGACATTACAACCTTCCCATGCGTTTCCTAACTCCGGCATCTTTGTTCTATTCATAACCACAAAAAAATAATATCATTATATTAAAACGAAAATGATCCTATCTATACGCAATAAAAGTGTAATTCCTATTCTATGAATGTTGTTGATGTCGAATAGAGCTGCAAGTTACGATCATTTTATGAATCGATCAATCGAATAATCGATAATAATCGATTAATCAAAGCAACGCAGGGGCCTAATTTACAAAACATCCTATGACAAATATACGACAATGTTACGACGTGCGAAAGGTTTACGACAAATGTACGATAAAACGCGATTTAGAAAAAATTGTACGACAAAGTTACCACAAAAGCAAAGATTATATCTGCCGTGAAAATTCACAGCAGATAGCCACAATCGACTAATTTTCCGTGAATTTTTACGGCAGCATCTTTTCAATTTTGGATATATGCCGTAAAAATTGATGCACAGAAAGGCATATATTGAAGCTGAGAAATAAGCGAATAATCACACAATTTGGGCCTTATAATAGTTAACAATTTGGCACGATAAAAAATTAGCATGTTAATAAAGCTTAACTTGATTTTTTCACCACATTTGCTGCCAGCCTTACGCAACGTATTTGGTATCTTTAGGCAAGATGAAAATTTCAATGCTGTTTTGTTGCAAATTGTCTGCCATGGTCACGAGTCTGACTGATTTGCAAAATTCTTTTTTTTGCCAATGTCCGGGCGAAAATATAGACAAAAGTTTAGTGCCATGTTTTTAAGTCATTGCGTATAGTTTATACATTTTAGAAATACATCAGCTGGAAACTGGAAAGCCACGGCCACGGCCGCTTACCAGTGATGTGATCAATGACATAGGTTAAGCCTACAAGCTACAGAAGTTGCTAACTTGCTATTATTGCTTGCATTATGCATAATAACAACAGCTCGACCGTTACCAATACTAAAGTACGGTCGGCTAAAAAGTAAAAATCGATTAGGTTATTCGATTAAAACAATGATTCAATTGATCGTTGCAACCCTAATCTGTTGAGTTGACAGCGACGGCAACCGGAAGTAAACAAGTTGTGATGTAGATTGTAATTGCTTTAATTCGGCTTTTTATTTTCAAGTAAATTGGATTGTTAAAGCGTACGTGGATTGCGGTTTATGTTTTGATTATATGGTTACAAAATTATGAAGATTTTTGCTTTCTTTTATTTGGACCGGTATCTCTAGGTTAGATACCGGAAGTACTTGCGAATGGTTGGCACTAAAGTGCAGCCGGCCGGCCGAACTGCAGCCGGCCAACGCTTTAGCCCGGCTGCAGAATTCTGCTAAAATGCAGCCGGCGCCAATGCATTAAAACGCAGCCGGCAGCTCTACGATACTGCTGCGTGCTGTCCAAGTTAGCCAGGGGGCGAAACGGCAAAGGGGCGGAAAAGCCATAAGTCTAATAAAAGACGATTTGTTTGATGTTTAAGTCTTAACTGAAACTTCTCTTCAGGCAGTTAAGCCTACAATCCAGTCAATAACATGCCATTTTCTGCCATTGATCCTGAAGATGTTTACAAAATTTGCATCATAGTTTTCCGAATAGTTTTCGCTCGCTCGATGCCTCAGCTCAGGAGTCCTTTGAGTGAATTGGACGTGGTTTTGGTGTTGGAATGGGGAAATTTTAAGGACCCACCTACGGTATTGGGGTACCTATAGCTGCTTTACTAAGGAAATTTTTTTTCACGACCTCTATGCATTAACAATGCAAAAGCATCTAGTGATGCAGTGATGCCTCTTTCCATTGTTGAAACCTCTGTTCAAATCAATAACACGGTGACAAAAAAGCAATATAATGGAGATCAAGACTCTAGTAGAGATATGGATAAGGAAGTCTTGCCCTGATTTTTAATAATTTGTTCAATGTTTTTTGAAAAATGTTTTTAAGGTTTGATTTTTATTTTAGTGAAATGGACTTGGGGAAGACAGGAACAGTGGGTGCAATGACTAAAAACTGGTTTGATGCAGTTAGCAGTGGAAGTGTAGAATGGATGCAACAACTCATCAGTGATAGAATACCAGTGGATATTGTCAATGAGGTAATACTAGCTGTTTGTTTGACTGTAAATATAGACTGTAACTTCATCAATTTTTGCATTTATTGTGCACAGTCAAATTTCGTTCTGTGTCTCACTGTTCTTATCAGATTTTGTTATCTAATTCTCAATAAATTCTGAAATGTAAAATTTTTGATTTGAGTTTTATTTTTCCACATATTGCAGTCAGGTCGCATTTGATTGTTAAACATATATAAAAAATAAACTTTACTGTAATGGTTAAAGTCGTTTGAGGTTTGTGTGTAATATTGCATAGTGAATTTCTAAATATTAAGCGCTCATTTGTCAACCTTGCCTCTGCTTTTGAATTGCGACATTCACTGCCAGTTGCACTAGCATCATCTGTTTCAGCAGACGACAGTGAACGTTTGCTAATGCGGCCGTGATGCGTCAACATGATGAGGACGTTTATATGACATCACAGCTCTTCTGCAGCTGAAAAAGGCATAGCTGCAGAATTTTAGAAATAAGTGAATTTTTTTCAACCGGACGACCCCTCAGCGATATCTGATCTAGCCTATCGCACGGCGACGTTTGACATGAGTCTGCATGCAAAATTTCCAAGCCATACGCTGTGCTGTTTGGGAGTCAGATCCGCTGGTAACTCTCAATTATTATACAGATAGCATCGATCATGTTTAATTAGCTTTTAGCATGGCGTTTGACTAAAAAGTGCAGTCGGTTACTCATTTATCTAGGGTGAAATGCTCATTTTTGACAGTTGTTTTACTTTGTATGGTGTGTGATGTTTTGGATTATGCTTGCTAATGATGATGCTGTGTATCAAGTCTGTTGTGTTTGTTGCATTTTTTCAGCTTGGTCAGACAGCACTTCATATTGCTACTGTCGTACAGAATGTGGACATTGTTTTACTGCTGATCTCTGCCGGTGCTAATATCAATCAGCCTGGTCCTTGTTTGTCTACTTCGCTTCATCTTGCAGCTAATGCTAACAGTCGAATGCTGGTGTCTTTGTTGCTGAATTATGGTGCAGTTGCTACAGCAGCATTAGACGATGGAACAACTGCGCTACATTGTGCATGCCAGACCAGTGACGGCTCTAATGTGGCTAGTATTCTTCTAGAGCATGATGCGTCTCTGTTATGCAAGACACGCGAGAATAATGCAGGGATAACAGGCGTCACGGCACTGCATGATGCTGTAGAGTTTGCTGATCTGAGGACAGTCCGAGTTCTGCTGAAGCATAAAGTTGACGTTGATGCTGTGACCAGCGCCGGCACCACTGCCCTGCATCTTGCGGCAAAGCACGGATATACCGACATTGTAACGGAACTCGTCCGACTTGGTGCAAGGGTGGATGTATTGGCAAGTGATGTGAAGGGTTCTTGCCTTTGCCCTCTGCATTGCGCAGTGGAGAATGGTCACTTGGCAGTTGCCAGCAGACTTCTACATGCTGGAGCTGATGTTAACTTCGCGTGTAGTTACTGTGGCCGGGAGCGTGTGACATGCTTGCACATTGCAGCAGTGAGACAAAACGTTGAGATGGTTCGGCTGCTGCTGGCTGCTCCAGGCGTTGATGTCAGTGTGTGTGATAATGATGGTGCAGCAGCTCTACACGTAGCAGCACGAGGTGGTTTTACTGACATCACGGAGCTGTTACTGGCACATGGTGCGGATGTTAATATTGGCATGACGTCGGGACAGTCCACTAATCAGACAGCGCTACACTGCTCTGTACGCTATCGGCACGTCGAACTGGCTTGTTTGTTGTTAGCTGCTGGCGCTGATGTCAATGCCACTGAGAAGATGGCTGCATCTACACTGCCTTCAGGTAACAAATAACGTTAGTTATACTCTATGCTCAGTTGTTTTCATGTACTTTATAGTAACTAAGTTTGAGTTTGATGAGACCAGTTTGTGAATTGCTGGAGCAGGTTTATCACAAGTCATGTCCTTTTCTTGTCACCAAACTGGCAGTGTGGCTGGTAGAAATATTTACGGTAGTGTTTTCTCTGATTGCTATCGGTTACAGCTTAGAATTGTTGATTTTTAGCTGACCGTACTCAAGTAACGGTCAAGCTATTGGCATGGTTGTCGTCTGTCCATCTGTAACGGGTGTACCCTGGTTAATGGGTAGGTCGTAGGGGAGAACTTTTTCACGAATAATTAGCCATGTGTGTTAAACTTGGGCATACAAAATTTCAGCCCTCTAGTGCAAGGAGAACATTTTCAAATTGGGGGTTGAATGGAGGGGGGTAGGAAATTTAATGGAAAACTGCCCGTATCTCGGAAATGGTGAGAGATATGGCCAAGGTTACTATTAATCATTTATAGGAAGTGGCATATGCCCTGTCAGACGAGATGGAAATTATTGATGTTGGATGACCTTGAAGGTCACTGACAACCAGTATGGTTGGCTCTCCTAGCGACAGCTGGGCTTCTTGTTATTAAGTGCATTGAGGTCGGTTACTGGATACAATACGTTAATTGTGTTTTAATTGTTTTTGTGATCAACTGTTGCATCTACCGGTGTGTTGTACACAGAAGACACTGAAGACGGTGATGAGGAAGACGGTCGGACACTAATGATGGGTGGTTATACTTCTCTACACTGGGCTGTGGAAAACGGAGACTTGGAGAGTGTCCGAATGTTGTTGAATCACGGTGCAGATGTGAACATCGCTGCATCATTTGATAAGCATAGTGACGTCACAGTTCTACATCTTGCTAGTCAGGTTTTCACTGCTTGGACTGCTTGTTTGGATCCACTTGATAGTTGAGCGTTGCCGCTGTTGCTATTTCTTGGAATTGTGTTATTACCTATGTGAATCCTGAGCATAGGGTGCCACGTATTTAGCTATGAATAATCTTACTTAATGGGTTTTGATACTTGATAATGTTAAACGAGGCCAAAAGTGTTTGACAAATAGTACATATGTACAAGAAATTTGAGCTAATGCTCACGAGACGCGCGAAAGCCTATAGCAGTTCTGGTTCAGTAGTTTAGCTGAAAATTGGGGTGTCCACGCTAAGTTAATATACAAATACGAAATTCTCTATCTGTATTGCATAATGATAGTTCTGTGGCACCACCTTGTGAATGATATAGACTTGTGTCGCCACCCAAAATTGCCAAAAAATCTATAAAACCCACTATTTTGGCGTTCAAGGTCATTCAAGGTCACTGAATTTGGCGCCTATTGAGAGCCAGTGTACGACTTCCTATTAGTGATTAATAGTAACCTAGGCCCTATCTCGCACCGTTACTGAGATACAGCAACTTATTGGCCAAAAATCGCAAATTTTGCCCACCCCCTCTCATTTAGTGCCCTCATTTGGGGCAAACCCCTTCGAATTTATGGAAAAGCTGTATGTTCCTGAAACT
>Ga0209671_1000309_pt1 | contig 29384 bp, 26 predicted proteins | sample WorMetHERISLAND2_2_FD_187401 | JGI IMG/M metagenome (GOLD analysis project Ga0209671, IMG submission 187401) | Marine gutless worms symbiont microbial communities from Max Planck institute for Marine Microbiology, Germany - Olavius geniculatus... | ecosystem: Host-associated > Annelida >...
ATTTCAAAGTGATCCAGAATCCAGGATTCCTGCCGGATCACGCCCAAAATTGAATCACCGGTAGTCTATGCCATGCCCGACACACCCTCAAAATTTCAGAAAGATCCGTCCATAACTTTTTGAGTTATCTTGCTAACACACAGACAAACAAACAAACAGACAAACAAAAACCGGCAGAAACATTACCTCTTTGGCGGAGGTAAGGATTAAATATGCAGCTTTGTATGAGAACCAATCACAAAGTTATAAACTGTAACCTGCCAAGTGGTATCACACAATGTCACCCGCCATCCAATGCAGGCAAATACACTCAGCCTTAACCCCAGCCAGACTGTAGGCCAGTACTCGATTTACCTATCTTGAAAAGATGGCAAACCGAGTTGACCTTGGTGCTAATTATCAATCAATCAATCTATCACTTTTATTGTGGGCACTAGGCCCATAGTAAAACATGAACACTGAACTACAAAAAACTACACAACTACAAAAAAAGAAAAAAAACTACAAATCTACAAGAGGCTGCTTATATGGTTGAAAGTGGTTTAACTGTTCACTATCAAGCAGTAACTACTCGATAGTGACCCAAACGAAAGTCAAACCCAAAACCACTCGATATAAGTTTGATGGCATCAAGCCATTCAACCTCCATTAGTTTCAGCAACAGTAGCAGCAGTAGTATCATTGCTAGTAGTACACCGTAAGCTAAGCCATAGATGTGGTGCTAAACTCTTATCCATATTTTAGCCAAATACTGATCAATTTTAAAAGTTCTGTCACTGACAGACCCGGTGCTGAATTTGCAACAAATGATCGTTAATCTTCCCAACACACTACCTTGTGACTTTGACTCATGATGCAGCAGTACCTTGTCAGCAGTAAGTCGGTCGACATCTGTCTCGTGAGCGAGCCTCTCATTGTTTAGCGCCAGTTTCAGTTCTCGCTCTGTCTGCTCCGACTGTTCGCTGATGACATCAATCTTCTGCCGCAACTTGGCGATGTTTGACTCCAACTCGGCGCGAGTTTTCTCCAACAACGCTACAAATGCACAGCACACAATACTACTGATAAACCTTGTTCCCACTTTGCAACAGTTGATACCTACCAGTGGCGTTGTGGTTTATAAAATTGAGAGAAGGCGATAGAAAGTTTCAATTTTCTATCAAACAGCTGCAAATTTTTGACAAACGAAATTATAGGTGTTCAAAATTTTAATTTTGCTCTTATTTCCACAAAAATAGAGGATTTCAGCTCTAAATTTCATAGTTTTGAAAGAAAATTTTCAAACAAGAAAACAATTTTAGACAGGCTACCATTAGGAGCTGCTATACAGTATACACCACTTTTATCCTTGTTTGACCTTTACCAATAAACTAACCTTGTTGGTTGTTTTTCTTGACGAACAAATCTCGGTTCTCGGTGACAAGTTGTTGTCTGACAGACTCAAGCTGTGCGCTCACTTGCTGCGACTCATACACACTTGACTCTAAAGCCTGCTTCTCACTTCTCAGTCCAGCCAATGTCTAACATTCGCACCATATAATATGATACATATTAAACTTATACAGCATAGAAGCACACCACACAAATTTTTGAACGTGTGATACTGTAGCATGAAAGGTATTAAACTACGAACAAGAAAATCTTCAAACAGCATTTCAAACTACACTGTAAGGCATAAAAAACACACAATTTTTTTACCATAACTAGAAGAAGGGTTATCCAGTTTTAATAATTTTTGGTACACATATTCATGACACAATTAGCCATCAAACGGCCGTTCAGTTTCTCACCTCACCCAACATCTGCTTCTGCATTACCCGGGGAAAACAAAACAAGCAAAATATTACATTTTTTTTCAATGCAATATCATTATTTGATTAAAATAATGTACATTTGGCATATTTTTTGGCAAATTCCTAGCACTTTGGTTGACAGTTTATCGAATTGTTTAGATGTGCAACTGCTGACAGTAAAGATTTGAAATATCGGCCATTTGTGCAAACACAGGCAGGGAGATGCATTCTCCATTTGTTGATAGCAGTGTTGATAATGTTCTGCTTCAGACTTCAACCAGTCGCTTTTTGAGTTCATTGATATTTCTAAACAGCATCCTATAAACTTGCTGCTGCATAACACTGCGAATACTGTCAAATGGGCTGTGATCAGAGCTGTTACGTATATGTAATGATTAAATTTGTTGATGTTTTTCTTTCTTTTTTGGTCTCATGTTGCACTTGTTCTGTTTCCCCAGGTAATGCAGCAATATCCTTTTCCAAGTTCCTATCAGTAATGTCACGGATGGTTTTTGGCATTTTTTGTTCATTATAACGCTGATTTCCAGTGTTTTAATTTCCCCAGGTAGTGCAAAAGCATACATTGAGTGAGGTGAAAACTTGAATAACCGTTTGATGGCAAGCTGTGTCTAGAATAATTGTAACAAAAATTATTAGAATTCGATAATACGCCTTTATGTTATGATAGATAAATTTTTTTGTGAGCTTTTTATGCCTCACAGTGTAGTCCATCACATGCTTGACTATTCTGACTTTTAGTGCAACCATCCATGTAGCAGCTGCCATGTAGCTGCAGCACCCTAGTGCCGACAACCCGATATATTGAGCAACAGTCTGCCTGGAGCTGCACAACTGTAACCCTAACTGTAACCGTAACCCTGATGCTACCTTTAGTCATAGTCATTGACTTGTTGAGCTAAAAAAATCGCACACCAGTTATGCCTGCACTGAGAAACTTTTGTGATTTTTCGTTTTTGAGTAAAAAGCCTCTACAAGACAGACAGACAGACAAGCAAGACTTGTAATGCCACCTATAAGAACGGCAATAAGTAGAGAGTCAGCTAGAAATATAAGAGTAAAATAGAAGCGTGCAAGTCTACAAAATTTTACAACTATTAAACCAACACAGCAACTCACCTCTCCAAGCTGTCGATTCTCTCGTTCAGTTGCAGCAACACGAACGGAAAGTTCAGCTTTTTCTTTTGCGAGATTTTCCTTCTCCCTGGACGTCTGCACGGTGGCCTCAGCATGCTTCTCCACCTCACGGCAAAGTTTCACCGATTCCTCTGCAAGTGAGTTCTTCTGTTTGACTACACTGTTCAGCCGATCCAACAGATCGTTTCGCTCTCGTGACAACTGATGGAAGTCGTCCTCCAAACGACTGCGAGACTGACTCGTGAGTTCAAGGTCACGTTCCACACCTAGCACACCATCACACACAATTTGACCTTGAAACGACCTCAAGATTGCTCCTTCACTTCAAGGTCACGTTCCACACCTAACATGCAATCACATACTTTGACCTAAAATAACTTTCACGTTCAAACGACCTCTAAACTAATTTATCAGTGCGGCGTCATAGGACACATCTGAGACATCATGCCTGACAATGTTTGACCTTCAAATAATGTCTAAATTACTGTGTCGGCTTAAGGTCACATTCCACACTTAGCGCACCATCGCACACAGTTTGACTTTCAAACTACCTCTAAACTGTTCTAACAGTTTAAGGTCATGTTCCATACCAAACAACAACAAAAAAACACGCAGTTTGACCTTCAATCAACTTATAAACTGGTCGGTCGACAGAAGGTTGCGTTCCACGCCTAACAAAATAATGAAGAAAACCATAACATCACAGCACAATCTGACCTCTAAACGACCCCTAGCCTGCTCTGTAAGTGCAAGGCCACATTCCATGCCAAAGAACACATTGTCCATCACACAGTTTGACCTTCAAATAACCTGCAAATTGTTGTGTCAAACTGAGGTCACAATTCACATCTACCACGACATCCACCACAAAATTTGACCTTCAAATGACCACCAAACTGCTCGGTGAGTTCAAGGCCCAAACTACCATGCTCCACAACTAACAAAAACGATCATACACACAGCTGAACTGCAATTGACTTTAATAACGCTATTGCATTCTCAAGCTGCTCAGCAAGGTCAAGTTAATAAATGAGTTAAACTGACATATTCTTAGCTGACTATCCACAACTCTGCTAGCCTCTAACCCTAAATCAACATCGCTGACCTTCAGAATTTTAAACCAAAAACTGACATACTTGCTATTCCCAGCTTGAGAAACATTCACACCAATTCTTGTTTTGGTGTAATTTTCGAGTCTGAAGCCCAAAGATGACAAACAGACAAACAGAGAGACGGAAGGATAGATGGGCAAGACACTTAATATGGCCGATTAAAACTGCTGAGCCCATAGCTAAACCCGCATTAATATGTCATTATATTTTGCATTTACTACCAGACTTTTCAGCGACGAGATCCTGTTTTTCATGCTCAACCCGCAGCAGTTCTTGCTGCAGTCCCGACTTCTCCTTCACTAAAGCTTCCTTCTCTCTGAGTGCAGTCTTCTGATCAACCTCCATCTACATGTCAGTGCAAACCGAAAGAATGTATTCACAATTTCACAATTAGAAGCGATCAGAGATCTCAAACATCCGATGAGAATTGTGCTGCCACCTGGTGAATACAAAGTACTTAATACAGCTGCTATCTGCTAATGGCAAAATTGCTTTTACAACACGCTCATGTGGTAATGTCCGAATGTTGAAAAGACGACCATCAAAGTCGATCGGAAAAGATAAGTTTTTACCTTCGGCCAACCCTAAATCCCTTAAGTGATTGTCACAAAATTTGACACGTGAGATTACGTTGCAAACATCGACACTGATAGACACAAAAACCACAAAAAAATCTGGATTACCACACTTTACTATGACCACTAAGTGTAAAGAATATTTGCAAAATCGCAAGCCATAAATTTGCAAATAAAAATGCATGTGCGCTAAAAATAACAAGTAAGAAAGTGATGGACCTGTGTAATAATTTTGCCAAGATCAGTCTTATCTTGACTCAGTGCATCACTAGCAAGCTTCATCCTGTGCAGCTCGTCCTTGGTGCTGTTTGTCTCACTTCGGCTTTTTGTCAACTCAACTTCCAGTTCGAACTTTGATGCTGATGCCTTCGACAACTGATCCTCTGTCAAACACACACACACACACAACGGATTGGTGGCGCAATGGTTAAAATAAACTTAGATCAAAAGGTCGTTGGTTTGACTCCTGATATGGTTGCTGTCAAGTGGTTCCTAGTCTACTCAAATGGATACATAAACCATTTTGGTGTATAACCAACCGCGGAAGCTCAACTCAAGTCTTCCACGTTTGGCTGAGGTAAAGATAGGGTGCATTCACCTGTAGAAGAAGAAGAAGATTTCGCATAGGCACTAGGCAGTGAAGCTGAACTAGGCCCGTTGCGTGGGAGCTCATCCCCATGACGGCACTTTGAGCTGGCGAGGGCGGAGCCCAATTAAGCCAGCATACCGCCCAAGTTGGCCGGATTAACCGACTAGATCAGTATACTTGCAGTCCTGGCCACAGGGCCTACTGTTGCGCAGACCTCACCGTTTCTTCCCTAGCGATGGCCTTGACCACCGCCAGTACTCATTTTACCATCCCACAGAGGGTAGAAGCCTGAGTCGACCTAGATGGCTGGCTCCGTACTGAAAACAGTCACCCATCTAAGTACTAACCAGGCCCGGCGTAGAGTAAGTTCGTTTCATCCGAAACGCGTTACCAACTACGCCACGCCACCAACTAGGTGTATTCACCTGTGATACACGGCAAATAATACTACGGATAGCATATGGCAGGTGACGCTGTGTAGCTCTGTGACGGGTTTTCCATAAACATTGCACCTTTAACTCAACACTTAACCTCTAACCTTAATAGGATGGCCGCATACTGATGATACTAGGTTCGTGTTTCTTCTTCTACTTGTATGACATGTCTTTCCATTGACAAATGATTAAAAGTGAAACAAATGCTGCAGCTGTTTATGGTTCACAGTGTACGCGAATTGTGTACAAACCCAGTTCGTGTTTCTCCAAGTGTAAGACATCTCGCTGTAAACAGGTGCTCTGAAGTGATTCTTTCAGCATCACAAGCTCTTCTTTCATCGCCAATGATTTGCTGTCCTGCTCGTGCATTTGCTGACGACTAACACAGTAAAGCGTCACAAGCAACAGTTGCAAACAAAGAAACAGTTGGCAACAAGTTACCAATGACGACTGCCCATGTCAACCAAGTTGTACAGATAAACCACGTATAATTTTGGCCGACTTTCTTCATTCAAGGTTACCAATGAGCTTTAATATGTAACTGCCATCAAATAAGTTCATCTGCTGTCAGAAAGCACCAACACCAATCAAAATTTGCTGTTGATTGTAACCACTAGGTGGTTTTAAAAGAGCCATACTGGTTCGCACTCTTTTCATCTTTCTACTCCCACCATTTGGAGCTGAATTTTTAACAACATTTCAGAAACACTTTTTACTTCCAGTCTGCATACTCTGCTGCACCATCAAGACCTCAGCACCTCAGATTCAGTTTTTTGGCGATTTTCGCATTTTTATGACCTAACTTGCTGACCTACTTTGAAAAAATTAGACATGGGATGAATGTTTAAAATGTCAGATGATTAAAACGGTTTATTAAAACGAACAAAACTTGCCATCTGTCACAGTCGGTTTGTAGTCGGACGATATCCTCACGCAGTTGCTGTTTATCCTCACTGAGCTGTTCTCGTTGTGCCTGCAACTCACACTTAGCTGCATTGAGTCTATCAAGCTCTGCCGAGGCATCACCCAGCTGCTGGACCACAATGTCATGATGGGATTCCAGCTGACGATGCTCGGTCGATGAGGACTCCAGCAGACTTCTCAGACGATCCACCTGATGCTCCAACTCACGCCTCGATCTCAGCCTGCAAACGAGCGTGATACTTGTTAATGAAAATAGAAAACAAAAACTGCTGTAAAAAAGTAACAAATTCATGAACAAAAATCAAAAAATGACAAAAACAGTAATAACAACAAATTTTTTAAATCACACTCTCAAAACCACATTTTCGTATTAAGTGATAGCCTGTTTTAAAGGTTAAAGAGTGTCTATAGCTCTTCATGAAAAATCCATCTGAGAACCACGGAGCATCACATGCCATATGGGATCACATCTTGATCTCAGCCTCCATACAGCATCATCACAGACTACTGAGTACACCTCGTGTTGTTTTATTCAAGGATAAATTCTACCGGTGCATCAACTTGCCAACTCTACTTGGCAAAAATACCAAATGTCGCATGTTTTGCTAACAAAAAATGCCAAATTTTCAACAATACCATCTACAAAGAAATCATTTGTTGGTTTTTTCTTACAGGTTTGTGTAAGATGCATTTTTTCAAGACTTTGCAAATCTGATTTTTTTCCAAAGTTTCTCGTAAGTTTGATGCACAAAATTCTGGCAAAATTGGGCCCAGGATCTTTGACTACCATAGGTTTTCAGCCAATCTGCAATAAGTGAAAAACAATTAAGTCAGCAGTAAAAATGTTGGCATTCTTAAATCTGAACTTCGTTGGAGACCTCCTACGCCATCATGATATGTTGAGGTAACTATGAATCATTCATAGTCATCATTAAGGATCATGACAGACATATTAGCAGATATCCAGCACTCACAGAAAGTCTTTGTTATAACTAAGAACTATTACAAACTATCAATAGGTATCAGTATTTTTTTTAGCTGACCGTACTTAAGTAATGGTCAAACGAGTGACATGAGTTGTCGTCCGTTTGTTTGTCTGTCAATCTGTCCATCTGTCACGGATGTATTGTGGCTAAGCGGTGCAAGATAGGGCCTAGGTTGCTATTGATCACTAATAAAAAGTCGTATACTGGCTTTCAAATGAGATATAAACCACTGACCTTGGATGACTTTGAAGGGTCATAATGCACTATGCAACGCCAATGTGGTATTGTGGCTAAATGGTAAGTCTTAAGGGTCTGTGATAGTACCAGCCGATAGGGTGGTGACGACTTCCTATAGGCTGTCAATAGTAACCATGTCTCCATCTGCAGCGATTTGGCCGCAATTTTGAAGGAAGTTTTTAAAGCTATACAGTAAGTGGCCGTATCTTGGAAACAGTGAAAGATACGGCCTAGGTTACTATTAATCACTAATAGAAAGTGGCATATGCCCTGACAGTTGAAGGCTGTAACGTGCTATTGTGGTTAAACGGTGCGAGATATGGCCTAAGTTGCTACTGATCACTAATCGCACATTGGCTTTCAAATGACATGAAAATTATTCACCTTAAATAACTCTGAAGGTCAGTACTGCAAGAGAAACTGTATAGGCCATAGTATGTCTTCCCGAGCAAGGCATTTTTGTTGTGTGAAATATTTGCAAAACCTGAGTCCGACATTTTCCTTGGTCATTTACTCTGTAGCTGTTTATATCACCAGGTGAAATGACCACTTGCATAGAACACTAGCTATTTATATCGCTTGGCGCAATGACCACGTGTGATGTCCATTATACTAGCGTTCGCTGTAGCTTTTGAGACAGCGTTCTGTTAACATGGCGTGCATGGAACTGTCTCACCTCTGACAAATCGCTTTCTCTCCGTAACTGGCAATCGGAGACTGGACTTCGAACGTGAGCGGTACGGTCGGCTTTTCCTAGCAACAGCTGGGATTCTTGTATTGTTATGCATCAATGCCATCTGACACTGTAGGAGGCATAATAGAAAACGACGTTGTAATTATAACTGCTATAATTCACAGAGAGACCCCGTCAACAATAGGACACATGACAGACTAGTAAGTACTCACAGCGAGTCTCTGTCATCAGTAAGGTCCATGACAGACTGACGAAGTGTTTGTCGCTGATCTGTGGTCTCATCAAGCTGGTGTTTCAGTAATCGTTGCTGGTCTAACACTGAACTCAACTCCTCTCTCAGTTCAATTACCTGCCAGCACAACAGAGACAGTAACTGGAGAACATGAGCAAAATCTCATCTTCATCACTGATCAAAGCATACCCAGTATTTTTGCTCAGGGAATGAATTTTTGTTTTCTTCCCCTCCCTTCCCTTCCTTCCACACTTCTTTTGATCCACCAAATGCAGTTGAGACGTCTGGAAAAAAGGGATCATCTCCCCTAGCTAAAATCAAGGCAAAGGCCCAGTGCAAATGCATTTTGGTGCATCTTCGGCTGTCAAAACACATCTTGTTGCAACATTTCAGTTGTTCCTGTGTAACATAAATGACTGTGTTTTATTCACTTATCAATTCAGAAAAATTCCCAACATTCTGGAACCAATAGCCCATTAACATCCCTTAAATGCGGCCTGTCACTGATTGTCAGCTGTTGGCGACCGAGTTTTTCTGATTGCTGCTGCTTGTGTCTCAAAAGTCTGCCTGAACACCTTCCATGGCTGTCTTTCAGTCCTATGTGAAATTTTGTCTGTTTCACATCTTGCATCCTTCACAAATATGACATCAACATGAATAAGCATAGTCCCAGTCAACACATTGATGATAGTCTTTATTAAAGCAATTAACAGACAAACCGCTGTAAACACAATGCAAAACATACTGACATGCTAAAAACAACTAAAAACAGTCTTTGTACAATACACGATAGATAAAATTGCACTCATCAGTACTATTTATTTTGGAGGGAAGTTCGTAGTTATGCAGTCGTGGACGTGTGCAATAGGGTGTACTGCGCTCAGGAGGTAAGAGTGGTCGAAGAGGATGAGTAGGTTTGTATTTGATAGAGCGAAACAGGTCATTTCAAAGATATCCCCCCAAATAATTACTTGCACTGGTACAGACAACAACAAAAAATTTGAGCAAATGCTCACGAGACACGCAAAAACCGATAGCAGTTCCTGTTCAGTAGATTAGCTAAAAATTGGGGTGTTCACGCTAAGTTAATATACAAATATCAAATTCTCTATCTGGACTGCATAACAATAGTTGGATGGCGCCACCTTGTGAATGATACAGCCCGAAATCGCCAATAAAATCCATAAAAATCCCAATTGTGGCGTTCAAGGTCATCCAAGGTCATTGAATTCGGTGGCAATCGAGAGGCAGTGTACGACTTCCTATTAGTGATTAATAGTAACCTGGGCCCTATCTCGCACCGTTACTGAGATACAGCGACTTATTGACCAAAAATTGCAAACTTTGCCCATCCCCTCTCATTTGTCGCCCTCGTTTTGGGTGACCCCTTCGAATTTATGGAAAAGCTTTATGGTTCTTGAAACTAAATTCTTCCGGGCAGCCAACAGTGAAAATTTGGTAATTCTAGCTTGCACCATTTTTGACTGATCCACCCGTGTGACAGACGGACAGACAGACAGACAGACGGACGGACAGACGAACGGAATTGCAATGGCTAAGACGCGCTGAAAGCAGTAGCTGCTTTTGCACGTAAAAATCAACAGGAAAAAATCAATCCAACAAAAATACAATAACAAACTACCTACATACACACGCACACAAACATAATACTCACTAACAAAAAAAATCACAGATAGATAATTAATTTAACACACATTCATCCCACTCCAGACAGTGATTTAACATACGCATATTGCATTATATGGCAGTAACCTGCTGTTGTCGTCTGTACGTTGCTGCCTGGACTGCAGAAAAAGTAGTGTGGGCAAAGTCTGGAGAGACCGAACGACGTCGCAGCAGTGTCGGTGCTGGTGGAGCCGGGAAACTGGAATGAGCATCGTGGGTCAGAGACCTGAGCCTACCTCCACGACTCAGAGATCTACCTCTACCATGCTGACGACGTCGACCTGGATCAGCCTGTGTCATCATCAGCAGTGAGTTGTCTTGATCCATGGCTTCACAGTCCGATACCACCTACACATAACCACGCCCACAACCATCAACATCATGTTGTTGTTGTTGTAGCCCACCCTCCATCTTGTTTAGGTCAGGCGTTGAGGAACTCAGCGACCTCCTTGGGTCATAGACAGAGGTCCATGGGTGTCAGATCGGTCTGGTGCACTGGACATTCAAACAGGTGGGCGACAATGTAAGGTGTTGCATTACAATCTGGGCAAGAGTCGTGAACAGCTGGGTTGAGTCTGTGTTTATAAGAATTCAGCCCGGCACAGTAGCCAGATCTCAACTGTGCTAGGAAAATGTGAGCCTTCCTGAAAAGGGTGGTTTCTGACGAGTCAATTTCTGTTGCTGTGGTGTTCAGTACTTTGTTGTGCTCATAGCCCGCAACCATCTGTGCCATACAAGTGGTATGTACGGCCCTAAGACAACCTCTGTACTATTGACCGTAGAACACTTCTCGGCATAGTTCGCCAGTTTACCAGACTGAAACTGAAGCTGGAGCTGAGTGTCCAGATCATTTTTCATCAACTGCGGCGGCAGAGGTCTGTTGAGATGTTTGTTGCCTGGGTGACCAGGCACATGACATCAAAGCATATATTGTTTCATCAAGAGATCACAATGAGTGTGGAAAGGCAGCACTTTTATCTCTCGATGGAGATGGCCAGCATGGCCATGCGGTGACAGCCCGTAGCAATGCATAGGGCCACATTCTGAATCACCTGGAAGTGCTTCTAGTTCGCGTTGAAAATCACTGGGACCCAAATCAAAGCACCATATTCTAGGGTGCTGTGAAAGGATATGGCCCGAGAGATGGCCCAAGAGCATGATACTCCACGTGCCACTGACCCTCAGTCTCCACGACTGGCTCAGCTCAATGAAGAAATCAACAAAATCTGATGATCACACCAAGCTGAGAAATGGCATGAAGAAGCCTCGTCCTTTGATGGCTGTACCAGTCTGAAAAAACTCTTCAATATGATCAAAGCAATTAATGGTAAACTGGTTTCCAACCCAAATCAGGCTATTAACTTCAATGGCAAACCCATTTCAAACCCACACAATATAGCAGCAGCATTCAACAAACAGTACTTGTCAACTGTATCGCACAAAAGCAGTAAGACTTTTCAACATATTAGCAAACGCTTGGATCGTCTCAGCAGGCACTGCTAAACAGACAAAGGATGCCATCAAAGCAGCTAAAGCCTCTAAGGCTATCGGACCAGATGGTATGTCAAACATCCATCTGGAGCACCTTGGTCCGAATGGTATCCGCTTCCTTACGAAGCTTTTCAATCTGTCACTACATCGTACAAAGATCCCAGATAATTAACACTCGTCAACAATAATACCGCTTCTCAAGCCCATCATCACCATCATCATCAGCAGCAGCAGCAGAAGCTGTCTACGGAATCTATAATGTAGCACAAAATGAAAGGGCAATCCAGAATATAACAGATGCAGTCCAGTTAGCTCAGATCTGCCCAAGACTTTTCCATGCTTTCAGAGCATATCTGATGGACTCTTCCATCGATCAAACATGCCCTGACAATCACTATCAAAACACATTTATGCAGTTCCATGTATTAAAAGCAAATGAGAATCAATAACAAAATTAACACAAGTCGGTAGGCGACGTGGCTTGCGACTACTAGCGATTACAGTTTTGTGAACAGACTGAAGACAAACAGACAGTAAATGCAGATATCCACAGACATGCTGTCTGACAACAAGGGTGTTTACAGCAATACAAGACAAGTGACATTGGGTGAGGTCAGTTTTCGTAAGACTGATTGAAGGCCTTGTGACCAATAGACTCGGCATATGTGGTTTCCTATTTGTGATTAACGGTAACTACGCATCTATCTTGCATGGTTATAGAGATACGAGGTCTCAACAATGTAGGAGTCATGAGTTTGACCTCCCCCACCATGATCAGCCACCTTGACGTGGTGGTGGGGCTTTACTCCGATGACCCAAAAGATTTCTACATTCTGGAGGATAGGAGCATACTAAAAGCTGACCAAACCTGTGAGAGCATTTACCACACGTTACCAGTGCTTTTGTGCTGGTTTCGGCTTCGCAGCCGACTACGGCTTTATAGCCATTTACTTACGGCCTCACAGCTGTTATTTACGGCTTCACAGCCGTCTATGGCTTTATAGCCATTACTTGTAACCTTGTGGTTACATTTGGGGACGTGCATTGGGCCGAACTGATACGGCCTCAGCGCTGGGTAGGTGTAAGAGCCTGCCCATCCCGAAGGCAAGGCAAGGGAAGGCAAGGAGTTTGACCTCATGTGACGTCATTAGTCATGTGACCGTTAGATCCGTCTACCCCGAATATTTTACCCTAGAACCAAACCTAAAGTGAATTCGATGCTCCGTTGCTGAGATAATTTTATATAATTCTATAATTTTATATAATTCTAAAAATGCCAAACTTTAAACGCCCGCCCACCGTAGCACAATGACATGCTGTCTGAAACCAAGGCTTTGCTAGGCTGACGCATTGCATTTTAAGGAAAGAGCAAAGAGAAAAACACACAGCACCTGGCGAGCAATGTTGTGGACAGCTTGACTGAGTGAGTCCAGCTGATGTCTCGAAGGCTTGACGGTCATCAGCAGTGACAATCTGTGCTCCAGCAATGACATGGACCGACGGACGTCAGACAGAGTTCTCTGACGCTCTGTCAGCTCCAGCTTCAGTCTTGCATTCTCCATGCTTACTGCACTTGTCCTGGCACATATAAAACAATCAGTAATATTATTGTTAAGTGCTTGTTTGTGCAAGGAATACTTGTACCAGAAACAATTACAATCTGGTTATTCTTCTTCAAGTTACAATCGATAACATCAGGGATGGTTTCTGACGTTTTTTGTTCGCTTCAATGCCTATTTCATATGTTCTGTTTCCCCAAGTAGTGTAGAAGCATGCATTGGGTGTGATGGGAACTTGAGGGCTATTTGATAGCCAATTGTGTCAGGAATCTGATGATGCTTCTTTAAGTTACAATCAATAATGTCAAGAATCCTTTTTCATTGGAACACGATGTGCACATCTAAAAACTGATAAATTTATAAATTCAGTCAAAAAATCACTATAGTGAATCATTTCATTCTTAGTAAAAAAACAAAACCAAAAACCTAAATGGGTTAAGATTGGGATTGGTTTTGGTTGGGTTTATCCAATAAAACCTTTTGAAGTGCTGGGGTATGTGCCTGGGCACCTCAACCCTGACTGCACAACAAGACAATCACTCGACACAACAGCATGCCGTATGATTACATGTGTGTGTTTTAATCACTACCAATTCTGCTGAATAAAGATGGGGCACAGTATATTTGTTACCTGGTGTCAACATCAGTGCAGTGAGCATCGAACTCGGCCCGGAGTTCAGTCAGTTGACGAGTCTTATCACGAAGCTCAGCTTCCACCGCAGTTTTCTCATTACGCTCTCTCTCCAACTGCTCCTAATACACATACACAGACACACATCTATACAGTCTGTGATATCTGATTGCCTTCTTTCTTGCTACACTAATACTGCATCAACAAGTTGGTTCAGTGGTGTAACGGCTACGATTAACGATGAAGACGTCGTGGGTTTGACTTCCAATCAGTGGTTACTACTAAGATGTGGCTCGGTAGTCTAACGGTAGCGTGTGCCTCTGTCACCAAGCAGTATAATTTGGTACCGGCTTCACCGCTGGAACGTAAACAGGCACACCGCGCGATACACTGGCCCCGTATCCGTGGTCTCGCAGTGTAAAAACTGGTGTCTGGCTGAGGGCCTTAGGAAACAGAGATCAGCGCCGCCCTATGGGCCGTAAGGCTCGGGAAGGACTTTTTGTTTTTTTACTAAGATGTGTGCAAAGAGGCAAATCATCTCCGTGGATAATCAGTCATGTATGGACTGGTCACCTTTTAAAATAACACTGCTAAACGTAAATTTGCATCTTTTACTTTGGTCCTTCTTTCGTACAAAAGAAACAAAATGCTCTCAGCTTCAAGAGAGAGACTCTGCCTCACGATTCAACACCAAGGGCACGCATAACAGGTTGTGGCTTGCATTCTGCACTCACAGCAGAGTCAATCCAGAATTTATTTGTTTTTTAGGGGGAAAAGGGGGATTTTTTAAGCAAATTGACATAGACTCACTCACATAAGTCCATAAAGTACAAAAAGCTGAAAATTGAGGCCGATTGCCAACAGCAGAAATGGTGTTACTAAAAAGCGGCAATGACTTCACCAGCTAAGAAATCTGAGAAAAAGCTGCAAACGCATTCTGAACACAAAAGTGCCCAGAAAATGGCTAAAACTTCTGAAAATTAAAAAAATATAATATGATAACCACAATATTTTTCCAATATAAGCGGCAATCGCCCCCTTGCATTCCCATGACTGACGCTGCTGTGCGCTTGCCACGGTCCATCCCCTTTGGCAAATCTTAGATCCAGCCCTGCCATCATGGTGTAAAAGCAGATCTAAACTATAAACCTGATGGCCAAGCTGAGCGCTGTGCAGTTGGTCGTTGAGGTCCTTGCAAGCGGAGTTGACGCTGCGTGACAAATGACTGAGTTCAACGCGAAGCGTTGCAAGCTCGCGATCAGTTGCAGCTTTCAGCTCCGTGAACTGACGACGGAACGTGACCACAGTTTGCCACAAAGACACCAGACGGGCATGATTACTGGTGAAATAGTCGTTGAACGACTGCACAATCAACACACAACACAATTACAAGATAAGGTAAAGTCGTATGGGGTTGGTGACGGTTCCCTTAAATAGTGCATTGATAAGTTTTTATTAGGTGGGGCCTAAATTACATGGTAGGAACAGTTGATGAGGCAACCAAATTTAGTGGCATTGCGTGCAGCATTATATCACGTGTAGCACGCATCAACAAAGTTTTGCCATTTGGTGCTAGAGGTGTTGCTAATTATACCCCTCAGTGTAGTAACCACTCTGCTATACGCAGCAATTTAACTGCAATCTAGAGTGCAGATTCTGACTGGCGGAGAAGATTCCAGCCCCCAATTCTCCCTTTCACATGGCAAAATTTGAGTTATGTGAGAGCACAAGAGGGTCAAAAGTGTCCCCGCCAAATGGCATCACATTCGATCCAGCGGCTTTAGCAGGGTGCACCAGTACGACAGAGAGAAAAACCGACAGACCACGTAGTGGTACCATCTGTTACAACAGCTAGCATCATCAATGCATTCAGCGATCACAAATGTTATAGTGCGCTATCTACAGCAATGAGACCGATAGTGCATTAGAGTTGTGGAAACAGATAAGTCTTGAAAACTTTGCAAAAAGTCAGATTCTAGCCAGTAATCAAAACCTAATCAGTAATCACTGTTTGCAGAAACGTAGCTTTTAAACTTCTTATGCGACATAGCAGATTTCGCCAGGCACTTAAAGTTTTCTACATGTCCTTAAACCTTTTACCTAACATCAATTAAAAATTGTCATAAAAATAATATTATTACTAATAATAATAATTCTAAGCAATAAGCTGTCCTAAACCTGTTCTTCTCTGTTCCAGTCCAGCTGTTTATCTTCATATTCCAGTTTGACCGCAGACAGTTCAGTCAAAAGCTTCTGATTGGCCGAAGTCGCTGCATCAAGCTGCTCTCTCAGCAGCTGATTCACATACTGATAGTTGTCATTTCTACATATATAGAAACATATACACACATGTGATTCACATAACAGCAGTGATTCACATGACACACAGCCAGAGATGGTAATTGTACGAGATCAAACATAAAGTATGTTAAACCATAAACCAAGTTTACTTCAAAACATGCAAGCACAGCAGCAAGCAAACGTTTCGGTCGTTACATTTTATTTAATAATATGAAGCATCGAAAACGTGAAGTCCACTCTAAATATAGCAAGAAAGCAAGAATTTTGCATTTTCTGTGGACTGCAGTAACTTCTTCTGTAGCACGATGTAAAAATTAACATCCCACATAATATAAGCATGATGGCAACTCAGTATAAGCAATTAATGAACATACATCGTACAATGCACGCCCTTACTTCAACAGAACCCATCAAAAACAGGGAAAAAAACTGCCAAACAAAATATTTTATTACAATACACAAAGCTAACTGACTTCTGTTGTTCTTGCTGCAGTCTAGCAGTAGTCAACTGTAGGTCAGTGATGCTGTCCACCTGATGATGTAGACTACTACTAGTAGCAGCAGCAGCAGCAACAGTAGAACTGGTCCTTGCTAAACTCTGACTGTTGGTCTCATCCTCAAGCTCAGTACATCGTGCCCTGTACTCTCTGACCTGTCAACAGAACAATATACACCTGTCTCTAAACAAAGCTTCCACAGACAGTAGTTGCTTTCTGATAACATTGCATTTATCATTAGGTAGAACGTAGCCTACATTAAGCCTGCATCACAGCATGGTAATTTGAACAAAATGCGGAATATGCCACCTGCTGAATCGCAAATTATCTCTTTTTGTAACTCAAAAACAATCGCATGTTTTAGCTGGAAGTTTGACCCCCAAATTTCCCATTCCACTGGGGTGTCAGAGACCCCATCATTCTGACAGAATGTACCACTGGACTTCAGAAGCATACCTGCCAAATAACTTCTAAATTTGTTGAATGGTTTAAGCATAAGAAAGAAATGCCTCAGACTATAAATGACACACAGATCACACTACAGAGAAATGTACAGGAAAAGGCAGAATGGTTTGTGCTGTAAAAGTGATGGCACTTAACAACATCGCATACACAGTGAAAACATTTTACACACTACAGGCAGACGTCAAGAGACAACTAATCACAATGCAACATTGGAGTTGAAGGCGTACAGATCCAAGTACTGCTTACATGAGTCAGGCTCACGTCCAACAGCACTCTGCAATCTCTGAACAAGCAACAGTATGAGTCAAAAAATGCCACCAAACTTTTGACAACATCTTTGCTAAATATCAACCACTTTCCAAATTCTTTCACCGGCACCCTCTGTGGCAAATTTGCGATAAGTTTACCCACCAAGGCACGTTAGCGATCAGCACTGGGGTATAACATTAACCTTGTCATGTAGCCTTTGTACAGTCAGCGCCTGTCGCTGCTGTTCATCGCGGTATGATTCCATTTTACGTCTGTACTCGGCACGCTCTGTGTCCAGGCGACTGCGCAACTCTATGTTCTGTTTGGCCAGACTTGCTCCGGCTGGGCCAAGGTCACGTCCAGAGGTCATCAGGACCTCCGCACCGTCAACGCCACTATCCATCTGCACAATGCATGCTAAAAGATTATAGGGTGTTTACAGCTTTTTACAAGAAACCCATTACAGTGTTAGGGAACGTCACCTGCCATATGGCATAACACAGTCTCACCTGTCAGATGACATAAGTGAACGTGCTCCCAACCTCAGCCCAACAAGCCTGAGGAAGGTATTAAATTTACCTATCACAGAGAGGATGGAAGGATGAGTTAACCTAAATGGTCAGTTATAGACTAAGATCATTTACCTGTCCACAAAGAGTTACGCATCCTAGCAGTAACTATTTGATAGTAACCCAACAAAGAGTTGAACTCATCAACTTTTGATCATAAGTCCAACGTCCTAGCCGTTACATCACCAAGCCACCCTTCATGTATGATACCGCACTGTGTTCAGAAAAAAACACACCCTTACATTTTCTTTTATATCTCCGTGGAAAATGTTTAGATTAACACAAAATGTTCAGAAGATCTTTTAAGAGGAAACACAGTGCAGAGATCTAAAACCTATTCTGCCAAGAATGGCACTGTCACCTGGTGAACACAATAAAGTTTAGGTTTTGCCCATCTGATAACAGCAAAGAATCCCGGATGATCCAAAATCCTCAAACAAAGCCAAATTGCTATTAAAATCTAACCACTTCCATCTTGGGCTGCGCCCAACTCCTCAAAACATCATCATAATCCATTCAAAAAGTGTTTAAGTAATCCAGACAGCAAACAACAAATAAATCAACGAACTGCTAGACAGACTAACAGACATAATGTTTCATATAACCTGCTTGTTTCTGCTTCATCAGTGCTACTATAATATCTTTACTAAGCAGCATAAAAGGACCACTGTGAAGGCTACAGCCTGAATACTGACTAATGGCAATAACCGACCGACCACCTACACAGAGACCAACCATCATATGCCTAGTCATTGCAGTGCACTGAGACAGGCACAACGTGATGTTGCAAACTAAACAGCATCTGCACTGTCTCAAAAATCATCCCCAACATTTTTTTGACTGTAACTTTAAAACCAATTATCAGATTTTGATAATTTTCAACATGAATATTCCTGACACAACTTGTCATCAAATGACTATTCAGTTGCCCACCTCACCCATCGTTTGTTTCTGCACTACCTATGGAAAGCAGATCAAGCAAAATTATCGATCATAACTTGAAGCAAGGTTAGCAGATTTTAATAATTTTTGGCAAAAATATTTCTGACACAACTGGCTATTAAATAAGTGTTTTAGTTTCCACCTCACCCAACGTCTGCTTTTGCACTACCTGGGGAAATCAGACCAAGCATAATACGTGTTGAAATGAATGAAAAAACGTTGATAAATTCTATCTGTCCTAATCTGTGGGCCCCAACAGCGGGTCTATTACAAGGTTTGACTCTCATGCAGCAGTGTGTCTACCAGATACAATTTAGAAATGTTTGTGAAGTCAAGAAGCGACTCGTACAGCCTGCATTGGTATGAAACAGAACTTCATCGATACTGCTGTCAATGAATGGAGAAAGCATCTCTTTGCCTGTGTTCACATAGTGGGCCAACACTTCAAGCAATTTTACCGCAGGCAGTTAAAAAATGGACAAATGGATAAAATGTCAGCCAAACTATCAAAAATGTGAACAAAATGTGCTTTTACACGTTATGTTAATTAAGCAATCATATCACATTGGATAAAAAGTGATATTTCGCTCGTTGTGTTTTCCCCAGGTAGTGCAAAAACAAACATTAGGTAAGGTGGGCAACTGAATAGTCATTTGATAGCAAGTTGTGTCGGAAATATTCCTGCCAAAAACTGTCAAAATATGATAATTGGTTTTCAAGTTACAGTCGAAAATGTCGGGGATGTTTTTTGGGACACAGTGTAGACTATCTGCACAGGTCTTGCATCAACTGATCCAGACATAATCACTACCTGTGGCATGGACTGTCTCCTTGGCAACCAGGTAAATCAACAGCAGTGGTGCAGACCAGCCAGAGCATTATTCAATATATTAATGCACACACAGGCTCACTAGTGTTATACAGGGCCATATTTACGGTAATGTGTTTTAACAAGTTCAATCATCCCCCCACCCCAAATATTAATTTTTTTGCTTGACAAATCAATAGAAAAATGTCTACTGCTCACTAGATAATGTTGCTACAAGATGCATTTTAAAAGCTGTATATGTGTCAAAGGTAGGCTGCAGCTTCCAGACCCCTAGCTGGGCTTGGGAAATGGTAAAAATGGGGAACGAAGGGATGAAAACGACTAGGCTACCAGAGAAGAAAAAAAAGGAAAACAGGAAAAAAAGTTTTTTTAAAAGACAGAAAGGTCAACCTCTCAGAGCATGTGTATATGGATTCTGGGTGTTATTTACAAAATTGGAACTTGGTCATAGGTCGATCCAGGAGGTGAAGTTGGGGAGCAAGGTCGAGTGCCGAAGGCTCGAGCCGAGTCGAGGCGAGCCGAGTCAAGGCGAGCCGAGTCGAGGCGCCAAAAGCGCCAACAGGTGTCCCTCTCCCCACAGGGTGTCTGGAGAGAGGGCAGTAGCCCCAGAAAATTTTTCGTGAATTTTGGGGTCAAAAATGGCATATTTTCGTGCACTCTTGGGGCTAAATTTCGTTTTTGTTCTATATCCAAAACAGTATAGAAATACACCAGGAATACAAGGACTGCCATGGAAATTGACTTGCACGTGATAAAGAGCGTTACTCAGGAGTGTCTATCCCTCTAAGTTCTTAGAGCAAGTTTCCCCCCCCCCCTTAACTCAAAATGAGGCGCCACAGGTGTCGGCGGGGTGGGGAATGGGGAGAGGGTTTTCCCCTCCCTAGTTGACTAGAGGACTGGGGGCGTCATGAGCTCCCCCAGCGGGGCCCGGGGTGCCCCGGTGAAAAACAAATTTTCAGCTGTTTTGGCAACACTCAATACCAATACTTTTGTCAGCAAGCAACGCCGCTGCGACGCCACTGCACAATAATGCCCGAGGCACAACATCACGGATGTCTGCCCGCACGCACACAGTTAGGCCTCGGTGCAAGGGGACATAGAGTCATGACTAGAGTCATGCGATGTACACACGTGCAGGGGTCCGTCTGCTCCACGGATGGAAGGACACAACAAACTCTGGAACGTTTGCTTTGAAACCTGACCATGAGCTACTGTCCTTCTGACACCCCGCACTCTTGCTCTGTGCATGCATGATAGCCCACACCCCTTCTCAGTCAACTTAATTACTGCCATCAACTGTCAACCAGGACTCACTGATGAGCACTAGAAGCTGTTTGTTGCATCCTACTCAAACTGCTTAATTCTCAACTGGCAAGAAATATAACTGTAGAGATCAAAACTTTTCTTGAGCCTCGATTCTCATGAGTCTCGCTAAAATCTCTACTTAATTACATGGTGACAACAAAATTTACATTCGGCCGATACTAAATCACTGCATCAGCAAGCGACTGAACATAACATTGCCAGAGGTGGATTCATGAACTTAATCAACAGGCGAGCATGAGCCTATAATGGGGGTCCTGCAGAACGTCTGGTCATGAAGAACTTTAGCTTTTTGTTACCTGATAAAAAACAAGGCAGCCATTAGTTGTATAGTTGTATAGGCATTACTGCCTATGGGTAGCATTTTTTTATTCTGATAACAACTCAACCTAGTAAGCATGGCGAGCGAAAAAAATGACATTATTTTGCTGACTTTGTTCTATACAGAGTCCCACATAGGTGGGCTTGTTGTAAACTTGGGGTAAAAAATAAGCGGCACGCAAAATCCTGACACATTGTTGAAGTCAACTTCCACACTGACGAAGGAAAAAGGGAGCGTCATAGATATCTATATATAAATATACACCAGATGGGCCAATCAATGGTGAGGAGTATATATAGCCGTATGTCAGTGATTATCATCTGTGCATTTACTACTTCTTGTTTAGCACATTTGTTTATAGATGTCTCGTTTATTACTGCTAACGCAGCCATGCTAATTTGACAAATAATGGTTACAGATACTCTGTGGCGGTGATCAAGGCAACTCGAGAGAAAATTGTCACAAGCATGACACAGAATAGGCATGTGCCAAACACACCGTCGACTGACATATTTGGTCACTGCACATGTCACTTCTTCCATTTCACTTCTATGGGGAGTGTAGCCAGCTGGACCCCTTTTTACGCGCAAAAGCAGCCACTGCTTTCAGTGCTTTCAGCCATCGCAATTCAGTCAGTCTGTCTGTCAGTTCCAACCACAGTCTTAGCAATGCAGTGAAGAAATAAGGCTGCATTCTTACATTAACAATAAGATAAATGTAATTAGATAAGTGGCGATCTACCCCTAGTAATTTTCTGCTCTCTAGTGCGAGATTGCTGATCTACCGCTAGCACTGACCTATAACTGGTATTGCCAATACTTTTCACAAGCATTGTTAACAACCCTGCTAAACACTTACAGCAGCAGACAAAGAGTTGTTGTGATCACCATTGACCATATACGCCATGATGAATAGGGCTTACGTCTTTGCAACGAGATGAGCGCACTTGGCAGGTAGTAAGCCCGACGCACCTTAGTAACGAGCTTATTGACAATTAACTGCAGCGTGAATTAATGTCAGTAAAACATAATTGGTCATGTGTAACAAACAGCTCTATGTATGCGATACGCTAATGTAACATTGGTGTCTCAACTGCTACTACGAAATAATAGCTACTATATTATTCTTACAAGTTCGGACATGAATACGATTTGTTTACATTAGCGATATCTAGGGTATGTTGCATAGAGAGCACTCTGACACAATAGTGAGGGGCTGATCGACCAATTTACGTTAACGTTACCAGTTGCGGATTAGTTACTTGAACTTGACAAGCCAACAAAATGTATCAGCAAAAAATATAAGACGATAAAACTTATATGCAAATTTCGAGTTAAATTTAAGATGGTGGTCTACTTCGTTTTTGACTCGCTACAGCTATGCTGCAAGCCTAGACGTCTGGTAGGCCTGCGTACGAGTTGTACGTCGTGTGTCTGCCAGTCCGTCTATCTGTATGTAACGGATGTATTGTGGTTATAAGTGTCGGGTCGTAAGAAAAAACTTTTTGCACGAATAATTAGCTCTGTGTCAACGCTCTTTGCGTTATACAAATTTCGGGAGATGCAGTGCAAAGGGAACATTTTCAAATTTGGGGTTGAATGGAGGGGGTAAAATTTAATGTGCGGTTTTCAACGGAAAACTGGTCATATCTCGAAAATGCTAAGAAATAATGGCCAAGATTACTATTAATCACTAATAGAAAGCGGCATACGCTCTTTCAGATAAAATGAAAATCATCGACCTTGGATGACCCTGAAGGTCAGTACTGCAACAAATTGGCTGTAGCGCGTTTTCTCTAACGATAGCTAAGCTTTCTTATTGTAGATGGAAACTGTTTGCGTTCAATTATTGAGTTTGACACTGTTATAGGCTACCGCGTGCTCAATTCATCTACAAGTAGGGCCTATCCACAACTCGAACTGAAACAAGAAACACAGCAGTCGCTATGATAGCCGACCGTACTGGTTGTTGGTGACGTTCAAGGTCATCCAAGATCCATGTTTTTTATCTTACCTGACAGCTCCTTGCCTGTGTTCGCATAGTGGGCAAACACTTCAAGCAATTTTACAGTTTTTACTGCAGGCAGTTGAAAAATGGACAACTGGATAAAATGTCAGCCAAGGTGTCAGAAATGTAAACAAAATGTGTTTTTACGTGTTGTGTTAATTAAGCAATCATATCGCATTAGATAAAAAAGTGATATTTCGTTGCGTTTTCCCCAGGTAGTGCAAAAACAAATGCTAGGTGAAGTGAAAAAAAACTAAATGTTCATTTGATGGCAAGTTGTATCAGGAATATTCTTATCGAAAATTATCAAAATGCGGTAATTATTTTTCAAGTTAGAGTCAAAAATGTTGGGGATGTTTTTTGAGACACAGTGATGATGTCATGGTAGTAGGCCTAACTACTGTTGCCTAGCTTATTTTCGAAGTATTCAAAGCCTACAGGCCTATAGTCTACTTCTAAAAATGTGTCCCCTGTCACAGCAAGATTGGCAAAATGTGCCGAATATTAATTGTACAAATAAACAGCATGGGGCATTAAATTGTTAATACAAAATAATCTGGCAAACTGTACTACACTATTGCGTTAATACAATATAAAGTAACAAAAACAAATAATTAAAATAGCTGTAAATCAACAGACAAATCTACACATTTTACTAACTATGAGCTTGTGATGTTAATAAGTAATGCAAGCAAAATCGTTTTCGATAATAACGATATGAGATAATGTGAAAAATAACAATGTTTATATTGCTTGCAAAATGTACAAATTCTAGCATAGGCCTAACGTGCAATAAAAAATAATGCAATATTTGTGCACAAACACAAAAAAGCCATAATTATAAATTGAACAATGCCAGGGATCAAGAATACCAGATGATCAATAAAAAGTAAAAAGTAAAGCAAAGTCCAGTACTTGCTATAGCGCTTCTTACATGAAATGAACTCAAGATCAGAAACGCTTTACAATCTTGGAAGTGGCAGCTGATTGGCATGAGCTAATGATACCGCAGCGCACTATGCGGCCATCCATTGCCCGCATGAACGAACAATTGGACCCGCGGTTTGCAGCCAGCAGACATAACATCGCCCCATTCAGCCACACTAGGCCTTCACCCCACAGCCTGTAAGCTACTACTCATTTCCCGTCCCACAGAGGGTAGAAGGCTGAGTTGGTCTGAGCACATAGTATGTTAGCAACTTGCTCAAGGTTGCTTGCAAACGACAGCAGTGAGAATCAAACCACAACCTGAAAGTTACGAGTCGACACCAACCACTAGACACTTGCACCTACACAGGCAGGTAGGTGTGAACAATTTGCCCAAGGCTGTTACTTGGCAGTGCATCGGCTGGGAATTGAACCGTGGACCTTGTGGACCTTTCGGTCTCGTATCCAACGCCCTGACTGCTGAGCCACCAAGCCACCAATACATAATAGACCAAACCAAAGCTCTGGCCGAGACCAACAAAATGACGTTAAGGCGGAAAAGGTTTAAAAAGTTATAGCTCTCCACGAAATACCATCAAGAGCTGACAACTTGCCACATGGGATCACGCAGTCACCTGACAGTGACACAAATGAACGCGCCCATCCCAACCCCAGTGAGACAGGCTGGTACTCGATTAACCTACCCCGGCGGGACGAAAGGCTGCATTGATTTCAATGGTTGGTTAGCTATACCACGATAATTTTACCTTTCGCAGACGGTCAGCCATCCAAGTAATAAGCTAACAGTCACAGTTATATAGAGCAACTCTAATGATCAAGACTAACGCTTTAAACAATGCACTGCAGCATCACTAGCTGGAATGATAACGTATAAGGTTCCAAAACCAGTCCGTCTGGTGTCTGTATGTCAACGGGTGTCATTTTTAAACATAAGAATTGATATAAAACCATTTATTATCTTCTGCCGCTAATTTATCGATAAACTCTGAATAAAATCACATACCATGCAACACGCAGGCCTACGCCTAAGATTCCTACTCAAGGCCTTAAGGTTACTAACAACACTGAAAAGAGAGAAACAGTCTGAAAGACAGTCACAGTCAGACAAATTGAAAGACAGAACGCACAGAGAGACAATGACTGTAAGACGAACAGTCAGAGCAGTCACTGACGTCCTGGATTGAACAATAATTAGGGGCGGGGGAGCAGGAAATTTCAGCTGCAAATTTCCATCAACTCAAAAGTTATGAGTGCTCAAAATTCCAATTTACCTCTGCATTCCCCGAAGACGTAAAATTTTCAGCCTAAAATTTTACATTTTTTGACGAATATTTTCTGACGAAAAACAACTTTTTGACATGCTCTGATGATGCTAAAATTTATGGGCGTGAGCACTGGGCAATTCCATTTTGCCCTCATTTTTCCATAATGATGCCACTGGGGGGTGAAACAAAATGGTCAATCAGGAAGCCGGTGATGCAGAGAGTGACGTCACAACGGCTGCTGCTGCTGATTATGATGATGATGACGATGGTGGTGGTAGCGGTAGTGGTGGTTGTTGTAGTTCTCTGGAGCCTGATCTGCCACGCAGCGCTCGTGCTAGTGAGTCCTGTATACACAACAGCCAACAAACACTACTGTATCACTGAGGCGTCGGTCACAATTATAACATGATGACATAAAGTGCTTGCTACAGACGACTGTTTACAGGCTGTTCTGCAGCTGAACTTATCTTCATCGTTGTGCCATCGACCTGCGCAAGCCAACAAATTGTTCGTAGTTGATGATGACTTGATGGTGCCATATAATCGTTAGACTACGATTTTGTGACCTTAGACTTTGACCGTTTCATCTGTGCAGTTTTTCATCATCATCATCAATTTATTTTGGAAACATAAAACAGGACAATGTCAGAGAATACAGAACAAAACAATAAAACATGTGTACCAAGGGTCAGAAAGGCCGCAACGACACTTACAACTGCCCATATAACAAAAAGTAGCATGGTATAATAAGACAGAGCAAATATGAACGACCAGTACTGAATAATAAAATTAAAATCAAAAAACCTTGAGAAAATCAGAGAAATCAACATTATTAATGGTCCTCTTGAAAGAAGTTAAAGAAGTAAAATCAACTGTATGAGGTAAACTATTCCAAACATTAACTATACGCTGATTAAAAAACTGTGAATGGTTAATGGTTAATTGTTAATGGTGACAAAAACGAACAGAATAGATGATGTAGGCCCAAGATATCTGACATAATAAGTAAGCTGTGATACCTTAAAGCTGAGTCTTCTGGCTGAATTTCGTTGAGATATCGACGATGTCGATTCGTTTACAGCGTGTGAGCGGCCGGAAGTTGTTTTGTTGGGCGTCATCTTCTTGTTGTGTTCCAACGACGACCTATCTCACAACATATCAACTGATACACAATCTGCATCACGATTTGGAAAACTTGGCAGTTGGAAAGGCGGCATAACGGTGGGCGTTGGACTTCTGATCGAGTGGTTAAGAGTTTGACTGACTCCTGGTTGGGTCGCTATCAAGTGGTAATCACTTGGATGAGTGACTGCATGTAGACAGGTAAACCGGCTTAATATATAACCAAACGCCCAGGTCAACTCAGCCTTCCATCCCTCCACGATATGTAAATCATCCTCTCCGATGATGGCAATGGTGTATGCAGAGGGGCTCTAGACCACCTCCAAAACGTCAGTGACCCACTGTGAATAAAAGTTTTCCAAAACAAAAATTACAGCTCAATATCACACTGAACTTAAATCTCTTCCGGCGTTAAGCTTTATATTTTTGTTGGTAAATGAGGTTTTACATGGTTTCTAAACACTAACACAGCACAGCGCCTATTTGATTAGCATCCACTGGGCTTAGTCTGTGGGCATCAAGACTAAAGAATTGATTAAACAACCTAAAATAGCTCAGAAATTCAAATGTTAGGTACGTTAGTTTTCATTTTAATGCAGTTAGTAGTACATGTTGAATGTAATTTCATATCACGATTTTTCAGTTCCGACCTCACGTCATTCACTCAACAAAACTGATGTCACATAGAGAATTGTGCTTCCGGGGTGTTTCCTGCATCCTAAAATATGCATCCTGTTTTCTTTGTACACTAAAACATAAAAACCTAAGAAACCAAAAATAAAGTTTTAAAAACCTTGAAAAATCTTCTACAAAAAATCTACATTTTCTGCAGCCGTGGTGGGAAAGGGGGCGTGCGCGCACCTGGCTGGCAGTACAATGACGTCATACTCGGTGCTGAGGTGTCTGCGAACGTACGACTTTGACACGGGTATGGCGAGTAGATTGGCCAGCATGTCAGCTGTCAGCGAGCTATCCAACACCAGCACAGCGCCGTGCACGCCGCTCTCCAACAGCTTATCACTGTACTCCTACAAGCGACAGATTGTCAATCAGACAGCAAGCAATCAAGTTTAATTCAATGTGCTTGGCTCATATGAAGAGATAAAGAAGAAACACACACAGATACAGAAAGAAAGAAGGAAGGAAAAAGACGGAACTAAAGTAAGTTAACGTTAACAATATATACATACCGGTATACGAAAAGATAAATAAGAACCACACATACAAAAGGAAAAAAAAGAAAGCATTTATCCACCCCAGGGAATGGTGGTTCGTAATACTGAGACGGTTTACCTTTCCTCAGACAGTTACCCACCAAGCTAGCAGTAATCTCTTGATAGCTTGATAGCGACCCGACCGGAAGTCGAACACACAACCTTTACCAACGTCCTTATCACTACGTCATCAAGCCAAATAAGTAAGAGTTTCATGCAGATAAAGTGAAGCTAAAGCGCTCATCGTTACTTACTTGGAGGTCGACATGGTCAGCCCACTGCTTGAGTCGTTCATTGGTCCACACGATGACGTCACTGTTGACGTCTTGGCAACGCTGTCGGCGTTCCTGTAGTGCCTAGCAACGACACAGAAAGACAGATAAGCACATGCAGACACACCCTCACACACCCTAACGCACAAGTACACACATGCAGACAGAGAAGCATCTGCTTGTGATGCTCTAAATAATACTAATTAGTATAAAATGACAAAGTTTTCCATCACCCTTTTTCCCATTCCCTACCTATTTCTTCCACACTTTTTTTCTTTCTTCTTTTGTACCTTTTCGGGGTCCATCCTTAAATGTTGAAAAATTTCCTGTTTTTAGTTAATTTTTTTCCAAAAATAGTAAATGCACATTTTAAGGATGGAACTCCACCCATTTTGGGGTGTGAAAATTTAGTAACAAAAAATAAATAAAATTAAAATAATGAAATTTTGAGCATGCATAATCTCCTTTGTCGAAATTTACAGCTGTCTGTTGGCAAACTGCGAAGTTTCCTGTCCACCCCCAACACTTTCAAGCCACGACGCCGCTGCACGATATCATAAATACGACATCGTAATCACCTGTATATCGAAGCGTATCAAGCGCAGCAGCTGGACGGCGTGCAAGATGCTGGACTGATGAAACTTGTTGTGAACGTTGAGATGTTTGTCGAGGTCTTTCTTGCCCAGCACGTTCAGCAGTCGCGCGTCGACCAGCTGGCTCTCGAACACGGCGGAGTACTGCGATAGACCGAGGCTTGTCAACCAGGCGCCACACACCCAGCGATGATCCAGCGACGACGCCTTCGGATATTGCCTGCCGCGTGCAAACATCATCATCATCACCATCATCATCATCATATTTATTTTCCGAAATATGCAGGCCTACAGTAGATTGCAGCAGCGACAGTGTGCTTTGATCTACACATAAAGACGACGGTTAGCCTACTGCAGTGAAAAAGATG
>Ga0209671_1000313_pt1 | contig 29293 bp, 11 predicted proteins | sample WorMetHERISLAND2_2_FD_187401 | JGI IMG/M metagenome (GOLD analysis project Ga0209671, IMG submission 187401) | Marine gutless worms symbiont microbial communities from Max Planck institute for Marine Microbiology, Germany - Olavius geniculatus... | ecosystem: Host-associated > Annelida >...
GCATTACATCACAACTAGCAAAGAATATTTAACTAACAGCTATATTTTGTCCATATATTTTGAATTAGCATTTCTTCAGCTACATCTGGTAAAAATTTCGTGTAAATTGATCATCATTTGAGTGGATTATGAAAGAAATAAAAAGGGTGCCCGTTTTTTTGAAACACAGTGTATTAGAGAGGAACGACAATAGGCAAGATTACCTTGAGCATACTAAGAATCTTTATGCTTAGTTCATAATCGAAGTTGAGGTATTTTGAATGCGTCATGTCATATATAAAGACGAGCCCATTTCTTTGTGTGTCCAAACTAAATAGCACACAACATATTATTATTACGGATAACATATTTGTTCTTTCTCAAAGTAAAACATCATTCTACCGAGTAGCACAGTTTAAATAAACTATAAAATTTATCTGTGCGCCAGACTTTAAGCAGCAACATCATTCTACTGACTACGCTTCTCAAAATGTAGCATGCCTCTCAGATCAGATGTCAGCTAGTTTTTGGCCAATTTTTAAAACATTTTTATGCACAAGAGCTATCATAGCTATAGCGTGTATTAGCTACAGCAATTCCATCTGTCCGTCTGTCACAAAATGGTACCGTTTGGAGACCAGGTGAGATAGAGACTTCAAGTTTTCACCATGTGACAGCTTAGAGTCTCTAGTATTTTGTGACCAAATTTCATGCCACTGGGTAAAGGGGTCCCCATGAACAAGGGGCAAAAGAGGGGCACCTGTTTGCATAAGTAAAGCAAATAATATTGTATAAATCAGATTCAGACATAGTTTGAGAAATAACTGGTACCTGGTATCTCTGAGACATAAACAGATGAACTATCTTTATTGCCACCAAAGCTAAATATTATAACTGCATGCCTCTTATTTAAACATGGTACAAAATTACTACAGTATATCATCCAACTTAATTATTAGAAGACAGAACTATTTTAAACCGATCATAATACTGGCCATCCACCTTACCTTACTGATCTTCTGCAATATCATAAATCCTCAGTGTCCACGCGCTTTTCTACCAGTCAGTTACTTGCAATTCCACAGCATAACTTATCCTTTGGTTCTCGTTCTTTTTGTGTCTCTGCTCCGAGAATTTGGAACTCCTTAACTCCTCAAATTCGTCAATGTCAAACCTTGGCTACATTCAGATGTCACTTAAAGACACACTACTTTCAGTCAGCCTTTTCTGCCACCTAGCGTCCATCGTCCTATGCACCCTGATTCTTTCTGAGACTTTGGCGCTTTATAAATCATTTACTTACTTACTTCAATTACCGTAACATCACTAATATTTTCTTAATGTTAAGAGTTAAATAATGATAAAGTAAAATAAGAAAATGAGTGAAGATCTGAGAACCTTTCCATGGCAACATCAAGCTGGAAGATAAGGGCATTAAGCACAGCCTGGTGTGACGTCTGACTGGGTTGGTGTAAACGAGCAGTAAACAGTGCAATTGCAGCACCGTTCATGTCTCGACCAGGCTACTCAAACAACATACAACAATGTTTAATTAAAACGTTCCACACTGCTTTGAATGCAGCACTATGCATCAAGCAATTAAACGCCACTTAATAAAAAATCATAATCTCTGGGATATTCTCAAGTACAGTTCTCGACTTCGCACGCAAGACGTCACTGCACCATGTATGCAGCCATCCATCTACAATGCCCACTGTGCAGCAGCATACTGGCACAATATGTACTGCTTTAGCTTTCCTGATGACATCCTTAATGCAAAATCTTCCTCAGATATCCCCCAGTGAGTGAGTGAGTGAGTTGAGTTTAACGTCCCACCCGACACAATATAGGCCATTTCAGAGACGACCTTTCCAGGCGGAATGCGCGTACACATAATAACGAAACAAAGCTCAACCTTTACAGAAAGTTTAACCTTTATGGAACACAAGCCTAAAAATTGTAAGAACTGCTAATCAGCACTTAGGTGCCCAAGAACAGCATAGCAAAAGTAAGGCAGGATGACCTCTATCATTCACCACAGATCACAAGACCCAGTCAACAGTGATACTGTTTGACCCATATTGCAGTACAATAATAACAGTGCTGAATGACACTGCAATACCCAGAAATTCACTCAAGATGAATCCAATGTCATGTCGGCCACCATGAAACACTATACTGTATTAGTATACCGGCTGGTCCAATCAATTGCACCCAGTGTGCTATGAGCTGGCAGTTAGTACTAGTGGACTAATGTACCCACTCAGCATGCTGGAAGGTCATCACTCACTTGAGAGTACTACCTCAAGCACTCAAGCTCTCACACACTCACTCATCTGCTGACCTCAAGTAAACATTTGCACAAGATACATGCCGCCATTTTACAGAAGCTTTTGACATCCACTGACAGCGACATTTAACCTTTTGCTCTGAAAAAAATGCCACAGCAGGGTCACTCATGCCAGAATTCGGCTTTTTTCTGGGACACTGTATTCAAACTTAGAAGCCAGTATACGACAGAAAACAGACAAATGGACAGATAGATGGACAAGATCTACGAAGCAGCTCAGCAGAACAGCCGTGTAACAAAATACACTGCATCTCATGTGGCAGGTTTATAGCCAAATCCCGGAAAAAATAAATTTCTGATAACAGTACGCCATACGGGTACTGTAAGTGCAGAACATCTACCAGTGTTACACCCTTCCGGTTGCCTAACCAACAGTGCCAAAGCACTGTACATTTTCAACGCGCAAACAGCCTAAGTACAATAGTACATATCAACAAATACAATAAAATGGACTGGTATGTCTGGTACTTACCAATACCGTAAGCTTTTCAGAGCAAAGTTCATGACGAATAGATTCCTCATATGGATCGACCGGCTTTATGCCTTCTTTACGTCTCATTGTCTATAACAAATGCAACAATATCAACATCATACATGGTCAAAAACATCTCTTACAAAAACATCTTTTGCTACAACATCTGCAACAACTAGAAATTTGAGGCAAAGCCCAAAGTGAGTCCGCCCATTGCCCTAAGTCCGATTGGGGGGGACAATTTAGGTGGCTCACATTCCCCTCGTAGCAAAGCCATGTCGCCCGAACTCCAATGCATTAGCGTACGCAGAATGCACAGTGTTGACTTAGAGTAGGTAGACATTAGCCAACTAACCGTTGTTGTTAGTGGACCAAAGTTAACCCAACTTTTTTTGTTCAATGCAGGAGACAGGTAGTTCATAACGCTATTTACCGCTTGTCGACTTCTCCAACCAATCCAGAGATATTCGCCCCAAAAAATTTTGACCGGCATTATATAACTCAGCCTTTAACAAACTAGGACTCCATGGTGAAAGAAATATGGTCATAATTAGTAGCAAACGAACAGGCACTATAAAGATTTACATGCAGAAAGATCAAATTGCCAATAAGCTTCAAAACCATCAGATTGCTTGTTACTTGCATCATTACAAGTTAAAGCATGTGAGAATACTGAATGATACGTCGAACTATGCACAGAATTGTGCCGACATGCCAAGTCAACTGCACAGTTGACAGACCTCGTGCGATCGGTAAAGCTCGAGAGCACGGTGCGTGTCAAACTTCCTTGCCATGAGAAACTTGACTGCGGCGTTCCATTGCACTGGGGTGTTGTTCTGATCGACCTCAACCTGCAGCTTGTGCAGCTCCTGCATGAAGCTCTTCACCAACTGCCGACACGGGTGACATTCAGCGCAACATTTACCAAAGTTACTGAATGTTTCTACAAGACTACCTGACAAGTTGACAATGTTATGCGACATTCAGGGGTGAAGTAAAACACCACACCAACTGCAGTGGCCACATCAACCGCACCGGCACTGAATATATGATCAGATCAGATCAGATGGTTAAAACTAACCCTGAGCCTAACTCTAATCACAACTCTAATCTTCCGCACTTGATCTGGTGCTGATGCAGTCAACCTGGATCTGGATAGTTAGTCGGCAGGGCTCCAGAACTGGGGCATCACACAGACAGGTGGTGTCTCATCAGTTCAACTCTACCGGCACCTCATGTTTAGGGTCACATGACCAGTGCAACATTTACCTAAGTTACTGCATGCTGTGACATGATTACACAACAAGCTGGCGATGTTATCAGTTAACCACACGACAAGTAAACTAAAAGAAACTACACTATAAAATATTCTACAAACTTTTCAATAACAGAGTTAACATTAATTGTATAATCTCAACATTTGCCAGCCTGATAATGTGAAATATTCAGCAGTCTGTCGTGGGGCTGATTAGGAACAGGGTTAGTTAATATTATAACATTTGCCAGTGTGACATTTTCCGGGCTGTGGTAAGTGCGAACCTGCAAATTGGCAAAAATGTAAGCTGCGGACCAAAACTTGCGAACCGCCAGTGCAGACCAGAGGGTAAACTGCGGACTACTAAAATGCGGACCCCACGCACACTAAATGAAAGATGTGCCGTAACGTGTATAAGCTTACTATAGCATTCATATTTTAGGCGCCTGACTAAGTGTTTACTTACATTCTGCACGCCGTCCGATTTCCAGGTCTAACTGACACAACAACTGAATGACAAAACTCAGAAGAACACCATAGCAAGTTAATATTAGGCCTTGCACAGTAATCGTAATGTAATCGTATTCTAGTTCTCAGCAGTAGGGCCTTATGATGTCACTGGTCAGCAACAGTGACAAGTGAATGACGCCGGAACAGACTTCAGCAGTCCAACACACATGGTGTGATACCAGACACTGCACTGGTCGCATTGCTTCTAGTTCACGCGCTTGGTTTTCCGACCTCCGGAAACACGCACCGGTGGCTCAGTACGATGGCATTGACCACGCATTTTGTCTCACAGTGACTATGAAGCACGGACTGTCTTTGGATCGTCAGGCTTCACGTTGTCACCCTGATCGTCATTGTAACTGATCCTCACCAACAATGTCCGTGACAATATAGTGGATCTGCGTCTGCTGCTGGCACCACATCCATGCCGTCAGCACGTGGTCGCTTGCGCCCGCTCGTTTTATCCGGCTTGCCTTGAACCAACTACTGTGAATACTGTAGACACGTCTGCCAGTCAGGCATTGAGGGCAATGCAGTCGTTCTGAATGACTTGCTGGGCTCTTTCCGATGTTGTCAGCTGTGTAACATCAGCAGCAGCTGCGTCGTCGTCTGGCTGCAATGTCGACTCAATACAACACGCAGTGAACAGTCAACATCATTTTGTTTATTTTATTCACATTTATTTCACATTTCGTTTATTTCATTTCGAAACGAATGCTTTGTCTAATGTACTTATAATACAAACGTCAGCAACATGGAAGAAAGACTTATAGATCTTATAGCAAATAATATTAATGCTAACCAACGATTAAACTGCAAAGCTGGTCCACAGGTTTCGTCTGCAGTTTACACGCTGGCCGGTCTGCAGGTCCGTATTATACCCGTGCCTGCATTTTCCTGACATCCTCACCCCAAGACCAATATGACCAAAACTTAAAAAATGAGAATGTTAACAACTGACTCACTGGCAAACAGTCCATTACGTCCCCAAGTAAACACAGATGCTACCAAAGCTAGTTCACACTGGGTTATTTATTACCAACAACGGAAATACTCGTATTTCATTTTACTTCCTTTCCTGTAGCAATGATCCTTCAACAGAGAGCATCAACCTCTATCGAATCACTGGAATTATTGAACAGTACTAGCCTTTATATAGTGGTGACTAATAAGCAACATGAAAGACTGGAAAGACGCCACTGCCAACACTCACCTCCTGTTCTACGGTAGTCAGGTCTGCAGCCATTTTACGACGGGTTAATCATTCGCCAATCAACTGCAGTTTGTTGTAAATACAGTGAACGGGGTCAGACAGCGATCAGCCGTCTGTCATAAATGATGAGCTTCAACGCCAGATCATCATCGCTAACTTACATACGCTGATCAATCACTATTTACTACCAGTTCCCACCTCCATTCATTAAAACCCACCCATCCGGAAGAGCAAAGTCCAACTGACTGACACGGCGTGACGTCTGCCAGTCGGTGTGTCGTTTGCGTGTTTTTGTGCCGAGCTACTGTCGCATCTACTAAAGCCCAATTTCCATCCAATGCAAGGCCTTTGCGTACTTTTTGACGCGAGAAAAGTACGCAACAAACGCAACAGCCAAAATGCAAAGATGAAAATATTGTGTGTGTTGTGTTGATGCTATATAGGCTTATAATCGATTGTAAAAACGCCAATCAACCGTTATGAACTTATGGTAGCTTGCAATAGGCCTAATACGCACTTTCGTAGCCAGAGAAGTGGTGCACCTGGGCACGTGTTCCCCCATGTAGAAATCTACCGTAGTTACTCAAAAAATGGTGGCAACATGCATCGAAACACTTCATTTTTACACCCAAATATACTAAATTCTAGCTTCCTCAGACTTGATCGAGTCCTGGACACCCTACGCAGGCCTCAAGTACCCACCCACCCCCTTTATCCAGATCCTGGCTATGTGACTGCTAATGCCTAATACGTATACTGAAATAAGTGGTAATATTCCAGTGTGCTAGTAGTTAACTATGACACATACAACAGAGGGTACAGCTGTGCTTCTGCGCTTTTCTGGCTAATCCAATCCAGATTAAATCACTTTAACAAAGTAAACTTTTACAATCATATATGTGGAATATAATTTGACTATACATAATGTAACAATGTGCCTCAGACTCACTTGCAACACATGGCACTATACACCAAGTTTCAAAAAAACACTGAAAATCTTTTTCTCATAACTTTGTCAAATTTTCATCACAAAGATAGCCAAGATGATAGAATTATGTAAAGTGGATATTATCCACCTCGGCTAATTTATGTCAACGCACTACGATGTGAAACAGATGTGCCAAACTGTTACATTTTGCGGTGATTATTTGTACCCAATTGCTCACCTTTGCATCATCGAATCAACACAGGGTGCCACGTGATTTATTAAATATAAAATCGTGGTATTAAATATTTTAAAGTGAAAATAGCAGACAATAAAATAGCTGACTGATGAGCTTAAAACATGTCTAATTGATGAGTGAATGCAGTTTGATCAGTCAACCTTTGATTCCACTATCAGCCAGTGGCGTTGCATCCAAGCCATCGTGTCCGTGTATGCTGAACACACGCTGGGCAGAAACTCTGATAATTTGCAAGCGAGTTGTTACACAAACTTGCAATTCTGCCAAATGATGTACATTTTGCTCATTGAGTGCTTAATTAAGTCGTTACAACGTTTACTGGAGACAACAGCTCAGCGTTACAAAAAATTGAAGTATCTGTGTTTCACAGAGTAGAGCATTGACATCTTACATAATTCTATCGTCTTGGCCATCTTGGATTCTTGGTGCCAAAAATTATCAAAATCGATGAAAATTTGACACAGTTATGGCAAAAACAATTTTGACCGTTTTTTTCGAAACACGGTGTACAAATGGTTTTTGATTGATTATCGATCGATTGATGAGCCACTATTTCATTATTAATCTTTTAATCAGAAATAGCAATATACTATTGATCATTATTTCTGATAAATTTAGGAAGTTTAGATGTAAAAGCAATTTTCTTATTAAGCAATAAAGTTATTCAGAAACTATGTGGCCAAAGACCAAGGTTAGAAGCAAAATAATAATCAAAAACAGACATCACAAGTACCATATTATAGCTTATGAAATGTACAAAATAATGATAAATATACAGCTAAACACCTCCTCTCAATGCAACTGTTCAATGGCACACAGTTTTTGCCATACAACATTCCAGTAACAAGTCTAAAATACCCGACATGTTACCACAGACATGGATGTCCTGAAAGAAAATGATAACCAGAAATGAGGTTTAAGTTGCAACAGCTCTACTTATCAAGACATTGACTGCGACGGCTGAAACTGCACAAAATCATCTATTCACAATGTAGGACTGTAACTTCTCCCGCTAGTATTCAAAATTAAGAATAAACAGTTAATTAAAATACTTACGAAAATGTACTGCATAACAAATTCACTTAACACAAATTATGCCATTTTGCTATTAATAAATACCTCCATGAAAATTACTTTTGACAAGGACTGTTTATAAAGTTAAAACAAAAACTACATGTTCAGTGTTATACTGATACACCACAGACAGCAGACAGACAAATGGCCTGATGAAATGATTTCTTCTAAGAGCACTGTCCGTAATTTTAGGATGCAATAAGTCGGCTATTTTAATACATTGTAATACTTCACGCATTTTGGTTACTTACTGACTGCCACTGCCAACAGGCCCATCACCATACATCGCGTATTATCTAAAGGATTACCATCAATTTACTGTTCATTTTGTATGTGAAAATTTTCACAACAGTTAATTGTTCAATTTCCAACCACTAGCAACCAAACCACTAGGTTTGTCAACAGATGATGAACAAGTTCTAGAAACAGTCAGTGACAGGTTTCATTTCTTCAACTTCTTTGACTTGTGTTCGAGTTCCTGGACCTCGGCCTCCAAATCCATGCAAGCTCGTTCAATCTCATAGTTCTTACTCACCAAACCGACCCAACTGCAACCCACATCATACACATGCATGTCAGTGTAAGGCTGCGTTCACATAAAAACAAGTACGAGTCCAGCACCATCTGGGTACTGCAGCATATTTCAATGGTGGTACAGCAGCCGTTCACATACATACATGGACGATTTACCTGTAAATTTCACTCGTACAAGTAGTTTTTGTGCAGGGTGTGTTTTTATCCAACCCGTGCAAAGTAAACTACACGTAAATAGCACTGATACAATAGCAAAAAAGCTATGGCGCATATCTGATGTCAGAACTGACGTCACTGAAAAACTGTTCATCATTAGAGGTGTGCAGTTAGTAAAAAATAGTAACCTTCTGGTGGAGTGGAATATTGTTGTTTTATTCGCGAAGCATTTCCTCGATTCGATTTAATTCCATATGGCCAACAGGCGTTGAGTTATCTTCTTGTACAAGCGACCGTAAACACTTTGCTCATACAAGTGAAGCTTCTACGAGCTGTTAACCGAAAACCACCATCGAAATACACGATGGTTACCAGGACAGTGCCCAACTCACACTCATGTCTATGTGAACGCAGCCTAAACCAGCGGCGTCAATTCAAACTCTATTTTTTGAGGGGGGAGCGCAAAATTTGTCTGCAAAGAAAAGACACAGACTCACTCATGTTGGTCCAGAGGCCCAAGTGGCCAAAAATGATGTCAAAGGCCAACGGAAAAAGTGAGGTTCTTAGGAAGATGGAAGTAGTTCTCAACCCACCAGATAAAAAAAAATCTGGCAAAGTGCTGTAAGCTCCCCTAGCAGGACTGGTATGAAGCAGCAGCTGCAAAATGCATTCTAGGCACAAAAAAACTCACAAAATGGCAGGGGTAAATATACCCTTGCCCCACTGTTTTTATGGCCACTCGGATCAATGCCCCTGGTGCAAACAATCATCTACGAGGATGAAACACGGAGAAATTTATCAATGTTATAATGCAACAACCATTTTGTGTAGAGATTTTCATGGTTCTCCCTAAAGAATATTTATAACTAAACATGGACTGATGTCCAAAAGGCTGAAAATTGAGGCACAAGACCGAGAGTAAAGGTAGGGTTATTAGGAGAGCCGGCCACTACCCACCAGCTAGAGGCAGAAGTGTGTTCAAAATTTCAAGTTAGGGCTGACATATGAAGTAAGTGGGTCGGGGGACAGAAGTTCCCATTGGGGTTTAGGTGCAAAGCTTCATTAAGGAGTCTAGGGGACCAAAGTTTTTTGAGTATAAGAACATTTTTGTTGCAATGGCATAGCTAGGAAATTCTTTAGAGGAACCAGATCCAGAAGGTCTTACCTATCCCATTCCCTTCTTTTCCTTTGTCTCATTCTTCCCTTTCTTTTCCTTATCTTCCCCTTTTTACCCTCCCACTATTTCTCTTTTCCCCTTTTCTCCCGTGCTCTTCACCTTTCTCTCCTCTCCTTCTCTTACGAAGACTCCTGAATTTTAGCAACTTCGGGATCTGGAGGAGCACTGTAAGCTCATCCAGCGAGGTCCAGAGCTGGGCCCCAGCCAAAATCAAATTTGGTGCCTCAAAATATAAGATCTAGTGGCAACAATTCCAATTATTTTCCAGAGATTCAACTGACCAAATTTAGTGCAGTTTAAACAACAAAGGCAAAAAAATGCAGTGCCACAAATTTAAATGTGGGGGTACAAATAATATGCAAGCAAAGTGAGCAGAATCTTTTTGTACCCTGCAATTTTTGTTCAGTTGCTGAGTTTAGGGGGAAACCAGTTTGGCAACTCTACATATGCCCCTAAGAAGTACTAAGGGAAGCTCTGTAACAGCAGCCGAACATTTGCAAATGAAAGCACCACCGACTCAAAAAAAACATTTGGATATCTATAATGCTACGTATGATGCAAAATGAGACAAATAACTTAAATGTCTAACTGTCACTAGAAATACTTATAATACAGGCGTTTTGATGACATTTGCTGTAAAAAAAAGATGTGTAACAGCGTACCTCAATGGTTTAACAGTATTAAAAGTTCTTTAACTTGCTGCGTACCCAAGGTTTTGCAGGTGCCGGTGGACCACCCAGATGGCTTCATAACTGAACAATAGTTTGCAGTGTACTTTACGTCAGCAAATAGAACAAACTTAGACTAGGGACAGAAGAATCTAAAACACGTTGAAAATTTTTGCGACTTTTGATGTACCCTAAGCCTTGTGCAGCATGTGGTGCTGCATATGTCGAAGCAAAACCTCTAACGCCACTTGCGCCAGAACTATCATCTGAAGAAATAAAATAAAAAAAGACCCAAAAAATCACAGCGAGTTACTCTTTACCTTTCTTCCAGCTGTTTCAACTTTGCCCCAGCCTGTGTCTGCTCGTTCTTCCGCTGCCAGTTAATCTCCTGTATCTGCTTTCTATAATTATACATTCAATAATCAGTATCAGGATTATATAAAAAAAACTGTATTAAAAATATAATTGATCTGCACAGACAAGATATTTTACATAAAGCCATTTGTATGTATGACCACTATCGCTACTCGCTATGCTTATTTCTTAGTCAGTGTAGTAGTAGCAATCTTGCTCACATCTTGCACCATTTCTGAGGCATGATCACCACTTTTCCACACATCTCAGCTAATGCTGCACTCACTGCGAACTGTCTCAAATTTCTGAATAAACCTTAGCTTGGACAGAGGAGCATTTTTAAGCAACATCAGAGTGACGACCTCGTTATTCTATCTTAGGTCGCTTTGGCACAACATCATCATCAGCAGGAAGATAGCTTGCCATGTTCCCACACAATAGAAATATTCTAACTAAAAAAATTTTCTTAAACACAAAATGCTTAACTGCTACCAACAGCACCGTCGATTAAGATGCCACAAAAAGCTGCAATTTTTCGACAGACACTGCAAACGTCAGACAAAATTCCAACAGCAAATTTCCAAGAGAAGTGATAATTAGTGCACTGCTCTATGTTTTAATGCTGCCCATAAATTTCCCAAAAATGGAGGTTTTACCCCAAATTCTGCACAACTTCACAAATCTTTTTGGACAATTTTCCACGATTCCAATTTTTTTGGGGGGCGGTGGGGGTTAGCAATCGCTCTCAGCTCCCTGCCTCCCCAACCACAACACCACTGATTGCTACAGAATGTTCTAGCAAGTCTTATGCTAATAATCTGCAGTGAAGATGTACTTGAGATCAATGAGTTGTTTACGCGCTGTCTCAAGCATCTGCTGCAGTACTGTGTTCGACAGCTTCCATGCATCTGAGCCATACTGAGACATCAACTCCAAGTTCACTATTCTGTTCATCAATACAATATGAATATAATCAAAAATTTAATTAATCAGGGCTGCAGAAATTAACAATAAAATAACTGATATCACTTTTTCAATCAACTACACTGTGTCTCGAAAAAACATCACCGACATTTTCGACTGTAACTTAAAAACCATTTATCAGATTTTGACAATTTTTCGCAAGAATATTCCTGACACAACTTGCCATCAAATGACAGTTCAGTTGCCCACCTCACCCAACGTTTGTTTCTGCACTACCTGGAGAAAACACAACTAGCGAAATATCACTTTTTTATCCAATGCGACATGATTGATTAATTAACATAATGCGTAAAAAGACATTTTGTTCACATTTCTGACACTTTGGCTGACATTTCGTACAGTTGTCCATTTTTCAACCACCTGTAGTAAAACTGCTTGAAGTGTTTGCCCACTATGCAAACACAGGCAAGGAGACGCTTTCTCCATTCATTGACAGCAGTATCGATAATGTTCTGCTCCAGACCAATCCAGGCTGCACCAGTCGCTTCTTGACTTCACAAACATTCCTAAACTTCATCTGGTAGACACACTGCTGCATGACAGTCAAACCTTGTAATAGACCAGCCCACAAATTAGGATAAATGTTATTTATTGATGTTATTTCATTCATTTTAACATGTATTATGCTTTGTCTGTTTTCCCCAGGTAGTGCAAAAGCAGACGTTGGGTGAAGTAAAAAATAAAACACTTATTTAATAGCCAGTTGTGTGAGAAATATTTCTGCCAAAAATTACTAAAATCTGCTCATCATTCTTCAAGTTACAATTGATAATGTTGGGGATGTTTTTTCATGTTTTCTGTTTATTTCAACACATATTTTGCTTGATCTGCTTTCCCTACATAGTGCAGAAGCATACATTGGGTGAGGTGGGAAACTGAATGGTCATTTGACGGCAAGTTGTGTCAGGAATATTCATACCAAAAATTATCAAAATTTGATAATTGTTTTTCAAGTTACAGTCAAAAATGTTGGGGATGTTTTTTGAGACACAGTGTACATGGTAGCATAAAAAATGAAAACTCAATTCCACAGTGGCAAATTTGACTGCAGCCTATAAACTTCACTCCAGTTTTTAAAAAAATCTCAAATCTTAGCAAAAACGACTTTCCATTCAACACTTTTTAACGGTTAAACCAATATAACTCAGTGATTATCATAGTTGAAAAAGTTTGTGAGTAAAAAACAGCATTTGTGACTAATCGTACACAACAACTGTATGCAATGCATTTGTCTAATGCCACAGTAATTACGCAGATTTCACATCACAACTGTAACTTTTTTCAATCTCCAATAGCTGAAGTCCTTCAAACTTGTGTTAGGATTGCTCCGTGTTTAGATTCCGCAACTTCTGATGTAATATCAATAATATTAAATAACTAAGTTGCCTGTATTTACAAGTGTTAATTGCACATGGTTTACATTAGATAAATAATATACACAAAGTTAAAACACAGTATAATAATACAAACAACAAAAATACACAGTTACAATGGCAAAACATTATGTACAAAAAACTTAAAAAATACTTGTAAAGTTGTACCGTAATTAAAAATGGCATTAGAAATAAAACTTTTCATGAAACTGGAGGTTTTTCAACTGATAGGAAAGAGTACTCAACAATCTTACCAAAAATAAGACAACTAGTTTTCCAGCAACTAAATCTTTGCGAGCGAGCATATGATTGGCATTGGATCCCTTGTTGACATCTACTACATCAATGTTGATGACAATACCTGCACCATCTACAACAATCACTAAAACATTATGGCACACATTCTGTACAAAGAATGCACAGTGTCGATGTAATGTGCACAAGTTAATCACTAAAATGGCACTCGGAGAGAGCAAACCTCAGCCTATTTTAGACGTCAATTTTGCACGTTGTGTTCTCCAGATGGTAGTACCTCATTCAGCTAAATGTTTCTCCTATCCAGAAATGCTAAAAAATCCTTCAATCCTATCCCATGCTAGTTCTAGATGCTGACTCAGATAACCACCAAAATCTAACGGCCTCTAAGTAGAACAAAGTCTAACTTTCCCTGAAAATTTCAGCCAAATCCAGGTCTGCAACTTTCTGTGTAATCCTGCTAAGAAACAGACTAACAGATGAACAAATAAATACCAGGGGCAGTATGCATTACCACGTCGTAAATTAGTTTGGACGTAAGGCCTACGTCACGACTAACTACTTCCAAACTAGAAAGTTACGTTCGACGACATGCAAAACGCTGTCGTAGCAAGTGACTAGCTAGTCACGATGTAGTTGACCACCGGTAGTTTGACTCTGGAATTTCCTGGCATAAACGTGCCCAGCCTCGCTCAGCGTGCAGCTAAAAAAGACATAGGCAAACTTGTCGTCTGCTGCAATCTCAGGTGTGCTTGGATCTAATTACCGCTCCACGGCCTAAGTAAGAATGTGCGATGCAAATAAATGAAACGTATCGAACGCTAAATGTTTTATTCAGCAACTTTGAATACTGGAATTAGTTTAAATAGCATAAGTGACTCGCCAGAAATTATCTACGACACATGACATGATTGCAACTGCTCCTTAGCGATGCCAGTTTACATTGACAATGACTGACTAAATATGTACGACAGGTCGCTGAAGCAACTAGACTTAGTTTGGATGTAGGCTCTGACTAGTGCTACGACGTCGTAATGCATACCGACATAGCACTACGTCTGACGTAAATTGATTTTAGTTTGGGAGTAAAGTTACAACATTGTTATGCATACGGCCCCAGGTAACAACAGATATCACATAACCTCCTTAGCAGAGGTGACTGCAACAACATCAAGTCTAAGATGGCAGACCTGACTCTGGTGCTAAAGAACCCATGAGCAGAAAGGCACATTCGTTTCTGTTGGCATTCTGAGCCAGTCTAAGAGCCAATCTAATCGCTGTTTCATCCAAGTACACCAACGGATTCCTGTAACATTTGTCATATTACTTCAGGCTTCATAGCAAACTGAAAGGACAAAATTCAAGGACTTTCAACTTGGACCTAAAATTGCAGTTTACAAGTACCAAAAATATCGATAAAAATACATAATATCATACTCACACTACATCAAAATTTAGAGTGAAATATATACTTTAGTGTACTCACCGATACTGCACTAAAAATGAAAAAAAGCAGATTATTGGTTTTAAAGTAAACAAGTGAACTATAACCAAGTGGTGGTGAATGCCAAATTTTACAATCAAAATTTTAATATGCAAAAATTTCAAAATATGAAATATTCAAATTCAAGGACTTTTCAAAAACTTTCAAAGACCTACTCTGTTTACAAGGACTTTCAAGAGCCTGGATTATTTTTCAAAATCCAAGGACTTTTAAAGACTTCTCAGGGACCCTATAAACCTTGTTACTCTCTTAACTACTGCCAGCTGTATCCTTCAATGTGCATCTGTCATTTAGTCAGCCAGTCTGTCAATCAATCAATCAGAACATATTGATACAATGGCATATGTCACTAAAGAATATTAGATGCATTAACAATACAACAGCCTACCAACAGTCAGCCTAGCACTCACAGCATTACCAATAATGCTATTGCCTCCTTGCTCAAAGTTAGGCAGAGACACGTGATTTTTTGCAACAATATTGACAGCATTGTGTATTTTAATGCAGTGCAATACAGCCATATTCTCCCACTACTGAAATGCAAAATTACTCATCACTTATGCTTCAATAATACGCACATAAACACATGTTCAAGCGAATTAACCTGCACTGGGTAATGCTGACAAATACTGGAGGTCCAACATCTCGATGGTCCCAAAGTGCAGCTCGAGAGATAGGAAATGAAAGTGATGCACATGCTGCAGTCTTTTCACGTGTGTTACTGCCAACATATTTTAAACATAATGTTGCAATTCAAATAATTACCACTTAAGACAGAAGCCGTAATACTGACAAGATACAATTAGCTACAATATAACTAATAATAATAGTAAATAATAACAGAAAGAACAGAAAGAAATTTGTATAGTGCCAGTATGTCGATTGATTTCAGAGGCACTAAGTTTGTGGAATTTTCTTAAGTTATAAAATTTTAGAATTTGTAGAAAGAGTTCTAAGCAATCCTTGAAAATCTCATCGTTTCGTAAATTACACTTTTACAATATTCCATTTTGTATTTCAAAATCATGACAAAGAATAAACAGTCACTTGTAATTTTCAATGCTGTAAACAGTTCTATGTAAAACTGTCAATGTACGTTCAAACTGTTGAGTCTTCATATAGGCTCAAAAACTTTTTGTCATGTTCAATATGTTAAATGAGTCTTGCAGATCAGCTAGATGAACAATTCTATCTCAATCTATAAATGTCTACTGGTACTTAACGCAAAAGTGTCCCATCAAAACCAGAAACAACAAAACCGGAATCATCACAACCAAGAATGACAAAACCAAGAAACAGTGATCTAAGCTAAGGTTAAGAAAATAGGGTTAAAAATAGGATTAAGATTAAGGATTAGGTATATAGGAATAGGGTTAGAACTTAAAGTTATTAAACTTAGAGAGAGTGCTATAGATTGGGATCAGGGTTAGGAATAGAACTAAAGTTGAAAAATAGATAACAGTCATACAGATATGGATGAGGTTAAAGATAGGGCTATGGTAAGGATTAGGTTCAAGGTTTGTATAGTGGGGTCATTTTGTCATTTCCATTGTTGTCTTTCCTGATTCTGACAGGGAACCAATGCAAGTTGGAAATGAGCAAAAAGTTCATAGTAGACGTAAATTGACTAACAATAAGTGTCTACTGTTATTCAATTAAAGACTTCAACTATCAATTAACCAAAGAGTTTCACTACATCCATAATATTATGTTTGTGATTAATGATTTGGCAGTTGAGTGCCAGCTGGTGAATGGCCACGAAGAATCAAAGTTCAATTTTTCCCATTTTGCCACAATCAATGCGGTATCTTAATAGCAGTAAAATTACAATGCACACCCAGTATTCGTGTTTTGTCATCACTGTATATGAAGAATGCACTGTTAACCTGCTGTCAGCTGGCAGAAAAGCAGTCCTTGGAAGAGAAAAATAGCCAGCTCTTAGCATTTCAGCTTTCTTTTAATAAAACAACCAAACCTAACGATCCTCAAATAAAATCATCACCTGTCACCAACCACAACACAGTGCTCAGCTTATCAGTGATAACAATACATGTCATGCTGGTCTACTCCGACTACTTTCTGATGAAACCTGCATCAAAACGGGAATGGTTAATAAGCATAAAACGTAAAACAAAATTGCAAACGGGTCAAAAACGTAAAATTACGTAGCGTAAAAAGTTAGCGTAATGTGAATAAAGACGTAAAATGTAAAATGATGAATTAACATATTTAAAAAAACACATTTTATAGCCTTGTAGCTAACGATTTGAGTATGCCAAAGCGTCTGATGGATTTTGCAATGTTTAAGGCTGTTCACTGCCCATCAATGAACTCACCAGAGGATGGGACTTGAAAGTTGCTCTTCATTGCAAGAAATGTTACAGTAAGGCAAACAGAATGCTCGAACTGATTAGCAAAACAATCAAGTACAACCATCGATCAATTTTTGCTGAATCTGTACAAGTCTCTTGTTAGGCCACACTTGGCCACACATGCTCATATGTCAGGACAAAGAGCTGCTTGAGAAGGTTCAGCATCATTTCACTTGATTGTTTCCGAATTCACAAAAACTGCCATAAGATGAAAGGCTTCAGCAGCTAGGTCTGTGGTCTCTAAAGAAATGACGCAATAGAGCAAATCTTTTTGAAATGTTCAAAATGTTCAAGGGTTTCACAGCTGTTCCATGGACGAATTTCTTTTGTAAAAGTGAAGACAGCAAAACTAGAGGTCACAGTTTGAAACTTGTCAAGAACCACTACCATTGCAATGCACGTCTTCAGTTTTTCTCGCAGCATGTTAACAACTGGTGCAACAGTTTGTTACAAGATGAAGTGGTAAATTCATTCAAGAGCCGCTTGGAGAAGAGACTTAGTCGTCTAATGGACTTCTTTAAAGACTTATAACAAGTCTAAAAGTCTTATCAGCCATACGATTCGCAACAGTCACCTGCATGGAGTTCTGACGAAACGTGTGTCTGCAATGGGGGCAAACGGTGAGTACCCGGTGGGAGGTGGTTTATTTTACTATTTCACTTATTTTGACGTAAAGTATTTTATACCCTGTTTCCCTTCCTGCTGTAAGCCTATATACTATGTAGTAGAAGTTAGCTCTCACACAAATGCTCGTTTACTTCTTCACTTGTGCAAAGAATAGTAGGCCTTTAGTAATTAATAGAGATGTTAGATTCGTTTTTTTCCAAAATCGAATTTCGACCGCTAAAAGTTGGATTAAATTCGAATTTCGTTTATATATTTGTGGAGAAGCTTAAGCAATTGGCGTTTGATGTCTGGGAAACCAAGATTTTTCACTTCGATAGTGTGCATCAGTATACGACACGCGCCAGGGGCGCAGTGCAAGACGAAAAGTAACTGAACGCCACGGCGGTATGCAGGGAGGGGAAGTAAGGGAAAGAGTAAACAAACACGCAGCGAGCGTCGCTTGAATTGATGGCCGGCAGAGAACAAAGAAATCGACACACAGTGGTGCACTGCTGAAGTAACAGCGTTCCACTTTCAAAACAAAACCGTCTGCGTCTAATTAGTGATGCTTGGAATCGAATATCAAAGGGCTGAAAAACAAATACAAATTCGAACTTGAAATTCAAAGTTCGCATATCCGAACTTCGTTTAACAACCCTAGTAAGTAAGTAAGTAAGTAAGATAACTTAAGGGGCGCAATTTAACAGTTAGTCACAATGCACCGTGCTCTCAACAACCGAACAAAAATGTCTTCAGCAGCCGCCTGAACTGTTCAAAGTTAATGTCAGTTTGTCTCCAGATGTGTTGGAAGTTTGTTCCACAGCCTAGGACCTGCAGCAGCAAAGCATCTGTCTCCATAGCTGCTCTAGGTCCGTCTGATGACACATGTCCTTGAGTTGGCAGAACGCAGCTGACGACGACCTTCGTCAGAGACCAGCTGACAGTCAGCGGCCAGGTATGCTAAAGCCATGCCGGACAGTGCCAAGTAGACCAAGGTGGCAATCTTGAAATCCACCCGACGCCAACTGGAAGCCAGCGCAGCTCCTGTAGCACCAGCATTATATGGTCACAGCGTCGAGCACCAGAAACCAACCATGCAGCTGCATTCTGCATAGACTGCAGCCTGCTCATCAGACCGTCCGTGATGCCGTAGAAGTTAGTTACAGTAGTCCAGGTGACATGAAATAAACGCCTTGACCAGCATCTTGACAGCGTCAGATGACATCGACGTGACGAGCGGTTGAAGCTGCCATAGCTGGTAATAGCCACTGCGACACACGGCGAACACCTGTGCAGACAGCGTTACCTGGCTGTCAACAATGACGCCGAGGTTACGCGCCATCTCCGAGACGAACAACTAGATCGTGGAAGAGTCATGACATCGTCTAATTCGCCATTATCCTCTTAATCGTCTTTACTCTTCACTGTCCGTCATTGCCGTCTGTTATCTTCACTTAAATGCGTCGTCGTCTTTGTTATCTTCTCTGGTCGATGCAGTTTGTTGCCGTTGCTTAAAAACAATTGTCTTCGCCATTGTATCCATTGACGTTTTCGCTGCTATGGTCCTTTTCGTCGTCTTCATAAGTGATTAAGTCAGTAAAACGTAAATTTATGTAGCGCATAACGTTCAAATTATCTATCGCCGTGTTCGTTCTTTTAATTTTTGGTCAAAAGCGTTGTCTTCTCCGTCGTCGTCGTCTTCGCCATTCGTGTCATCTGCTAAAAAAGCGTAAAACGTAAAACACAATGGGTAAAAAAGCGTAAATTTCACGTCGATTTTTACGTTTTTTATCCGTTGCAGGTATTACGTTTTACGCTTTTTACCAATATCCCACTAAATTCAATATTATGCATTCTATTATATACTATATATGAGAGAGATGGGCAGTTTCCATTGGGCGAACCTTCCAGTGAATATTTATTTGCTCAGTTCAATGCAGTAGCCTAGACAAAAACTTCGTCCTAATTAGCCTTATTAGCCTGCTGTGGACGGGCCTAGTATAGGCTAGCAATAGCCCATCAAAACAAGTCAAGACAAGACAACAGTAACAACTTTCAATTTTCTTACGTTTGACACAAAAAAAACAAAAAGGCTTTTAAATATACTCATGCAAATACAATAATGTGACGCAAAAATGACTTGTTAGTACGAAAAATCGTAATAAATAGTTTTAAAATACACAAAACTAAACTTGTTTACGACGCGCTCACTTTCAAAACAAGTTTCCTAGTCTGTATCACTGCCCACAACACAACTACACCTTTACATAACGTATCCGGAGTTTTGGGCCATTTCGATAATGAACAGACCATTCACATAATTTCGGCGGATGAATATCATACATTTGCTGTTGGATCTATTTTCAAGATGGATATTTGTTGTTTGTGTAGTTGTTTGTTTATACTTGAAATACCACATATTCTATGAGGTGCTGTCAGGAAAACGGTTCAGGATAATACCGGCCACATTCGTAGCAAGGTAAGCGCCACTGAATTCGTTAGCTCTTTGTATTGTGCTTATGTCAGGTAGCGATCAAAGCCAAAACTGATAACTACTGCTGCTTTTTACGGTAATATTGACCAATATTTTACCAGAAATTCAGCGTTACACATAATGTGATCATCATTTTAAATTGGCAGTCGTTTTTAGTAACTGGTGGCTTTGCGTAACATTTGCTCTAAGTCTGAAATGGTCACTAATTCATGTACACTATTAGTATAGCTGACGTTGGACTTGCCTTTAAATAATATGACTTGGTAAGTTTTAGTTTCCCAGCATTCTGTTTATACTGTGATTTTGCCTTTTTAGTAAAACTTGCTTGTTTTCATGAATGGTTGATGTCATGACTGCAGTATGCAGGCTATGGGTAATAAGCGAATGTGCGGATGTGGCAACGGGTAAAAGGCAGATAAAATCTGAGGATGCTAAGTGCGGATGTGTGGGTAAAAGATGGATGTGCGGATAACAGTTGTCACGTACATTACCAGTCATGAAAGTTGTTGAGTTTTTAATTATTTGCTCCGTAATTAACTGCTCAGCGGACGCTTTGTAGGCGGCAGTCGTTTGCAGTCTGCCACTGTGAATTTCTTCACAGTTCACAGTCTGCATAGGCCTAGACAATCACAATAGCCTAATTCCTGATCGCGAATTCATCTAAGCATTGACTTGGAAGACAATGGGCTGCTTTTTCACTTGACGACGACACCGCACAGCGACAAGATACAATGATGACGATGCGCAATAATGCACAAGAAAGTGCGACATTGACGGAAGAGGATGCCGCAACGTGTAACAAGATGCGCAGAGATGATATGTGACGACAACGCGGGATGATGACTATGATGATGACGACGCACAAAGATATACGACGACGCGCGACATTGCACAATGACGTAGGCCTACAGTGACGTCACAAGACGACGAACGACAACGCATCACGACAGGAAGTTACTATTGTAAACCCAGATTTGCCAGCTTAAAATTTTAACTTGAACAATATACAAAGTACTGTAATATCAAAACGTGCCGCGGTGCCTTTTACAAAGCATGGCGCCCAAACATGCGGCGCTCAAAGGCCTCAAATTAATACATGGTTATACACCACTTATAGGTCCAGAGGCATGGCTCAGTACGATGGGTAAAAGGTGGATGTCCTCCGCATCGACATTCGTCTTTTACCCGTTGGCACATCCACGGATCCGCACATTTGCCTTTTACCATCGTCCCAGTATGCATGCTCATCAGCGCTGGTTGCTCCATGTACTTGTATGCTACTATTTGCGATTGAACATTTCCAGTAACTGCTACATTTGTTTGGAACAGTTTGCCGGATTTAGTAGAACATCACAATCACTGCAAGTTTTTCATAGTAGACAGAAGAATGAACTTTTTGCTCGGACTTGCAGCTGTTCTGACTAACAATGTCTCAGTGCAGTGACTGCTATGTGACTTCACTGTTATTGTTAGTGTCCTTGCAGTCTTCAGACTTATGCCACGTTAAAGTACATGTATTTGTTCATCGCCATCATCATCATTTTGAAAGAATTAAAGCAGTAAAGAGATGTGTTAGATATTTGGAACTTCTACTGTTAAGAGCTTTCAGTCCCATGTGCAAAGAATTATGGAACTTTCGTTCCCACGTACTTTCGCTCCTGTTAATGAAAGTTCCATAGATGGATCTCTAGCTCTCTGGAACTTTCGCTCCCGCAGCCAAAATAATGTGGTTTCCCTCCCCAACACGAATTATGATTATTTAGTTGATAAACTAATGGCAATAAGGCGTTATGGCTTGTTTGTATCTTTGTACCCGTACAGCTTCATTGTAGTGAAAGATGGCAGGTTTTAGCAAATTATTTTATTTATTTTATCTTAACTTTATTAAGTTCCCTAAATTCTTTTTCAAATCTTTATAAATTTTTTCTTAAATTATATTTTTCATCAAGTTCTTACCATTATTTTAAAATTTGGTTTTTTCTCTAAACCTTAAACCCATTTTTAGTCTTTCGGAAAACATTTAGGTTAGCTGTAGCACGTCTTCCGCAGCGATAGCTGGGCTTTCTTGTTTTGGATGTTGAGCATTTACACCGCATGCTGACATCCTTTGATTTCAGCTGCTTCTATTAAGCATTAAGTGTGTACCCTATAATGTTAACTCTGAGTAAGGAGTGAAAGTTCCATATATGGAACGTCCCAGCTGACAGACAGAAAGGTGAGACTGTCTGCTCAGATGTGGAAATATCAAAGTATATATTCGATGCATGTCTGCAGAATGGCTGCAGTTAAGAACATCAAGACACATTTTTATTAGTCCACCCGGAAATGATAGTTTGGAGAGCAGACTTATGTTTTATTGCATATGTTTTATTTTTTATTTTAATGCAAGATCTTTGAGCTGCATCGGCCAATCGGCACGAACTTGTGCACGATGATCTGTAGTAGGCCAAATTTTATAATGTCAGTCCAAAATTTTGGGGCCTTCCCCCGACATATTTTAGGGGCTAAAACATGCAAAATTTGGCCCAATTTTGGACAACTTTAAACTTTAACAGCGAATATCTTTTGGAATGGATAAAGATATTCGAAATCGGGCAAGTACCTAATCGACCACGATTCCTCTTGCAAGTCTGGTGAACTTTGGTCCAGTAACCATGGACATCTGAAGGTCAGATTGTACCCACCTAAAGCATCTTTTTCGGATGATCGTATTTTGGCCCCAAAGGGGTCCTGCACTTCCAAATTTTTATGTACGCTAGAGAATGACCAAATCTCGCTAGTGCACCCCTTTTCCAATTGGGACTGGGGTCCCCTTGCAATTATTTTACAATAAGGAGTCAAAAATTGGCTTAAAATTTAGCGTATTAGTTGCAAGAACTTTGGAGCCATGGGCAGTAGCCTCATGAAACTTTGCCATCTGACATGCTGCTAGGCAGTGGTGATAACATGGATACAACTTTTGAGGGGCACCACCCTCTTAAAATTTAGGAGAGCAAAAAAAGTCCATAATTCTGTCCGATTTATAACAACTTTCGCCTTCGACTGCAAATATCTCTAGAACGGATGCAGCTATAACCAAGTGGTGAACGACATTATCATCTACGATCCTTCCCACATTGAACCAAAAAATTGGTGAACTTTGGTCCACAAACACCAGAGATTATGCGGCTAATGTTTACCCACCCTACGTTTGCACTGCACGTCTTGCGTATGCTAATGCATTAGAGTTCCGACCACGTGACTTTGCTACCACCCCCTAAATTTTCCTTTCCAATCGGACTTATGGCACCAGGTGGACTCAACGTTGGGCTTTGCCCCAAATTTCTAGTTGATTTTATTTTTTCTAGACATGTAACTAACTGTTTTTTGCACCAGCGATTCGTTTTTAACTGATACATAGTGTGTCATCTGCTGCATTAATAATAATTAGATATTCAGGGCAAAGCCCAACGTGAGTCCACCTAGTGTCGTAAATCTGATTGGGATGAAAATTTAGGCCCTTGAAATTCCCTTTGTGGCAAAGTCACGTGGCCCAAAGTCAAATGCAGTTAGCATACACAGAATGTGCAGTGCTGATTTAGGGTGTGTAAATGTTAGCCAACTAATAGTGTTGTTGTTAGTGGATCACAATTTACCATTGGTCTTTTGTTCAGTGCAAGAAGGATCATGCTTGATGACACTATTTACTGCATGTCGATATCACCATCTATTCCAGAAATATGTGCAATTAAATTTGAAAGTTGTCCTAAATCATGCTAAATTCACTGTCGAAGTTTGAAGTCCGAAATCATGCCAAATTTTGCATGTTTTTGGCCTGATAATTCTTTTGGGTTAGGGCCTGCCAAATTTTAGGACCTGCATTATAAACTACAAGAGACTTCTGATTGTGGTGCAAAATTCTGCAGCGATTGGCTGGTGGAACTTCGAGATACCTTGGCGAAATAAGTATAAATCTGATAAAAAAACATCTGCGGTAAAACAGAAGTCCACTCCGAAAACTATGCGGACTAACAATAATGACTATTATATGTTGTATAGGTTGTACAGCTGTTATCGGTCACTCAGCATTTTGGTTCTGTCAGCTCTAATCTGATGCAAATATGCATATCTAAACATGAATAGTTAGACTGGTTATTACATTACTTATGCATGTGTGTGCATGATCCAGGTGCGATGTCCGTGGAAAAGCAAGCCGTCGTCAAGTCCGAGTTCAGTCCGGATGGAGGCTTGAAGTTGACGATCAAACGGCAGAAGACCACTGCCGAAGATCCATCATGCAAGCCAGAGTGGGTGACTGAGTCGCGAGGCACAGGGCTTGGCAAGCTTGTCATCAAGAGAAAGAGTCTCGGGTCCGCTGTGTCTCAGTCTGCAAAGACGACTAGTACGGGCTCGCATGCAGACCGGCAGACTGAACAGCGACCAGTTCTTCGGCTGTCAATCACGTCTAGTGCAGGCACCGATGGAAGTCTCCATGCACAGGTCAAGAGTTGCTCTGCTTTGTCATCGACATCGTGTGAAGCATCGTCAGTGGTGGAGGATGGTCCCTCTGGCTCTGAACTGTCACCCTGCAGCTGCCCTCTGCAGCAATCTCCTAAGGACAGTGGCATTGACATGAGTTCACCTCCACATGACGACGCTGCTGTTGGTGCCGAGCCGAGTTCTGCTGCTGCAATGTGGATTGCTACTGATTCTCACGTCGGAGACAGCTCCGCTGCTGACATGGAGAAAATGACGGTGAGCTGTCTTGAGAAACTGGAAACGAACGTCGCCAACTTTGTCGATGTTGGTAATTGTAGCAGTAAGACATTATGGCCAGCTGCAAAGTCACATTCCTCTGAAGGTCGTGCTCGTAAGATTCAGTCAACACTGAGAAGTCAAGGCGAACGTTCCGTTCTCAAATCCTTAACCACCGGCACGTCTCAGAAGTTTGTAAATCCATTGGCAAAGTCATACAGGGTTGGACGTTATCAACACATGTTGCCTGTTCATCGTATTCGCTCGGAGGCAAATGTTGCTCGACGATCTAGTCTGGAAGAAAGTCCTACTTATAACATGATTACTTCACGGTCCAGTTTATCTTCTAGTTTGCCACGAGTGAAAACTAAGTTAAAGCTGCTGTCTAATAATATGTATGCTCCGGTATTTGATCAGGAGATGAAAAGAACAACTAACCGGCATGATGCTGATGAAAACATCAAACGTTTGAATGTTAAGAAATCATGCGGTGAAGTTGTGGAATGCAAAAGAAACCAACATTCGTCCAAATCATCTTCATCTTCTGCGTTTGAGAATCTTCAAGTGAAATTATGTTTTGGCAACAAACGTCGTCATAATGGTCGGGGCAGTGGAAATGAACCAGTGCAGAAATTACCCAAACTGAAATTTGTTGTTAAGTCAGAATCATCTCTTTCTGTTCCTTCCATTGAACAGCGGTTGGAAGATGACTCAGTCACAGCTGAAGAGAATGTGCCCAGGCCTACAAGACGGAAGCTAAAGCAGCGTGAAGCCAGAAAGACGAAGGTTCGTAGCTGTAATTCACTTCCCGATGTAAATCGTTCCAGTGCAAACCAATCATCACCATCTGTAACAGCAGATATTAGTAGTTGTCATGCCAAGCAGAAACGTATAGAAGCAGAACAAGTTGCTGATATGGAAGCACCAGGAAAGAAAAGTGAAGTGGACAGTTTTGCCGAACAACTATCCAACCACTCTCCACAGCTTACCGATTCACAGCATTTTGTTACAGAGGACTGCGCTGAAACTAAGGCTGTCAGTACTGTGCAGTCCATCCAGTGTGGTGCTGCTTCTGTTGCTGATGAGTCTGTTTCTACTGCAGAGCCAACACGACGGAAACTAAGGCAACGTGAAGCTGGAAAGGCAAAGGTCTGTAGCTGTTCAGCATCGGCAGATTCACTCCCCGATGTAGGTCGTTCCAGTGCAAACGATTCATCACTGTCTATGACAGCAGATATTAGTAGCCGTCATACCAAACATAAAAGTACTGGTACGGAAGCAGAGCAAGTCGCTGACCAGGAAGCATTGGAAAATAAAAGTGAAGAGGACAGTTTTGCCAAACAGCTTTTCATCTACCCTCCACAGCTCAGTAATTCACAGCATTCTGTTACAAAGGCCTGCATTGAAACTACGGCTGTCAGTACTGTGCAGTCTGTGGACTGTGATGCCGTTGCTGCTGATGATGAATCTGTTTCTACTGCAGAGCCAATAAGACGAAAGCTAAAGCTGTGTGATACTGGAAGGGTGATAGTCCATGGCTGTTCAACATCAGCAGATTTATTTCCCGATGTGGATCATTCCAGTGCAAACTATTTGTCACAGTCTATGACAGGAGATATTAGTAGCCATCATGCTAAACATAAAAGTACTGGTACGGAAGCAGAGCAAGTTGCTGACCAGGAAGCACCAGAAAAGGAAAGTGAAGTGGACAGTTTTGCCAAACAGCTTTCCATCCACCCTCTACAGCTCAGCGATTTGCAGCATTCTGTTACAGAGGAATGCACTGAAACCATAGCTGTCCGTACTGTGCAGTCCATGGACTGTGATGCTGCTGCTGATGGATATGTTTCTACTGCAGTGATGACTTCATCTGCTTTATGCACGGATGAGCTGTGTGCCAGTCAAAGCAGCACTTATGATACATTGAATAAGGCACTTGCTACAGCAGTACAGCTGGAAACTGGAAAATCTGAGAGTGCTTTGAGTGATCAGACCAAGTCTTCTCCGCTTCCACCGGATTGTAATGGTGCTGTTGCCAATCATGCTGTCAGTGTAGATATTGATAGTGAAAAACATTACTCTGAAGGCTCTGGCTTTCGTAGTGAGATAGAGTTGGGCAATTTGAATGAGAATGACAGTCATGATGCTGGCAGTGGAGTAGAAGAGTTGCCACTGCCTGATAACAGTGCTTGTATTGCAGTTGAAGAGATGCCGACCGTTCCTGAGCATGCTTCTACCAGTGACTGCAATGCTGCATGTGATGAAGTATCGGTACTTGCTTCCGGTGAGACTGATGTAACGATTACCAGCATGCCTGCTGATGACATACTGACTCAAGATACATTCACTGACCAGTCAGAGAAGAGCGATGTTGATGCTATTGCTGCGTTTGATGAAAGTAATGCACCTTGTACTGTTGAGCCTTCAATAGCTGTGCGTGACAATACTGTGGTTCCGTCATTGTCATCTCCACTGCTGGTAAATGATGATTCTGCTGTTCAGAACACTGCCTGTTTTGATTTGCCTCCATGCAGTAATGACGGAAATGAAGCTGACAACAGCCACTTGTCATCAGCTTCAGCTGTTATCATGGAAGATCCTTCATTGTGTGCTACTGATTCCGGTGACACTAGCATCGATGTGGTTAACACCAGTACTGTCTGTGCTGTTGATTCAGTTGAACTGAACAGACAGGCTACCACCGAATGTCAGCAAGACCTCAGACAAGAGGCGGTAGATACTGAAGAATTGCATGAGAAGGATCCCAACTTTGAAGCGCTTGGTCTTGCATCTGATACGGACTGTGAACCTGGCAATTCGTGTGAACAGCTAGTTAGTGATTTTGCCTGTCTGTTTTATGTGCAAAGCCACCCACCAGCTCCATGCTACAGTAAGGAGCCAACGGAGCCAACTGTTGCTAATAGTGCCTCTTCAAATGGCTACCTAGCTGCCTTTGCACAATTTGTAAACAATGTTTCTGTTAAGAAAAGGTCCAAAAGGTTGAAGGATGTATGCAAGACTGATGGTGATTCAGAATTAGCCGATGAGATCACGCCGAGGCCTGTCTGTAGTGAGACATCCGTTCAGCAGAAAGCTATACCCTCTCAACGACGACACCGATCGGTTAGTTCGGAAAAGCAGACTGCAAGGAAGAACAGATTGCCACATCATGCTGCCGATGGTGGAACCACCAGCACTGCCAAGTGTGTTTCAGCCAAAGAGACGAGCAGCACTGTGAATTCTGAGTGTTTACAGAGGCTCACTCCTGCAGAGGATGAGAATCCGACACCCACCCTCTGTGGGGAGGAACTGACAAACATTGTTACTTCTGTGTGCAAAACTGACGATAATTCAGAATCAGCCAGGGAGATTACACCAATGTCTGTCGGTAGTGAGACATCTGTTCTGCAGAAGGCTATACCATCTCAACGACAACACCGGTCACTTAGCTTAGAGAAGCCAACGGCAGGGAAGAAGAGATTGCCACATCGTGCTGCCGATAGTGGAACCGTCAGCACTGCCAAATGTGTATCGGCTAAAGAGACATGCAGTTCTTTACATGCTGAGTGTTTGCAGAGACTCACACCTGCAGGGGATGAGCGTTTGACACCCAGTCAGCAAAAGGCTTTACCATCTCAACGACGACACCGATCGGTTAGTTCGGAAAAGCAGACTGCGAGGAAGAATAGATTGTTACATTATGCTGTCGATGGTGGAATCGCCAGCACTGCCGAGTGTGTATCAGCCAAAGAGACGTGCAGCTCTCTGGATGCTGAGTGTTTGCAGAGGCTCACGCCTGCAGAGGATGAGCATTTGACACCCGTTCAGCAAAAGGCTTTACTCTTTCAGCGACGACACCGATCGGTTAGTTCGGGAAAACGGACTGCCTGGAAGAACAGATTGCCATATCATGCTGCCAATGGTGGAACCATCACTGCCGAGTGTGTATCAGCTAAAGAGACATGCAGCTCTGTAAATGCTGAGAGTTTGCAGAGACTCATGCCTGCAGAAGATGTGCATCCGACACCCACCATATCTAGAGAAG
>Ga0209671_1000314_pt1 | contig 29293 bp, 21 predicted proteins | sample WorMetHERISLAND2_2_FD_187401 | JGI IMG/M metagenome (GOLD analysis project Ga0209671, IMG submission 187401) | Marine gutless worms symbiont microbial communities from Max Planck institute for Marine Microbiology, Germany - Olavius geniculatus... | ecosystem: Host-associated > Annelida >...
GGCTGACATAGTTACCAAAGGCCAGATTTCGTCGAGCAGGGCCATGAGTGCTAAAATCAAGGCGATTATCGATGAGGCCATCACCAAGCTCAAAACACGGGATATGGGGGTCCTTTCAATCATTGAATTTCTGTTTGAGAAATTCACCTACCAGGGGATCATTTTTTCCACCGACTTGTTGATGTACGAGAAGGCCCTGGTAACGCTAAAAGGGGTGTTGGCCGACATCGACCCGACCTTCAATCGGGATGATTATATGGCCTGGGCCGCCATTACCACCTTTCTGGATGATGTCATTCGGTTGCGCCTTCTAAAGCTGGTCATGTCGGAAATCTGGACCCTGTACCGTCACAGTTTGTCCCTACTACTGGATATCCAAAAATTTGTTTTTTGGTTTTTTAAAGACGTTGCCGTCTTGAGAAAAAAAATGCCGCGTGGCTTTTCAACTAGTGATATGAGCTGAATCAATCATTATTGCTGATGAACATGGCAGTAGTCAGAACCGGCAGCAGCGGCTTTTTTGCATTGATTGCCCCTTTTGGTTGTCGCTCTACATTGTTGGGGGGTTGATTTTTTTGAGCCCTTGATTCCCCGACCCTTTTCAGCTGTTTTTAATAATTCAGCTGCGATTTTGCCAACCTTCTGATTCACAGTTCGAATAAATTCATACACATTGCCGATCGATTCATTCTGAAAATCTTCTAACTTTCCAACAGTAGCGCCGGTTAGATTAATTTTTTTCAGCACCTTAAACGGCTGTTTGGCAAGTGATTTGTGAATTTGTTCAACGCTTGTCGCACCGTTGTCAATGGCCTCTTGAACCAGATCTTGTAATTCTTGTAATTTTTTCATAATTCCTCCCTTAAAATACTAAGTTCTTTCCAAGACTGCGCTCGGAAAAAATGGCCCTTTCGGCGCAGCAGTAACACAGTTCATTGGTTTTAGGTTTCAGGTGTCAGCCCAGCCGCCGGCCAAAAAACGGCCGGTCTAATCGAAAAAGAAACTTATGAACGTCGAACATCGAACGCTCAACATCGAACGTCCAATATGGATAACGCTACGCTTTGTCTTTTTTAGATCAACTAAACGCAGAATGCTGATGCGAATAAATTCGAAAGGTTAATCGGCTTTACTCAGCTGTTCTTAAAATTGACAGAATTCCTTATTCGATGTTGGACGTTCAATGTTCGATGTTCGATGTTCAATTTTCCCTGTGCACCGGCTATCTGAAGTTACATACAGGCGCGGCCTCTGGCCAAAAAACGGCCAGTCTGATCGGTGCCAGAAACTTCGCTAAATACTATTCTTTTTTCTGACAGAATCAACAGGATTTGGCTATCGGAGAACAAAATAATCCGGTTAATCCTGTAAATCCTGTCTAAAATAACGAAGTTTCATAAGAGCGCTGCCTCTGCCCAAAAAAACGGCAGTCTGATCAAAGAAAAGAAACTCAATCGGTAAATCGTGCGTTCATAGATGGTGGGAGCGGTTTTCAACCGCGATTACCCTGGAAATCGTGGCCGGCCTGCGACGAGCTCAGTCGAATCGAGGCCACTCCCAAAAGCCATTAACTTATATCTGAATGGCTTTGATTATTCTGTACTTTCACACGAGCGGCGGCCTCCGGCTAAAGGGCAGCCGGTCTGATCAAAGATGGAAACTAAGATTATGTGCTAACGTAGGGTCGATTTCCGCACAGTTGATTAAGTTGACTGGTTGATTGAGATGACTGGGTAATCAACCTACTCAACTTAATAAGCTTAATAAACGCTACGGAGACCCGCACTGCGGCTGCTGGCCGCCTTCGCCCCAGCGATTTGCTGACACCTGACACCTGACACCTGAAACCTTCAGTTTCTAGATGGAAAGACGAAACTCCTCGAGCAAGTCGAACGAATCGTCGAGGGAGAGAACATCTACAAGCATGGTGCGCATATTTTCGGGCATTTCAGTTTCATATCGCGCAAAGTCTTCCATGAACTTTCTTGCCAGCTGAACCGCCCGCATTTCATACTCTCCCGGGTCTTTGGCCAGCCGGCGAGGATTGAGAATTGCCGCCGGCATTCCCGGGCATTCTGTGGGTATTTCAAACGAAAAGACCGGATCGGTTTCATAGGCCCCATCGTTCAGTTTGCCGGAAACCGCCGCATAGATCAATTGACGGGTTTGTGCGATGTTGATGCGCTCACCGACGCCCCTGGGTTCGCCCAGCCAACCGGTATTGAGCAGCCAGCAGGTGACATTGTGTTTTTTGATTTTTTCCATCAGCAGGTTTCCGTAGACATGGGCCGGCAATGTCAATGCTGAGGCGCCAAAGACGGTGTCAAACCGGATATCGGTTTCCGCGGGACCGGCGTCGGTTTCAAGGAATCTTGAGGTATAACCGGATAAAAAGGCATAGACCGCAAGTTCCGGTGAAAGGCGAGCGATCGGCGGCATAACCCCCAGGGCGTCACAAGTGAGCAAAAAGATATTCCGGGGGTGGTCACTGACCCCTTCAGCAACAGCATTCGGAATGTGGCTGTCCGGATAAACCGCTCTGGTATTATCCGTCAGGGCGTCATCGTTCAGATCCACCCGCCGGGTTTCCAAATCGATGGATACATTCTCCAAAATACTGCCGAATTTTCGGGTGCAGGCAAAAATTTCCGTTTCTTCTTCCCTTGAAATCTTTAAAACCCTGGCATAGGACCCCCGCTCAAAATTAAACAGGCCCGTGTCGCTCCAGCCGTGCAGATGATCTCCAATAAGTCTTCGCTCCGGGTCCACCGCCAGAGATGTCTTGCCGGTACCGCCCCGGCCCATAAAGATGGCGACATCCCCATCCGGCCCGATATTAGCTGAACAGCGCAATGGAAAAACAGACTCCAGGGGCAGAAGATAATTGAGAATGGTAAAGACTATTTGTCTGATCTCACCGCCGTAATGGGAACCGCAGATAAATGCCGCTTTCTGTCCCAGGCTAACGATGACGAAAGCGGAAGAACCCGTGCCGTCCAACTCCGGCACGGCATGGAATCCCGGAATATGGACAACCGTAAAATTCGGAGCATATGCTTCAAAGTCTTCAACATCTTGAATCGGTGTGTACATATTGCGCACAAAAAGACTGTGCCAGGCGGTTTCGGTGATGAAGCGAATGGAGGTTCGGTGGTCGGGATCACGGCCGGCATAACAGTACTGGACATAAACTGCCTTGTTCTGCATGTAGGCAAGGAGCCGATACAACAGGTTATTAAACCGCGCTTCGGACATGGGGCGATTCTCACCACCCCAGGACACTTTTTCTTCACTGGCAGGTTCTTTGACGATGTATTTATCCGCCAGAGACCGCTCCGCAAAATCGCCGGTCCGCACAACAACCGGTCCCATATGGGAGACCTGGCCTTCTCGATTCTTGATGATTTGCTCATACAACAGGGGCGTCGGAAGATTTCGATGAACGACTTTAAGATACTTACGCCCAATGGTGACAAAATCCGGAATACCATCTTTTCTATCGATGTGCATGACAACTCCTTTCACCGTATGGCACCACTGGCAGTGAGCGCGTAAATAACCAGTTTTTGCATCATCTTCTCTTTTCCGCTGGTTGGATGATCCAGTTGCATTCGTTGAAGATAAGGTCGTGCTTTTTCCGGGACTGACCTGATGGTCATGGCTTTACCGAAACTTGAGGCCTTGCTGCCCAGTCCTTCGGCCATTTTCTCTTTCAACGTCCTAAGCGACTTACCGAGGGCGAGCTCTTCTTCGGTAAAATCGGTGCCGAAAGGAAAAAGCGGGAAAAGCCCTTTTTTCTTGAAGGGAGCCAGATTTTTTACAATTTGCCCCGGGAAATTATTTTTAAACGGGGCGGGGATTTGATAATCATCCGGAATCTTTTGAGATCTTTTGGCTTTTTGCAGCAATTCATCCTGGAATCTGGAATCAGTGATATTCAGCAGGGCCGCAATGATATCCTGGTCGCTCTTGGCCCTCAGGTCGGCGATGCCGTATTCCGTGATAACGATGTCCCTTAAATGCCTGGGGATAGTTATATGCCCATAACTCCAAACGATATTTGAACTGACGTCTTTTCCTTTTGACCTAGTACTCTTGAGCATTAGAATCGAACGTCCATCCGGCAGGGCATGGGCTTGGGACACAAAATTGTACTGCCCCCCGACGCCGCTGACCATCTGGCCGCTTTCCAGCCCGTCCGAACAAACCGAGCCGTTCAGGGTGGCCATGAGGCAGGCATTGACAAACCGGCCATGTTTTCTTTGCAGCAACTTTAGTTCTTCGTCGCCATACCGATTTCCATAAAGCTGATTCACGTTGAGCACGCTGGTCATGTGAATTTGCCGGCGTTCGGCCTCGGTCATATGGTTTAATTCATCGTAAAAACTGTTGGGTCCAAGGAAAAAGCCGCCGTGAATAAGGATCCCTTTTTTCAGTTTTACATCCAAACAGTGTTTAACAACTTTTTTCAGATTCTCTTCATCGTTCAGATCAGCCGCAATACGGATCTTTCCTTGGATAAGGTAACCTTTCTCAAGGCGCAACGATTCCTTGAAAATGCCGAATTCCTGAAGAAACTGAACGTTTTTCCGCGTCAGTTTGGGTCTAACGACCTTTTCTTCAAGCAACACGGTCAAGGTTTTGGGGCTTATCTTTTCCTTGATTTTGCCTTCGTTTACAAGCCGTTGAATATGTATATTATTATAGGTCTTTCGTTTTACGACACCGCATTTTAACAGATGCAGGTACCCGTCAACCAGCATCTCAGTCGATCCCACCAGCCCCTGCTTGAACACCTCAACTCCACCCACATCGTGGATGGTGTTGCTGAACTTATTCATTATTTCAGATTTTTTCAGCACGGCCTGGTATTGGGCGTTTTGCTGCTGGCGCAACTGCAGCCCGTAGCATACTGCATCCCCCAGGGAACCGATGCCGATCTGGAGGGTACCCCCGTCTTTTATCAAGGTGCTCGCATGCAGCCCGATTGCGTAGTCCGTGGAGGTCACCGCCATTTTGGGGGCGCTGAACAACCGGAAGCTGTAGTCGGGATGGTCCAGAATGTCGGTAAAGAGTTCCGGTTCCACCACCGCGTCTCCATACATAAACGGCAGATTCTGGTTGATTTGAGCGACAATGGCAATTTTTTTTCCCGCCTTTGCCAAATTTCTCATACCGTCGACCACGTCAAGGGTAACTTCCGGGTTACAACTCGTACTGAAATAGATCTTGTTATCCATCGTACCCTTGCAGACAATTTGGGCCAGCACATTGACCTCGTGTATCAATATGTCTCGGCAGGCATGGGTATAATTGGAGCTGATATAATTCTGCTGGGCATGTCGGATTTTAAGGTAGGCACCGGCTTTGGTGTAAAATTCCTTTACCTCGACATTTGATGGCAGCTCTCCTTTTCTGAGAGCCTTGACGTATGCCAAATCAATATACCCGCCAAAGACCCGTTCAATAAAGGGCTCGATAAACCGTCGCTCCAGCTCGGTGGTCGGTGTCGGTCTTTCCAGTGATAAGGCGGTAATGATGGTAAGATTGAGATCCGGATCTTCCTCGGCGCGTCTGTACAGCTCGTTGGCCACATGGTTTGCCTTCCCCAGCCCAAGCGGCATGCCAAGAACAATATGTTTACCGACCCTTTTTATTACTTCATCAACACATTTTTCCACACTCTGATAATAATTTGGTGTCAGTTTGCCCATAACGTAACCTCCAAATCGGTTTTCGGGTCACGAAAATATAGGCTAAGAGGAGGGTATTTACAAGATATATTTGGAACCGAAATCCTGGTTCTCAAGGCCGGAAGGGTTCAGGGTTCAAGGTTCAGGGTTCAAGGTTCAGGGTTCAAGGTTCAGGGTTCAAGGTTCAGGGTTCAAGGTTCAGGGTTCAAGGTTCAGGGTTCAAGGTTCAGGGTTCAAGGTTCAGGGTTCAAGGTTGATTGAATCGCTGCGCTCAATCCATTATAAAAAAGCGAAGTCGTGAATCTTGATCACGAATTGGATTGAAGCTGAAGGCCAACACGGGTGAACGAAAGTCCATTTTTTGGGCGACTCGAGTCCAATAGGTCGAATTTTTTTACTGACACCTGAAATCTGACACCTCTTATGAAACTACATTTAATATATCTCTCGCAAAGGCGCAAAGCTCGCAAAGGAAACGACTTAAATTATTTATAATCTTGGCGTCTTTGCGAGAAATTTATTAGTTTCTTTTTTTGATCAGACTGGCCGTTTTTTGGCCAGAGGCAGCGCTCGTGTGAAACTTCATGAAATGACGAATGACGAATGACAATTGTCGAATGGTGGAATCGCTTCGCTCAGTCTTAATTAAAATAGACAGAATACCTTAAATCCAAAGTCCGCATTCCAAAATCTAAAATTTACTTTTTGAAGTTTCTTTTCTTTGATCAGACCGGCTGTCTTTAGCCGGCCTGCGACGAGCTCGGCCGAATCGAGGCCGTGCTTGTATGAAACGAGAAAAGTCGATGGGATTGACCGACAATGTAGTGGCGGGGTTTATCCCCGCCTAAACGGCGGTTACCGCCGTTCTCCGCCAACGCATCGACTAAGTCAGTGTATGAATGATGGTCGCCAAGCTCTTGGCGGGGATAAACCCCGCCACTACAATGGTAGCCCTGAAGAACAGGTTAAGACCAATTGGGCTTTAGGGCATCTATTCAATAAATCGCGGTTGAACCTTCGACAAGCTCAGGTGAGCAAACCGCTCCCACAATCTATAAGCGTCATCAATCAATAGTAGTTTTTTTCTCGATTTAACTGGACGCTTGCGGCCAGCGGTCCGCCTCGACTCGACTGTGCTCGTCGCAGGCCACCGGAACACCCGAAACCTGTCTAAGATCCCTTCTGAAGCGAAGCGGAAGTGGGGAAACCTGAAGACTTACGGTCACGGTATTCACTACTAGCCCCGCAATGAGTGTTACACCGCCCATGCTTGAATCAATTCCTGCGCTGTTGGATGATCTCCGGCCTTCTGACTGCGATAGATGTAGTGCACGATATTACCGGGACCAACCACCAGCACCCCGCCCTGTTGCAAAGGCGGGCCTTGAATTCCCTTCTGCAAATAACCGGTGCTCAGGGCGCGGATGCCCGCTTTCAGCGGGCTTAGTCCCAACACAGAGCCTAGACCTTTCTTAAATCCCAGGATTTTATAAGTTTCCAGTGATGGATCGGTGAATAATGGCCCCTTGTATCCGGTAGCTTCCCGGAAGGGCGTGATAAAATGCTCCGGTCCATTGCCAATCACAACGATTTGAGCATTTCTTTTTTCAAAAGCCTGCATGTGTTCATTTAGATCGGCAACCTGCCGACGGCTGATCATTCAACCGAAATGCCTGATAAATACCAAAACAACCCTTTTATCTTGCCATAGTGCCGCTAGCAGCTCCGGGTTTCCTTTTTCATCCAATACGATTTGTCGACCTAATTTCTGTAATGTTTGATCGTCCATATTCATCATCCTTGCTCGAATCACTGGGGTAAGAGGGCCATGGGATCGTCATAAGGACAGACCGGCTCCTCCTGGTTTGATGATTGAATTTAGTACTCACTGAAAACTGACACCTCGTCTGAAACTACGCCTATATTATCCCCAAAACAGGGTATTTTGATCGTGCTCGTCCTCGTACTCGTACTCGTACTCGGGTTTGAAAGCGGCTCAAAATCTTCGAGGACGAGCACGAGTACGAAACGGCAAATGAGTTAATCAAAACTGCCTTGATTTCGCGCAGTTTCTTTTCCGATCAGACTGGACCCTCGCGGCCATCGGCCATGCTCGTATGAAACAACGATCGATGGGCTCGACCGACAATGTAGTGGCGGGGTTTATCCCCGCCTAAACGGCGGGTACCGCCGTTTTCCACAAACGAACTGGCAAGTGAGTTTATCAGTGATAGTCGCCAAGCTCTTGGCGGGGATAAACCCCGCCACTACGATGGTCGCCCTGAAGAACCGTTTAAGCCAGATTGAGCTTTCGGGCATCTTTTAAGTAAATCGCGGCTGCCCCCCTAAAAAAAACAGCGGGATGCCCCGTAAGAAACCGGGATTCAGGCACAAGCAAAAACCGCTCCCACAATCTATCGCAGCGTCATTGATTAATCGTAGATTCTCTCTCGATTTGACTGGACGCTCGCGGCCGTCGGTCCGCCTCGACCCGACTGAGCTCGTCGTAGGCCGGCGGAACACCTGAAACCTATAGCAGTTATGGCCGATTGCAGAGCCAATTATCTATGCACCCCGGTGACGAGGGTTTCGAATGTTAGAACAAAAAACAAACTAACGCATTGCGTCATTTTGTCAAGTATTTTCTTCACCTCTATTATGAACCAACTTGGCCACATGGGCATTTATCTCTCCCCCAGCAGTCAAGCTTTAGACAGTTACCAACTCAATTTTGCATAAAATGGGCAATTAATTTTATGACGTCTTTGTAAAGCATTGACATACGGGCATTCACAAAGATTTGTGACAGAATCAATTTTTTTCGTGGCTTGACTCAAGTATATTGCAACGATGATTTCGGTTGAGAGATTTGAATTTTTGAATTTCGAAATTGTTTCGGATTTCGAGTTTCGAATTTCGAATTTCCGGCTTATCCGGTTTAGGAGAAACGCCGTTTAAAGCCTATTGACATTGAGCAGTCTAAACGATAACTATCTTTTCCAAAATTCTATTTAATTGCCTTTTTTAGCACCTATATAATTGATGGTCTCGTAAAAAGTCAAAATTCGAGAATTTTGACCTCGTAACCTACTGAATATATTAAGTGTGAAATTTGATTTTTGTGCTTTTTGCGACTTTTTGCGGCTATATCAATCTTCAATCTTCAATTCCCCGGTATACCGGGATCACCGCTACGCGGCGACCGGCTTCGCCGGGTTAGGAGGAGTTTCATGCTGCCGGAATTTTTTGAGTTCTATAACCCGACCAAGGTGGTATACGGTGCAGGGATTGCATCGGATTTCCAGGCTGAACTCGATGCGATAGGGGTGGAAAAATATTTTATCGTATCCGATAAAGTCATTCGTGATCAAGGCCTCGTAAAAACGGTGGTGGATGGGCTCACATCAGCAGGGGTTACGGTTGCCGGTGAATTCCTGGATGTGCCACCCAATTCAGCGATTCAGACGGTCTATTCATGCGCCGAGCAGGCAAAATCGTCCGGTGCCCAAGGCCTGATGGCCATCGGTGGGGGCAGCGTCATCGATACCACTAAAGCAGCCAACATTTTAGTTTCAGAAGGCGGCGATTTGGTAGAGGATTACTCAGGAATTCATACCCTTACCAGGCCTTTAAAACCCTTGGTTGTCATACCGACAACCGCCGGAACGGGCAGCGAAGTTACAATGGTTTCAGTCATATACGATGAGAAAAACAAGGAAAAATTGGCCTTTGGCGATAAATTTCTCCTTCCCAGTCTGGCGGTCCTCGATCCACAGATGACGATCTCCATGCCACCGGGTCTGACCGCATCGACCGCCATGGACGCCCTGACGCATGCTATTGAGGCTTACGTCGGCACAGGCTGTTCGCCGGTCTCCGATATCTTTGCCGCCGGAGCGGTAGAACTTATCTTCAAGAACATCTTGCAGGCCACGGAAAATGGGCAGGACCTGGAAGCACGCGGCAACCTGCTGGTGGCGGCCAATCTGGCCGGTACCGCCTTTTCCCATTCCATGGTGGGTTGCGTGCATGGCATGGCCCACGCAACCGGCGCGCTGTATCATGTACCTCATGGTATCGCCAACGCCATCCTCTTGCCTCACGGCATGGAATACAATTTTGACGAGATCAAAGAGAAACTTGCCAAACTCACCCCTTTCATGGGTGTCGAGATATCCGGTCTGTCAGTCGAAGAATCGGCTGCCAAGGCCATCGCAGCCGTGCGAAGTCTCACGGCAAAGTTGAACGAGATGGGTGCCTTGCCCTTGAGGCTGCGAGATGTCGGCGTTCCACCGGAGGGCCTGCCGGAGCTTGCCGAGTATGCAGTCAATGACGGTACCAGCTGGTTTAATCCGCGTGAGGTGGTTGCGGAAGAAATATTGCTACATCTTAAAAACGCGTATTAATTTATTTTGTCGCAGAAAACCTGGTCCTCTGGGCCAGGTCAGAGACAATCGGCTATGCCGTGAATCCTGCTGCGAGCGGGAGCGGAATGATGGAATACTGGAAAGTTGGAATGCTGGGTTTAGTGGGATGGGATCTGTTTTTGTAAGGATGGCACGGATCAGTTCATAAAATTAGATCGTCATCCGCTTTCGATTCCCAATATTCCATTCTTCCACCATTCCATTCTTCCATTATTTTATCCGGAGTCTAAGGTAAACTCCACCACTCTGGAGTGAACTCAAAGCCGGGCCCTCTGGGCTCGGATTTTTTACTTGTTATGAAGGAGAAGATTTATGGGATTATTTAAAGATTCAGAGACTTTTGAAAAAATGCTGGGAGGTTTTTTCAAACTCATGGCCGATACACCGGTAATAGCCGATAAGCTGCTCGCTTCAAATCTTATCGTCCGGTTCAGATACTCCGATCCGGATGTTGTGATTCTAGTCGACTGTTCCGGCGATAGCATCGATGTAAGGCCCGGAGACAAGGAAACAAAGGAGATCGTTGACATGTCCATGAGTGCCGACATCGCTCACAAGTTTTGGTTCGGCAAGGTGAACTTAATGGCCGCCCTGACCCGCAAGCAGATGATCGCCAAAGGTCCCATCCCCAAGATATTGAAACTTCTTCCCGCAATTAAGCCCTCTTATGCCATGTATCCGAAGTATCTCGAGGAAAACGGCTACGCTGAATACAATATTCATTAAGGAGGGAACTGGGGTAATGGATATTCACCTGTAATTTGCTGTCCCTATACATAAATTTTTTCACCCTTTTGTTCCGTGGAATTGGTGTCAGCGTTCAGCGGCGGCCTCCAGCTAAAGGGCAGCCGGTCTGATCAATAAAAGAAACTGACAATTTTCTCGCAAAGGCGCAAAGACGCCAAGATTATTAACATTTTTAATGCTCTTCTTTGCGAGCCTTGCGCCTCTGCGAGAGATAAATTAAATGTTTCATAAGTGGATTTAGCGCCGTTTTTTCCTGACACCTGACACCTGACACCTGACACCTGAAACCAAATCCTCGTAAACTGGAACGAAACCGGGATGAAATTTAGAGGACCTTTTTCCGAAAATTTTCGCAACCACAGGAGGGTTTCCCATGGGCGGATATGCAGGCAAAATACTTTACATCGATCTCACCTCCGGCGCTATTGAAACCAATCCCCTTGATCCAAATTTTGCCCGAGAGTACATCGGCGGTCTGGGCTTCAGTGCCCGCATCTACCTGGACCTGATAAAGGATAAGCCCGAGTTTGATGCCCTTTCCGCCGCCAATCCCTTCGTGATAATGACCGGGCCGTTGACCGGCATGAAAATGAACGCGGTGGCCCGGTGGACGCTCGGCAGCAAATCACCGCTGACCGGTTTATGGGGGGACAGCAACATCGGCGGCTACTTCGGTGCCGAACTGAAATTTGCCGGCTACGATGGTATTGTGGTGACCGGCGCGGCTGACAAGCCGACCACTATCTACATCGATGATGATACGGTACGGATACGGGACGGCTCTCGATACTGGGGCATGGACGCCTACACCGCCAACGATGAGATCATCGCCGACTACAAGGGTGAATCAAGAAAGCCAGGCCAGGTCCTAACCATCGGTCCTGCCGGTGAGAACCTGGTAAGGTTCGCATCGCTGATCAACAACAAAGGGCACGCGGCCGGGCGGACCGGCATGGGGGCGGTATGGGGCGCCAAGAAACTCAAAGCCATCTTTGTCCGGGGCAGCGGGAAACTTGAAGCGGCCCAGCCGGATCAACTCAAAAACCTCCGAAAAGAGCTAAGAGAGGTGTATGACGGTAATATTACCATTGAGGCCTTGCGTGCCTTTGGGACGGCCTCGCACATGGATGTCGGCATCATTTCCGGCGACGTTCCCATAAAAAACTGGCAGCAGACCGAATGGGAGCTGTTTGATGAGATCGGTCCAGTGGCATACAGTGAAAAAATCCTGACCGGCAGAAAGACATGCTATGCCTGCGGCGTGGCATGTAAAAGAGAGGCGGAAGTCAAGGAAGGACAGTTTAAGTTTGAAAAGGGTCCGGGTCCTGAATACGAGACCGTTGGTACGTTTGGGACCATGTGCCTGAACCCCAACATCGAATCCATCGGCAAGGCCAACGAGATCTGCAACCGGTACGGCATGGATACCATCACCTGCGGAGCCACCATCGCCTTTGCCATTGAGTGCTTCGATAAGGGGCTGATAAACGAAAAAGACACCGACGGGTTAGAGCTCACCTGGGGCAACTCCGAGGCCATTGTGGCAATGGCTGATAAGATCGGAAAGCAGGAAGGGTTTGGTGCGATTCTGTCCAAAGGCAGCGCCGCCGCGGCAAAACACATCGGTGGCAACGCATCGGACTTTCTGACGACGGTTAAGGGTCTCGAAGCACCCATGCACGATCCCCGGTCCGCTCACGGCTATGGTTTGGCCTATGCTGTTTCCCCCAGGGGAGCCTGTCACAATGCCAGCCTCAATTATTCCCTCGAAGGCGGTATGATGTATCTGCCCGAATTCGATGATGAGCTGGGTGAAATTACCGAGATGAGCAGCGAGGGCAAAGCGAAAATCAACATCATCAGCCAAGATTTCGGGATGTTTTTTTCGAGCTGCGCAATTTTCTGCAACCTGGGCGCATCGATTCTGAACGCGACTCAGGCGGTGGCTATGGTAAATCATGTCACGGGATTTGACTACACCCTTGAGGAATTGATGAAACTCGGCAGGCGCATATGGTATATCAAACGAGGGTTGTCAAATCTGTTCGGAGACAGAGCAAAGGACGACAAGCTGCCCAAAAGACTGATGACACCAATGGCAACGGGTCCGACAGAGGGAAGTGTGCCGGATATGGACCTGATGTTGAAAGAGTTTTACGAGTTGCGCGGTCTAAATGATGACGGCGTGCCTAAAAAAGAGATCCTTGAGCGGAATGGCTTAGCGGATCTCGCACAGCTTCTGCACCGTAGCGTAGGTTAGGTGGTTCAGGGTTCATGGTTCCGGGCTGAATAACTCCAACTATCCGATATCAATCGATTTTTTCCTAAGCAGGTATTTGGACTTGTTGTTTGCGGGCTTGCGGGGCCGGACCAAGGTAGAACCCTGACAATCAAAGCATGAGCTTAAAAACAAGGCCGTTATTTGGCCTTAGAACACCCTTTTTGCCGTCGAAAAGGTGCATTTAAGGGATAAGGCAGCTTGGTGAAAATCCAGTGGTTCGCTTTTCCTTAAAGCGTCCTTTTTGATGTCAAAATCATCACTTTAAGCCTAAAAAAAAGGGGTTATTTTTAGCATAGATCCTTAATTGCCAGACGATCACCGTGGTCCGACCCCAGTGCCCTGTGCGGGACACCTCACAGGCACCGTCCGGTTATTGATAGGAATAAGCTTGGGGTCATGAAAAAATGCATTTTTATTTGATTGTGGGTCCGAGACGAGGTGAAAGTAACAAGCAAATCCCGCATGGATACTCCCGGGGCGAATGTCTTTGCCGAAGGTACGCCGCACAGGTTTATACGGGCTTGTCGATGCATGTCACCCAGGTAATGTATGAATCGGATTTTATAAACCGTAAATCCGAGGATGTCCCTTATATCCAGCGTTTTCTTGCACTGTTTAATCGGTGTGTGCCAGACCTATCCGGGGTATATAATGTCTTTCTGCACGTGCCATTTTTCATCGAGGCTCTTAATCGGGCAGTTTTTGGAGGAAAACTGGTCGATTAAGCCTAATTTAACGACGTTCTTTTGACATTTTTTCCGCAATGTCAATCACTTGGCGTGGCCTGACCCCCTGGCCAAACACGCATCCGCATTTACATGTGCTCTATTGCTCCAGGTTCGTTTCAATTTCGTCACGATTTATAAGCACTATATGCTGTTCGTTGGGCGATTTTTTTTCATGACCTTCAACCAACCCAAGGCGCTTTATTATATAAAAGACAAAAGATGCTCTTAAATTAATTTTGGCAATTCCATTTTCCATTCCATAGTCTCGTTCGATAATCTCTTTTTGACTATTAGAGAGTTCTGGATGAGGGGCGATTTTTACCATTATATATTGTTGCCATAAGATATCATCTGCCGTGTCTATTTCATGGAATTTTTCTCGCCAAATTGCAATTATTCTGCCTAAAATGAAGTCCTTAAATATTTGCTCGTTATGACAAAATGCACGAACATGCCACCGAAAACCATCATTTCCGAAAGCATGTGGTGTAATCCATCGCATAGATGGATCGGGTTGACTCATCGACTGATACTCAATTTCCAGGGCCCTCCTACCTTTGATTGCCTTAATAACCTTTTGAAGAATAACCATCTCTACGGAACGTTCAGGGTGAGGAGCGATATCAAATTCCGGGACAGTGCTAAGAAAAGATTCATCTTTTTGAATAACATCGTTTGCTATTAAATGGAGTTGTGCAAAATAATCATCAGTATTTGGTGAAATGAATTTTGGCTTAAAATTCTTTGATGCATAATAGAATTTTCCGCTTTTATCATATTTAATATTATCTGGCGCTAATTCTTGATATTTTCGCAAATCGGAGGATGCTTGAGGTATAGATATCCCAAAGCGAGACATGAGATCCTTCCTGTTAATATGTCCTTCCCAGTAAAGTCGAATCTCAATAAATGATAATCTTTGCTCAACACCCCATTTCATGGCTCATCTTCCTTCCAATTAATTAATCCAAAGATGGATTAGACAAAAAACTATATGGGTATAAAAAATATATTGACATAGAAACTATATTCATTATATGATGAAATGCAAAATAATTGCAATCAATTTGTTCAATAATGTAATAATATCAAGAATGTAAAATTTATCCTTATGGGCATGACGCGTCTGAAATACCATGATTATCCATGAATGACTAAACAAATTCCCGACTGAGCCATTTCAAAATGATAGATGACAAAATGTATCTCTGCAGAGACTCTCCCTTATCTCCGTTAGTCGGCAATTATGGCGGAAACATATTATAACCTATTGAATTTTATATAATATTTATTTGATTGACTTTCAAGGCAATTGATGTCTAAAAAGGGTATTAGTCAAATCTTCCAGAACCTCTCACTTAAGGAAGCGGCGAAATAACTGATTTTCATTACAGGCCATTTCCAACAGCAAATTTTATTTTTTACAGAACCGTCCTATGACTTTCGGTAAACAAAGTGTTTTAGATCGGGTGCATCAGGAATTAAGATGGCCGGTGGCCACTGAGATTTTCCAGCCATCCGGCGCAGGGCCTTCCATGCTTGCTGAACTTGTTCAGCGAAAATTACAAAACCCTCTTTCACAAATGGTAGATGGATTAGATCCCAAAGTCGGCATCCTTTCACGCGAGCCACTATCAGATGCAACTGATTTACCCCTTGCAGTCGTATGCGATTTTCCAGCACCGGTATCAAATCAAATTATCCGGGAGGCCCATCGACTATCATGGAATTTCTCCTATGCCCCAGTGCTAATTACCCTTGAACCGTATCAGATTCGAGCATGGAGTTGCTATGAAAGTCCAATGGCAGACTCATCGGATGAAAATCTAAGCTTTGAGATTCCTGAAATTCGTACTGATCTTATTGAACACGTGCCGTTAGCGGAACAAGCTGCCAGCTCACTTCACTGGCTTGAACTTATTACTGGGCGTTTTTTTGAGAAACACCAAGATCGTTTCCAGCGTGATAATTGCGCTGATCGATTGCTATTAAACAACCTAAAAGAGGTACGAAGGATATTGATTGAGGATCAGAAATTGGACGAAGATGTTTGCCACGACCTTCTGGCTCGCATAATCTTTATTCAATTCCTCATTGACCGAAAAGACTCCTCCGGAAAATCTGCATTATCGCAAGCAAAGTTTGCAGCCTTATTCAGGCAGGGCACTCTTTCAAAACCTTATACTCACCTCGATGACATTCTTTCTAATTATAATGATACTTATGCCTTGTTTCAGTGGCTCAATGAACATTTTAATGGTGATTTGTTTCCGGGGAGCGGACAAAATAAAAAACGACAGAAAGAAGAATGGGCCAGTGAAAAATCCATGGTGAATGAGGATCACCTTTTTACGCTGGCTGATTTTATTGGTGGTAGATTGGACTTTCAGAACAGGCAGGGCCTTCTCTGGCGTCGATATTCTTTTGATGTCATTCCGCTGGAATTTATCAGCAGCATTTATGAAGAATTCGTAACCCGGAAAGACAAGAAAAAGAAACGGAAAACAGGCACATTCTACACACCTCCGCATCTGGTGGACTTCATTCTGGATGGCGTTTTGCCTTGGCGTGGTACGGAGTGGGATTTGAAAATCCTCGATCCTGCATGCGGATCAGGGATTTTTCTTGTAAAGGCATTCCAGCGTCTGATCTGGCGATGGAAGTCCCTGAAAAAACAGAAACCAAGTGCAACGATTCTCAAGCGTCTTCTGACACAGAATCTATTTGGGGTAGACCGGGACGAACATGCCGTACGCGTCGCATCATTTAGCCTTTATCTTGCAATGTGCGATGAAATCGATCCGAAATATTATTGGTCAAATGTCCAGTTTCCTGCATTACGGGGGTGCACACTCATTGCATCTGACTTCTTTCGTGAAAATATCTCAGGCTTTCGCGCCGAAGAAGATGCAGAGACTTACGATATTATTGTGGGAAATCCCCCTTGGGGAAGGAACACTATCCGTAACTCCGATGTTAGCAAATGGGAAGATCAAGGTTGGGAAGTGGCAGATAAAAATATAGGCCCGCTTTTCCTACCCAAAACAGCAGCCCTTTCAAAAAAAGAAGGGATCGTATCCATGCTTCAACCATCGGGTTTGCTCACTAACAATATGGGTACGGCCATCAGATTTCGTCAAAAGTTTTTTTTGCTGTATAAAATCCAACAGATCGTTAATCTTTCAACTCTGAGGTTCGGTTTGTATAAGGGGGCGATAGGTCCGTCGTGTATTGTAACTTACATTACCGAATCCCCGAATGGGGAACCTTTCCCCTATCTTGCCCCAAAGGAAATGAAAACCATAGATGATGACCTTAGAATCGTAATAGAACCCAATGATGTTCAATTGATTTACCAGGATGATGCTGCATTCGATTCCGTGGTCTGGTCAACCCTTACATGGGGCGGGCCTCGTGAATTGGCTTTGATCAGACGATTAGCAGGAAACAGAACACTCTATTCCTTTTTACATGATAAAAAGATTATAAAGCGCCGTGGAATAGTCCGTAGCGATCGGGGCCGGGAAGATGGTGAGATTCTGGATCGCAGGATATTGGAATCGAAAGAATTCCCTAAGGAAACATTTCTTTATTTGAACGCAAATCAGCTACCTATCAATAATGACCCGTGTGTTCATAGTAAAGATTCAACAGATTACTCTGCATTCAACCTCCCTCAACTTATCATCAAACAGGGATGGAAGGTCAGCTCCAAACGGTTTGAAGCCGCTGTCGTAAAGGCTCACCAAGAGGGGATCCTGTGCTCTCAAAGCTATACATCCATCCATTTGAAACAAGGTTCTAAAGAAATTCTCGAAACGGCATGCCTTGTGATGAACAGTCGTTTTGCCACGTTTTATCTAACTTTGACAAGCGGTCAAATGGCCACCTATATACCAAAGGTTGCCGTTGAAGATCTGTTAAGTTTACCACTTCCTAAAATACGTTCAAATCAATTGGAAGGGTTATTGGATTATGATGAATTAGATGTTCGCGTAAAAGGAGCATTCGGTTTCTCCGACAGCGAATGGACTTTGATTGATGATCTTTTTAACTATACCCTGCCTGATTTCAAGGGAGATGCCAATTCTCCGGGCAGACTTCGGACAAGATTTATCAGAGCATCTGATGGTGATAATGACGCAGAAAAATTCTTGAAGAATTACTGTGAATATTTTTTTCGTGTTCTGAAGGCGGGTTTTGGTTCTGATAAATGTATAAGCGCGACAATCTTTTCTGAAAGTGACGATTCAACGTTACCCGTTAGGTTGCTTGCTTTTCATCTTGATGATGTGAAAGATGGTGACATTTCCATCGAAAGTTATACTTGCACCGAATTACGTGACCAACTGCTGAAATGGGATGAGTTATTAACGGCATCACCAAGTGGTGCATCGAAGGGTGCCTTACACCAACGTGTGGCAAAGATTTACAATGTTATTGATCGTGAAAGAAAAAGGGTTCCGACTGTGTATCTGATTAAGCCGGACCGTCGCCGTTATTGGACGCGCTCTATTGCCATGAGAGACGCGGACAGCATAGCTGCTGACATCATGATGTGGCAAGCAGATTCGGGCAGACCATGATCCTCCGGTTTGAAAAATTGATTAAATGAAACGAAGATACACGATTCTTGAAACTGTTCAACCTATCCCGGCGGAGTTCGCACATTTAGCTCGCAGATGGCGGTCGGATGCAGCTATGCTCTTGTTGGGCTGGGTATGGGCAGGATATGACCTGTTGGTTGCAGAGGTGCTCTACAAAGTCGATTGGGGTTTGGCAAAAGACGATTTGGAAAGGGAAATCACCCAACTGCTTGAGCCTCGTATTCGACGGTGTATGCCAGCTGAAACATTCTGCTACATCCAGCATGAACCAAAGGAACGTGAAACCAGGAAACCGGCTCCATCACAACCACCGGAATATGATCTCGCTTTTGTACTTTTTTCAAACGAACGAATAATGTGGCCTTTGGAAGCGAAGATATTAAAAGCCGATCAGCGGGTTGATGAGTACATTAAAGATATCCAAAATGAATTTCTTACATGCAGATACGCTCCATTTTCAAATGAAGCGGCGATGTTAGGTTACATGTTGTCTGGAAATCCAGACGAGGCATTAATTAACATCGCCCAAATCCTACAAGCTACGTTATACAAGCATCCAGATTTTCCCGATCGGCACCACAGGGTATCTTCGCATCTACGCAAAGTACCAAGAAATAAACCATATCCAACAAGTTTCCGTATTCATCACCTAATGATGCCAGTTAAACAATTGTCCACATTAAGCATTAAGGGGGAGAGGGACACTCGCCCCGAGCGTGCATAGAAAATGTTCTATAATTATTGATTATGTTCAATCTGTGAGTCGAGTAGGCCGAGGGGACTTCCCCCTCAGCCCCTCACAGACACGGACGTGACCCTTTCGGCTCGTCCGGCTCCTATCGTCTATCCCACGCAGAAGCAAATTGCCAATGAACAAACAGACCAGGCTCTCGGCAGATAATCCGCTTTAGCCAGTGTTGCACTCGTCTTTGACCTGCGCGTATCCGTTTATATTTCCGTCTTGCCCACCTTGACAAAACCCGGTCAAGGTGCCAAAACGTTCGGTACATTGCGGTTTTAAAATAGCTGCCATAGTAATTTCTCCAACCCCTTATCACAGGGCTGTACATCCGGGCAAAGTCCTCTAAGGTTTCGCGTGTGCGTCGGGTCAGGTTCCAGCTGCGAATCGTTTCACGGATGGCCTTCACTGGTTTATTGCTCACTGCAGGATTAAAACCTATAAAGCGCTCTCCCTTTTTGTTCATCGACCGACGGGGTCGAAATGTGAACCCCAGAAAATCGAATTTCTCGTTGGGATAACTGCCTTTGCGCCGGTCGCCCTTGCAATAGACGATCCTGGTTTTATCAGGATTCAATTCAAGCTTAAATCCCGCCATTCGCTTCCGGATCACACCACGTATATATAGAACTTTGGTGTCAAATCTTCATTAGTGATTAACCTGTTGACATTTTCTGGCTAACCCTTTATTTCTTTTAAGCTTTTCTTTTGTAAGTCTTGCCCGCTGACTTACCGATGAGTAGGTTAAGCCGAATTTCTCACCAATCTGCTCATTGGTTGCTACTCCCAACTGCCAGACTATATAAATTATCAAGTCGCGATCCAATGTCGATGACTTTGAAATTCTGCCTGAATTACGGCAACTCTCCAAGTCACAATTTAAAATACCGGCTGCCTTCGACAGTACCTTGTCAAGATTGATACTCCTGTTTAATTGCCTCTGTATTCAACCAACTCTGATGGCTTTTGCCATAAGCATATGCTTTGTAGCTGCTCCACTTATAGTCTGCAACCCGTCCAACCATTCCGGCTCTCCATGGATTGCGGTGGATGTAGTAAGAAAGCCGCAATAGATAGGCAAATATGTCGATCTTAAAACGTTCACCCATCTCTGCCACGGTGTCTTAAAAAAAGCTTGCGATCTTCATCCGTGACAGTGATATCCTGTCTTTGATTACCCCGTGATAATACGTGATAAAGTGCCCCCTCATATTCTATGCGCCATGCTCGTGCCATAGATTTTGCCTATCAGAATCAGAAACAATTTGACAATAATTAATCACTAATGAAGATTTGACACCTATTTTTTTCCGGGTGTTGTTAGCGGCAGACTGATCCCCCGGAGGCTTGACGAAATCCCTGTGATCGGCAACATTGTTGACAATACGACCATTTTCGACTCCCCGCACCATCAAGATGGTGCAAGGTTCCGGGGGGGCATCCAATCGGGCTCGGCGCGGCATTTTGTTTCTCCTTTGAAAAAGCGAGAACCACTTATATACCGAAAGTTAGTTTAATCAGTCCCCTATTTTGTTCCCGGCTGTTAGGTGTGGCGACCAATCTGCAGATGGGAGAAAGCTCAGACTAACCTATTCAGCTGCAAATCGGCGAGCAAGCGAAATAAAATATAAGCTAAATAATGACAGATAGTTAGCTGAAAGATACAATCATATTAAATCAATAATCAAGATTTGACACCATATACACACAATTTTTAATCCGTTAAACCAACTTTCAGGGACTATTTTGGATTTTTGATTTTGGATTGCGGATTTATGGTATCGCTGCGCTCTATCGGTTTTCATTAAAATGACCGTTCGACAGAAAAGCTCACGACAGGCAGAATGCCTTAAATCCAAAATCTAAATTCCAAAATCCCCAATCTATGTGGAATAAAAGTAGGATCAACTTTTGAAAAATAAATTTGCAAAAGATGGCTGATTTTCACCATCTCAGGTCAGGCCTGCCCCAGCCTCCGGCTCGTAGCCTACGCCTCGGAGAGCGCTGTTGCCTGATATGTTTGATGTACAGCGCCTGCTATACAGCACCCGCCCTGCGCGGCTACGAGCTGGAAAATAGTCCCGAGGCATCCATGGTCGAAGGGTGGGCTGTGCCCACCAGGAATCGTTGATTTCTTTCGTCTATGCAGAATTTGATGAAAAAGGTAAAGATAAGATGATATAGGGTGCCGGCGGTACGTAAAGCGAATATACAATTTAGTCCGGAAATTATCAATTAACTTTACAATTGCGGGCTTAAAAAACCAATTTCCTGCGACGTAACTAACACATCGTCAATCACGTCTATTTCATTGGATATCAATCTATTAGGTGGTTTCCCACTGAAAGGCATATAAATTACTGTGGTACTGGCACTAATCCTGCGAAACGCTGGAATAGAAAAGACTAGCTTTGCGCCCTGTCTCACGGTTTCCCTTCAGGCTGGATAGGAAGGGGTGAAACCGTGTTCCAAATATTGCCGCTCAAACGAGAATTCCTTAAATCTTCAATTCCCCGATCCGACGGGATCACTGCTGTGCGGCTACCGGCTTGTCCGAGTTGGGTATTACATCACAAAGTGGAATGATTCAAGGTTTGGAAATATGGACTCGATCAAAATTGGCATTGATTTATTATTGCAAATTGTATATGTAACTTTCTGAAATAGTTTTGAAAATAAACCAACTGCCATACTTGGAGGTTTGCATGGTTACAATAAACCCCGTTGCTCCAGTGCGAAGTAACGGGGTTTATTTTTTATGGAGATTCCATGTTCTGTTCATATATAGACCAAACATGGAAAATTTAGAAGATATTTTCCATGTTTTATGCCCTAATATAAAAATAGGTGGAAAATTTTCCATCTATCACCTCAACGTTGGACTGAAAAGGGGAGTAATGTGTGAATATTGACGTACCAGGTCGTGTCTTCCTCGATACCTGTGTAGTGAACTTCATGCTTGAGTTCGGTGAACAGATCCATGACGGTGCGAATTTGCCGACGGTCAGTCCGAGGGAGGCCGCTGACATTGAAGCTCTTCGAAATCTCTGGATAGTTGGCCAGCGGGCCATGTGGCAACTCGCCATTTCCCCGTATACATACTCGGAGATAGCCCGAACGCAAGACCCAGGAAAACTCCGACAGCTCAACGAGTGGTTTCAGGAACTTTGGCAGTATTGGCGCTCGACTATCGAACAGACCGATGATTTGCCCAGCTTCATTGAAGCGGAGGATATACGAGTCCGCACGCTTGTATCCGAGTACTTTTCCTGTCTTCCAAACGTGGCCGACCGCGTTCTTATTTGCGATGCTCTGGTATACGGTTGCGACCTCTTCTGTACGCGGGACTGGACAACCGTTTTGAAGCATCGGATCGAACTGAGCGGTCTATCGATAGAGATCGTCACGCCTTCTGAGTGGTGGGCTAATAACACTTCCTCTACTGATCGCAAGTAGCGCAAAAGCTGCAGGCGCTGCCTTTAAGCTTATTAAAGTGTTGATTCCGAAGGAAAGAAAGAAACAGGAGACATTTGACAACGCTGAGCGAGTAGACCAGATCTTCTACCTCTTCGCCCAGCGCTCGTATCTCAGTTCCCTCAATTCGCTTTCGAACAAGCTTCCTGACGACGCAACTGTTAATCCATCTCGGCACAAGAAGCTAGCGGGAGAAATCGAGATGTCTGTCGTTCATCCGGATCGCGCAGAGGCATCTTTTGAGTTCGGCTGGAATCCAGACAGCGGACCACTTCAGCTTTTTTCGTCCTATACACGTTGGTTGCATACTCTTCTTACGAGCATGGGAGCGGACGAATACAAATCCCTCGAGTGGCTCAAAAAAGTGGAATCAGCTGCCAGAAAGGCTCTTTTCAGAGAACTTGTCAGCCGGAAGAAGGATCATCAATGGTTGATCAATTATCAACTGCTTAGTGACAATGCTCGAATTATTGACCTTTTGGAAGGTTTCACAGATCCGAAAGCCGTTCCAGATGAAGTTGCATGGAAGACGTACATGACAGACTTGCGGAAGCGCCCTTCTATCCCAATCTGGGGAGAGGAGGAACATAGGCTTTCTATAGGAGACATCTATGTTGAGCCAGATTTCGATTATTCAAGACAACGACATTCTGGCTCCGTGCCGCTGAAACCAACGGCACCACTCCTTAGCTTTACAAGTGGCCTTTTGTCCCAACGTAGGCCTTCAACTGAACTTGTTTTTCTCATGGGAGGACCAGGCAGCGGTAAAACAAGCGCTATGGAAGTCCTTTGCTCTCAATTGGCTGTAGCTGCTAAGACGCCAGTTATACTTGTGCAAGCGAAGCGTCTGAATCCCAGGAAAGGTCTCATGCGCGAAGTCCAGACATACCTGAGTTCCAGCGGCTATCAGGCTGTAGCAGACATGCTACCAACCGCCCAGGATTGTGTTCTTGCAATCGATGGTTTCGATGAATTAGCTCATGCAACGCTGTCGACACTGGAAGATTTTTTCCGTGAGGCGCATAATCTTGCTCGTGAGCACATCGGCTCGAGTCTACGTATTCTCCTTTCAGGTAGGCCAACGCTCTTTTCTGCGAATGATGTGTGCATTCCACCAGGGTCACATGTTCTAACTCTCAAACCATTCGAGAAGGAAAGAGTCGCAGAGTGGTCGGAGCGGTGGCGTGAGGCTAAGGGCGGTAAATTTAATGGCGCATTATACCTGAAGTCAGAAAGTGCCGACATTCAGGAGCTTGCTACCCAGCCTATGTTACTCTATTTAATGGCAAAGATGCATGAAGAGAAAGAACCGATCCCAACGGATTTTGGTGCTCAAGGTGGGACAAAATTTCGTGTATACGGCAAAATCCTTGACTGGGTCTGTAGACGCCAGCGGGAAAAAGGCGTTTCAGACGCGTCCAACCAACATCTCCGCCGATTCCTCCAAGTCGCTGGTCTTACTACTCATCAATGCGGCCAAAGGATTCTCCACTGGAAGTCGTTTGCTGCTGCACTCCAAGCATCTGGTATCGCAGAGGATCCAAAGGAAATAGATTCGAAGGTATACGGAACAATCTTGTCCTTTGCCTTTACCAATATCGAGGAAAGAGCTTGGGAATTCACACACAAATCTTTTGGAGAGGCGCTTGCGGCAGAGGCAATCGGACGCGTTTTGGAGGATATCTCAGAAACCGGAAGGTATGGTGAGCCCTGGAGGTTGCCTTTACGTTCAGCAACTTCACTCTGGACTCAGACGTTTGGGCCACATTTCCTGACCTTGGACGTTCTCGATCTTTGTTATGGATGGATCGCGACCAAGGACGTCGGATTCATTAGAGACCTTCTCACACGCCTTGTTGAGATTGTTCGTTACCTTATGGGTACTGACATATCTCAGGAAATAACTGAAGTTTCGCAGGCTTGGGAGCGCTCCGTCTTAGACGTGTTGGGGAATGCAATGCGCAGCTGGTTTGCACTCGCCAACGCCGCAATGGACAGTCTTCCCCCAAAAGATTTAGAAGCAGTCTTCTCAGAGATGGCTGGTGCTGTGAGTCTCGATAACTTCCGGCGCGGTGTCTACGTTTCAAATATCGTCTCTCCGATCACGACCGGTGAAAGCAAAATGTTGTTCAAACATACGAGCAAACTGGTCCGTGGTAACCTCCAAAGACCCTCTGATCGGTACATTAGATCGCTGCTCATGATTTACCGATACATTGCGGAATCCGGTCTTTACCGCGGAAAGATAACAGACAAAAAAACAGAAACGCATCCTATCGTGGAGAAGTGGCTCCGTTTCTATGGTCACTTCGACAAACTGACAGAGACCATAGCGGAGATCCCTCTCGAGGCCAGCATCAAAGGTGTTGAAGAGATTTTGCTGCATGTTTTTGAACCGAGCGTCAACGAGTCGCTACGGACAAAGCTCGAAGGCAAAGGTATTTCGCTTCAGGCAACAAAGGAAGAAAACCCAGAGAAAGTGGCACAACATTTATTTATTACGCTACAAGAGATGATTGTAGAACTGGACGAGCCACCGGAGGAGGAAAGTCCCTTACACCGTTATTTCAACTTTGCTCGACACCACATCGTCCAAATCGGATCGAGCCTGACATTTAAACTTTAGTTTGGACTAAAAATAATGTTGTTGCGTCAAGCGGCAGACACGAAGACGGATGCGAACAACCGGCTGCTACGGACGGCTATTCGCCGCCGCAGAGCCGCACGTTGGGACTGGAGGACGGGATGGGAAAAAAGAGCCATAAACCGGAGTTAATACCAGCTCCAAGGGGTGAAAGGTATACCGAACTACTTGCTATAACCGCAGCAGCAGCACCTTGGATTGGAGGTCCGATTTCCGGAATAATTGGTGGGGTTGCAACTGACTTGAAAATCAAACGGGTCACACAATTCATAAAGGATGTCCTTGCGCATGTCGAAAATCTCCATTCGAAAGAATCTGAAGATTTTGTAAGAACAGAAGATTTTGCGGATATTTTTGACAAGACTGCTCAAGCGGTTGCGGACGAAAGATATGAGACGAAACGGAAACTGTTTTCAAACTATATCCTCAAAAACATATCTGCCCCAGAAATCTCCTACCAGCTTAGGCTTCAGTGCCTGCGGTTACTTGAGAATATCAATACACAACATCTTGACCTTCTGGAGGCACTTTTACGCCAACCAACTGCAACAGAAATGAATATGAGCATTGGTGCACCAAGTACGACTATTGAACGTAGGGCACCTCACTTACGTGCCAATTTAACAGCAATCATTCATGAGACAAATACTCAGGGACTGACAAATATAGAGGGGAACTACCTCAACACCAATATGACTGGGGGCGGTGCGGCAAACCTTGCGCATGCAGTGACACCTCTTGGTAGAAATCTCATAGCATTTATAACGAGGGATGAATGAAATGTCCCAACCAGGCGCTTTCAGCCGACGCAAAAATCCGCGCGGCTGAAGCGCAACGTTGGGGTACTGAGGAAAACGGGCTATGAATGAAATCCCATTAAAAATACTAATTGTGGATAAAGACGTATCTTCTTCAAGTATGCTATCCGAATCGTTACAAAGAATGAAAGAAAGCGTACTTTCCGTCGAATCCGCAACTTCACTTGAGCTGGCACAGCAAATGATTCTTAGGGGTAGTATTAACGTTATATATATCGATCCCTTAGGTCTTGGTCTCGAAGAGGCTAGCGAATTCATATTCCGAATACGTCGTAATTATTCCAGCATAGTTTTTGTCCTTTATGTAGATTTAGACAAAACCGAAGCTAATCGATCAGAATTCTTTCATGGTGAAAGGAAACGGTTTGGTCACTATTTTAAGCTTGATAAGCTTACGTCTGTGGCTACGTTTGAAGATGAGCTTAGGGCGACAATTCGACAATGTCAAGGAGACTTAAGCTATACTCTCACAAGAGATACAATCATAGAACTGCAGAATGGTCTCTCCAAAATCGAGTCTGAGCAGCCATCAGAAGAGGTTCAGGTTCCCTTAAAATTGTTAGAAGAAATTCGCCATATACTTGAAAGCTCGAAGGCAATAAAACAAGGTCACGCCTCTCATGTTGAAGACGGTTCTGTTTTTCTTTCATATCGGTTTGCAGAAAATGACTATATCGAAGGTTTACGAACACTGCTGGAAAAGGATGGATTCACTGTGGTCACAGGGCAGGATGCAAATACCTTTATCAGTAAGGCGATCCTTGACCGCATCAAATCATGTCAGTTTTTTTTATGTTTGATGACCAAAACGGATGAGAAGGTTGATGGGACTTTTACGACCAGTTCTTGGCTTCTTGAGGAGAAAGGTGCAGCACTTGCGTTCGATAAAAAAATCGTATTGATGGTCGAAGACGGCGTAACTGATATCGGCGGTCTCCAAGGTGATTGGCAGCGGATTCATTTCACGGCAAAAAGTTTTACTATCGCTGCGATAAAGGCTGTCGAACAACTCAAATCGTATTTAGGGTCGACAAATGCTTACGGTCGGGCCCAATGCCATTAACTTAAGCCCTCCACCCTGATATGGAAGCACCGAATGTCATTCTTGCGAAGGCAGGAATTCGTGTTTTCCGGTCCTTCCGGCCCGTCTAATGTCGGCGTGATGGTATGAGAGAGCTAATTTTCCTTAAGTTAATGGCATTGGTGCTAAACTGTTAAACTGTTGATAATTTTGTTTTTTCTTGACACTTAAAAAACAGTATTTTATAGCATTTTTTATTTTTAAGAGCCCTTGCTAAACGTTATTCATTATTTACTCCGTTTGATTGGCACCTTCATAATCCTGTAGTATTTTTGCGCATTCCGTTAGTATATGAAAGTTTTTTAAATACCTAAGTAAATAAATAGAGTAATAGTTGAATTTGGTTTTCAGATAATTACAATTTCTAAAATTCTTTCATTTTAGGTTTAGATATTAAACGAGGAGGTAGAAATGCCTACGCCAATTAGTGGTAACAATATATATTTGACGGCAGGATTGCCAGAATTTAAGCTCCTTTTTCATGATAAAGGTATCCGTGTTGATAAAAAAGAAGGAACATCTATTTTGGTGGAGGGTTCTGCCGGTTTAGGAAAAACAACTTTTGCTCTTCAGATTTCAACACAAGCCGTACAGGAAGGCTGCAGTTCCTGTCTATATTTTTCATTTGATCAAACCTCCTCTGAAATATCCGATATGATAGGTAGTTTCAAATTCTTCTCACGAGATATCAAACCGGTGTGTTTTTCATGGTCCGATGAAATCAACACCTTAAACCCTTCAATTGAGTTCAATATTATTGATTGCCACAAGACATCTGATATCACAGTAAGTCAAACGATAGATAAAATCAGAAAATATACCGAACATTTCGCCCAACATAATAAATCTCCAATTCTGATTGTGTTAGATAGTATAGGGGCAATAAAAGACTTAAAAAGCCTTGAACGTGAGCATGTCAAACGTTTGATAGAAGAATTAAGAGAGTATCATGTAGTTCTAATCTTGGTTAGTGAACAATACGACCCTTTTGAAACCGCAACCACTGAATATTTGACAAATATCGTGTTTGAATTAAAGAAACTGTCACCCAAAGAAGGAGAGCTTTTATGGACAGATTTTCCTAGAACAGTATTTGAAATAGTTAAGACTCGAAACCAACCTGCTTATCGAGGACCACATGAATTTGAGGTTTTTAGCGTTTTGAATAGGAGTTTGGAATCTAAATCTTATAATACGAAAAATATGGGAGGCATCGTAATATATCCATCTTTAAAAAGTGTTGCAAGCAGTAGCAGACAACTGTCTAATCGTGCAGAAATCAACGGTATGCGTGCTACTTTCGGAATTGAGGATTTGGATCGATGGCTAGGTGGAGAAAAATCTGATCCTGAGAATCCTTCAATGGGAATTGCCTATGGTCAAAGCATTTTATTGACAGGAGACCCGGGAAATTATAAGACAGAATTAGGAATTCAATTTTTAAAACAAGGTTTAATAGATAGTCCAGATCAGCGTGTTTTATTTGTGAGTTGTAAAATAGAAGAAGCCGCTTTAGACAGAGTCACCATATTTGAAGATACTGAGCAACGTTGTTTATTTCATGATCGATTAGAATTTATTGATGTGCGGATTCCTTTTAGAACTCTGTCAACGGTTATGTCTACAATTAGAAATGTAATAGAAATAAAAAATAGCTCTCAAATTAATAGAGCAGTAATTTTTGGAATTGGAATGCTTGAAACCTTACCAATGTTTCAAAGAAAAGCTTTACCATTCTTGCAAGTCCTTCTAAATTATTTTGCAAATGTTGGAATAGCCAGTATTCTTATTGATTGGCCCCAACCAAAAGATATCAGTACTAGTGCCTTTGCGAAAGATTTGGTATCTGCGAGTATCTCTGTAAAGAAATCAGAAAAAAATATTGAGAATGAGGAATGTAACATGTTTAAAGGGAGGGATTGTAATACTTAAAAGTTAAACGAAATTCATCTAAAACCCTGGCAAGCCGCGTAACACAAGGCGTTTGCTGCTGCTATGGCCTGTGAGAGCCTTCTGGATATGATCTTTCAATCGCTGTGCACCTTTAGCTTGTG
>Ga0209671_1000315_pt1 | contig 29287 bp, 22 predicted proteins | sample WorMetHERISLAND2_2_FD_187401 | JGI IMG/M metagenome (GOLD analysis project Ga0209671, IMG submission 187401) | Marine gutless worms symbiont microbial communities from Max Planck institute for Marine Microbiology, Germany - Olavius geniculatus... | ecosystem: Host-associated > Annelida >...
AGTTATTATGTTTAAAAATTTAGACAATAGTGATAAGTTTTTGATAAGTTATAGCTATTTGTTTTGGGGTTCACTTTTATTGGGACACAGTGTACAATCGAAAAAGTGAAAAGATGTAAAAAATAAAGTCCTAAAATTCAGTCAAAGACGGAAACAAAAACAAACACAGTAAAGTTGGAAAAACTATACAGTGTCTATGTGAAATCAGTGGAGGGTCCAGAACTTTGGAATGGGGGAATGAAAAAGTAGGGGGTGGAGTTTGAGAGGGAGCATCCCCTGCCCCAAAAATTTTATGCAAAAACAATGCATTTTTGTGCAAAATTTTTAGTTGTTTTAAATTGCATCCAGTCAATAGAAAAGGGGGAAAGTGCCCTCCCCTCTTGCGTAAAACTACATTCGAATAGAAAAATGGACAAAACATACATCAGTAGCACAACAATAAACAGAAAAAAATAATGCAAATACAGAAATATACTGCGTGAAAAAAGTTGATGTAAAATGTATGCACAAAATATTAAAAAATTAGTTTATGAACAGATACAAGAACCAGACCAAGTTGGTTTTTTGGGGGGGGGATAAACCCACCTAAAACTCACTACAACCCACACCAAAAACGCATCCCAAATTAAATGAAATTTTAGTCTTTTGATCCACTAATAATAAAATATTTTATTACGGCAAAAAATTTTGAAACAACTAAATATACAAATAGGCAATTATTGGCATACATATTTCATGCTGTTGAAACTTGAGAGCAAACTGAAACCCGTACGAATCAACCAACTAAAAACTTGTAGAAATCCCAAAACCCAAAAATCCTATGGACCGCTGGCAGTACGGCTACTGCTTGCAGAACTGGGCCGAGTCCAGATTCTGAGGCGTCGGAGGGTAGATTAGTCTGGGCGGCTGACAACATCGCCAGAGAGCCCTGTACACAGATGCCTCGTCCTTTGACGAAGGAACAATTCGACGTGAGTGCAGTTTCGCCCGCTCTTGGTGGTAAACGCTGCTCACAGTTACAGATACTAAATACAGTAATAGCTCGTGATAAATTAGTAATACCAGCGGCGTCGTGAAGTTAAAAAAATAAGGGGGGGAAGAAGCTGCGTTTTTCTGAGAGATATGGCAAATTTCTGACAGAGAAGATTGCGTGTGCTCCAAATTTCAATTTTACGCACCTAAATTTCCACAAGTCGGGATTTTTACACCTTCAAATTTTTCACCTATGGACGAAAATTTTCGGAGAATTTTCCAACATACTAAAAATTAAGGATGAGCAATTGCATCCCCACACCCAGCCACGACGCAACTGCGACTACCAACATCAGTACTAACTACTACTTAACTGCGTTCAATTTACTGGCCATTTTTCCAAAAATTACTCCAAAAATGCGACTACACTCAAGACAAACTACTTGTTCACTTTCTGAGCAAGGAACTCCTAAAATTGCTGTAGTAGAATTTTTCAAAGCACTAAAATCTGAATACACTGCAATGAAGATGAGATTTACCTGTATGACTACACCTAAGAAAAACTAGAGTTTACAATTAGATGCAGACAGACAGCTCACTATAATAGAAAAAAGTCAAAAGAATAACAATGCTGCAAAAAATGCGACCACACTCAAGACAAGCTACTATATATTTCGCACAGTTCCCTCCTTGGACCCGTACTATCTAAATGATACGTTTTACTGTCACACACAATGAACGCAAAGTGAAGTACTTCCCGAGCCATTAAAAGATCTATAGGGCGGCGTTGATCTGCATTTCCTTAGCCCTCAGCCAGACACCAGTTTACACTGCAAGGTAACCACGGATACGAGGCCAATGCAATGCGCTGTGTGCCTGTTTGCGCCCCAACTTATGCTGATACTCACTGCCAACCTAGCCACGGAGGGATGGCCAGGCTGAGTTGACCTGAGCGGCTGCTTTTGCCGCCACACAACACAACACAAAACGATACCTACTTGAAATCGTGGCCTCGTAGTTCGGCAAACTTCTTTCGTTCGTAGTCCCTGATCGGGAAGAAATTCCCCTGTTCCACCAGACTGCGACCTCGACCAGTTCCCGGAGTGTAACCCTTGGGGTGAAAGTGTTCAACAGGTGGTGACGGTAACAGCTGGACCCCCGCTGCTCGGGCCTCGGTGTCTACGGAGGGGTCGTGGACCACGGACAGTGCTGGGATGTTGGCAGACTGATGGCGCAGCGACAGTTTGCCAGGCGGATCTTTGAGGATGCCTCGGAGTCGGTCCAACTGGTTGCTGGCGTGACGACCTCCCTCGATCAACTCAGTCTCAATAGCCACGCGGTGAGCACGTGAACCTTCACAGTTTATTTAAGCTTTTGTTCACTCAAAACCCACTTTGTTCACTTTGTACATTCACTCAAAATTTAATTAAAACAGACAATAAAATGCTGTTACACATTAAAAACAAGTTAACAGTTAATGAGACGAATAAGATTGTCAATGTCAGTGGTGTACAGCATTCTTATGATAAAAGTTTTTATGCGCAAAAGCAGCTACTGCTTTCAGCGCATCTTAGCCATCGCAGTTCTGTCTGTCTGTCCATCTGTCTGTCACATGGGTGGATCAGTCAAAAACGGTGCAAGCTAAGATCACCAAATCTTCACCGTCGGCTGCCTGGAAGACTCTAGTTTCAGAAACCGTAAAGCTTTTACATAAATTCGAAGAGGGTCACCCCGAACAAGAGCAGTAAATGAGATGGGGGTGGGCAAAATTTGCAATTTTTGGCCAATAAGTCGCTGTATCTCAACAACAGTGTGAGATAAGGCCTAGGTTACTATTAATCACTAATAGGAAGTCGTACACTGGTTCTCGATTGGCGTCGAATTCATTTACTTTAAATGACCTTCAACGCCAAAATAGGAGGTTTTATGGATTTTTTTGGCGATTTCGGGCTGCGACACATATCTATATCATTGACAAGGTGGCGCCACGGAACTATCGTTCGATCCAGATAGAGAATTTGGTATTTGTATATTAACTTAGCATGAACACCCCAATTTTCAGCTAAACTACTGAACCGGAACTGCTACAGGCTTTCACGTGTCTCGTGAGCATTAGCTCAAATTTCTTGTTGTAGTTGATGTCTGATGTACGATCAAAAAGTATGTAGATGTGGTTTCATTCACGAACACTGTAGCCTAATGCTGTTCACGCATGTTCATAAATTGTATTATAAATGGCGTGCACTTATGAAAAAACAAAGCGTGCTGACGTGCACTAAAAATTGCAACCTGGGTGGTTCTCAGTTTATGTGGTTAGATAAGTTACAATATAAACAAAAAATGCTACGCTGACCGAACTGAGCTATAGAATGTATTTACGAGGGGCGTTCAATAAGTTCCAGCACTACATCCTTAATACAACGACAGTAAATCACACATTTCTGACAGTTACGTTACTTTTCAACATATTCTCCCTGCAGTTCACTGCAGTGTTCCAATTGTTCTACAAGTCGGCTGAAACCCATAGCATTAAGTTTTTTATTGGCACCTGTAAAAATTTCCAAACAAAATGCTGTAAAACATCTTCATCGTTTTTAAACTTAATGTCTCCAAGTGATTCACTCTGTGGTCCAAACAAATGAAAATTACTTGGAGCTAAATCTGAACTGTATGGCAAATGCTGTAGCAGTTTCCAGCCCATCTCTCAATTTTCTTAACTGTCTAGTGGGCCAATTGCATGGTGGGGCACTGCCATTTTAAAGAATGACACTTTTCTGCAGCAAACCTGGTCAACTGCTGCGAATTGCTAGTCGTAATCAATTGAACAATGATGCCTGGTAATATTGTTCATTCATAGTATGTTTTTTGAGCAAAAAAGTCTGCAAGAACAACTCTTTAAGTAAACCAAAAAACGCTTTGTCTGCAGCTGACCGTTTTTGCCATAAGCAGTGCTCCAACAATGACATTGTCACTAACTAATGATCGCAGCAAAAACGGGCAAACTATTCAAATACTGTCAAATGTGATAAAGTGTCACTGCTAATTACGACGAATGATCTACAATAAATTTCAGCACTTTTTACACCCTCTGCAACTAGAAAATTTTATGATTAAATTTGTAATCTAATTCGCTAAACAAACGTCAACGCCCGTCGTTTATATCTTAATAATAATGACGTCACAACATGATGTCATAAATGAGACCATGGTAAGTGATGTACATTAGTGGCAGTACAACTTCGTAATAGTTTTGGTTTTCAGAACAGTCCTTGAACTTATTGAAGCCCCTCGTATATGTTAACTTAAGTGTTAACTGTAAACCGTAAAGCATACTAAAATGCACTGATTATTGAGAATGTTACCAGTCGGCAGCCTCATAGGTTAAAAGTAGGCAGTGCAGAAAGTTGCATTTTTCTGACAGACACTGCAAATTTTCGACAGAAAAGATTACAGGTGCTCAAAATTTTAACTTTCCCCATAAATTCTCCCAAAATGAGGGTTCTAAGTTGATATTTTGCATTTCTGGACAAGAATTTTCTTACAGACAAAAAAAATGAAAAGTGCGTTCGTAAAATAAACTGAGCTTGTTAAAGTGTGCACACTTCTCGCCCGCAATAACGTGCATTTTAGACGCATGGAACAACTATGCAAACCTTCGACGCGTGCCATCTTAGGTTTTTGTGGCCTCATCTGCACCGGTGGCTCCACAAATTCACATTCGGATGCGATCGGAACTTTGCGGAACTCCGGCGGCTTAGTCCAAATATCCAGGTCTTCCTTGCGCTGGTCCCACGGAAACGCATTACGCAGCTCTTCACTGGTGCTGTCATACAACTCACCCAACGGCTGATATCAAATACATCCATCATATCTTACATTGTACAGTACACTGCCATTAACTTGCAAATTTATGTAAAAACTGTTCAGTTTATACAGTGTAAGGGTGACATTGCGGTTGTGGATATAAAACAGCACAAATCACAATTTAAAAATTCAAACTTTACCATCACACAGTCAGCAAAGTTCTTCTGACATTGCGTAATGGTAAAGTTTGAATTTTTAAATTGTGATTGGTGCTGTTTTATAACCACGATGTTGCCCTTATACTGTATATAAACTGAACAGTTTTTTTACATAAATATTTGCAGTTATATTGCCGTTGGAAGTTATCTAGAGCTGAATAAAATCGAACAGTAGAATAACCACTACAACTGCTACCACAACTACTGCTATTCCTATTTCTACTTCGACTATAAGTAACCCTTACTTTACTATTACCATACTCTACCCCTACCATAACTTACCTTACCCCCATTGCTGCCATAACCCTACGCCTACACTACCACTATCCTACCCTATCTCTACTACACGGAGTTTCATAAAAAAGACCTCTTTTTGTTTTTTTTCATAATTTAATCAAATTATGAGCAACTTACATAAAATTTTTACGTCATACTAATCTAACATCTGATTAGTTAACTATAACAATGTTAGAAAATGTAGAAATGTTTTTGTTGGTAGATAATAACGATTTTTCATATATTTAACGGATGACTTTTGTGGGGGTGTGTATGTGTGCTTTCGAATAATTGCGCACATGCATCTCCCATTATCAAAATAAACCGACCTCGATAACACTCCATCTTATGCAAAGATCTAGGATATACCTCTTACGTAAGCCGAGTTCTAACCCATTATGTCCCAAATTTCGTTGCTATGGCAACAAGGGTTGCTCGGGGGAAAAATTTGGTTGGCAGCTTTCAATGGCCCATCCCCGAAAACCCCCTATTGACGCAAAAATCTTGCAGATATCTCTTACACAGACCGAATCATAGTCAATTTTGTCCCAAATTTCGTTGCCATGGCAACAGTGGTCACCAGGAGAGAAATTTAAATGACACCATCGTATAGCCTGGGCCCAGAACGTAGGGGTAGGTGCAAACAGCGCACAATTATCTTTCACGACGACTGAGTTATAGTCAATTTGGTCCCAAAATTCATTGCAATGGCAACAGGGGTCGCCAAGAGAACCCTAGAACCAAAAATTACGATTCTATCTTACACATAGTCGGAGTTATGATGGTTCAAAGCACTGTCTAATTTTCCCCATAGGTGACATTGTAATTTTTCATATTTTTGTGAAAAATAGGTTAATATGTTGAACTTAAACTTTGTAACCCCGAAAAGGCACTTCCTTGCGTGAAACCACGTCATATGAGCCATCGTGCGTTAAAATCAATTCAGTCGTTTTTCCTGTAGAGGACGGCAAGAAAAAAAGGGAAGGGAAGGCACAAAAAGTCATGCAAGTCACCTATTCATGGGGTAGCCCCCCGTAAACGGATTTTGACCAAATTTTGCACATCAGGAGATATGCTGTACGTAATCATCTGTGCAAATTTTGGTATGGAAAAATTAAGGGGTTTGGGAAATACAAGGGGTCAAATTTTGGTTTCTCCCATTGAAATGGCTGGTCACCCTTACAACAGTGCAGCGCTACCGCGCACCTGTAATGGAAAATCTGATCCAAGTCCTGACAAACTAAGAACTAAGAACACTTCAGTACGCCACATGCGCTTGCAAAAGTCATGAGTAAAAATGATTATTGTAAAAGTCTCACATAGCCTACTCACAGGCAATTCTGTCAAAGTAATATACAAAACGGTAAATACTGGCACAGACTGCCAGTATGTCAACTTGCAGTGAAATGGTGCATTCCCATCCTTCCTTGCTAACTGTTAGTGTCTGCTCACGTCAACTCAGCCTCCTACCCTCAGAGGAAGGGGAAATGAGTAGTAGCTTACAGCCTGCAGGATGACGGCTTAGTGTGGCTGATTGGGGTGGTGGTATGTCTGCTAGCTGCAGACCACGGGTCCAGTTGTTTGCTGACACGGGCAATGGATGGCCGCATAGTGCGCTGCAATATCATTAGCTCATGCCAATCAGCACTGTCAGCCGCCTTTTTGGAAACTGTAAAGGGCTTCAAGCCACAAGTCCAATTTGGGTAAAAAGTGCTATATCAAATACCAGACCTTTACCTTTTACCCTAGGTCCATAACCGAATACTCACAATCTGCAATTCCTCTATCTTCGTAGGGTCGGGATAGAGTGGATGTCGGTTGTTGTCAATGCTGTACATTCGGCCACGGTTCTGCCAGCCGAATGACGTCATCCAGCGACTGCGAGACTCACGCCTCTCCTGCCTACGTGCCTCCTTCACAGCGCTCCTAGCCAGCGTCATCGAGTGGTGGAATTCCGGACAGAACGTGTACAGATGATGCGGATCCTACAGCAGTCAGTTACCATAAAACTTCAAAACAGAAGAATATCCCGAATAAACACTGAGTTGCAGATAAAGGCTGGGGGTCAAGGCAACTTGCACTAATAGAAGCTGAATGCTTTTATTCAAAGTCTTACGACACTTATAACTAGAAAACTATGTCAACTCGGTGCCAACACATTAATAATAATAATAATAATCTGACTTGTAAAGCGCCAGTATGTGCTAAAAGAAAGACTTCACATAGCCACACATATAGCTGTTAAACAAAAATTACTTATTTTGAATGTCAACTGAAGACCACTTCACACTGCTCGGTGCCGTAACCAGCTGCGTCTCAAGCAAAACCAGCCCACAATGACATCGACATAAGTAGACATGGATGTGAGATATGCCTCATTTATGGGAGGTTTTTGACCTAGATATTTAACATTTGGAGCTGAATGGCAAACCAGTTACTCTATTCAGGAACATTTATACCGGTTTTCGCTTTTCTACGTCTTTCTGTTTTCGTTTTAGGAACCTGTATGGAACAGACGGACAGACAGACAAACAGACGAGCAAAACACATAATTTGACTGATTAGGCCGGTCGCATAATAACATAACATTCACACAGCAACAATTAGCAATACCGCCAATCCCATACTAACTACCAGTGTTCAATGCCAGTTATCAGTAGTAAAAGTACATGTTAAACTAAATTCTAATCTCCCTGATTCCGCAGTTGCACTCATACTGTCTACCTCTAGTATCGTATCTGGAGTGGTTCACCTCCATGGGTGCAGTCATGCTTGACCAAACAAACAAGGAAAGCCCTACGGGAACGTGCAACAGCGGCGGTACATGTTTAAAAGCCAGTAAAACAAAGTCTAAGTCAGTCGCCAGAGGCCGCCAGATGACAGGTGGCTATAATGTCTATAGTGTTTTACTCGTACTCACCAGAGGGTGTTTAGCGAACTCCGTATCGGCTGTATATCGCAAATTTTCTCAACCCCCTCTCATTTAGCGCCCTCGTTTATGGAAAAGCTTTACAGTTCCTGAAACTAGAGTCTTCCAGGCAGCCGACGGTGAAGATTTGGTAATTCTAGCTTGCACCGTTTTTGACTGATCCACCCGTGTGACGAACGGACGAACGGACGGACGGACGGACAGACAGACAAACAGACGAACAAAATTGCGACGGCTAAGACGTGCTACAGCAGTGGCTGCTGTTGCGCGTAAAAACACCATAGGCCTATACTACCAACCGTTGGCGATTGTAGAATAAATGTGTTAGACAAATGCTTGCAGTGAGTTCACTAAACGCTAACTTATCCTGGGCCGAATTGTATTTTAGCAGTCGCAGAATCTGAATAAACTTGAATATAAACTCAACTACACTGCAACTTAGTTGTAACCATTGAAAAAACATTTCAAATCATTCTGTAGCAAAAAATGAACAGAAGTATTTACCACAATTTCGGAACAATTCAAATGAAAACGACAAGTAAGTTACAAAAATTACTGGACTAACGTTTTTTTGGAGCACGCAGCGTATCTTCTGCATGGCTTGGTCCGTGGTTTTTGCTTCAATCATCACTGGAGGATTCTTCAACCGTTCTGCACGAACTTTCTCACTCAGCTCGGAAACATACATCTGAAACCGGCAACAAACTAGAAACATAACGTCAGCCCAAGGATGGCATATAATGCGGCAGTCTCCCCATAGCCTATGACCCTCTAAGTTAAAAATTAGCACACCAGATATCTATGCTCTGTACGCAGAATGTTCACACCTTTTCAGATCAGAGCTGAGTGCCCGAACAAGATGGACAGGTGCAAAGACAAAACACATGGACAGACAGACCAGTTTCTAAATACCATTAAGCATTAGAGGTTAGTTTAACAATATGCACTATATAAATTTACACTTTGCTTAGTTACTTAATTACTTACTTAGTTACTACATCCATTCAAGAAATATTTCATAAACAAATGCTTGCATTCTCTGTGAATATTTCTGTGTTGACACTGTGTGATCATCCAGTTGACCTTTGACCTTTCGAGCCAAAAATTGGCACACTGCTGACTCCTCCCCTGAGGAAAGTTTGCAGCAACTTTGGTTTTTACACAATTTTTATTTACCGAATTATGAGCCCATAAGGGACAGACAAACAGAGTGACAGACAGAAGGACGAGCAAAAGCCAACAGGATGGCCGCAGAATAAAATTTACTACCATTACCACTAATAATTAACAAAAAATAATAATAATAATAAACAAATTTTATAGCACCAGGAAGTATGTTGATTGACTTCAGCATCTACGACGTTCAATGAAATGACAAAAAAGCCACTTCACTTTATTCCGAAGCATTGGACTGCACTTGGGCGATGTCTGACTGTCAGCGATGAAGACGTGTTCAGTCGTCGGTGAACTTTGCTGATTATTATTCTCAGCCAGAGCAGCAGCAGCAGCAGCAGCAGCTTGTGTTTCGCTGTCAGTGACACTAGTCGCTGTGTTGCCCACAGACTCACGTCCATTGTCAGGACTTGATAACGACAACTCGTCTTCATCGTATTCTTCTTCTTCTTCTTCACGCTCTAAAAGACACACACCACATCTCTAAGATCTAAGTCACTGACACACAACTGGCTTTTTAAAGTCATAGGCCAAACAATGGCCAGTGACGCAAGTGGGTCAACTGCCCCCCCCCTCTTAATGTTTGAACTGTCTGACAATTGTCAGAAGATTTTCTTCTTATAGAAGAAGAAAGCCCAGCTAATGAAAAGGGGAACGCCCGACAGTGGCACATGTTTGAAAGCCCACTGTGAATAAAATCTAAGCTCACCAATCCCAGCAAGTGACATTGGATACGATGATTTTAATTCTTCATTCACATACGCTAAAGGGCACAATCGGCCTTGCACGGCTGCTGCCATTAAAGCGGCCGAAAACACACATTTTGAAGGGGTACTTAAGTTTGACACCCATGTACAGAGGATTCTTTGAATGCGGAGGGCTGAAATTTAACCTAATGTAAACTATATTCAATGTTGAAAATTTCATATGCAGGTTCTCCTAGTCAATCTCCAGTAATTTCGGCGCAATTCGCTCTTGAATTGTGTGCTGCAGTCCAAAATCACCAAAAAATCCAAAAACCCTATTTTAACGTTCAAGCTCATTCACGGTCATTGCTTTTGGTGCTAATCGGAAGCCAGCATATGACTTCCTACTAGTGACTAATAGTAATATAAAGATTGTATTGCACTGTTTCTGAGATACGGCAACTTTTTGGAAAAAAAATGGCCAACTTTCTCTACCCCCTCTCATTTAGCGACCTCGTTCGGGGTGACCCCCTTCGAATTTATGGAAAAGCTTTACGGTTCCTGAAACTAGAGTCTTCCAGGCAGCCGACGGTGAAGATTTGGTGATCCTAAGCCCACTCTAACTGCAAATATAAAACATATTATCAACAAGATAATGTTCATATGAACAAAGAGTCTGTCCAATGCATTTCGATAGTTTAAATATACAGTTAAATATAATTAGTGAGCTATTTAGAGTAGTAAAAAAATCAAAATGTCCAATTTCAAATTGTACAGCAGCAATGTTTTTGTCATCCATCGCTATTATTATAACTAAACAATCAACGTTGTCAGTCATGTGACCATTCGAGTTGTCACCAGCGCTTCACTATAAATGGTCCACTGTAACCATGCACCTATCTTGCACCATTATGGAGATATGGCACCTCAAGGATAACGGGGTCACGACCTTGACCTTTTGGAGTCACGTGACATCGTCGGTCACATGACCATTTGACTCACGGTGGGTGACTTCCTATGGGTGGTCCATTGTGACCATGGGTCTATCTTGCACCGTTATGGAGATATGGGGCCTCAAAAGTTGGACTGACAGCCTAAACACAGACGGACGCTCAGGTGATTTTATACTCTGTCCAATGCATAGGACATGGCATTGGACGGACAAAAATTCCAAGAACATGAGCACTATACTATCATCACTGGCTAGTGCCACAAGTGAAATGTAATAAAAAAGCTAAACCTGCCATCCATAGCAAACGAACGTTGTCACAAAAAAAACGAAATGCTACCATACCTATGAAATCACCAGCAGTCATAGGAATGCCAAACTCACGGCTCAAACAAAGAATTCTTTCAGCCGAAGGAAAAAGAGCATTGCGAACTGCACTACGTAAGCTCCGCGCACGACTCAGCTGAAATCACACATAAACAGCAAACTATATTACTATTACTATTATTATTTTCACCATTAGAAAGTTTAAAACTTAAAGATACAAAAGTGGCTAAAATCATCGGCTTGAGCAGTCAGCAGCCAGCAAACCTTCATGTAACAAAACACAATTAAAGCACTATGAAATAATAATAAATAGAAGCAGCAATACTAACAGCAGTAATAATACTATTGACTATTTTTTTATCTTATTATAAATGTGAGTGTACAAGTGCTACTGCCCGATAAAATATGATAAAAAAATTCAGAAAAAAATTTAACATTCCCAATGTGTACGACTAATGAAAAGTGATCTACAGCATGAAACCAAACAGAAAAGTGGGGAAAAAACAACAGAAAGCAAACCAATAATTTGAAAAAATAACAAAAAACAATCCATTCATCCACGATTCAATTTCAAAAACAGTTTAAGAAAGGTCACTAAACAAATGATAAAACCTGTTGTAGTTTGGTAAGGACGTCAAAGCATGGCACCAAGCCGCGAATGTAGACCGTAGGATTGCGCATGACGGCTGTGAGCGTGTCGTAAAGTTCAACACAGAACATGTCCACGTCAAAACTAGCATACAAGCGCTGCTGAAAGCTGACGCCAGAGTGATGTAGAACCTTCACTTCTGCAACACACCAGATCAAGAGCATTTATACCCCCAAATTGAGAATCAAAATTGGACTTAAGGGGTCCCCCTCTTTCCATTCCTTTTCCGTTCCTCCTTTTCCTCCTCATCCCTTAAAGGTAAAGGTAAAAATGCCATACCCCAACTGGGGCGTAGGCGGGGTGCTCATCTCCCTTCCTTAGGCCGTTGAGCCCGTAGGTGGATAAACCACTTAAGTCTGTGACGCATACCCTGTGCGACGCCAGACCTACGGTTACCTTCACAGCCGCGGGGCATCACCGCCCTTTGACCGGACCTACCAAATTATACTGCTTGGTGAACAGAGGCACACGTGTGTGAACAACTTGCCTAAGGTTGTAACCCAGCAGTGTCCCAGTGCGAAGTCGAACCTGCGCCCCTGAGTGACCTCAGGATTACAAGTCCGGCACGTTACCATTAGACTGCCGAGCCACACTCATTTCCCTAATCTTTATCTACCTTTCTTCAATATCTTTTCCAGGTTTCTCTCTCTCTGCCCTTTCTCTCATCACGTCAGAAGCAACTAGTCTATCATAGACATTGGATGCTATTGCTGTAGTTACGAACAAATTAAAATTTGACTGCAGCCACAAAGCATGCTACTCAAGTAGACCACGTGTTACACTGACCACTATCATTTTTCTGTTTAATTGATCAGAGAGGCTAATAAACACATTTAAAGCTCATCTAAAAGAATTGCTACCAGATCTTGTTAGTGTAACAAGCCAGTGTGAACAACGAACCGGACAACACGTCACTGCAGATATACTGGTCAATATCTTTCCCGGCTCCTTTGCGAAGACCTTCTAGACAGACGAGATGAATGCATGGATCAGCGAGCCGGAACCCAGTCATAATGTCCAAGTCCGAACTCTCAGCCTGCTCTCTGCAATGCAACCACACCAGTAAGTCTAAGTACTTCATGGTTAATGGTACAAAAAATGTGAGCTAATGCTCACTAGACGTGGGAAAGCCAATAGCAGTTCCTGTTCGCAAACTGTCAGTCTATCTGCAGCCATTTCGTCATCGATGTTGATACGACTGAAAAGTGTTTTCACAAAAGACTGGCCAACAACTGTAAAATAACGACTTTTGCGGGAATACCAGAAGGTGAACGAGCCAGAGGGCGAACAAGCCAGGAAGCGAATCAGCCAGGCACAGGGGGCAAACAAGCCAGGGGGCGAAAGAGCCAAGGGGCAAATCAGCCAGGGAGCGAATGAGCCAGGGTGCGAACAAGCCTGGGGGCGAACAAGCCAGGGGCGAACCGGCAAAGGGGTGAAAAAGCCAGACACCGCCTGGCCATCCCTAAGTGAGTAGACAAAATAACAGAACGCCACTAGGGAGGGAATGGCAAGTTCTGCATAACCGTATAGGCCGTGTTGCTGGTAAGCACCACAATGCAACGAATGAACCTAGCAGTCTACGCAAAAATCTTCTTCTTTTCAAATCATAAGCATAATTACAATTATTGTAAGGTTCAAGAAATAACTTTATGCAATTCTTGAAAAAGTGCATAGGTTCATGTACAGAATAGAACATTGACAAATTGACATCGGTACCTTACTTGGTAAGTTTGTAAGTCATAAGAGCTGTTTCAATCTCATGCGTAGGAAGCCCGTCCAGCTGCAATGCCTTTGCATTGATGCTAATCACTCGTTCCAGCAGACTGTCCAGAAAACTGCTGTTACTGCGTGGGAACTTGTAGACAATTCGTATGTATGGACCCTACAAAAGCACATAAACAATAAAAACATACATACAGTGTACTCTACCTGAAACTGTTAAACACGACAACTAAAAATATGCAATAAATCAATGCAAAAAGTGACACTGAAAATAAATGTGAACTTATTATTACTGTTGTTACTGTTACTGTTATTCCTATTGTTATTTTTCTTTTCGTTGTCAACTGGTAATATAATTATTATTTTAGGCCCACAGTATTATTTTTGTTACTTTATTTCATTTTTAAAATTTATATTTCTAACGATCTATGGAATAAATGATCGCAAGAGCTAAAACATCCATACACTAAAATGGCCAGAGGCCCAGAATCTTAGTCAGAAACAGCAAAACTCTGGTAAAGAAAGAAAAAGTTGAACTGCTGTATAGTAATTGATATTATTGTAATAATCCCTGGTGTCATAAAAACAAGCAACATCTTTCCGTGCCATGCCAGCGTCTCAGCATATATGACCATTGGACAGTTTCTGTTGCCAGCCCAACTGTTTGGAGCTCATTGTTCGATGACCTTCGGTATCTGAAATGTACAGCGGACAATTACAGAAAGTTACTGAAAACAATGCCCTTCTCGCCGTACTTGCGTATCCAGCATAGATACGCGTAGAAGAGCTACATAAATTGACTTTTGACACTGACAGAACAGAATAATGACAACACATACCACAGAGGGTCAATGCTGCAACAAACCTGAGTTGACGGCTGAGCGACGGTTTGATCTGCTAACTGAGTGCCGGCGCTATTCAGCAGTGGAAATGCCAGGTTCACTTTGATTTTGAGTGAAGCGTCCGCCGCCATGTATTCACCAGCAGGCAATGCTGGCTCAACTGAATAAATTGCATAAATCAATCAATCAATCAATCAATCAAAGTGTACATTCACAAAGCCTCTACTGTTGTCACTGACCTACTGTTCAGATGAAAGGTTGTTCCACACAATTCACGCTGACGAATGGAAGCCAGTCACAACTAGAGTTTCTACAGTTTATCACGACTGGTTGTCGTTGCTCACAGAATCACTTAGTGCCAAAGTGGGGTCATGTAAGAGCTAGAAATCCCCCAGAAATCCCACTCGCCGACTATGTTCAGCCGCCTCTGTCACTTGTACTGTACCGAAAACAAGGACACGGCTCGGTGACAGATCATTCGCCGTCGCCAGCCCACGAGTCTGGAACAGTTTGCCCGCTGCACTGCAAGCCATGGAGGACTACAAACAGTTCAAGGCGCAACTAAAGACACATTTGTTTGACTGATTGAAACTGCGGCGCCTAGTGACTTCTGCTTTTAGTCACCGTGTATAAATCCGCTTTATTATTATTATTAAAGATGTTCTACAGAAAATTTTACACTGGACTGAATTTATATCTTGGGAGCAAAGTTCTACTTCCCATCCTTTCCATGTCGTCCCTTTCCACTCTTTCCCCCTTTCTCGTTCCTTCTTTTCTGTCACAAAATGTCCCCCTCAAATACAGCCAAAAATGCGGCGCAGTGCTTTACACATTTTAGGGCCAGCATTCCACGCACATGTTAACCTGATGGTTAGCTAACCTAGAGTTATTTTCATCTCAGAATTAACTTCTGTTTCGTTGCATCAACTGAACTTATGTTACGTAATCCATACATTAAACAGCAGGTATAGTTACGCAAATAAATGAAACGTCTGAACGATGAACACTACAACTGTTAGCACAAAACAATAACAAAAATACATATACTGCTTGAATGACAGAACAAAAAATACACACTCGGTCCTTCTTTGACTCCAGGCGGCGGAACAAGTCGTCCATCCAACCCAACGGATGGTTTCCACGCTGGTTCCCTCACGTGACTGCTGACGATCGCCGAACGTAACTGCAGCACTGTCTGGCCCAGTAACAGCTCCGACAGGTCGAAGCGAGCAACTCCATATGGATCAGAGCATTTCCAGCCACAGGCGTCGTGCAGGCTATCTCTCACACTCTCTGCAAGAAACCGCAAAGTACGACTGGCTAATGCACAGCAAACACCAGTGGTTTGGTGGTTTAATGGTAAAGTGTCAAAGTTACTATTAAAATGTCTTGGGTTCCATTCCCAGTCAGATTGCTATAAGTTGGTTATTACTTGGATGGGCGACTGCCTGTGAACAGGTAAACCATCCCAGTATATAACCAACATCAAGGTCAGCTCAGCCTTTTATCCATTTGGGGTAGGTAAATCTAGCACCAACCGATACACGTCATTTTGAGAGGTTTTTGGACATCTGCTGTGCTGACCTTGATCTTCGACCTTTTGTTCTTCTGTGCCTTTGCATACAAGACACACACAATAAACAAAACAAGCGAGAAAAAGTGAACCTGGATTAGGAACACTGAGCAGATCATCATCACGCTCTTCACCGAACAACGAGTTGCCTTCTTCAAACTTGTGGATGACTCGGTCACGATCATGAACCTCCACTTCAAACAGCGGACCGTACAAACACTCCTTGATGTGACTCTGATCCAGCGACCCTGCAAAAACCAGTGTTAACTCCGCATAATAACCGTCTGTCTAAAATTTGAAGTTTTGATAGTTCAATATGCCACATCATGCATTTTCACAGAACCCAAGATATTTAACTCTAACTCTAACCCAAAACTAATTCTAAACCGAGTTGCAAGGAAATGCGGAAATTCAGTAAATTTCTTTGAAAGCGTATCAGAACTTATCTTAGAACTATCAGACTGCCAAACTTTCGAATTATCCAGCTATGCCGTGCATAATACTGCAAAAGCTGGCTAACAGAAGCTGAATCTTTAACTCAACACAAAAGATCTAGGTTATAAGCCGTGACTCCAACAAAAGCTGAGATGTCCACGTGGTACCAACTTATCAGGTATGAAAAAGGTGGGTCCTCATTACAAGCTTTGATTATAACCACTTATAATATAACCAATATATAATTATAACCAATCATTCAGTGGATAATACAACTCATCAGAATAAAAAAAAACTGATAAAACATGTTTGGCATTTATCCAACTAACATAAATACAAAAGCATTAACAAGCCAGCAAATTTTCAAATATATTCATGATAATATTTTGTATTTTTCAAAGCAATTACAGTTACTACAGACTTAGAGTACGCTAAAGTAGATTCAATTTCAATGTCATAATTGTGTGTTGGTTACAGTAAAAAATTCCATGCAAAATCTACATTACTGTAGAACAAACGCCAGTTCTGCTACTAACCAGTGAAGATAACGCTGACGTCATTCCAGTACAGATTCTCTTCATGCTCTAAACCCACACTCCTGTGCTCCGCCAGACCAAAGACGCTATACTTTATGTAAACCGGCTGACACCTACAAAATGTTTTAATCACAACAGCTCTACATATCTAAACTGTATCATCTTCATTCACAAAAAAATTTTAAAATGTGTATTGCTCATCAGTAGGGCCCACAGTTTTCCTCGGCCGATTTTGCCAAATTCTGCGGGCCAGTTAGTGAAATTCCACAGCTCCTGCAGCAAAAGTGTTCAAATTCTGCAGCTCAATGCGGCCTTCCGTTTGTGAGTAAACAGAGCTCTATGCAGTTCATAAACTTCAATTATTGAAGGCTGGCGATATGCTCAGTTATGCTAGCAGCATTCAAAAAAAATTATTAATTTTTTCCTTTTAAAAGTGCACACTCTGTCAAGTCGAATTGTGTTTATTTATTATTGTGTGCCGTATTGTGACGGCTACAACTAGGGCTCACAGATTTAGACAGGTTAGTTTTATCTTTTCCGTGATATAGTTAGTCTATTTAATTACGTTGTAAAGCCGATGATCACACTGATCATAGGTCATTTCTCAATTTCTGCAAAATTCCGTGAAGTTCCACGAAAATGTTAAAAAGTCCTCGGCTCGGCTCGGCTCGAAATTCTGCAACCCGTGGAAAACTGTGGGCCCAACTCATCAGGGTAAACCAATCTTCTAGCTCAGAGCGTCACCTGCCATATAAGATCACACAGCGTTACCTCCAACCTGACACAGATAAATTTGCCCCACTTAAACCCCAGCCAGACAGGCTAGTACTCAATTTACCTATCCCAAATGGATGGAAGGCTGAGTTGGCCTGGGTTGTTGATTACGTAGCTCCTCAAGCTAGTTTACCTACCCACAAACAGTCACCCATCCAAGTAGCAGGTTCAGCACAGGCAAACCAGCGGTGGTTTTAGGCCCGGGCTGAAGGGGGGGGAGCACAGGCCCCCAGTTTTTCTCCAGCCATCCCACCCCCCAGTTTCATGGCAACCCATGATTTTTGGCAAAAATAACACAAATATGTGATTTCTTTGAGTTTCCAAATTTTAGGAAAGGGGACAAATTTGCATCTAAAAACCAAAAGTGCTTCAGTTTCAGCGGGGTTTCAACCCCCTGACCCAGGGCTCTGCCCCTAGACCCTGCTGGGGGTTGCACCTCCAGACCCCTGTTATAAGCTCACACTACCATGCTCACCATGGTACCGTGCTCCCCCAGATATTGGGGGCTAAAACCACCAATGCAGGCAACTATGATCAATACACCCTAGCATGTGATACAAAGTAAACATAATAAATGTAAAGTGATACTTGCAACAACAAAATTAACTGACACAAGTGCAAAATCATTTAACGCCTTTGCCGGTGGTCAATTATCACGCAAATCTATAGAGATCACCGCAGTGGTATTTCACATGGCCTGCCTCTAAGTGCAAACACTGGCTTTTACTCCTATACCTGCTAAGTGTCGCTTGCATGCAGTGAACAACAGAAAGTTCTGTATGTAGATCTACATACAACCTTAACAGAATTTCCCTCTTAAAAAGTGAAGAAAAGTCCAAAAAGAGAAATACTTAAAGCCAAAAGCAAAAGTTGGAAACTTAGACCCGATTTCAATTCCAGGTTTGAGAGGGTAAAAGCCACTGAGTGAAAACAGTGTAAAAGCACTGTATACAAGTACATTAAAAACGGCAAAAATAAAAAAAATCATCAAAAATGATATGCGAATGCACAGAACTTCCAAGACAGTATGATTGGCATTAAACAGACCTCGTTTTCAGTTCAGCAAATGGTACGGGCACGGATGGCATTTTTGTTGCTGAATGGACGTGAATAACGAGTGGATTAAGGCGTTGTTTCTGACTGCGTGACAGCAACGGTTCACTGACTAATACGGAGGCATATGCATCAGTCACGGACGCCACCGGCTTGTCAAGTCGCTCAGTTATCATCAGTACACCTACAGATAATGAATGCTGAACGTGACAGAAGAAGAAGATTTCGCACAGACAGCTAGCTCTTCCCCTTTTGGCACTTGGAGCCGGCGAGGGTTAGACCCAATAAAGCTGGCGTACAACCGAAGTCGGTCGGATGGCCAGCTCTAATTAACAGCCAGCATCTTTAACCGACTGGGCCATTATACCTTCAGTCCTGGTCACAGGGCTTACTGTTATGCAGAACTCACCGTTTCTTCCCTAGTGATGGCCGCAACCACCGCCAGTACTCATTTTACCAACCCACGGAGGGTAGAAGGCTGAATCGATCTAGTTGGCTTGGCTTCGTACCTTGGACAGTCACTCATCCAAGTACTAACCGAACCCACCGTACAGTAACTTCGTTAAGTTGACTCAAAGTGCTAACGCTATGCCACGCTGCCAACCATAGTACTGGTAGTACAATAAATAAAATATCAACTACGCTATTCGAGTTAAGAAAATATTACATCATCACCAGCACACGCTTTAATTTTTTTGTTTAACTGGTCAATTTTTTCGAGTTACTGCAGATTAGACAAAGTCTCTTTGGAGCAGAACCTTTTATAATAAGCCAAGTGTAATGAGCACTAAAAGTTAAAAAAATATGTTAATAACAATGTCAAAAAAACGCCCAATGATGGGCAGAAATCATACGCACAAACTACAGTCAGTCAAAAAAAACAGGGCACCAAACTTGTGTGCATATCTTCGCCAAATATTAACAAATCTTCAAAATTCTTTCACCGGCAAACCATACGATGAAACATCCCACCACCACACTTGAAATTCGTTGCTACAATACCAGCACTAGTAGATATAAACAAGACAATAAGTGAGGGAGTGAGTACAGTTTAACGTCCCATGCAACATAGTATAGGTCATTTCGGGGATGGCCTTTGCAGGCAAAATTGCACATACACATAATAACAGAACAAAAAGTTTAACCTTTACAGAAAGTTTAACCTTTATAAAACACAAAACACAAAAAACGACCTAAACCTAAAATTGTAAGAACTACCGATTATAACTGCGCATATATATCGATAATGGCAGTTCTAATAATCTCCCCCAGAGAGTCATCAATCTCACAATGCTGTCTATCGGAGACCATAAAAGTAACATTTACACTTACCTGCATATAGCTTGGCAAACGATACTTTAACAGAGCACGATGGCGTTTCATCCATCTCCTTACTTAATCCACCTTTACCCTTCTCTGTGCCTGCATCTTTCGCTCCACTTTTACCCTTCTCCTTAGCTCCATTTTTACCCTTTTCTGCGCCCTTCTCTAAAACAACACCATGCATTTCTTATCCATATGTTTATCAGAATCGCAAAAGCTTCAAAAACACAAATGACTAGAAATTTGGGACAGATACCAATGTAAGTCCGCCCAGTGCTGTAAGTCCGATTTGGGGAAAAATTTACAAAGGTTAAATTTTCCGTGAAATTTTCCCAGTAGCAAAGTCACATGGCCTGCACTCGAGTGCATTAGCATACACAAAATGCGCAATGCCGACTTAGCATGTGTCAACAATCAACATGCGCGCCTATAACTTCTTATAAGCGGACCTCACCAAATGTTTTTTGTTCGACGCAAAATGAATTGCCATTAATAACGCCGTTTTCCACTTGGGAATATTCTCTATTCATTTCAAAGATATTCGCAGGCAAACTCAAAAGTTGTGAAAAATCACACCAAATTTTGGACGTTTTTTTGCCATCCCAAATTTTAAGGAGGCAATGCCCCCAAAATTGTACTCGATTTATCACCCTCACCTTGAGCACGTCAAATGGCAAAGTTTCATGGAGCCATTCACCCTACTTCCGATGTTATAAGCGCACATTCGGTGGATTTAAACCAATTTTTGACCCCCCTTCGAAAAAAATTGTAAGGGGGACCCTATACCCAATGGGGTCTGTGCTAGCAGGACTTGGTCATTCTCTCACATGTGTAAAATCTGGGGGTCAGCACCCCCTAGGGGCCGAAATATGGTCTCCTGAAAGTCGATTTGGGTGGGTACGATTTGACCTTCAGCTCTCAGTGGTTCACCAGACTTTTTTCGCCTAACGTGAGAGGAATTGCGGTCGATCAGCGTGACACTACCTTGTGAATGATATAGACTTGTGTCGCAGCCCGAAATCGCCAAAAAATCCATAAAACCCTCTATTTTGGCGTTCAGGGTCATTCAAGGTCATTGAATTCGACGCCAATCGAGAGCCAGTGTACGACTTCCTATTAGTGATTAATAGTAACCTAGGCCCTATCTCGCACCATTACTGAGATACAGCGACTTATTGGCCAAAAATCGCAAATTTTGCCCATACCCTCTCATTTCGCGCCCTCGTTCGGGGTGACACCTTTCGAATTTATGGAAAAGCTTAACAGTTCCTGAAACTAGAGTCTTTACGGCAGCCAACAGTGAAGATTTGGTGATCCTAACTTGCACCGTTTTTGACTGATCCACCCCTGTGATGGACAGACGGACGGACAGATGAACAGACAGACAGAATTGCGATGGCTAAGATGCGCTGAAAACACTAACTGTTTTCGCGCGTAAAAACTGAAATAAATAAATCTCAGTTGCGTAATAAGATTATAGGTTCATGCTGTAAGTACACGAGCAGGCCATTATGGTCCAATTCTGCCATTGTCCAGCTGACAGTTAACCTCTCAGTAATTTGAAAAGATATAAATCAGAATTGTGGCACCTAATTATTTTTTTTCAGTCCATCTTGTATAAAGAAAAAACGTCGCTCTGCGCAATTCATGGTAGTTCTATAGCGTCACTTTCCACCTGCGCATATTTCATCTCAGCAGCCAGCGCTGGTAACGAAAAGTTTACTAGAACTCAGAGTTAAAGGTCCTCCTAATATTCTTTTCACTTTGGAATTAGTAAATATATTCACCATCTCTAATGCAGTGTACTGGTGGCGATGTGAAATAAACAGCAACGTGGCCGAACCGATTTTAGTAGCCCAATTAGCTGCACTTCAGATCGCCACACTGCTTTTAGTAAATTCTGATTCTTTCAATTCAGTTCGGCGAACTGACGATAGTAATTTTGGTCACAAATCTTTCAGTCTGCCGAACTGGCAGTAGCACTGAGCTTTTGAATATCTTTGTTCCAGAGATATTTACCGTCAAACTTTGAAATCGTCTGAAATCGTGCCAAATTGTGCACGTTTTGGCCCCTAAAATTTTTTTGAAAAGAGCTCCCCAGATTTTTGGACCCAATTTTCAAAATTCAGCCCACTACAAACCACAGAGCAAAATTTTGCAGCGATTGGCTGACGGAGCTTGGAGATCTCCTGTTGAAAAGAAGAAAAATAAACATCTGGAGTAAAACATAAGTCTGCTCAGAAAGGGCGGACTAAAAAACGCAAAAATCACGGCAGCCATCTACTCTCAGTTACAAATATTTTTTGAAGTCAACATTAAGACAACAATGGTGAAGTACTGTAGCGGTTAATAACAACAAAGCAGCAGTTTATTCAACCTACAAAACATTCCGTAAAAACCTGATTATATGATTATAATTAATTTCATGTACTGTGGTACATTTTTCTTGTCAATCACTGTGTATAGGAAATTTCAAACTTAGAGCTTAATCATAAAATTAAAAAGTCTTTTGCACTGAACATATATTGCAGATATACAAAAAACTACTTTGACAACAAATGCTTACACAAAAGACTGTACTGGGTGTTTTAACCTTAGTGGTATGCAACAAAATAACTTTGTAAAACTAATAATGGTACCTAACTACAAATAATTAATCAACTAATTGTCCTTAATATGCAACTCAGAAAAAACTAGGCGGTGCCCTGCACAACATAATGACTACCCTATGCAGCTTATAGTGTGTGTCCAAAGTCTAAACCTATTTTTTGTTTTTTGTGGACTAGCTAAGTTCACTGAATTATGCCATCACATACAGGACAGAATGTAGTTGGTGACATCATTTTCCAATTGCTGATAACTTGTCCCATTATGCAGTTATTCATAATCAAAGTCTAATGTTAAACGGTCCAATCTTTCGAAGAAGGGCTCCAAATTTTGAAACCTATAAGTTATAGCTAGAAGGCGCTCATTAGAGTGCATATCTCCGCCAAGCGAAGTGTACACAGACAGACAGACAGACAGATGGACGGACGAGCACACACACACACACACACACACACACACAAAAGCAATCTCATAATCTCCAATTCACTTCATTCTATTGGCAGAGATAATAATTATACAACTATAGGTCGCAAAGTCTTTGAATAGTCAAGACACCTAGCAGACCATGCACTAAAAAACTCGGCATAATGGCCTGTACTCGAAATTCATGCAGATCAACAAGAAACAAGCTGGTACTCATCAACATTCATATTCATATCATGTTCTATGTACTTGAACTTGGTGACTCTTTCACGTTCTTGTCCGCTGCACCACCGACGACCAGGATTGACGCCGGGAGAACGGGCAGATTAGCACGCACGCGCAACGTTTCTAACAATCTCTCCACTCTACAACACACGTTTAGGCCACGACAGAAATACTGACTGGTCGCTAGCCCGAAAAAGCACCAGTCTGAAATTGGCTATAACTTGGTCTGTCATAACTAAGGGCCACTATAGCCAAGCGCTGCCATAGCCAAAGATTTAGAGACAGCGTTAGGGTTAGGGAACTGTCCCCGACAGAAACTAGACCTAATCTGAGTAGGATGTATGAACAAGTATTTTGAGCAAAGCTCATGAGACGTGCGAGAGCCTTAGCAGTTCCAGTTCGCAGGTGGTCCTTGTCTATCTCTAGCCATTTCTACGCAATACTCTATGTGTACCTCGCAGCCGAAAATCACAAAAAAACCTAAAACACCCAATTTTCGAGGTTCAAGGTCATTCAAAGTCATTAACGTTGACACTATTAAAAGGCGGGTCACTAGTGCTCGTTATGATAAGCAGCATGTCTGCATCTATCTGCAAGCGTTTTCATGCTACAAAAGCCAATAGCAGCAAAATAACCACTTTTTAAAGTGTACCCTTCTTTGATGCCCGTGTGCATTGCCCTCCTTGAACCTAGGTGGTCGGAACTTGCAGCAATAAAATCTATGCTTAATGCTGAAAATTTTGTATGCAGATTTTCTTGATCTATCTCCATAGATTTCGGCACAATTCACTCTTAGAATGTGTGTTGCAGCCCGAAATCGTGAAAAAATCACTAAAACAGCTTATTTTGGGTGTTCGAGTTCATTCAAGGTCATCGATGTTGACATTCTTATGAAGCTCGTTACCAGTGCTTGTTATGATAAGCAGCACGTATGTGCCTATCTGTAACCGTTTACACGCTATACAAGCCAACAGCAGTAAAATAAGCAAATTTTAGGGAATACCCCTCTTTCACGCCCTCGTTCGAGGGAAATCCCCTCACCCAGGCAGACAAAATTTTGTCACGATAAACTAGAGTCCTTGTGGCAACCCACAGTAAAGATTTCGTGATCCTAACTTGCGTCGGTTTGACACAATACCGTAGTGTGACAGACAGACAGACGGACGGACGAACGGACAGACGGACGCCCAGGCGATGGCTAAGACATGCGAAGCATTACATGCTCTCGCGCATAAAAATGAAAACAGAAATGTGACGTGTGGGTTCTACAAATTCATGACAATAACAACGACGCTGAAAATCTGATCACGATAATGCAGAAAATATAAAGAAACAGCGAGCCAAAAAGTCTGCATATTTACTTGGCTTCGTCATTTGGCATCTGATTCTCTTTCGACCCTACAGAAACATGCCACAAGTTTTCGCATAACTTAGGAAAACGTTTAGTGTCACATCTAACAACAATCAACCACAATAATCATTATCCAATGTCTCTGAATAGACTCATAAATCGAAACAGTATATACATAGTTACTGTGGACGCCAAAACAGCAACAAAAACAATAAACTAAAAGTTGTATTTTGAAAAATTTCTATGTATAAATACGCAGCATCTGAACAACTGCTAGAGTTCATCAGCACGGGCTTGACAGTATGTGACGCCTAGGTACCTTCTACCTATACATCAACAAATATCTTTTAATTTTTTTACTCTCCATTCAAGAATCCAGAAAAAATAAACCAGCGAAATAACTCTCATTTCCGGATTGATGAAATAATTTGTCACCATCACTCCCAAGAAAATAATCAACCACCAAATTAATGGTAAATCATTCAAAAACCAATTACTCAGAACATGTTTATTATATATCATACCACTGGTGCTGCTGGTGGTACGAATAAATTTTGGCTGATGGCTTTGGTGATTCTCACATTGTTGAAGCACGGCCGGTTGAACGCCAACGCCGCCGTAAACAATATCATCTGTCATACAGGGTGGGCCAAAAAAAGCATGCCACTTTACTTTTGTCCATATCTTCACCAATTATTGACCAACTTTAAAAATTCTTTCACTGGCACACTCTGCAGACAATTTGCAATAATGTGATTATTATAGATCCCGCCACACCATAAATGTGTCTCTACACTACCTTGTGAAATATCATAAAATATGCATACATAACAATAATGACAAACAAACATTTTGGTGCAATTGAAAAAAACACTTCAGACCAACATTGCAGTGAATGGTCTGTATGACACTAGACTGTGTGGGTCTAACACAGTCTAGTGTCATACAGATCATTCGTCATATTGTTGGTCTAAAGTGTTTTTTCATTTACCTAAATTTTTGTAATTATTGCTAATTTTTGTTTACATTTGTATTTAACAAGGTAGTGTAGAAACGCAACTACCATGTGGTAAGATATATAATAATCACTTTATTGCAAATTGTCTGCAGAGTGCGCCAGCAAAAGAATTTTGAAAATCGATCAATAACTGGCAAAGATATGGACAAAAGTAAAGTGACACGTTTTTATGGCCCATGGTGTAGAAGACGCAAACATATGCAGTACCAGTAAATTCATTTAAGCATTTGAATAGAAAAAGGTCACTGTCTGTATGCTCCTTTATGCATTATGAAATACTTTTTAATCTAGTGCTAGATACCTTGCTGCACTTGCATTTCCCGAACAGTTACTAACATACTTTTGAAAAAAAAACAGTGAATTTATGACCAACAAATGCAGAATATTCATTCAATTTTGGATAAACGACGAAAATTACAGTATTATAACAATTTAGCCGACACCGAACAATCATTACACCAAGTGCAGAATAAACTGCCAACACTCCGAAATGCAAGTGCTTTCATCAGTAAAACAGTGTCGCAATTTTTCGTCAAAAGTAACCATGAAAATATCCACTGTTAAAATAATAATGGTTATTTATACACAATTTGGCCTACAATTGCAACTATTGCCATTGGTATTGTTACTAATAAATTTATAATTTTTCTGTCAACTAGGCTATTTTTCTAGTTATTCGAGGTTAAACTGTCAGTCTCCTTGGAACTGCTGCCAGGGCCATCTTTTGCCAGTGCGGGGCCCTTGGCACTTACTTAACACCACATAGCGACCTGTGACCGTACTACACTACAAACTGCAGGATAGGCCTCTGTCTGTAAGGTAGCCTGTCTCTATTTTAGGCCTACAAAACATTTGGACCCTAGATTTTAGCAGCCTTCCCCCCCCACAAAAAATTCTTGATTTAATTTTTTAAAATGAGTTCAAGTTACGACAGTAATTCATCTCTAAGGCGATGAGAATTGGTTAGATCGATCGATCGATCGATCCATTGACCGTTGTGATGATCACCATAGCGCGGGGGCCCTTTGGGCCCTTGGCACAGTGCCAAGATGCCACACCCCTAAAGACGGGCCAGACTGCTGTAACAAATCAAATTGTTAATAAGTTGTTCATATACAGGTATAGGCTGGTTATATTAAACAGATGTGCAATTCAGACATTACCTGGTTTGTCGTGCGGCATTTTGAACGACTTCGGCTTATCGGAACGTGCAAAACTTGAACACTTGTCTTTGTTGTCCCAGAAGTAAACAACCAACGAGTGACTGACCATGTCTCTCAGCAACGACTCGGTCACTGTTATAGTATGGCTGAAACCCAACACAATCTGCAATACAGCAAATGCTACTGTAAACAACAAAAGCAATTAGCAGGACTTATGTCTACAAATCCCATTCTTGTATTTGAATAGATCATGGAGAAAAGGTCAGAGCCAAGCTTGAGAAAAAGTCACGGCGTTCACATAATCATTAGTTTTTTTATCAAAGTCAAACAGCACAACATTAAGTTACTGAATGTATGGTAACAAAAAAAACATTCTATAATCACATAACGTCACCATTATCTTACTTCAGTCCACTGTGACTAAAAGTGCCACAAATAAATGCTACGATATGATAAATTATTTGCAACAGAAAACTGGCAGAAAAGTTGCCAGTTAAATCTAGTGCATAAATTTAAAAAAAAACTTCAAATGTTTTCAACGAAAATGACACGAGAGCAGTTGAAATAAAAGAAATGTTACGTAAAACATGGAAAATCCCCGATGCTTACTGGAAAGACAAAGGCTTGAAATTAAAAAAAACCAAAAAACACAATAATAATAACTTAAAAACAAAAAAAACACTGACATGAAAAAACCGTAAGGAAGTCCAGATATCTGTGAAATCAGTCCAAATGGGTGTCAGATGGAAGGTAGAATTAAAAAAAGAAAAAACATCAAATTGATCAAACAATAAAAAAACCAAAACCAGCTTAATTACATTTACCTGCAAATTGTTCACATGCACTGCAGCCGTGCTAAAATCTGCCAAATCTGGAAATCCCGCCAAGAGTTTTGCCACAGCAACATTTAGAGCTTCGAATTTGATCGAAATGACCAGATGCTTGACCTACCACAAGTTCGGGATAAATTCTAGCATCCCCACAAAATGAAGATCAAGCAAAAGCAAAAATAAGAAGCAATAGCAAGAAACAAAAAAACATTGTTTAAAAACCCCCCAAAATTAACAGTGCTGCAAGAATTAATGGCAAAATGTCGACAACAGTCAGAACTTGCCAGTTTGACCAGGACACCCAGGTCATGTCGTCGTAGCACCAGGCCTGCACAATCTTCGGTTCGAGCTGATCGGTGAATATCTTGGCAGCGAGGCGACCGTACAGCACTACGTCAGTCTGGACAGGTTGTGGGTCACCAGGGAATGGCGTGTATTCACAGTGTAAGAAACGCTGAGTGGGCGGGGCGTCAACAAGCTTCTTACTCATCAGCCTCTGAGTACTGCGTGTAGCTACTGCAGTATCTTCTTTGTCCTCTGGGCCTCAACAAAAACATTTTCACACACATAAAAACAATAATGGCTGCTGTTCATTATGAGACGATTTCAGCGACAATGCCACTGTATTTAATATTTATAAATGACATCACAGTGACATCATCGTGATAAACCTCACAGCTGGTACTCAGAATTAAATTTCCTACAAAACAGATACTTGGGACTTATGCACATTTGGAACACTAATAAAATGATGCTGTTTTATTGAATGACCCTCATATGATAATAATACCGGTACACAGTTTTCTGTACTGCATGCTAACCACAGCTGTGTAATATGCATTAAGTCTAAATTTTATCCAACCCATACAAGGAAAACAACACCAAATGCAAGTTTCTAGGCAACTTTCAAATGCATGCTAAATTACTGCCACAGATGTATAATAAATTATATTATTATTAATTAACCAAGTACAGTATATCCACAAATATGGAATGCTACTAACAGCAATTTGCTATCTCAATTCCAGATCATATGCATAGCCCCATCTAAGCCCAACCAAATGATTTTTTGCCGTTTTAGAGGACTGATATCATCACATCGTCCTTACACATAAATGTAAACTGGTAAGTTTTTTTACATATATAATGAGTTAAGAGCACTGAGCACATAGTTTGACCTCTGGCATCAAAAAGTATAATTTTGCAGTGATTTAGAAAGGTCATGCAGTACTAGAAAGAATGAGAGTCTGCTGGCAGGTTATGACTAATTCACCTATGAGTTGATGGCATCCCTCATACAGAGTGTGGTTCTATCTTTTCTTCTAAAAAAACACAATAGGTTAACAACATAATTAACTAACTGAATCATAAATTCTATTTTCCTGAAGCATCACCTGTACCTTGTATTGTAATTCATATAATACAAGGT
>Ga0209671_1000316_pt1 | contig 29274 bp, 10 predicted proteins | sample WorMetHERISLAND2_2_FD_187401 | JGI IMG/M metagenome (GOLD analysis project Ga0209671, IMG submission 187401) | Marine gutless worms symbiont microbial communities from Max Planck institute for Marine Microbiology, Germany - Olavius geniculatus... | ecosystem: Host-associated > Annelida >...
CTCTAGACATAGCTTACGCTTACTTTAATGATCGGGAGAGCTATTTCGGCTTACTGGTCGATTGGTCTCTTCAGTTGTCGTTCTTTTTGACGGCTCTCGTAGGCCGGAACTGTTGGCGGTTACCATACCCCAGGGATGAGATCCGGTAATTTATCGGCCGACACAAAAGTCAAATCGGTTACGCAATGTGTTCAAAAGAGACATTTGAGCAACTTGATGCATGTTTTGATGCGAGTACTAAGGACATTAGTAGGGTTAAAACATGCCATGCCGGGTACGGTCTTACTAATTACCATTACATGTTGGCCCGGTTAACCGTTGGCCCTAGCGTTCACCACTTCCATGGACTTTTGATAACAAGACGTAGAGATGATCAGCGGTCACAGGCATTTACATGCGCAAAGAGAACCGCATATCGTGTCAGCCACCGGGGCAATGCGCGCGACTTGTCGTTATTAGTTGCAGTGGTCTATAATATACGCAGGGGCCTAATAAGTCATAACGATCACGCAAATAGGGGATCACACGTGATAGGATGCGATATGATCATACATTAAAATAAATCCATATACATGTTAAACAAATGAAAGTGCAAAAATCTGTAGGCCTATATATACAGGGTGCAGCAAAAAAAGTAGCCACCTAAAGTTTTTCGCCGTATTTTCAGCAACCGTTTAGAATTTTAATTTGAAATTTTACAAGTTTATTTACGGAAACGTTCTACATCTAACTGCCAAGTGACATGATTCTGTTAAAAAACGACAAAATTATAGGCTTCTGAACACGACCGCCGATCGATTTTTCAGCGTTAAAAACGTTTAAGCTAAAAATGCTATTTAATTTTCAAAAACCGGTTACCACGTTACTGCCGATGACATCACAGTGACGCTTTGACAAAACTAATTTATTTTGTTTATAAATTATCACTAAATTATCGTTCTTTCAAAGCAATCGCCGGCTGCCAACCGGCTTCATCTTCCAGCAGGACTGCGTGCCAGCACACACAGCGCGCAGCGCACAGAACTGGCTGTGGGCCAACTGTCCAGATTTCATCACAAAAACCAATGGCCACAAAATTCGCCGAATACAAACCCAGTTGACTATCACGTGTAATGTGCAATGTTGGAGGCTCACCGCAAGCTTAAAACAAGAAATTTGAGCTAATGCTCACGAGATGCGCGAAAGCCTATAGTAGTTACTGGACAACAACAGTACAATAACGACTTTTACGGGGATACCGCTCTTTGATGCCCTGGTGCGCAAGTTACCTTAAACCTAAAAAATCGAGACTCAGACCATCAAAATCTTCGTTTAATGCTGAAAATTTCATATGCAGCTTGTCCGTGTCTATCTCAATTGGTTTCGGCGCAATTCGCTCTTGAAATGTGTCTCGCAGCCCAAAATCGTTCAAGCGTTCAAGGTCATTGAAATTGGCGCCAATCGAGAGCCAGTGTGCGACTTCCTATTAGTCATTAATAGTAACCTAGGCCCTATCTCACACCGTTACTGAGATACAGCGGCTTATTGACCAAAAATCGCAAATTTTACCCACCCCCTCTGATTCAGCGCCCTCGTTCGGGGTTTGTATTTATGAAAAAGCTTTACGGTTCCTGAAACTAGAGTCTTCCCGGCAGCCGACGGTGAAGATTTGGTGATCCTAGCTTGCACCGTTTTTGACTGATTCACCCTTGTGACGGACGTACAGACGGACGGACAGAATTGCGATCGCTAAGACGCGCTGAAAGCAGTAGCTGCTTTCGCGCGTAACAAAGCCGAAAACAATCGCTGAACTCAAGGAATCGCTTCAGGTCATCTGGGGCAACCTATCACGAGGACCAATCGACAAGACGGTGAAAGACTTCTCAAATTAAGCAACTGAAGGCTTAAAAAACTTAAAAACACAGGTAAGACAAGACACTTAAAAACAGTTGCTTAATTTGAGAAGTCTTTCACCGTCTTGTCGATTGGTCCTCGTGATAGGTTGCCCCAGGTGACCTGAAGCGATTCCTTGAGTTCAGCGATTGTTTTCGGCTTTGTTACGCGCGAAAGCAGCTACTGCTTTCAGCGCGTCTTAGCGATCGCAATTTTGTCCGTCCGTCTGTCCGTCCGTCACAAGGGTGAATCAGTCAAAAACGGTGCAAGCTAGGATCACCAAATCTTCACCGTCGGCTCGAGCTTGGAGCTGTCGGTTGACACTTTGAACATTCACTATGACAATGGAAATCTGGAATCTGATCATTAGATAACTGTGTTGTTTGACTTGTTTCAGCGATGTTATTAACTAATGTTGTAGCTTAAACATTTTTTAACGCTTAAAAATCGGTAGGCAGTCATGTTAAAAAGTGTATAACTTCGTCATTTTTCAATGGAATCAAATTTTGTTTGGCATTTAGCTGTAGAACAATTCCAGAAATAAATCTGTAAAATTTTATATTAAAATGCTAAACAGTTGCTAAAAAAACAGCGAAAAACTTTAGGGGGCTACTTTTTTGCTGCACCCTGTACATGCTTTTGTGCATAAATATTACACTTCCACTCTAACAAAATTAATACACTATGAGTCTCGATAAGAACTTCGCATAATAGCAAAAGTACATGTATACTTCACTATGTTGTCTACAAGCAACAATTAAAATTTTACACCAAATTTAAAAACAAACAGCATAAATTAGTCGGTTCCATCCTCGTTTTCTTCCTCTCGTATCACAGGCACACCTGGACACGTCATCATCAGCACGTTATTAATACAGGTATATACACAGGTAAGACAAGACACAAACTCTTCTGAGCTGCAGGTAAAACGTCTCAGTACATAACCAACCACCCAGGCCAACTCAGTCTTCTATCCCTCTGAGGTAGGTAAATCGAGTACCGGCGTGCCTGGCTGGGATAAAAGCGGTGCACGTTTACTCGTAATTCTAGCTTATCGTATTCCATCTCTGCACACAATGATAGCTTGCTAGCTTAAACCCTACTTTCAACGGATTTTGTCGAGGACACAATTCATGAAAGTCGGCGACATAATTTTGTGTCGCGAACTTCAATGATTTGTGTCTGCGACTTTGTTTGTCGCAAAGTAGGCGTAATGGAATTTTGACTTTAAATATGAATTTGACTAAGTATTAAAGTTCACAAATTTAGTTATTTTTTCAGCGATTCGAAATCGTTTGTTGAGCGATATGTAAGACATCGCGATACGACTGTAAAAGAACTTGCAGCAGCAATTCTGGAGTCATCTATAACGTGAACTACACTGTGTCCGGAAAAAAGTAACCCCTAGACATCGTAGAATGAATAAAAGTATCAAATCTGAACGAATCTGGATAAAATTTCAAAGCATTTAATTTCAAATAAATTGGTAAACGATCGCCAAATTTCGTTGAAAAATATTATTTTTAGCGGAGTTATTAATTGTTGAATATCAGTAACAAAATATCTCCGTTACCAATATGGCGTTACGCAAATGTACAGTAACAGACGGTTTACTTATGTAACTTCAACAAACAACATCTGATTTCGGCAAAATTTTACGTCCACAATGCACTGCCTATTGGCAATTAAACTGCCGAATTTTTTGTTAAATCTGCCAAAGCAGACAACAGCTACAACAGCTTTTGTGAGGTCACCCAAAACACTTCAATTTCAGGTCTGACGTCATCCAAAAAGGGCTAAAACTGAAGTGTTTTGGGGTGACCTTGCCAAAGCCGCTGTAACTATTGTTTGCCTTGGCAGATTTAGTTTAAATTTGGCGCTTTGATTGCCAGTAAATGGTGCATTGTTGAGGTAGAATTTCGCCAGAATCAAGTGTTGTTTTTGGATTTACACAATTGTACATTAACAGAAAGGTTTACTTCTGCAACGCCATATACCAATATAACAAAGATATTTTGTTATCGATGTTCAACAATTATTAATAACTCCGCTAAGAAATATTTTTTACAAAATTTGGTGTTAGCTTCAGCAATTTATTGGAAATTAAGTGTACAAAATTGTATTCAGATTTGTTCAGATTTGACATTTTTATTGTATGATGTCTAGGAGGTTACTTTTTTCCGGACACAGTGTAGAATAACTATGAAACAAGAAGCCCAGCTGTGGCTAAGGAAAGCCGACTGTACCGCCTACATCCGAAGCCCAGCGTCTGACTTCCAATAAAGAAAGAAAACAATTTTTCAGAGATGGCACAGTTCCATGCAACGCTCTGTTAACGGAACGCTGCTCTCAAAAGCTACAATCAACGCTAGTATAACAGACGTTGCACGTGGTCATCTCGCCAGTTACAGTCATTATTAACCAATGAAAATATCGGACGCAGGTTTCGCAAATTTTTCTCAAAATAAAAACGCCCTGCTACGGAAGACGCGTTACAGCCAATACAGTTCCTGTTGCAGGACTGACATTCAACTTCAAGGTCATTCAAGGTCATTAATTTTCATGTCATTTGAAAGCCAATACGTGACTTCCTATTAGTGCCCAATAGTAACCTAGACTCTATCTCTCACATTTTCCGAGATATGTCCAGTTTTCCATTGAATTTTCTTCCCCCCTCCCTTCACTCAACCCTTAATTTGAAAATGTTCCCCTTGCACTAGATCGCCGAAATTTTGCAAGCCCGAGTATAAGGCACATGGCTAATTATTGGCGTAAAAAGTTTTCCCCTATGACCTAACACTTAGCCACATTACATCCGTTACAGACGACAACGGACAGACGGACGACAACCATGCCAATAACCCGACCGTTACTTAAGTAAGGTCGGCTAAAAAGCAACACAACAAAAATAGTGGTGATAGTGGTACATGATCGTATTAGTATATATAGAATGCAGATCACAGTAGACCGTTACTTACTGACCGTCTAACTTTTTCAATTTCTTCAATCTCGTAGCGACTTGGTCCTTCCAGTCACCATCAGCAGAATGCTTCTCTTCAAGAGGATTGCCTGAACCATATAGAAACAAAGGACATTCTGCATAAGTTATGAAAAGTTCGTCAAAATACAACCTTTACAATTGTTTTTGTTGACGTTTCGGCAAACGCTGTTGCCTTCGTCGGAACAACTGTCCAACAGGTGTCGCTACGGTGGACAGTAAGTAGTCATAGATGTGTGAAAGTTGGTAGGACCCCTCGTCTCGGTTCATCGACTTGTCTTGTTCTTTTCTAATGTGTATCGCTTCTGTGATCCATCGGTCCATTCTGTTGCTTTCTCTGTCGATCACCTTGGCGTGGTCCCAGTCTATGACGTGGTTGAGAGAGATGGCGTGGCCTGTGACTGCTGACTTGTTTTTACGCGCGAAAGCAGCTACTGCTTTCAGCGCGTCTTAGCTATCGCAATTCTGTCCGTCCGTCCGTCCGTCCGTCTGTCTGTCCGTCACACGGGTGGATCAGGCAAAAACGGTGCAAGATAGAATTACCAAATTTTCACCGTGGGCTGCCCGGAAGACTCTAGTTTCAGGAACCGTAAAGCTTTTTCATAAATTCGAAGGGGGTCACCCCGAACGAGGTCGCTAAATGAGAGGGGGGTGGTCAAAATTTGCGATTTTTGGCCTATAACTCGTTGGATCTCAGTAACGGTGCGAGATAAGGCCTAGGTTACTATTAATCACTAATAGGAAATCGTACACTGGTTATCAATTGGCGCCAAATTCAATGACCTTGGATGACCTTGAACGCCAAAATAGGGATTTTTTAATGAATTTTTCGGGCAATTTCGGACTGCGACACAAAATCATTCACAAGGCGGCGCCACGGTGCTGGCATTGATGGCGTGGCGTCGTTGGTAATGCGTTTCGGCTGAAACGAAGTTACTCTACGCCGGGCCCGGTTAGTGCTGCGATGGGTGACTGCCTGCGGGCTGGAACTGCTATAGGCTTTCGCGCATCCCGTGAGCATTAGCTCAAATTTCTTGTACTCTGTTGCTGCGGATTTGCTGGTGCTTCGTGTGTAAGCCCTTACATCACGTTGTGTGACTTTCTGTCGATGTTCCTGTAGCCGTACCCCGTATTTTGAGAAATTTTTCATAACCTATGAAGTTACGTTTCAATCTATGAGTCTATTCAAAGAAAAAGAAAATTCTAAATTAAACGAAAAATATTCAGCTAACATACGGAAAAATCATATATTTAATTTTTAATTGGACAAAAAAATCACATCAGCCAATTGCAGGTCAAAGGTTAATAACAACGCAATATTAAAAATATCCACATACCAACAAGTAACAAGTCTTCCAGCAGTGGCAAGTCCACCTAAAAAGACATTTCACAGTGATAGTAACTCTGTTACTAATTTTATAATCGTCACTATTTATTGCACAAAATAAGAAACACAACAACAATAAGACTGTAAAAATGCAGCAAAAACGAGCAAAAGCTATAACTGCTTATACAAGGACACGTCCCTAACTGGGCATAGAATTACACAGATGGTTAACAATGATATACAGTGACTTTTATCTCCCAAATCTGTAATCGAAATCGGGCGCAACTTCCCCCAATTTTGGACTGAGGTTCCCCTCCAATTTCTGACTCAAGTTTTATCCTCCATTTTGGGCTTTTTCCCCTCGAGGGAGAAAGTTTTGTTAAGGGTGTAGATTGAAAAAAGGGAGAAGTTAAAAATAGGAGAGTAAGTAGCATACAAATTGTGCTAACTAGGCACAAATTACAGAAAGATGTATGTAAGAAATGGAGAGCTATGAAACTAAAAATGCTGTTGCAAATGCAGAAATTATCAGCCATTACTGAATAACGATTACTTACAATCATTAAAACAGCTTTGACGAGTTGTGTTAGCCACAGCATCAATCACAATAAGCCCCTAATAAAACTGAATGTTAAAAATGTGAAAAGTTGCAACTATTTACCAGCTTCTGAAATTCACTCCAATCTTTGAGCGCGTTATTTGACATATACAGAACCTATACAAGGATAACTGGCACAGTTAGCTGTAATGTCCATGTTCCAATTATTTGAAAATTTTACTTTTAGACAAACAATCCGGTCCATGCTCCAGAAAAATAACCACTTTAACGAAATAAAAATATAGGCCATACGAACAAAAAGCCCAGCTGTCACTAAGATAGCCGAGCGTACTGGTTGTCAATGGCTTTTAATGTCATCTAAGGTGAATGATAACATCTCATCTGACAGGGCGTATGGCACTTTCTATTCGTGATTAATCGTAACCTTGGCCGTATCTCTTACCGTTTCCGAGATATCGCCGGGTTTTCATTGAATTTCCTACCCCCTTTCATTCAACCCCCGATATGAAAATGCTTCCCTTGCACCAGATGGCTGAAATTTTGCACACCCAAGTTTAATACACATGGCTAATTACCCTTGTAAAAAGTTTTTCCCTACGACTTAAAGCTATAGCCACAAGATATCCGTGACAGACGGATGGACGGACGGATGACAACCATGCCAATAGCTCGACCGTTACTTAAGTACCATCGGAGCAGCAGCAGTAAGCCCACTGTTGTGTCTGCCATGTACCAAAGAAAATATAAAGTGGCTTAATTCTGAAGTAGCTAAAAAAATAACCACCAGAAAACTGAGTCAGTAAAAATTTATGTTTACTAATTTAATAATCACAGAATACAGCGACTGCAAAATAACACAAATTCCATTGAAATACCACTCAACATGCTAAAAACGCGTCCTCAAAGCTCACTTAAGAAGTGTATGTACAAAATTATTGTACACTGTACTTTGCCCATATGACATGTAAAATTTCAGCTTTACAGTTTATGCCTTTGAACGATGTTGTCATCACATGTTATATCACATTATTGTCGATTTTTCCAGGGTGTAAGAAAGTTAGTAATTCATAATATAACGGTATGAATGACTGGTATTCATGCCAAGACAATTATTTAGCCATCTGGCTATAGTTACGCTACTTTGTACAGAAAAAAATACAAACTTTGAGTTTCTTCAGCACGTTGATGCCCTTCAGTTTTTCAATCTGGTTGTATGAAATCCACAGCTCCACCAGCGTCTCGCCTACAGTTTCCTACAAAATACGTAATTAAATATCATTATTTGTAACAAAAAAAGCAATAAAATACAAAAAACATGTTTTTCACATGATGGTAGAACCACAAACCACATTTATGTATCTCTGAGTTTTATTTCATCAGCCCAAACTTTAGGAGTTACTTCAGGTTAAACTGGTTACTTAAGAAATAATTATCATGAATTGCATGAGTTCTTTAACAGGTTTCTCCTAACAGGCCGCATTACCGGTCATACCCGTCTGTTCATCGGTTTGTCTATTATATTTCCAAACAAGCACTTAACTGAAAAAGCATAGAAAAAGAACAAAACTGCCAATTTTAACTCGACAGTTTAAAGTTTGGGCCGGGTTAATACTTTAATGGGTGACTACCTGCAGGCAGGTGGGCCTAAACCATCTCAGTTGATTTTGGCGCAATTCACTCTTGAAATGTGTCTCGCAGCCCAAAATCACCAAAAAATCCATAACAACCCCTATTCTGGCGTTCAACGTCATCCAAGGTGATTAAATTCGGTGGCAATTGAGGGCTTACTGGTGATTAACAGTAACCTAGGCCGTATCTCTCACCGTTATTGAGATACAGCGACTAATTGTCTGAAAATTGCAAATTTTTCCTACCCACTCTCATTTAGCGCCTCGTTCAGGGTGACCTTCTCGAAATTTATGAAAAAGCTTTACGGTTCCTGAAACTAGAGTCTTCCAGGCAGCCGACGGTGAAGATTTGGTAATCCTAGCTTGCACTGTTTTTAACTGATCCATCCGTGTGACGGACGGCCGGTCAGACAAACGGACAGACAAAATTGCGATGGCTTAAGGTGTGTTTTCACTGCGCGAAGCGCTAATGCACGTTGACACGCGCACACAGCGAGAACGCACCTTAAGATGTGCTAAAGCAGTCTAGCTGCTTTCGCGCGTTAAATGTACAAAACTGATATTAGAACTTACCAAGCCGGTTAAGCTCTTGATGTTGTTGCGACCAAGTGATAAGATTCTCAGACTTTCTGAAAGTTTTAAAAAAAAACTAGGCATTAGAATCTACTACAATTAATTTGAGCAAACACTTTACACTATAATAATCAAGCATTTTCAGTCTATAACAAAAAAGCCCTGCTAACGCAAACGGGAACCGCAACAGCGATGCACCGTCGTATGCTAGTGATCCATAGACTTCATCGGTAGATCTCATCTGTACGGCTTTTGGCTAGTTTCAAAAAAAGCCCAGTAAAACAAAATCAGTCGCCAGAGGCCGCCAGATGAGTGACGGCTAAATTATCTATAGTGTTTTACTTGTACTCACCAGAGGGCGCCACCTCTCGCTCTGCCAACAGTGTATCGGCTGAATATCGCAAATTTTCCCTACCCCCCTTTTATTTAGCACCCTCATTCGGGGTGACCCCTTTCGAATTTTTGGAAAAGCTTTACTGATCCTGATACTAGTCTTCCAGGCAGCCGACGGTGAAGATTTGGTGATCCTAACTTGCACCGTTTTTGACTGATCCACCCGTGTGACGGACGGACAGACAGAGAGACGGACAGAATTGCAATGGCTAAGACATGCTACAGTAGTAGCTGTTGTTGTGTATTAAAACAGAACACACAACACGAGTCCGACAGTGTTGCTGTTAGATGGCACAGTATAATAATGTCTGTATTAAACTACATGTATAACCTACGTTTAGCGCTATGAAAATCCACGAGATTTTCAGCTAAAGCTGAAATTCCACTACGCCGATTTTCACCGAAACTTCCCTGCAGGAAAAGTCGTGGACATAAATCATGAAAGTCGCGGACACAAACCATCTCGACATGTCAAGATGTTTGCGACAAAGTCAGTGACAAGTCCGCGACAAACCTGTTCGTGTCGCTGTAATGGAATTTGGTTTGTTATAGGGTGTTTACACGATCCAGCAAACGTCTGGCAAACTTCCAGCAAACTTCCAGCATTCGTTCAGCAATTCACGTGTATTTTGATACATTGCTGGATGAATGTTGGAAGTTTTCTGGATGTTTGCTGGAAGTTTGCTAGACGTTTGCTGGATCATGTAAACACCCCATTACATGGGGAAAGTCAGCGACAAAGTCCGCGACAAAGTCACCACGTCTCGGACTTTGTCACAAAGTCGGCGTAATGGAATTTGGGCTTGGAATTTGGGCTCTAAATGTTAACAGCAACAACAATAGTGGTCTCAGACTTACTTAGACCATTCAAGTTTGTGATCTTCTCAATGCAGTTTGTTGACAAACTCAGCCGCCTGGAAAAATAATAAAACTAACTTCTTGTAGTCGACATAAAAATTAGGTGATACGACTTTTATGCTTAAAACAACTGATTTGTGAGGAATCAATTAAAAGTGTTTTAACATAAAATTATATCTTTTTTTCAGACGTCCGCAAGTGATGCCCGTGAATGTTTATCACGGTGGCAGACAACTTGCAGTCCAAAACACACTACTGGCATTAGCATATTAATATCCTAGCGGTCGTTTCAAATTTACCAATAGCACGCATGCCCAAGCAAAGGGTTCAAAGTCATTTAAGGCCATCAATGTTGGTACCCCCGGAAAGCTCATCAGCAGTTCTCATGATAAGGAACACATTAATATATGCAAATCTGCAACCATTTTCATGCTAGACTAGTCAATAATGGTAAAATAACGACTTCTAAGTAATACTTTAAGACTACTACACTCAGCATAAGACACAACAGTGACAAATTTGACTAACCGCTTAAGTATTAATTAAAAGGTATAGAGCTATAGGCCTAGTCTGAATAAAAAACTAGACTAGACTATGACAAAACTTCATTAAATGCATTATCGCACCAAAATGATTTTTAAATGTGTGTTTATGACATACATTACATGCGTATAAATTTTATGTCTACGTTAAGCCCACACAGGCATTCATAAACAGAACGATTGGTGAACTCACTCGCACGCAACGAGTGTACCGAGTGCCGGGTCCATCTTTTCAATCGGTGGAATCTGGGCGAACAGTTCCACTCTTGTAGCGTCAGCAGACTTTTGTCCATGTTTCTCCTCCTGTGTCATTCATTGCAAATCAATCTCACAACAATACCACATCCTGCCTGTCCAATACACTCGTGTTTCTACGTTTCATGCAAATACACACAATAATATTCCATTCATAGTTCTTACCAACTGAACTGCAGTTAAGCCACTACTACTAATCAAAAGTGCTAGTATTATAAATAAAAACAGCTATACAGTAAGTTACAGCGTGGCTTGTTTGAGTTTACTGCAAGCCACTAGTACTTTTAGTAGTTCTGAATATTTTGCTGCAAAACAGTCTTTCACTTAAGGCATGACCATGCGGCGCCGACTAGCAAAAATGGATGAAACTGATGAAAAAATCGAAAGTGCAAAAATAGCGAGAAATGTGCATAATTTCAGAACTAAAAATGATGAATGAGCTAAAGGCCTACACACACTTAAAAGCCATAAACTTCATGTTAAGGACATGGCTGAAAAAAATGAACAGTGAGAGAAAGACCACAGAAAACCTAACGGATGATATTAAACCCAAGATCTACAAGAGACAGGCGTAACACTCATGCATGCATTATTTTTGTCTAACTGACACATTTTGAGTACGATTCCGAATTAAGTAATAAGCTGCAAAGCAGGCTGGATTACGCTTGAGCACAAACAATATTATACAAGCAATATAGTACAATAACAGAATGCAAAGATTAACACACAAACCCATCTTTGTAGTGCTTCTTTAATCGTTGTTGCTTTCACGGTTGTCTACACACAAACATCAGTGGCGAGCAAAAAATCAAACTAATTGACCGTTTGAGCAATGCTCACGTGACAAGCGACAGTATCAGTGCTACTGCCTAGAAAATCGGTGTACAATATGCAATAATATAATAATGCGTTTTAAAAGGGCACCCAAATTTAAGGTAAATATGCAGAACTCCTTGAACCTAAGCAGTCAAAACTGAGGCAGATATAATCTGCATTTTATGCTAAAAATTTCCTACGCAAATTGTCCTGAAATTACCAGTAATTTCGATGTAATTCACTGCTGAATGAGTTGCAGCCTAAAATAGCAAAATAATCACCAAAAACCCTCTTTTTACATTTCAGTTCGTTCAAGGTCATGCAATTTGGTATCCTCGAAAAGCTCGTCAGCAGTGCTTGTTACCATAACAGAAATACTTGTCTATCTGTAACCGTTTTCACAGCAAATTAGCGAACAGTACTTAGCAGAAGCCGTGCATTTTGAAGTAGTAACCAAATATGATGCATCTGTAGAAAACTTACTGTACCTGGAAGACCAAAATTTAAACTCCTGAAATCTACGTTTAATGCTTCAAATATACGAAGGTTGTCTTGGTCTATCCAGCCATATTGGTGCAATTCAGTCTGGAAATGTGCAGCACAGCCTAAAATTTAAAAAAAATTAATAACACTCCCTATACTGAGAAGTCAAAGTCATTGAAGGTCATTGATGTTGGTATCCCCGTTAAGCTCATCAGCAGTTGTCATGATAAGAAGCAAGTCTGTGGTTAGCTGCAACCATTTTCATGCTAAACAAATTGACAGTAATACAATAACGACTTCTTAGGAGGTAGTAGTACACCCCTTTTATATTTTCCCCATAGGCGCCATTGTATTTTTTTCGAATTTTTCGAATAAATATGAGTCAAAAATTAAATTTTTATTTTGTAACATTAAAAAGGCATTTTCTTGCGCAGAACGGGGGCGGTTACGATCACCGATCGGTGAAAATAACTCTAAAGGTTAGTTTAAAGGTTAGGGCGAACAAGCCAAAGGGCGAATCAGCCAGACACAGGGGCGAACAAGCCAGGGGGTGAAAAAGCCAGGGGGCGAACCAATTTCGAACAGGAGGGTGTATATTTCACCTATATGGGGAGCAAAAACCCCTGGGCAAATTGAGCCCAATTTTTGGTGGTAGGCGTCCACGACCTAATCACGCCATTCAAATTTGGTGACGATCGGTTCAGGGTTTTTTGGTTGGCTGAGGGTCAAAGTTTGCCTTTTCCCATAGACTTTGAAGGTCGTCCTTACAACACTCACACTAACGTGTAAGATGTGATGTTCAACGTACTAAACTAACAGTAAGAAGATGTTACCATTACGATGCGCTGCTATATTCACAACACAACCGTCTACTTATCACTGAAATGTTGCTTGTGCGTTGCCTAGTAACGGGAGTATGGCGAACAGGTGCGCCCAACGTAACGTAATAATTTTTTTCCTGCTTTCAGCGTAATGTCTATTTTTAGAAACGATTCGAGTTGATATATAAACGGTGTGCCATATTCTGTGGGTGGGAGACTCGAGACGGAAGTAGTTGAATGTGTATAGGCGGCCATTACTTTTGTCAATTAAAAAGTTACTAAATTACAATTGTAGCAAGTTTAGTCGTTTACTGTGTAGTCTGACTGTTGGTGCAAGTTTCACAGGGTCGTTCGTTGACGAAATTATTTTATTTGTAATACGATGCAGGCCATTAAGTGCGTTGTAGTAGGCGACGGGTACGTTGTTCACCATATCCTTGTATTTTCTGTTACCTGTGTTAAAATCTTACCACGTTTTAGTGTTCTGCTTGGGCGAATAAAGTACAGTAGGTCCAAGTAAAATTAATGTTAGACCATTATGTAGTTGGCTATAGTGAAGAAGGTGGGAACAAACAAATCGATCCACCGTTATGTGTAGTCGTGCGAAAAAATAGTTCTACTTAACTTGCACGTTTGCATGCCATTCAGTGCACATTTTTATGTATTGTTAAGACAGTTTACTTTGTCATTATACTTTGCTGTTAGTTTAATTACTAATATGCAATTTAGTATACATTTAATGTTTGTTTTTGCGAACTTCACTCGATGCAACCATTTGCCTATGGCTCAAAGAACTTTATGGGATCAGTGACCTATGTACAGTTATGCACAACTGCTATCAAAATTACTATCTTCACCGCAAAATGGAGGTGGGATCTCGGGAGTGCTGCCCTCTCCCCAGGAAAAGAAAAATGTGATAAATTGTTTCACTAGAACATAATAACTTTGTTCGGAAAGTGTACTTTAGAAATAAATTATTCAAAACAGCACAGCGGGTGTGACGAAACACCGCACCAGCCTCACCGACCGCATCGACCGCACCGGCAGAAAATTACCGCACCGGCGCCTAAAACGACCAGTAACCCTAACCTTAATCCTAAGACAGCGTCCAATCGTCTGCAGCTGCCGCCATGCTCGAAGTGGTCGTTTTAGGCGCCGGTGCGGCGATCTGATGCCAGTGTGGTAGGAATTGCTGCCAGTGCGGTCGGTGAGGCCGGTGCGGTGTTTCGTCACACCACGGCACAGCTCTAATGTGGCAAACTACTTTAGTGCACATGAGATATCATTGTGCTTCGCTACAGTGAATGATGGCATATTTTAACACTTTTCGATCTAAAACTTCACTCATTTAATCGTTGTATGACAAATTTGATAGAAAAAATGAGCGGAATATGTTTCTTGCAGGTTTGTTCATCACAGTGCCATATGCTGTCAGTAATTTAGCGTTCGCAGTCACTGGATAAGCTGATCGCAAACTAGTGAATAGTTTCCGTCATTTTCACTCGTCTCATATAGTTAATCTCAGTTTATACGTAATTGTTTTTATACATTTTGTTTCTGCATAACTATGGAAAGCCAATGGTTTCTTATGCAATTCATGTTCTGTTAATGTTCTGTTAATGTTAATGTTCTGTACAATGTTCGGAATGTTCTGTTGCAATTTTTTTTCATTTTTGTTATTTTTGGAATGCAGAACTGTTAATGAGAGAGAACGAGTTCATGTGTTTTACTCAGCTGCAGCTATTTTCATCCAGTTTAGATGTTGCTGGATAAAACTTGTCTATTATTCTATACTTTGCCAACATTTACTGTGATGTATTAAGTTTTTGCCAGACTGTCAGATGAAATGCCAGTACTATTAAAGAAGTACTCAAGAGGTATATTAAGCTGCAGTTATAATGTTATATCTTGTTTGTATTTCAGAATGTTTAGATGTTAAATGATTTACTGTATTAGCAGTTGTTGTTTGCATGTGATAGAGCTGTAGGTAAAACATGTTTGCTGATCAGTTACACGACAAATGCTTTCCCGGGTGAATACATACCAACAGTGTAAGCTAATCTCGGTTATTTTTGTATTGCGAAAACTCAAAGTGTTCGGTAAACGTCTGTTGTGTGTAAAAAATAATTTGTGTTTTCTGCTTTTTGTGAGCATATATGTTTTTATGTGATTAGCAATAAGTTGTCATTATGCTGATCAAGCTGTTCAAACACACACACAATGCATATACCAATATGTCACTAACCAGTCTAATTTGATTTGCACCATTTTTTGTTTTTTTGTACGCTATTTACACGTGACAGAAGGAACTGCTGTAGCATTCTTAGCTATTGCAATTCTGTCTGTTTGTCTTGTCACACGGGTGGATCAGTCAAAAACGATGCAAGCTAGGATCACCAAATCTTCACTGTCGGCTGCCTGGAAGACTCTAGTTTCAGGATTTGTAAAGCTTTTCCATAAATTCCTAAGAGGTCACCCTCAGCGGTGGTGCTAAATGAGAGGGGGTGGGAATACGTTGCCATATTTCAGAAATGGTGCAAGATAGGACCTAGGTTACTATTAATCACTAATAGGAAGTTGTACACTGGCTTTCGATTGGCACCAAAATCAATGACTTTGGATTACCTTAAATGCCACAATAACAGTTTTATTGACTTCTTTGGCGATTTCGGGCTGTGACACACATTTTAAGAGTGAATTGTGCCGAAATCGCTAACGATAGACCAGTACAACCTGCATTAGAGGCTTTTGGTGTTGATGCGCTGTATAAATTTACGTTTTACTTACTTACATATGAAATTTTCGACATTAAATGTAGATTTAAATGGTCCAAATCTTGACCCGTTAGGTTTAAAGTGGCCTGTACACGATCGCATCAAAGAAGGGTCCCCTAGGAAGTCATTTTACTGCTATCGGTTGCGCAAGACTGGTCACGCTTTCTGGTGAGTGAAATGTTATAGATACTAGCCTACATAATCGTCGTATCCAATGTCAGTTGCTGGGATTGGTGAGCTTAGATTTTATTTGCAGTGAGTCTTCAAACGTGCACTGCTGTTGCGCGTTTCCCTTTGCATTAGGTAGGCTTTCTTGTTTGTTTTTGAGTTAAGATCCCGTGTGGGACAAACAAAGAGTGCTGCTGCTCTGCAACATAATAATTTCTCTTACTTCATACCTGGCAGTCACTGGACAATACCGGTAATGTCAGCTTACGGCCATGTATATGACTTGCAAGCTGACTGGCTACAGATCACGGCTCCACTCCAGACCCTATATTTGTAATCAAGTATGGTATTAATCATACATCATAGGTTTCAGCATCAACGCATTGGTGTGCTATCATATTACGACATTTAGCTGACACTGAATGACAGCATGCTATGTGTTGAAATGACAGATTCGACAATTACTCCGCTAACGTTATGGTTGATGGTCGACCCATTAACCTCGGTCTGTGGGACACGGCCGGTCAAGAGGACTACGATCGACTTCGGCCACTCTCCTATCCACAGACCGTGAGTGTTGCACAAGTTGCTTTCTAGTGAACCTTTTTGCAATATGATTAATGGCTGCAAACCTGCAATAGCCAATCACTTTGAACTCGTAAGGAAGTGGCCAGCTCTCTGCATATGTCTATTTTGAAGACAGAAGAAATAGTAGAAATGTGGCTTGTCTAAAGTCAGTGGCATCAGCCAGTCCAGACCACAAATAATTAAGGCCCATGCTGAGATCTGTTAAATAGAATGGCAGTATTCCTGTGAACAGTTGCTCATTTTGGTATTAACTCAGCTTAATGAAGAACAACTCTGTTGATATGACAAATGCTTTTTACAAATAGGCCAAACTGCAAACAGTGTTTAAGAAGCAGAAGTTCAACGTCCACAAAAAGTCGGTTCGCGGTTGTCTGTCTAATGGCATTTTCAAGTACAAGTGCAAACCCGCGACGGACCTAAGTCTTAACATTTATGAGACTAATGATTGATATTACACAAATTTAGTAGGTTTTTGCTACATCTTATGCTCCAGAGTAGGGAATGTGCCACCATATATTGTGCTGTGAAAATTGAGTAAGTTGCAGTAATTTTACAATTAACTGCTATAGATTGTAAGCATTTTTGTGGCATTTACTACGGCTGCTTTTGTCGATGTGTGTTATTAGGACGTGTTCTTGATCTGCTTCTCGCTCATTAGTCCAGCATCGTTTGAAAATGTCCGTGCAAAGGTTAGTTACTGGGGTGTTTTGTTCGCTTCAGTAATGCCATCGCTGTCCTCTGTGGGGCTGTGCTGACTTAAAGGCCAAGTCGCATCAGTTTACGTAGCTGTTATAAAGCGCTAATTGGCTTAATCATATGTTACTTTGTCAATATTTATTAATTTTTCTGTTGCCACTGTTATCTTTATACTGTAAAAATGAAGTTTAAAGTTGACAAATGTGATGAAACTGTGATGTCACAAACAACTATTAGTGTCAGCTTAGCATTCGACAGAATTTGAATGCTAGCAGCATGCCCTTTTCGTTGCATCAATTGCCGACAGATTCCGACTTTGGCTTCTGGAATGCAAGCGACTTCCTCTCTGAGCGCGCTGCATCGACGCTACGGCCAGCTCATGGCGTGAAACTTTCTCGCACACTGCAATACACGCCATAAACAAAGTGTATTAGGTGACGTCATCATTTCGTTTGCACAACATTATTTTTATTGAAATTTATGTAAAGCGATGTTTTTGTTTCAACTGATCGGCGTATTATTGATTAGCATTACATTCTACATATATTTAGCCAATATCGTTTTTTCGTGCGACTTGGCCTTTAATCAGTTCACATGTAATGTCAGCATAAAATAACACACCATACAATGTGACAACTGACAAAGCATTTATTAGACCATGACAACAACTTTGATTACAAGGATAACGTGGTTTAATACAAAGATGTATTTTCTAATGCCGTTTGTTCTGCAGTAGGCATTCTACGGCAGGCCTACTACTTGTTATCTAGCGGTACTCAAATTCGAATATTTAAGTATTATTTGAATACCAGGAACCGGATACCGAATATGGAAAAGTTTGAATAATACACCATCCTTAAAAGAATTTAAAAAATTGGTCAACAATTGGTAAAGATATGGACAAAAGTGAAGTGCCACATTCTTTATGGACCACGGTGTAGTCACTGCAGACTGCACTGCATACAACGGATGCAGACGCTGACAGCCACAGAACCGACAGTTCCAGATATAGTGTCGCATATAGCAGTCGCAAGTCAACAGAAAACAGAACCGCTGCTGACGGTTGTTATGTGAATAATTCGTGTTTAGTGGTTTCCAGAGGTGAGTCATCACTGTCCTGCTACGCCGATCGTTCTCGTCGGCACCAAGTTGGATCTGCGTGAGGACAAGGAGACAATCGACAGACTGCGAGACAAGAAGCTCTCACCAATAACCTATCCGCAGGTTTGACTGGCAGTGTTCTTAGCTCTGTGATTTAGTTCTGGACCTGATCCGTGATTTCTGCATCTGCAGTCAGGGTTCCTACAGGTCAGGGAAAACTGGAAAATGTCAGGGAATTTGTGTTGTCAGAGAAATGTTGGCAAAAAATATTTTTTTTTGAAAAGTCAGGGAAAATGATCTTGGATCATGCAGACTGCAGATAACTGTGATTTTTTGCATCTCAAAAAGCAGACAAATTTGTGGCTTCCACTGAACGTCCAAAAGCTAGACGTGTTTTAGCTTCATGGGGTTTTTGCCCTCCTGACCCCTGACCAAGGCCTTTGTTGTTTGCATATTGCTCTATTGATACCATTTCATTACTTAATACCATTTATGACATTTGTGCTATAGGGTTATTGTTTTGATAATGTCAGGGAAATTGTCATTCCATGACTGGAAAACTGAGGGAAAATCAGGGAATTTTGCTACAGAAAACCTGTAGGAACCCGTGTGCAAAGTGTTTGTTTATACTTTCTTGTTAGTATACATTAATGTTTGTGTTCTGTTATTTGGCTCAGATTGTAGAATAACCAGCCATTAATCTAAAACAGTAATTGTTTCCAAATCTGGCTCAATTTTCACCACTGCTTGGTTATGGTTTAATTGCTTACTTAACAATACTTCCCGCTGTGTATTACATATTCTTTGTTTATTTATAGTATATATTTCATTTTAAATGTTGATGCAACGCAAGTATGATAGGCCTTTTTATCAATACTTTTGTTACTTGAAGACTGCAATTTTAGGTCTTTGAAAAGTCCTTGAATTTTGTCCTTTCAGTTTGCTATGAACCCTGGATGTAAATTCTACTAAATTTGTCCATTGTCAGAGTTTGAGAATAGAAGTGATGAGCTGCTGCAGCACTTTAGCGAAAACTGTTTTCTACGATTTTTCTGCACGAGAACTGCATCTGTTTATGTTTGTTGTTGGTGTCAACTAAGTAGTTCTGATTAGCAAAGCCTTGTAAACTGTGGGTTATACTAAGCAGGCTCGTGACTCAGATCATTTATTTTTTAGCCCAACCCATAGCCCACCCTTGTTGAAATTCGGCCTGATATGGTCCAGCCAATTTTGCTGACTTTGCACTAGCCTAATTTATTCTGCCATTGCACATAATGAAGAATACAGATTACCTACTGTGAAATTACTAATATCATTCAGAGTATTAGGGAGTAATCCAGTCCGCATTGTTATGCCTCAACACAAAATACCTGCACGCGATTGGTCCAAATTGCATCACTTGATGTTAACAAATATGCACTGTTGCCTGTGCAGTGGTGCTCGCGCACTGTCGACCGGGCAACATTGAAGTTGTCACAGTTTTTCGCAGTTGTTTACTTGTTGCTTTGTAGCATTGTTTGGTTTTGAGATATAACGAAACAGTGACTGGGGTGTCGATCATTATTTCAGGTCAAAAATTTTCAGTGTTGATGACCTGGATGCCAGTCACTATTTGCATAGTATTATTGAAAATTTTGAACTTTGAATGTTGTCTTGTATCTATTCAGCATGGCTTGGTCTGGCCCATTTAACTGATAGCCGGTTTTAACCAGTCGGTCGATCTAGCTCATTAATATTGGTGATGTCTGTGCTATGTTGACTGATTAATCATGTGATCAGTGTCGTCCAGTAGTGAGTGAATGTAAGCTGATGGGGTTAGCTAATTGGCCTTGGTCAGTTTTCAGTTTGGTCTACGGGCCGCAAGGCCTGCATTCAGCTTTGCTAGTGTTGACATCAGCTTTTTGCTTAAAAAAATTGCAAATGTTTTGATTTATCAATCCACCATTGTCGGAGTAAGCATTGCTCGTTGACAGGACTTTGCTATGGCAAAGGAGATTGGTGTAGTGAACAAGTGTACAAGTTACCGAGATTACGTTCCTGGCCTCTATTTTAAAGGGTTTGGCTATGGCGAAGTAGGTCTGTTCTGTAAGTGGGGTTGGTGGTGTGGCACAAAGGTACACGTTGTGTCCGATCAATGAAGTTAACTTATGCTGGGCCCGGTTAGTACTTGGATGGGTGACTTTCTGCGGGCAGGTATACCATCTTGGTGTGTAAACAGCCGCCTAGGTCAACTCAACCTTCCATCACTCTGGGGTAGGCAAATCGAGTACTGGCCTATCTGGCTGGGGTTAAGGCGGTGCACGTTCACCTATGTTGGGTGGCAGGTAACACTGTGTGATCCCATATGGCAGGTGACGCTCCGTAGCTCTGATGGGTTTTCTGTGAAGAGCTAAACAGTACTTTTAACTTTTAACGCGTATTGCTGTCTCCTGTTTGACAGGGTTTGGCTATGGCAAAGGAGATTGGTGCCGTGAAGTACTTGGAATGTTCAGCGCTGACGCAGAAAGGTCTCAAGACCGTATTCGACGAAGCGATCCGCGCGGTACTCTGTCCGAAGCCGAAGCCGCGACCCACGAGGAGATGTATGCTACTTTGAGCTGACTCGGCGGATGACGGACGTCAACTTGTATGGAATGAACAAATCATTGCCTTCGTTTCTATTCTTGAGGCACCAACAGCCAAGCTCGTCGCAACGAGCAACGATCGATTGACTCTTTGTAAATATGTGCGATGGATTTTTATATGTAACAAGTTTAAAATGTTAGCCATGATTCATTTACCAGTAGTAGATCATTGACGCAACTACATACTAGGGCTGCTGCTGTCGATTAAGAAAATTTTAATCGATTAATTTCCTGAAATAACTGACACTTATCAATTGATTTTGATTCATTTTTGTAGTCAAGCAAGACCGCAAAAACTGCAGAATTCAGCTACAGGTTGATGTTGTCTTTTACAAACTAAAGCAAAATTGAAAAAGTGATGATGCAGTAGAAAACCGACACAAAGCTCACAAAGTGCCGACTGTTGAACTAAATGTCTTGATAACGTATCTTCTGCAAAATAACATTAGATTATAAACATTGCTCGTCAGCCATTATTGGCTGTTAAGAAGCCCTAAGTTTCAATTGAATTTGAATCAGTTAAAGAAATTTAATCGGTTTTTTTTACAATTGATTAATCAATTAATTAATTGTTAATTTCTTTAGCCCTAATATGTACTGTAGTGTAATTGTCCATAACTGTACTGCTATGCCATATGCAGTTTGCTAGGCGGGTGATTATTCTGCATGGTTTTGAAAAGTTAAATAGCGGTCTGGAATTATGGTTGATACTGATCCAAAACAAGAAATAAGGTCTCTTATAAAATGTTTAGATTTTTAAAAAATTAAACCTTAAAATGAACTACATTGATCATTATTTGTATTATTACCATACTTTTTTGTCTTAATTTCAATTACCACACATATAATTAGAATTTAGAAATATTTTTTAACTTTGTAACAGATCGTTCTGTTCATGAAATTTATAGCATGGTTTTTATGTTTATTTAGTATAATTCAATTTCTTTTTTAGTATCAACCTATATTCAAGGTAAAGCCCTAATTTTTTCAAACTTCCAGAATAAGACCACCCTGTGCAGTGGCTTTTTCTATCCCCAAATCTGGAATCGAAATCGGTCGCAAGTTTTCTCCTACTTATGGTCTCAGTTTTTCCAACTTTTGAACTCAAGTCCCCCCCTTGGGCTTTTTTCCCTCTAGGGGGAAAGTGAAAAATGGGGGCAGTAAAAATAGGGGAAAAGTTTTGTTAAGCATGTAGATTGCCCAGTGAAGCATATGGGGGAAGTTTTGATTTACACCCTTAGCAAAATTTCTCCCAGGGCTATTTTTCACTGTGTGCAAGCTGCGCCCATCGGGTATAGGGATAGAAGCCACTGATCCTATGGTTAGTGCTGTTATTTTTTCTGCTGATCAGCATGTTGTTATGTATATTACAATAACTAGCTAACTGTCAAAAACATGTTTTGTGTATCTGAGATGATATGTATGAATGTACACAGTGTTCCAAAATTAGCTACATCCCTACAGATAAGTTAGTGTAAAATCGTTAATATCTGACAGATTTTTACACTACCAAATATGAAACATTTATGGAGACAGTCATTCTGAACTAGTTTTCAAAATTTGCATTCATAGTGGCCATCTTTGGTCTCGGCGCAAGCTCTTAATCTAAAGCGGGTACGCGCCACTGTTTGATCGCACGGTCATTAACAACGTATTAAACATATTGCTAAAGTAAACAGACTCTAGCGTCATAATGACGTTACACTGAGCACACACGGTAAGATGTGGACGCCATAATAGCTGTGACGATAAGTAATGTTTGGATAGTGCAGTGTACGATATTTCGTTGAAATCTGTGAACTACAAACTGAATTAGATGCGTTTGAACCTAGGGGTGTCACTAATTTTGGGATACAGTGTTTTTTGCTTAATGTTATTGAAGTTATTAAATCAGTTGTTGAAATCAGAGGTGGTAACCAGCAAGAATGCACCAGACGTTTGCTCCAGGAAGTCTGGCATTTGACTATTTCTGGCATATTTGACTGCAAAAATGTTTTTTGCACATATTTGGTGTTATTCAAACAGCTAAACCTAATGGAATTAGTCTTGGCTTGTCATCAGTTGGATCATTTTATGTGAATAGCATTGGACTGAACTAAACAATGACTTTGGACAAATTACAGAGTGTTCGTTTGTACCTTCTTGTTAGTGTACATTTCTGTTAATGTTCCGTTATTTGACTCAGATAGTAGAATAGCTATAGTTATTATTTAAAACCAGTAATTTTTCTCCATATTCACTCTGGCTATATGGGGTCGTCCATAAATGACGTCACGCGCCGAGGGAGAGAGGGGTTCACGATATCATGATGATGTGTGACGTAGGGGAAGAGGATAAAAGGTGTGTGACGTCCTGCATGTCACGTGTGTGGAAATGCTTGGCCAGCAAGTCGTGGATGATAGGGCCAGTACAATGTACACTATACAGGACTCCATGGTACAGCACGCATGGCGCAAGCGACGGGGAATGATGTAGGCCTACCACAGCCTGTGTCCCAAAACACGGCTCTCGGCACTCACGGCCGTGCCCCATCCCTTTGCCAAATGTGACAAAACATACAGAAATTTGATTTGCGTTTGCAGCTCAGATCTGTAGGCTACACTACAGACTGCAAGGGCGGGTAGGTTAGAAGTTTGTGACGTCACGTCATATTTGAGGGGGGTCAGGGCAGTGTGACAAAGCTGGGAGCGGGTTATTTTTTTCCCTACAATTCATGAAGTCATTTATGAACGACCCCTATATAACTCCATGTACAGGGTGGTCAAAAAAAACAGATACCCAGTTTTATTTTTGGGATAACTTCGGTAATTCAGCAGCGATTTTATCCATTCTTTCACTGTTACAAGCAGAAATTTATGGCGCGTAAACTTGAAATTCTTCCACCCACCGCACCTTTGTTGTGTGACCACATTACCTAGCAAAACAAACACTGTCAAAGCTACAGTGGTCTCGGAGAACAGGCAACACATAAAGATATCAATTTCGTAGTGTAAAATAGTTAAGCTTACTTACTTATTCGCAGTAGTGCCTTGTGACGTCATTGTTACGTCATATTGTGTTTATTTACTTTGTTTACAAGTAATAATTTTTAGAATAAATCGTTTGATATAGGCAGAATAACAAAGGATGATTGCTGTTTATCATGGGCTTACAAACTGAGAACTGTTTTGCTAGGTAATGTAGTCACACAATAAAGGTGCGGTGGGTGGAAGAACTTCACTTTTACGCGCCCTAAATTTCTGCTTGTCACAGTTAAAGAATGGTTAAAATCGCTGCTGAATTACCGAAGTTATCCCAAAAATAAAACTGGGTATCCGTTTTTTTGGACCACCCTGTATATGTAAATTCAGTCAAATCAGTCTCTGATCAGTTTTTGGGAATTGAAGTCTTCTATGTGTTGCACAGTTGTCAGTAACAGATTGGCAATAAGGATCAGTCGTCATTTTTATTTCGTCTTACAGATGTATTGTTCGCCCGCAAGCCATTTTGTTGCGTTAACAGTGCTTGAACTTTTTGCTGACATTGCTTTTTTATGTCGTTATCTGCTATTTGTATTTAAGATGCGCTGCTTGCCAGGGAAGACAGCACATGGTACAGTCTGTAGTTGCAACAGATAGCGGATTGTGCACCGACAGTGAAATATGAATTTGAATGTAGTACATTTTACTCAGTGCTCGACTGTGGCTGCAGTGTTCTTGTAGAAAACATGAAGTACATTTTGTTTCCTGTGTGAGAACTCTTGTGAACTGATTTCATTAGAATTTGGTGAGCAGTTGTAGATGTGAACTTAGAATCTGGTGGATATCCATACAGAAGCAAAGAGATAATCGATAAGTTGGATGTGTACAAAACTAAAAAGAAAGCCGATAGCTTGAAAGAAGTGATTAATAGTTTGGTAATTGATGTGGGCAGATGTTATATATTATGTATTTATATTGTGCATTATTCTGTTTTGGCTTTCGTAAGTTCATTGTATCACATAAACTTCAAGTTATAGTAGGCAAATTGCTTAATAAAATTGCCTCATTTATGATTAACTTTTGATGATATTGAAAAATAAAGTACATACGTTCTGCACTGAATGGGTCTTCGCAATGCAATGACTGTAGCTGGGCTTATGCTGTGTCATGATAGGATGGTTCTTAAAATATTAAAAGTGCATTTTTGAGTCTGCTTATATTTTGTATTCTGCAGGCAAAACTGAAGTGGACTTAGCAATTGTAGCCTCCGTGGTGGAGTGGATATGTAGTGGAGTTAATCTTCATTTTGTTGTATTTTGTTGCTTCGTTGTTAGCTTGCAGAAAGTAACATTTCATCAGACGAGCTATATATTTGTGTTAGTTTTTACTCGTTTGCCTACAGAACTAATTGAGGAGCTGAATAAACAAAAAACAACAATGGAGACCTTTGTTGGTTTGATGCCTGCACTTGGTGCAAATGCACTAGCAAAACATCGAACAAATTTTCTGTACAATAGTTGTCGCGATATAATTACATCAATGCAGGATACTTGCAGCCATTAGCGGTGTCAGAGTAACTTAAGCAGTTTTGTTTACCGGTAAACTAAATAAAAAAGTGCCATGTTATTTTACATTTTACCACTGCGTTGGTTCTTATAACTTGTGCTTATGAAGTCCAGTATATTCTCTTATTGCCTTTGGATTAAAGTATCCCTACGCGTACGTGGCCTGTGCATTATTCCCATATCCTGATACTATTTCTCTTGATGACTTGTGCACACTCAGTTTTCTTTAGTTACCCGCAGTCCGTGCCTGTGCTTGATTAGTTTCTCCTGAAGTTAAACATGTGATGAGAAAACCAATGTACTTTTAGTTTTTTCATACAGAATGTTGCCTCAAATGATACTCTTGGTGCACGAGTGGAGCTCACGAATTTTGTTGACTGTTTATTGGACTTCGCGTTATCGCGGTTATCGTTTCACTTTTCGGGACAGCTAAACCATTCTGGTAGCCTGTACACAACCAACTACCAAGGTCGATAACTCAGCCTTACATCGCTCCTGGTCAGTTAAATCGATTACGGCTTTACGGCGGTGGTTAAGGGGGCATGCGTTTACCTCTGTTGGGTAGGCTAGCAGGTAAGGTAACATATGGCAGGTGGCGTTCTGTATAGCCGTGTGACAGGTTCCCGAGAAGCTGCGCTAGAGTCAGCTTCCTGCTGACGTCGGCGATGAACATGCAGACCTGTGGCGAATGCTGCAGCAGCTGCAGCTGAGACAAGACATTTCTCGGAGGAGCTGCTAGGAAGGTGCGTGTTGTCTGGCGCGCGAGACGAGACATCTTGTACTAGTTGTAGGCAGCGAACGAGCGAGAGACGTGATGAGAGAAACACCCGTGGATGCACTCAGGCGTTTAGCACGAGACTCGCAATGATTCAGCCGACATCCTGCATCTAGAGCAGCCTACGAACCGTTGGAGGTCGCTATGAATTTCACCTGTGCTTTCTGATGGCAGCAGCTGTTCGTCTGAGGCGCATGCGGAATTTTCATCAGGGGAAAGTCTACGATCTGAGGATCTCCAACGTTCTAGCGTTTGGGGAAAAGAGCGTGAAACAGTGAAAGTCTATAGGCTGTTGTATGCTCTGTATGTAGCCTAGCAGTGATACAGTCGCTGATTCTATGAATGGCACAGTTACAAGCCCTTGAGAAAGTTGTCCCTGAAATTTTAGCTAGGCCTAGTTGTCGGAAAGAAATTTTTGCCGGAGAATCTACCTACTGTCTTTTATTACATTGCTTCATTAATCTGAATATTGAATTTTGAAATGCAATTTCTTTGCGCATACAGATCTAGGCTACTGTGTGAAAAGAATTTTCACACGCAATATATTCGAGAATTAAAAACGAAAGACTTCATACTACTTTTGCTGTCGAAAATTTGCAGCTAGGCCTATCTGTCGGAAAATTGCAACTTCCTTCCCGCCTTCTCCTTCCCGACATTCTAAGCCCACGAAGTCGCTGTTAAACTAATTCTACACTTCGGATCTATGGCTAGGCCGTATGGTAGTGATCGAACGCTGTAGTGCGACTGCAAGATGACGTCAGCTACAGAGGTCGGTGCGCGCGCTGCAGAATGTGGTAGTCAGGTACCACCTGTGGCGTGGTCGATTTCTGGCAGAGTTGGCAAGGTACGCTGGTAGGCGACTGCCGTGCCGGGTGTCGGGTCAGTGCGTTACCGACGTATGAACTGCTGAAGGAAATCTTGAAACTAGCTGCCGGCAGAGGGCAGTAATAAAGTAACGCACACACAACATAGGCCTACACCCGCGGGAATGCGCTGTCAGTGTCTTGTGCTACGAACAGTTCGCCGCGAATTTAAAGTCGACCAGAATAAGCAAAAAACAAGTTCTATTAATTCATTGGGCGATCGACCACATTCGCGGCATTCAGAACAGTTGCTGTTTTAAATGCACCGTTTATGTCAAGTGTATAATTCTAGGCTAGAAAGGAAAATTGAAAGCATTTATGTTAATTACTACAAAGATCTGCAGATCTTTATTTCGCTATTGAAGCAAATAGCGCAAGCACACATAAAACACGCAGACACAACCCATATAAACATTTCAACATCATCTCACACCGAACAAAGAAAAACAAACTGTACAATGGCCAACATCTTGTCTACAAATTTCACACGTCGACCTTGAGTTTAATACCCCGTTTACACGATCGAGCAAACATCGAGCTAGACGAGCTACGGTAATTAGCATGCTAATTAGGAAGGCGGGCAGGTTGTAATTGGAAGGCCTATATAACACGTGATCAGCTGTGGGCTAAGCTAGGCCTACATTTGAGCTAGGGGGCGAGGTTCCCTCAGGCCTGCTTGACGTTTGCTCGACTTTTGCTCGACGTTTCTCGATGTCTGCTTGATGTTTGCTATGTTTTATGCATGCTTTATGCTCGATATTTGTTCGATCGTGTAAACTGGGTATAATGATAATCGAAGCGTAGGCCACTTCCGTCTCAGAAGTGGCACCTGATTGACTTGATCTAACTAAATCCACAAACAATAGCAGGCCTAAAAGTAGGGCACGTAAAACACGAATGCGTGCATTAGTTGCAAACTTGCAGTTTCTTTTATTTTAAAATAATAAATTTCACAGTGGGCTGCAAACAAAAGCGACTACAAAATGTCAATTTTGCCCTATGTCGCAATGGTAAAAAAATCGTGAAATTCTGTCCTGGATCCGGATATTAATCTGGTCATTTCTAAGTTGGGCCAAATCTAACCTTCCTTAAAAATTTCACGCACATCCGTCCGTAACTTTTTTCCGCAATTTTCTCCACAAACTTTTGCACTATATCGCAGTGGTGAAACATCCTACAGGCCTGCATTCGTATGCCGATCCCAATCGCGACCAGAATCTTGCACACTTTCATTTGGACTATAGCGTATAGGCCTAGATGTTCATGCGAAAATTTTGTCATTCTAAATGCAGATAAGAACAAACTTAACTGAAAACAATACTGTCGTTGCTAGCGCGACAGTAAACCTAACAAAAGTATCACAACGATTCACAAAATATAGGTGCTTGCACAATCGACACTTAAATGTTGGTTGTCCAGCGAGCTACGTAATGTAAGTCTAGTGCTGGCTGGCAGTGAAATTATGGCAGCGACAAACTTGTAATTACATTCTGGGTAACAAACAATTGTAGAAGTTTAGTATTAAGATGTTGCTATGGAAGAGCGCGGGGAAATGTAGGCTAGATGTTTGCAGTTGTCGCATTACGTCCTATACGCACTTTTTTTCACTGTGTTTATGAGCCTTGAGCCGGTATATCCAAAAACTGGCTTACTTACGTTCAGAATTTAAAGGTTTGAGCATCCTACTCACTAACGAGTTTTGTAATGCAAACGTGTAAGACGCAATATCGACAGATCAGATCACAGTTTCTAAACGAATGTCGTAGATTGTTATAGCCCTCTGGCTCCTCATTCACAGGTTAAGTGAAAATAGGCCTACAGGCTTCTTAATCTAATATTCCATAGCGGAGCAATCTAACTTGAACAAAGGATTAAATCAATTACGTCAACAATTGCTAAGCACATAATTATGATGATCAGCGACAGCAGTAGAACACAAAAGATATAGGCACAGCAAGGATCTATAGGCCTATGCACCATCAGCAATTCAGCATCTTACAGCAACTTGTAAACGTGACAATGCAAGAACATTACA
>Ga0209671_1000317_pt1 | contig 29265 bp, 17 predicted proteins | sample WorMetHERISLAND2_2_FD_187401 | JGI IMG/M metagenome (GOLD analysis project Ga0209671, IMG submission 187401) | Marine gutless worms symbiont microbial communities from Max Planck institute for Marine Microbiology, Germany - Olavius geniculatus... | ecosystem: Host-associated > Annelida >...
GTCTTTACTTCATTCATTTTTCGAATTTTTGTCAGTTTTACATTTAGGACTATTTCTATTCTCAGTATCTCTCATTTCATTTTTCTTTTAAACATTTCAGTTCTTTTTAGTTTACGTGCTAGATTAAACTGACAGTGTGTTTGTCAGTTTTTGAGTGCAAATTTTTCATTGTATTGTATTGTATTGTATTGTTATATATAGGCATATTTCATTTATATTTCACAAAATAGTGTAGAGACACATTTACGGTGTGACGGGTTGTATAATAATCACGTTATTGCAAATTGTCCGCAGTGTGCCGGTGAAAATTTTTTTGGAAATTGGTTAATTAGTGGCGAAAATATGGACAAAAGTAAAGTGTCACGTTTTTATTGGCCCACCATGTATAGGGCCTAAGCCTACCGGTAGATAGCGTTATTGAGTGTTTTTTTATTAAACATTAAAAAATTGTTTATAAGCATATATTACAGCTATAAAATAGGCCTACGCACGTTGGTTGATCGGTATCAGCGCTAGATTGTTCATCAACAGCAGAATGTTGTGTCTCAAGTTCTTCGATGCAGCGCATACACAGGGTATGAGAGCAGGGTAGAACGCGTGCGCTGTGCAACACTTTGGCACAAAGCGGACATCGAATCAAATCGTCCAGACGCTTTGCACCGAACGGACTCCAACAAGTCGCCATCACTCGATGACGTAGAGTACTACTGTATATAGTCTACGCCGAACAGACAATAGGCCTATATTAGATTACGCAACAAGCACCATAGTGATTTGGTAAGAGGCGGAATTGCTGATCGATGCTGCCATCTGGTGAAGAAAAATCGTGTTTTTGTAAGCTTCCCAGACTTCACATGAAAAAATGAATCGTTTTTCCCGACTAATTTGTTCACGCAAAATACCAATGTCAGTTTTCAATCGCTTGCAATCACATTAGCAAACAAGGGTGGCGGAACAAATTCAAAAGCGGATGTAGGCCTACAAATTATCTGCGAGCGAAGCGAGTACAACAGTTCGACATTTTTTCGGCAACTTTGTTAACTTGCACCATAGTACTTATACATTCCCTGACTGACTTCCCGTGACGTAAGGACAATGTGACGTCAGAAGCAATTGCATGACCTGCCTGGCGGTTTGACGTTTTGACCCCCGAATATTCCCTTTCCCTGTACAGGGTGGCCCAAATAACTAGCACAATTTTTTTTATACGCCAATAACTTTAACACATAATAACCGATTTTCAAAATTCTTTCACTGTCGGAATCAGAAGAAAATTTGTAGAAGCACTGTCACTGTCCCACCACACCTCATATATGTCGCCACACTACCTTGTGAAATGTCAGACATCGCACTCAAGTCGGCGACGACACTGACCAATTGCGTGATCAACGTTGATCGAGCCTGACACGTGGCCCCCAAACAGCCCTGACTTAAATCCGGTCGGTTATGCTGTTTGGGAGGGGGGCTTTAACAGAATGGTCTATCAACGTCGACAATTCACGACAATCAACCAGCTGAAGCAGGCGATCTTCACTGAGTGGGGCAAACTATCGCAGCGTTTGTTTGATCGCGCAATTGGTCAATGGCGACGCCAGCTTGAGTGCATCGTCTAGCAGCAAGGCGAACACACTGAACATTTGATGACAAAATAATGTCTTTCTTATGGGGATACCTTTCTTTGACGCCCTCGTTCGAAGGGAACCCCTTATCCAGGGGCACGAAATTTTGTCACTAAAACTAGAGTCCTTGGGGCAGCCAACAGTGACGATTTCGTGATTCTAGGGGTCAGCTTTTTGATACAGTGCCAGGGTGTGACGGACGGACAGACACCTCGACGCGCGAAGCATTACATGCTGTCGCGCGTAAGAAAACACTTCAGACCAACATTGCGATGAATGATCCATATGACGCTAGACGGTGTTAGACCCACACAGTTTTAAGACACTGATATTTCACTAAGTACTGTAGCTACATACTTGAGGTGTGGTGGGATCTTAAGTGATACTTTTGCTACAAATTTTCTCCTGATTCCGACAGTGAAAAAATTTCGAAAATCGGTTAATATTTGACAAAGTTATTGGCATATAAAAAGTGTGCCAGTTTTTTTGGCCGACCCTGTAGGCGATCAGAGACCAATATATGACACATTAACATGCCATTTTTGAACCCCTAAAGCACAAGCTACCGACCAAATGGCATCTTAATACATTGTAGTTTCAGCAGACAGCACACGGCGCATGATTGTGACGGACAGAGAGACCGCGCCGCCCAATATTAATGGACCTCATATGAAAAACTGAGCAACGTGCGCGTTTTAAAAATTCTCATCGCAAGCTCGTCAATTTGATCACGAAGCGAAACAGCGCTATTCATCAGCAGTTATTAATTTCAGCAGTTTTAGTTTTCACAATTGGACGTTTCGTCCCTTGCCTGGACGTTTTGCGCACTAAAAACTGCTTACGACGGCTACGACGAACGGAACGGGACAGTGACGGCGAAGAAATCCGTCGTCTTCTCCATCCGTCCATTCTTGCCGTCGTCGGCAATTTTTACTTGGCTCAAGGCGAAGCGTCTTGGGAGCGGAACTTCCAGGGGCGGAAACGTCAAAGGGGCGAAATGTCCGTAATTCTTAAAAAAATAGTTACTCCGTAGGCTTAACACGGTAATTTTTGCACGTAGGAGTTCAACAGGCCTATCAGGCTATCACAGTTCAGTAGCCACTAACCAGTTTGTGTTACTTCACACCACAAATTCGCAGAAATGCCGAAAGTTTCCGTAGAGCTTATTACAGCATGAAATACAGAGGCCTAATAATATTAGTTACCAGCTTAACAATAGGCCTTAACGCAATTAAAGCATCTCAAAGCAGTTACAGTAAGACCTACTTTTGTAAACTTACCTCACTACGCAATGTAATTAACCAAAGCCTACATGTATACAAAATGTACAATAACGTCACTCCTTTTCAAGGATGAAACTGTTGCTAGTAGCAACCGTAGCAGCAGTCAGTCACGTCACGTGCCTCTTGATATCGATCTGAGTCTGTATAGATTAAACCTTATAGTTTGCCCCTGAAACACATCTTTTTGAAATGCTTGACACGTGGTGACGTAGACCTAACGTTTCAGAACAGGGTGACCAGTTTTCAGACAAAATGAAATTTCCTGACTTCCAGTAGGGCAAGCAAAGATTCATATCGTTTACGCTCCGGTCGACAGTCTTTGCTTCACAATAGGCTATTCACACTAATTAAAAACAGGCCAGGTAACCCTGTGCTGTCAAAATTCATCACCTAATGAATTTGTGGCTGCTACTGCAACATCACTTGGATCCATCAGATCTGCCGGGACACGGGAATATCAGTGACCGACGCTCTGCGGCTGGCAGAAGACCGCTCGTTTCGGCGACAAATCGCAACGGCGGGATGCTACGGCTGAACGCTTCGCGTCATGATGATGATGATGATGACTGCAACAGCTGTATATACCCGGTAGGCCTAGAATGACACGCGAGCGTAGCGAGCAATGTTTTTAAAACAGAAAATGCGAAACAGACTGTATATTGAAAATATGACTGATGTTTATACTTTCATTAATCCATTTTCCAGTTTTCCCTGATTGTTCCCTGACACACACTTCAAAATTCCCTGACTTTTCCACGTTTTCCAGTTGACTGGTCACCCTGTCAATAACAATACGAGCTAGACAGTCTCCTAGATAGATAAATTGTTCACACTGCAAAACTTGCTACTCTGCAAGACCTCAACATCATGTTCATGAATTGCCTTTCCCGCGGTGTCGTGGGTTGAAAAATGTAGGCGGCGCAGGAAGTTCCAAATTTCCGACAGACAGCTGCAAATTTCCAGCAAGAGATAATAAATAATTAAAGTACAATTTGCCCCCCCCAATTTTCACAAATGGGGACTGTTCATTGCAATTTTTGCATTTTTAGACACAAATTTTGCGTCAAGAACAAGAAGAAACTATTCCAACAGCCCGAAATTTAGAAAAGGAGGCCCTCAATGCGATGACGCCACTGTGCCTCTCGCTGCCAATGATCCACACTTATTAACGACTCAACAGTCAATCTGCTACTGATTAATTAGACTTTGCTTATCAACAGCTGGCTCTAGGACTTGAACAAAATCAACTGTTCAGAAATTTTTAATCAATGGTTACAGCTTGATAAATTCACAGACAAAAATTGTAATAATGCAGTCTGATCGATTAACTCAGATAATGTCCTATTCTATAGAGTGACACGATAGGTCGTGAACAATTTTAAATGGCAAATTAACTATGTTGAAGCTACCAAATAATTATTAAACTGCTACCAGCGTTTAGTAAAATGTAAGAAATTGATGCTTGCAAAATATCACAACCGTCTGTTACTTCCTTGATTTTTCCAAGATAACATAGTGACGTCACCCAGTGGACACGGACTGTCCATGTCCAGCATGATGGTCAGCGACTTCGCTTGACGTCAAGTGGAGTTTCCACCAAACGCAAGAGACACAACGTATGCAGCGCATACAAGAAAGTATTCAAGAAAGTACGTAACAAATGCAATATGCCCCAAGAAAATTATGCTTCAAACATAGCTGGCAGAGTGGACGCAAAGGCTGTCCTAGTCATTAGCCGTTACCCCTCCGCTGCTCGGTCGTCTGCATTTGTAATTTAATGCTGCATAACAAAATGCTACAAATCAAATAAATGAATAACAGTAGATCACAATTAACTGTGTTTTGAAAAACAAAAGCCCAACAATTTAGTGCTAATTAATTATAGATAATAGACTGTCAAAAAAGCGATTGCTTGTCTCATCGCTTGTTGCATTCATTCCGTCACTTGCGTTTGTTGTGTTACGTCCAATCCATTGCATCAGTTACGTCAGTTTTGTCCGTTCATCGCGTCAGCTACATCAGCTGCATCAGTTGTGCTGTGTACGTTGTCCGTTGCATTGCATGCTTTGCGTTAACCCTGCTTTAACGTGTATCGGTCTGTTGTTGTGCAGTTTTAATGAATGATGGTGTTATATAAATGTGTGTTGTAAATGCTGTGTAATAGCTACAGTTCTGAAATTTTACAGAAAGAATTTTATTAAATATACCTACAAGGAGACATAAAATTATTGCTGGATACTGTTAATAACAGGCCAATATTTGAAACTGAAATAGTTCATGACCCATTGTGTCACCCTATACTTGATTACTTAATTTCATCTTAAACAAAATAAAATATGTCAACACAATGAATTAGCAACAGATTCCTTTGCCATCCCGACAAGGCTCCATACAGTTCAATAATTCACACACAGTCATATACTCTATCAGATCATGCAAGATAAAAAGTAATTAACAAACAAACAGCAAGTAATCAGCAACAGATCAGCCTAATTGTCACCAGAAGTCATCATACAGTCTGTGAGCCATCATTTACAGTTTGTAAGCCACCGTATACCATATCAAATGTGACACATAGAAGTAAATTATAAAACAAATTAAAAATTGCATATTTGGTAAATACAGTCACAAACCACATGACTTTGACCACTTGACCCCAAAGCGTAATCAGTTCATCAAACGACGTACCCAAGGGGCAAAGTGTGCTGAAAATCCACAAAGAATATCGCAGAGTCGAAATAATCACAGAAAATGGTATTTTTGGCATATTCACGACATTAATATTCCACTAAGAAAAACGCAATTAAGTTGGGATGTTACAAAATTTGTCCAGAAAATTACTTTCATCGCAAAAAGTGCAGCAAAATCCCCCAGACAACAAGTCCCTAGACTACCCTGCCGCCTACCAGCAAAAGCATAAGGACTGGGTTATAGGCATGCCTTAACCCTCAACTCCACTTGCTTCGATTTCTTGTACAGCATCCTGTAGAACAAGGTGTACGACAAAACCACAACAAATCAAAGTCTACAGCACATTCACAGCAACTCGTATGGCACAAGTCAACACAGAACCGAAAGCCCGCAATAGATCCAAAACATTTCAAGATGCTTTACAGCTTGTTGTCCGATGTGCTATCCGGAAAATTGACAATAAATTGAATCAATGAAGCCTGGGAGTCAGTCCGTGTATGCTTGGTGTAAAACCGAAAGCTGAGAACAAATCCACAATATCTTCACGCATTCTACAGCTTGTTGTAGTAAAAAGATTTGCTACCCAAGAAATCAACAACATCTTCACACGATGTAAGCTTATAGATAGTTGTAAAAGATTTGTTGTCCAAACAAAGTCAACAACAATCACACTAGCACGTTGGTTCAGGTGGTTTCAGTCGGCGCCACGTCGTCGAGAATTCAGTACAATGTTGAGCGCCGCGGCAATATCCTCAATGATGTGAAATCTCTCGCTGTCGGTGAGACAGTGCGACAGACTTGCAGCCAGCGACTTGAACCTGCTGACAGCTGCCAACAGCCTCAGACAGGCGTCCGATGATGAACCAAAACCACTAGCATGTGATAAACCACTAGTGTGTGATGACATAGGGCCATCAACAGCGTCAGCATCATCATTATCAGCAGCAGCAGCAGCAGCAGCAGACACAGTTGCCTCATTGTTGCCTGCAGTAAAATACAATAACACTATTACACATCAATCTCAACACACTGCACTCTTGGTATTACACGTCTAGCATGTCCATCCTGTGTGGCCTGCCGTCTCCATGTCTTGTAAGGGCTTCTAACTCAAAAACAACGACTGACTTTCTTAATGGTACATCACCACACTGCAGGTCATTTACCCAAATGGGTAAAAGCATTTAATTTATCCATTAATCAGAAATGACAAAAAATAAGATCAAAGCTATCAAGCTAACATAAAAACACTATATGCGACGAAAAAGATTCTAACTTATATATTCTGACAGCTGACATTTTCAAAAAGCTCATTCAGCTCATCAATTCTGACATATCTTTGATGTGCTACACCAAAAGCAGGTGGAGTCCATCAAAATGCACTTCAAAAAGACCAGGAAACTTCACATTCTGGCTGATTCTCATTTTAAGACAAAAGTTTGTGGATTTTGTATGCCCAATTCAAAGACAGTTGATAAAGACTGTATTGTACTGTACTAACTGTGCCCAGTGCAGAGCAAATAATGTTGATATCAATAATTAATCATCAACAAAAATGACTGGTGATTTAGAATACAGTACATACCTTAAAACTAAGATAAAACCAAAAGATATGTGTGATTTTCAGAACCCCTAAATTGAAGATAAAATTCTGAGTGAAACAGTAATGTTTTCAAGTTCCACTTAAAAAATGCAGTATTAGGTAGTTGTTGGAGTGTTGGTGGCAGACTGTTTCACGTAGCCAGTATGGCATATGAAAACGCTCTTTGTCCGAACTTAAGTCATGTGCCTCTGTTGTTCATAATGTATAGGACACAACCTTTTAGCCACATGGTAGTAGGTTAGTAAGAGTACCTGCGTTGCGTTGGTAGCGTGCAGCAAACTTATCCATGGCACGTCGGACGCTGAGTAACTTCGGCTGAGCAATCGGCAGATGGTGGACTTCCTGCTCCGTTAGTGAACAGAGGTCACCAACAGTCAGCACGTTCATGGACTCCAGGTGTTTGGCCAGCGCTGGCTCCCTGTGAACAGACAATACGCCATACTTGAGGCATGTATGAAGCAACAACGATTAACTGAAATTAACTTGGTCTGCATATTTCACGAGATGAACTAAAATACAGTGGAGTGAACAGCCAGTTAGTTCGCTTACACATTCCGTGCAATGCAACTGAAATGGATTGAACTTCACTGACAGTTCATCTGCTTTGTATACAAGGAAGGGTACATCTTTAATGACCACTTAATTGCAAATTTACAGCAGCATATGTCGCCAAAAGAATTTTTGAAATAGGTCAATATTTTATGCCATTATTACAAACATTAGGGGTGTACTTTGTGTTGGATAACAGTATTAGTTATGACGGTGTTTGTGCTGGTGTACATAAAATGAATGCAGCACGAGTGCAGGCAGCCAATGACCATTGCAGCAAAGCAATCAGCTTAAGCCACAGATTCATCCAGACTCCTACACACTCCTAAGTATGTGTCTCCATTAATCTTTCATTACTACTGAGCTTCAAAGCTGATACTTATTTCGCCATCATGCAGACTGCAGCTTTCTCGATTGATCCAGCGCCTGGTTATATACTGAGATGGTTTACCTGCCCACAGAGTCACCAATCCAATTACCCACCCACTGCCTGTCGTAGATGACGGATTTTCAGGATGCTTTGTAAACAATATGAAATAGGTTTTGGATTGAAAAAGCGCGGGTCACACAACATACAAAGCTGTGAGTGAAGTTCCAAAAGTAAAGACAGACAGACAGAAACCGACACACACAGACCATGAAGCTGACGTGAGCCACTTCAAAACCTCCATCACCGACACTGTACAGTCGAGCAGGTCGACACAGATGGGTTCAACAGAGTCCAGCTGTGACTCTGGAGTCAGTTCCAGTCTCAACGGTCTCAGAGTCTGCGATGTCATCAGCTCATGACAATGCTCCTGGGTCTCTTCATCATCATCAACATCATCATCATCATCATCATCAGCAGCAGCAGCAGCATCGCTGTCATTTGTCTCAGCATCCGCAGTGGAGTCAGTCAGTGATTCCTTGCCAGTGTTGTCGGCAGATGTGTCGTCAGTGGGTGATGTTGACATCGGCTCACTGGTCTTTGTCCGACCAATCTTTATCATCATCTGCATAACATCACAAGCACTTCAACTTCTGATGACAAAAGCAACATCATCTTGCGATCCAGCCGTCCAATGCCCACTGCACACCAAAGTATACCCACCTACCCACCCACTGCACTGTGCTCAGAGTGCAGCCTGTTCGTGCACTGGTTGGCTCACAGTCACATGAAATAATGCTTCATTTTCTGGAGGCTTTTGATCTCAGCGGCCCTTGACCTTTTCAGACAAAAATTAGCATCGTGTAATGGGAAATACAAACATTTACATTTCCCGTACCTTTCACTTTTCGAAGAAGCTCGTACAGGATAGAGACAACACCAACAGCAGCAGCAACAAGGCAGAGAGCAAATTTGTCACTATTTGCATCACAATATGTGCCACCTGTATTTGCGGACTGGTGTATCAGCCATTCTGACAAACAGATCCTCAAAATCTTCTATTCCCGAACACAGATGTAGTTGAACACTTATGCCCCACTCTCACTATTTTGCTTTTGTTTTTTGAGTTATAATCAGGGTTCCTGCTGTTTTACTGACAAAAAATCCAGGACTTTTCCAGGACTTTCCATGACGCCCATGAAAAATTTTCCAGGACCTATTTGCAGCCCCGAACATTTAAACATAACGTGCTGGCACCATAAATTTAAAAGCAGGGGACTACAAGTAATCTGCAAGCGAAGCGAGCAGAAAAAATGATCTCCGTTTGAGCCCATAAAAAATGCATGATTTTCAAGGATATTTTTCCAGGACTTTACAGGACCTTAAGCTTCAATTTCCAGGACTTTCCAGGACCAAAGTAATTTTCCAGGACTTTTCAGGTCCTGGAATTTTCAAGAAAAAACCAGGATTTTCCAGGAGGCGTGGGAAACCCTGTATAATAAAAATATTTTTAAAGAAAAGAAATATCTGTTGATTACATTCTTCTTTAATCAAAACTGACAACTGTCACGAAGACAGACAGAAGAACGAAATAAAAACCCTGTCTAATGACGCCATAAGAATAGAAACTGCACAGCAAAACCAGTTGGATGAAAGCCACAAGCATAGTACTGACACGCTTTGGTCCAGCCAGTGGTGACCTCAGTGGGCCTTTGACCCCGTGACCTCCAGGCAGCTCCAGTTGTCGACCTTTGACCCCATGACCTCCTGGTAGTTCCAACTGGCGGTTGACTGGTCTTGAGGTAGACTGACGCAGATCATCAACAGTCGATGATGAAATAGTTACACGGCGACGAGGTATCTCAACGGTCTGAACGTCGTTCGAGAAACAAACACGTTTCCTCTGTAATCAAACATCATGCACAAGAACATATTACATCCGGTACATAAAGGCAGAGGTAAAGGAAAAATCTGTACTTACTAATGGTTCTGTTTGCATGAGTCAGACTTGCGACTAAAAGTGCTTTACAATCTCAAAAGCGGCAGCTGATTAGCATTTAACCTAATGAACCACAGCTGGCACGACTGCAAACAACTAGACCCATGGATACCAACGCCCCAGTCAGCCACGCTAGACCATTAAACTGGAGCCCGAAAACTAAACTGACACACACATGAACAGTAAGTCACCGATGTACAGTACATGAAAAATTGATCTTATGACAAAATAGTTATCCAGTTAGCAAGAATATCCGCTCTCTCTCTCATTCGCGATCGGGGGAAAGGGTCGGGGGTCACCGCTCCCACAGCTCAAGTTCCATATTATCTAACCAACCATAAATAAGTAAATAAGTACAGCAAACAATGCAGGCACAGTAGGTCTAACATATTTTGAAAAGTTCAAGTACAGTGGTTATAAATCATGCACAAGACCTAAGTGCATTGTCAGAAATTGCATGTGTAAACTTTCCTTTTAAAATGAGTACTTTTTATACGATGATAATGATGATGATCAATGGGATGCCATCAACTTACTCTGCCAGACGACGGAGAAGTCGGAGACTGTCCGCTGCTTGTAGCTGAATCTGTGCTGAGCTGGCGTTTACGCAGGATGCTGGCACTTGGCGAAGCAGCCGGCGAAAACACCCGGAGTTTACTCAGACCACTGCTGCTGGCATGTCCCACGACACTGCTGGGAGACCGGCTCACCAGATCCTCCTCTGAGCTCTGTTCCACCACAGATGACTTCTTGCTTGGTGGACTGGCAGTGACGACCGATTGTCGAAGCTGCTTTGCACGTTCTAGCATCAGTGAGCCGCGGCTTGTAAATCGACGGCGTGGAACAGACGTCGGTGTCTCGGGCAGCGCATCAGTAGCCTGACTGCCGCGCGTCATGCTGCTCGACATTGGAACTTTCCACTGGTATTCCCCACTGGCTTCAGACACTGGCGTTGATTTCTTGACCTCCATCTGAGCCTCGAAGATATCCTTGTTGTTGCCGCTGACAACCACCTCAGAAGAGTATGGCACAGAAATCGGAAAAGCTGCACCATCAGAAAGAAACTCAATCTCCACAGTGTTACTGTCAGTATTAGTTGTAATGGCATTAGTTGTCAATGTACTCGTTTCTGAATCTTCTGCAACAATTACTGAACTTGACAGGCCACTACTACAGGCTTCTTTATCACCAATCATGGTTATCAGTTCATCGACTTTGTCAGCATTTACGGTGTCATGGCCAGATTTCGGTTTATCACAAAGCTCCGGATGAAGCACTTCACCAGAATCTGTAGGCTTCACAGCCGAGATTAAATCAAGGGCTATCTCCTCTATGTTTTCAGCATCATCATCAGATTTCTCAACACTGCTTTCTCTCTTCTGTCCAGTTTCTGGTTTGCCGACAGTCTCTCGTACAAACATTTCACAAGACTGTGCAACCCTGATGACACAGTTCAAATTAACTCCATGGACTTCAGCTTCAACAGCTGACTTCTCGACAGTGTTTATAGTCTCCTGACCAGATTCTAGTTCACCACAAAACACTGGTAGCAGCACTTCACTGTCGGGCGTAGGCATGACAGAGATCGAATCAACCTGTTCTTCATGTTCAACATCATCAGTGGGTTCCTCAGCTCCAAAGCTCACCTCCTTAGCTTGGAAGTTCTTGGCCAGTTCCTCGCCTGATCCTGCTTTCACAAAGTCCAGCTCAAGGTCGTCACTTGTCTCAACTGGTGAAGTCATTCTGGCATCATTGACCTTGTCATCAGCAACTCTTCCTACATCAGTGTCATGTTGATTCTTTTTCTGACTCCCACTTTCCTCATCATCTTTGCTCAACATCGGAGCAACTCTCATCCACGCTGACCTGCAACTTCTCTTAGGACGATGCGGCAGCGGCCGTGAGGATGACACTGCCTTCTTGAGCTCCGCTGACTCGTGCCGTTTTGACCGCACCTGTCTCTCCTTTTGTCTGACATCGGACTTCTTGGCTCCGAGGTTCACCAGATCAGTGGTAACTCTTCGAACCGATCGCGTCCTCAAGTTAATCCTCGTAGGTCTCGTTTCAACCGAATGCCGAGACACACGACCCTGGAGTGTTGTGTGCATTGCATCCTTTCTGTTACCATGACGACGCAATGGTCCCGAATGCCTGCTACCAACTTCATCATCAAGAGCTTCCTGTGATGTTCTGAGATGAGTCAGAGGCACATCATCGTCAGAACTGAGAAACTTGTTAGCATCCTCTGCTCCGTTGCCATGACAATGCGATGGTCCGGAAGCAGAACGTTTGAGATCAACATCATCATCACGCTGCGATGCTCTTAGATGAGTCAAGGGCACATCGGGAGAACTGAGAAAGCTGTCAGCAGCATCATATGATGACCGCATCACCTCCCTCAACGTAACGTTGTCGTCCGCATCTGATGTTGCCATCACTGCCACATTTTCACCCGGGTCCATCGTATTACCCTCATCATTATCACCAACACCTGCCTGGGTATGATCGATAACAACAGCCTCCTGGGTATGATCCACACTGCACAAGGTATCATCTATGACATTATCTCCGGTACGATCCACCACCTGAGTATGACTGACAACGATCTCTTGGGTATGATCCAAACTTTGCTGAGTGGAATCCAAGGTATGATCTATCACAGTATCTCTGGCACAATCCATAGCAGTTTCTTGGGTATGATCGACGATGGATTGGCTGGGGTCAGATGTAATCACCTGCATATCATCTATCACAAAGTCTTGGGTATGGTTCACTGCCTGGGTATGATCTATAGCAGTTTCCTGGGTATGATCTGCACAGTGCTGTGTGATTGGCTGGGTATCCATCACCACATCTTCAGTATGACCCACAGCTGGTTGAGTGTACTCCACATTATCTGGCTTGGTATGAAGATCCACCACAGCAGACTGTGTGTGATCCGATGCAATACTTTGGGTATGATCGACTGTCTCACACGACGCAGCAGTGATGGTGGAAACAGTGTTCGATGCTACGTCAGAGTGCTTGGTGACACACTGAGCCTCAGAGGACACCACGTCCAACTCAGACATCAAGTCCTCAGCGTCCTGAAATATCGGCTCCCTGCTGTGTGTTGATGCCACTACGTCGACGTTCAACGCTGCAGTGGTTAACTGTTGTTCAGCTGTATCTGTATCTACGTGAACAATGGTCTGCTGCAGCTCAGAGAAACCACCCTCACCACCAAAATCATCAACATCATCAGCAGTAGCAGCAGCGATAGTGACAACTGCATCACTACACTTCGGCGGCGTGTCATCAACAAACATGGATTCTTGCGTGTCCACCACAACGCAGACCAGTGAAGTTGAACCAGTATCTGCCTGACTGTCCTCCACTAGGATCTGCGGATCTGCAATCCGCAGCCGATCTGCAGAAGATGAGTTCGACTCCGTACTACCATCCACTGCCACTGGCTGACTGGATGCGGAGAAAAACTCAGCGGATGTACTTGAAGCTTGTGGAACAGCGGCACTGCTACGGGAGAACATTTCGGTCAATCTGCGCTGACGCGGGGTCCACGGTAAAAATTCTGAAGCTGTCAGCCACTTCTCCGAAGTTGACGACTTGGGAGCAGTCGAAAATTTCAAAGGAGTCACTGACTTGGTAGAAGTTGAGGGCTTGGGTGACTTCCTTGGTGTCAGTGACCTTGTTCTAGACTTTGGCGACTTTGCTGGAGAGACTTCTGTCCTTGGCAGTGTGGATGAGCCTCTCAGTTTTGATGACGTTGAATCCCGTGAAGGAGAAGACGATGCTGACGATGGACATAACAACTGTGCAAGTGGCATCAAGGTGACGTTGCTGCACTTCACTAGGGTCGAAGCACCATCTCTACTCGAAGCATCATCTCTACCATCCACATCAGCTATCAACCCAGAGTCTTTAGACATCACGGATGCGACAACCAATGATTTTGCTGCCACTAGCGAAGAAGCCCCATTCATCTTGACTTTGTCGTCGTTGTTGTCGACGCAGTCCTGAGTCACTGGAATCAGCTTGGGTTCCATACAGAGAGAGTCAGTGGAAGTAGTAATGGTAGTGGTTGGCGATGGACTTAGGTCAGGCGCAGAGGTCACCGGCGCAGAGTTCGACTCAAGCTGGACACTTGTGGATGTCGAGGTAACCACCATCACAGTAGACTCACTCTGTGACACTACTGCTTCAACAGCCTACAACATTACAGTATATATGTAACCGAGTAAGTAAGTAAGTAAGTAAGAAAATAAGAAAATACACTAACATGCTTGTGTAGACACAGTAAGTTTAACTAGACTTTGGCGACTTGTCATTTTTTCCAAACAAATTTTCGATTTTAATCATTGTACTGCAAAGCAGCCCTCCAGTGACTGAGCTAGAGGTTCTGGGGAGCAGTGTAAGATCTCCAAGTGGGGTTCATGGCATTTTTTGTGCACATTAAGCTCGAAGAAATGCACTGAGCATGGTAGTTTATAGATATTGTTATGTAAATTAATGCTACCTGGTTCCAAGCAGAAAAAAGAGGCAAGGAGCTACTGTAAAACAAGAAGGAAAACAGTACAACAAAAACAATTTTTGATTTTAAAAAAAATCACATTACATCAACCAAGTTCCCTTACATCAATCAGTATTCTTCCACATCTAACCCTACGACAACAACTTTGGTCTAATACATGAGTGGTCACTTGGCACAGTGGCAACAAGTTCATCCTTTCTTTGAAATTTTGAGGAAAAGCTGTCTTTATTCACTAAGTGGACAATTCCCATTGGACAGATCTAAATTTCTAAAACCAAACAACCGAAAAAAAAACATTTCTTTACTATTGCATAAACACACTCAAGCCATGCCCTCCACAGCACCTACAAATATCATTGACATTATGGCAACATATAAATAGTGTTTTGTGTCACATTACATTTATACTGTAACAGCGATTTGCAATCAGTTCTAACACAGAATAGCTTTGAAAGAGTTGGTTGATAAAAAACAAATAATGAACTGGGAACAGAAGCGACATTCTTTGTGACCTGCCCTAGGACAGACTAACTTTGTATATCAAGTAGGTGTATTCACATAAACTGCTGCTATTAACACTGAAATAGACTATTATGTGCATAGCAGAGTGCTCATCTCCCAGAAGCTGGTGGAGAGACCTTTAATTCTGCAACACATGACCAGTGAAACGCCAAACGGTACAGCATCATCGCCACTTGGTCAGTACCAAGGTCAAAGCTGTACTGCTTGTTGCTGCTGTGCTGTAAAAAACCTACTCAGTCCCTTAGTTACTGTTTAGAAACAAAAGACAGCGGTAGCAGTGATGTTCTTACACTGGTCACTGTAGCAGCAGCATCCACAGCAGAAGGTGATGCATGGGCGACAGCGTCAGCGACTGATTCCTGCTGTGCTGTCGGCACACAGGTGTCAGCATGATCGCTGCTCACAATGGTGGTGTCAGTGGCGGCATCGTCTGCCATCAGCCGACAGTCCTTGTTGACACCTTGTGTCAGCCTGTCACGCATGCACACACATCATCACTACAACTCAGTCACTGCTTTGACCACAATGACTCAGAATATCATCTTCTGGTGCCTTCATCTTGACATATGCTGGCGAAGCAAAACAGCACTACGCAAAAAACAAATTTTTGTCCATACCTTTGCTAAACATCAAAGTTCTGCTTTTCTAACTCACTTCACCATTACACTCCACAGGAATTTGCAAACAGAAGATCATTGAAAATCTCACCACACTTTAATCATATCACTACAATACCTCATGAAATATGCATGATGTCTGAAAATTAGCCAATATCTAGATACAGACAAGACTTTGGTGCCATGCTTGTGAGTCACAGTGGCAATGCTAAACACACACAGTGGTTGAGCCAGACGAAGAAGCATGGACAACTGGCGAATAACAGCCTTCCATGACTTCACATTACTCTGCAGCTATTACTGCATTCATGCCTCATTTCTCCACTCTATGTAGAATAAATTCATTGCAAACATTAGAACTGCTGGCAGCCAAGGTTCATCTAGATCTAAGCTCAAAACTGATATCACGTTCACTTCAGCCAATCCCATGAGGTATGATTCTCATAATGTTTTTGATTCGCCTGTGACAAAGGCTGGCACTATTACAATGAACTGCTCCAGGGTCAGTATAAAGAAGCACTCACGGTATTGAGGGTGTGGTAAACATGGCGTCTGAGTTGTGGTCGGCAAAGTCCTGTGACATTTGTGATGAGCTGTCGAGGTCATTGTACATTGCCGGCAACACACTACAGACACACGAACGCTTGACTGTATACTGCAATTCACCATTAAATCGTAAAGGCGATGGCACACAATTGATAGTCAGCTGACTTCTGTTAGCATGGTTCAGCTGACAGAAAAAATTGGCAAATCACGACATACAGCCAAATTTGACATTCACAACAATACGCAATGACAGATTTCAAAGGCTGAGTAACTTGTGCACAACTGAAAAGTTGATTAGCAATATATTGACCTTCTTGCACAATTACAGACATTATTTTTTATGCCAAAAATTAACGAATAATTAATATCTGTAAAGTCGAATATGACATTAACTATTGGCCTTACTTTAGATGCAGTAATGGGTATCAACAAAAGATTAGTGAAAGTAAAACAGTGCATATCAGAGACATCAAGAAAACCTAGCCCAAATATGTAACATTTAACACATACTTTGTATCGCTGTGACAAACGCCTTAGAAAATCGACACGATCTGAAATTCAGGAAAAATCATAACTTGTTGAAAATGCAAAAACACAATCACAAAACAAGATCACGAATGGGTGCCCAGACGGACAGATGCACAGATAAACACACAAAGGATGATCATAAAACACGATGCCTTATTACTGTGTCGAGTGACACTATTTGTGATAAGGTAACACACAGACCATTTCTGTTTTCTCATGTCTCTCTGATGTTCCGTTAGAACGATCTGTTTGCTCCTCGGTGCAATCGGCACAAAGTCCTGTCCAACACAAACTAAAACATGTTTAAAAAGGTGATGATGACAATGATTATCAGCCTCCTATCCTTGATGAAATGGTAAAGATGTGCTGGCAGATGTTACAAATGGACTATAATCAGTCCTAACTGGTGCTGAAACCGTGACAGATTTCACCAAGAGAGCACTATCCATCACATACATCTATGAAAAAAAGTGATACATTAAGCCATACTAAAATGTCTGCAAGTAATGTGGCTTGCAGCTCGTTGATTAATAAGTGCAAAAATGTGCATGCAGATGCGACACATAAGCGAGTAAGATGACAAAAACATATCAACTGCTGCTTCACGTATGCCAAACTGATGTTCAAAGCTCGTTGGATGTCAAAACCAACGTGGTGGCATGATGTAATGGTAACGCATTGTGTCCGATAAACAAAGTTACTCTACACTGCACCCAATTAGTACCTGGATGGATGACTATCAGTCTATAAGTGAGTAAAGCATCTCTGTAGGTACGTACCACCTACCCAGATCAACTCAAGCCTTCTACTCTCTATGGGAAGATAAAATGAGTAGCAGTATTTGGGCTCAGTCGCAATGAATGGTGATGGTGAATGCAGTACTGTAGTCTGTTTAGACAGATCTGAGGCTCAGGCTGATCGGCTTGGTCCAAAGGTCAGAGACCTCCCAGTGCTCGTGCTTGCTCATCATATGACGTCACCATGATGACAGCCGCATAAACGTTGTTCTTTACCATTACTAAGTACTACCAATCAGCTAACCTACTTTCACTAATGAATGATCACATCATTGCACGGATCCTCTGGCATGCGCAGGATACATCACTTAGTGAAGACATCAGTCAAAATGCTGATCTATCATCGTTCATTCACTTTGGCATACCTGAGTTGACATATCAGAAAGTTCAGCTCTAGTCTGTCGTGTTCTGCGAGTCAACGGTGAAGCAGTGCGTTGCTGAGCACCGACGCGCGGTGGCGACGCCTTCACTGGCGAATGGCTCTGCGCGACGACGCGGTGCAGAAAACTGCCGAGCTGTTTGCGAGGAGACGGAACGGCTACTTCACTAGTAGCAGTAGTAGTGTTCACAACTTGTTGCTCATTCTGACAATGCAAAAACACCATCACTGCATTCAATAGCATAACTGTCCTGTCATCTCCAAGGTAAACGTCATTTCAAAATTGAAACAGAACATTTGGTCTTGCAAAAAATAGTAATAATGACTGTTTAGAAATGAGCAGACATTCTGTCAAAGAAAGCAATGCCAACACTTTAGCAAAATAGTGTTCATTGTTACTTGAGGCATCTTTTTCACGAGCAAAGAGTAGTTTCTAACACATTTGAGCCCATTGTGACCTTGAACAGGATTCTTTGATTCCAAAGTTACATACATACATTTTTGCCTCAAAATACATCAATCATCTAAGTCTGGTAGAACTGTGTTCAGCACATCATATTAATAAAGCCAGAGTGCAGTTTTAAACATATTTGATCCAACCATGAACACAAGCTTCCCCACCGAGGTCAGCCACCTTGACGTGGTGGTGGGGCTTTGCTCCGATGACCCGAAAGATTTCTACGATCTGAAGGATAGGAGCGTACTAAGAGCTGATCAAATACGTGAGAACATTTACTACACATTACCAGTGCTTTTGTGCTGGTTTCGGCTTTATAGCCGACTACGGCTTTATAACCGTTTACTTACGGCCTCACAGCTGTTATTTACGGCTTCACAGCCGTCTACGGCTTTATAGCCGTTACTTGTAATCTGTGGTTACTTTTGGGGATGCGCATTGGGCCGAACTGATACGGCCTCAGCGCTGGGCAGGTGTAAGAGCCTGCCCACCCCGAAGGCAAGGCAAGGCAAGGGAACACAAGCTTTTGTGTCCAAAATTTGGCACATGCATTTCTGCTCACCAAGTATCCCTTTCCCTTCCCAGTCTTGGCCTATAACAGCCCTTGGCTATGGCGGGTCATTATCAATTTGATCACATACGTACAGTCAGAGTGGCCACTTTCCAGACCAGATGAAATTCCCTGACTTTTTCCAGTAGAACAGGCAAGATTCAACGGTATAATTGGTATACTGTTTACACTACGGTCTTTGCCTCACATTACCAGGTAAATTAAAACAGGCCAGGTAGCCGCTGCGCTTTCACGATTCATCACCTAATAAATTGCGACTGCTGCCGTAGCAGCTGCAGAATGACATGCGAGTGTAGCAAACAATAATTTTTAAAAAAGAAAATGTGAAATAAAGACAGTATACCGGATATGCTTGATGTTTATACTCTCATTAACCCTTTTCCAGTTTTCATGAACTTTTTGGTGACTTTTTCATTTTACCTGACTTTTCCCTGACCATTTTGAAATTCCCTGACTTTTCCAGGTTTTCCAGGCCACCCTGTACAGTCTCAGTGCTGTGCCAAAGAATATCAACAGATAATCAGAGACATTCAGCCGATGATGCCAGTTAGTTACCTGGCCGGTGTCCATGTCAGTGACATCATCAGCCGTGTCATTCCACGCAGGCAATGTGACTGATGTTTTCACTTTCAGCCGCGACAAAACTTGCCTGGCAGCAACAGCACGTTAGATATCAGCAAAGACAACAGAACCAACACAAAATATTAACAAGGGTGTATAGGGTGGCTCTGTGTATGCCCCCTTTAGTACGCAATAATAAAAAATTGCCCAAAAGCAATCCAAAAATTGTAGTTCCAAGATGCACTATGGGCCATAGACACAAATAATGTGCGAAGCAGGGCTGTATTTACAGGGACTGGGTCCTGTGCCATAAAATTTTTTAAACGTTCATTAAAAATGTACCTCTGGGCTCCCTTTCACATTTCCAAATAACGCCTGTGAATACTGAAATGGCAAAATGACTGTTCTGCTAAAAGCTCGGTTATCACACTGATATGGGTGCTTTTGGTATAATATTTACGACTCCCAAGAAGTCCAGTTTTTACATTCCAAAGAATCTGCTTGCACAGATGCAGCACAAATGGCAGAAATTGTTAAAAAACAAACAGTTAAGCGAAGAAACAGTAGTTAAAGATGCAACGTGAAATTACCTGAGCGAATTGGGATAGTCGAGAGTTGCCGCAGAAGCGAACGTGGCATTCCAGAAGTTGACGGCACGAGACGTGATTGAGTTGCGAGAATGTGACATCAGCACAGCGAGTAGAGGTGAGAGCAGACTGAGAGAAGACGAGTTACACTGATAGCTTGATGATGACTCGATACAGGACAGGACAGAGTCAGCCAGCTGGTACACACAGCCAGACAGACAGATAGACAGACAAACACGCCTGGGCATACATACAAACAGAGAGATCAGATCCGAAGAATCGCACTGGGATCAGAACTTGACACAAAACAGGGCACAGTCAGACACACAGAGACATCCAGACAGACAGAAAAATACACGCACAGCAAAATTATATCAAAAGCACAGTGAAATACTATTACTTTTGTCCATCGGATCGGACTACTGAGACCCAAGTGGTTAGCAGTCAAACAATATTAAGTTACACGCTTGTACAAGTGATCATGGATACGATCATGGATACCGTAAAACTCCATTCAAACGAGTGAAGCTTGTATGAGCTGTTAACAAAAACTTACAGACTCAGGCTCATATCAACGTGAAGGCAGAGTTTCGCAGACTAAGGCAGGGCGAGCATGTTCAGCGTTCAACTATATTGGGTGACAGACAGGTAACACAAGAGAGACACAGAGACAGACAAACGAAGAACTAAACAGACAATCACAGCAATAAGGAGTTACAAGTACTAATATAACGAATAATATCATGACTCAAAACCGGATAAAATAAAGTCAGACATACGAAGAGACAACCAGCCTGACAGACAGCCAAGATGATGGCTTGATACAAGATAATTTTAAATGCGTTACACAGATATCAAGCACAGAATGTTCACACATTTCCATACTCTGCTAACTTTAAGAATATTTTGGAAGTTTTAAGTCACTGCATGTCACGATTAATGCGAGTACAGACTGCAGTTTCATGGAAACATTATCTTCATAAATTAAAAGAAACACGACCGGTTATGTCGGATCACATACCTTCGTCATGTTGGCGGAAGTGAAGATGGAACTTGACTCTGACTGAGTAAATATTCGCACCAGCACATCACCGAGTGTGTCCAACAGTGCTGATATAATGGCAGCCGATGAACCTCGCTGGGAGAAAAGCAGAGTAACGGTCGCTATGGCTGACTCGAGACAATCAGCCACAGATCCATTTGACTCCTGCAACACAAATGCCATTATTAACTACGAGTCTAAGACACAACATTATTCTTAAGTCGTATTCACACATTAAGTGGTTTGGTGGCGCAATGGTTAGGACGCTGGATTCACAACTAAAACAACAGTTTGACTCCCGCTGTGGTCATTATCAACTGGCTACTACTTCTATGAGTAACCATTTGGGCATGTAAACCATCTCGGTATATAACCACCCACCAAGATCAACTCAGCCTTCCATCCCTCAGAGTACTGGCCTGGGTTAAGGCAGAGTGCATACACCTGTTTTAGATGGCAGTTAGCAGTGTGTGATCCCATATGGCAGGTGATGCTACTAAGATCTGTGATGTGTTCCCCATCAAGAGGTATACAGTATACACTGCTATAATCTATAACAACAGTTTACTCAGAAATCAGCAAACATGGTGAGCTATGAAATTTCGCAAGTCACAGCAGTATACAGGTCCAATCAGATGCCTAATTTCCAAAACATCGCAAGTTGAATTTACTAACTTAGATTTCACTGGTTAGTCGTTACTATTCCACTGTGAACGCTAACTGAGCCAGTGAATATTATGCACAAATGCAGCAGTGAACTAATATCAAGAAAATCAGAAACGTAAACATGCAGAAGACACTTTACCCCAGAGCTCAAGTCATGTAGAAGTCGTGTCAGTAACTGCTTGGTCAAGCTAGCAACCGAATGAAGGTTATGCAACGGCTTTTGTCTGCGTGCAACCGCTTTCACTGGACCTACATGGCAACCAGAAAATGCACTTCAGAGAGCATACATCATTCAGGGTGCACAATAAAACAACACATCGCACAAATCATGTCAGGGTGCGCAACAAAACAACCACTAAAAGACAGCTCACAATCGTATGTCGGAATGCACAACAAACACAATACAATACATTACGATATTACTTACTTATGTAAGAAAGTAAGTCAATAAATTCTCAGATTACACTATGTCAGAGAGAAGACTGGCAAATCTAAGGCCCAAGGGCTGAGGCATTAAAAGCCTGTAAGTGAAGTTGCTGAAAAGTTACATATTGGTGACATAAACATCAAGTAAAAGCACACTTAAAAATGCCAAAAGGAACAGTATTCCATGAAATAGAACTGACTAGTAGAAAACACCGAGATCAATATGACTTACTGTTGATGTTGAATTTAAAGCGTGGAGTTGTCGAGAGATTTGTGAAGTCAAACTTACTAACGGCAACGCTCAACATTTGACCAACACACGTCCACACCACACCAGCGCCACGACTCTGAACCCAGAAACACACAACCAACCAGACAAAATACATTGGCTGCCTGACCTTTAATCTTTAAACACAGAAAGGGTTCACAGAAATGTTGGTTTTGCTACAGCGTTCAGTTTTCAACTTAGGAACCGACATGGGAAAGACACAGAAATGGATGAATAGGAAGGCATATTAGGAAGGCAGCCAGCCACACGACAACAGGTAACACTAATGCCCACACAGTACTCTGCAGGTCAGCAGCATTTTGAGCCAGGCCACCAAATATGTCTTTTGCCACAGAATATGCAGCTTCCACGATATAATGCAGAACTCGACAACAAATGAATGGCGATTAGTATGAGAGTTGCTCGCATATCGAGAAAAGCAGTCAAATTGTCACTCTTTACCAGTGAGAGAGCTAGAGAACAGACAGAGACTGAAACACAGTAAGTAAGTATGTAATTAATATAGCGCGTTAACTGCATCAACCTCGAGTTCATGCACTCGATAGGCTAGTAAAACGAGAAGTAACAAGTGATCTGCTAACGCAAACAGAAACACGCAACAGACGGGGTGCATGTTTGAAACACAGTAAAACAAAGTCTAAGTCATTCACCAGACGGCGCCAGGCGCCAAACGACCCGCAGCTATAGTGTCTATAGTGTTTTATTTACTTGTACTCACCAGAGGTCGTCACCTATCGCTCTGCTAACGTCTATGGTTGAATATAGCAAATTTTGCCTACCCCCTCTCACTTAACGCCCTCGTTCGGGGTGACCCCCTTCGAATTTATGGAAAAGCTTTACAGTTCTTGAAGCTAGAGTCTTCCAGGCAGCCGACAGTGAAAATTTGGTAATCCTAGCTTGCATCGTTTTTGACTGATGCACCCGTGTGACAGACAGATGGACAGACGGACAGACAGAACTGTGATGGCTAAGACGCGCTACAGCAGTAGCTGCTGTTGCGCGAAAAAAAATAAGTAAGCTGATAGACACACAGATAGACAAAGAGTGAAATATACATCAGCAGGTAGTTGTTTGGTAAAGCTGACAACTCTAGACATGAGTTGTTCGCAGGCACAGTTAGGCTCAGTGTTAGCAACCATTGCTGAGAGACGCACAAAGTTGATGTACAAGTCCGACCATGTCTTCATCATGAGCTTCACCTCCACCTGCAACCAACACAATAGATTTATCTAAATATATTAACTATAGTGGTAGATATAATATAATCTAGTTAGAGTACTGCATACTGCAAGTGAGCGGGCAGCAATTAGCCCAAGAAAAGCCATTTCATGCCACAGCCACTCACATCAACCAAACAAAATTGAGTGAAAAAGTCAACTGCTACATGGCTACAGCAATCATGGCTAAAGGCGTGAACTGACAAACTGGACAAGTAATTTGAGCAAAGCTCACGTGACGCGCGATAGCAGCGGTCCTGCAACCATGGCAATCAGTGTACAGCAATAAAGTAATAATGCGTCTTGAAAACGTTATCACATTTGAGGCCTCTGTACAAAAACTTCTTGAATTTAAGAGGTCAAAACTTAGATGGTTAAAAATGTACGTTCCATGCCAACAAATTTCATACACAGGTTGTCCAGGTCTATCTTTAGCCATTTTGGTACAATTCACTCTTAAAATGTGTGTCGCAACCAGAAATCGTGAAAAATTCACTAAAAGCCTCTATTTTACTCTACTGATATTGTCTCGTCTAGCATGAAAACAGTTGCAGATAGGTATAGACATCCTGTTTGTCATAACAAGCACTAGTGACGAGCTTCTTAGGCGTGTCAACATCAATGACCTTGAAGCCTCTATTTTAGGGCTTCAAGGTCATTGATGTTGACACGCCTAAGAAGCTCGTCACTAGTGCTTGTTATGACAAACAGGATGTCTATACCTATCTGCAACTGTTTTCATGCTAGACGAGACAATATCAGTAATATAACCACTTTTTAAAGGGGTACCCCTTTTTGACACTTGCGTGCACAGACCTTCTTGAACATAGGGGTTCGGCATTTGGGCTGCTAATATTTGCGTTTAATGCTGAAAATTTCATACGCAGGTTGTTTTGGTCTATCTTCAGGCATTTCATCGCAATTCACTCTTGAAATGTGCGCTGCAGCCAAAATTGCGAAAAATTCACTAAAATCCCCATTTTTGGGGGTTCAAGGTCATTCAAGGTCATCGATATTGACAAATCTTAAAAGCCTGTGACCAGCAACATGTCTGTACCTATCTGCAACCGTTTTCACACTAAACAAGCCAATAGCGGCAAAATAATGTAGTTTTAGGGGGGTACCCCTCTTTGACACCTTCATTCAAGGGGAACCCCCGGACCCAGAGGCACAAAATTTTGTCACGAAAAACTAGAGTTCTTGGAGTGGCACACAGCAAAGATTTCGTAATCCTAACTTGCACCGTTTTGATACAGATCAAGAGTGTGACGGACAGACAGATGGACGCCCAGGCCACAGCTGAGACGCGCGAAGCATTCTGCTATGGTGCGTAAAAACTATGAAACAGGCAAATGGGATATGAAGTCAGTGCAGTTGAACATGCAAACCATAATTTACCCAACATTGCATGGCGGCAAACTGTAATACTGATGACCACCGTAAACACTGAACAATGAGTGCTAATGCAACGAAGCATGCTAGTTGCTAGTTGACTCTTTTGATTACCTCAGTGAGTGGCAGCAGACAGAGATGTTTGACAGGAAACATGAGAACAGTCAGCAGACAGGTGAAGTCATGCTCCAGGTTGTTACCTTGGTTCACTTCACTCGTCTGTACCACAACAACAACAACAACAACAACAACAAATACTACTACAACTGTAGTATTAGCAACAGCAGAAATAGCAGCAGCAGTAGCAAAAATAACAAGAACAAATTAATGAGGCAAAAAGCAGAACTGCTGCACATTTGTATTTGCTGATAAGACAGTTTGGCAGCAATTTGAAATTGCGTGTTTTGTCCAAGGCCAGGCAGGTAAATGTTTCCTTCTGTTGGCACCTCCAGTCCCCCAATTAATGCAATATGTCACTGTTTACCTGCCAAATAGCATCTAAATCCATTAAACGGTTTAAGCAGAGTGTATGACAGACCGTGCTACGGAGAAATGTTTAAATGATTCAGTCTAATAATAGTAACAGTAAATTTACAAGGCAGCAGCGGTTGCTAAAACATAAACAAACTAGTCAGCAAAGGTTGCAATCTGATGGATTTATATTAGTGATGATTCGATATATCGAAAATATCGATATATCGTTTTTGATATCGATATATTGTATCGTATCATATCATCAAAAAAATATCGAATTTTTCGATATATCGTGATATCTTTTATATATCACGATATTTTTGATATATCGCGATATTTTATGCCAGAAGTTGATTGATATTTTTATTACTGTATTGCCAAAATAACGAGAATAAACGGAGAAAACAACAAACTAACTGAAGCAAACTAACTATAGTGTCATAATTTAATGACACTTGACAGTCTGTAGTTAATTTTTAAGTTCACTGACACATTTTAGTACCTACGAAAAGCAAACTGCCTTATTGAATGTTCACGTCTTGTTCTTGTGTAAGATTTACATACTTATCATTTTAAACATATCGATATCGCTATCGCAATATTTTCAAAATATCGTATCGAAATTGAAATCCTGACATCGAATCATCACTTATTTATATCACTTAGCAGCAGTTGCAGTTATAAAGAACAGTGGCACGTTGGCAGTAACAATTAGCTGCATTAGTGGTGTACTGACGGTGTTCAAGTGATTCTGAAGTGCAGTGACAAGGGACGTCCACAACGGCAACAGAAGAGCTGACGATAACGACGTTGTAGTTGTATCAGCATTAGTCATCTCAACCGATGTAGTGGACGTCTGGTCTGGTGCAGTCGTCGAAGCCAATGGAGTAGTTGCCTGCGCCGATGTAGTAGTCGCATGAGGTGGTGTAGCAGTTGCAGAGATGGCTGCAGACAGAGACTCGGTGACAGACTGTAGGTAGCAGAGAACGCCGACGACATTGTGCACGTGATCAGTTAACAACAGACGCTCAAACAGATCCAAATACCTGTACGCAGACAGACACAATTGTGATATAACTTGACACTGTGTGCTACGTTCGTCAAATAAACTGGGTGAACTCTTGCAGCGGCTGTGCCAGAACCACCATCAACACTGGCATAGGTATTATTAGCAGTATAATGATTATCATTACTGGAACATCAAGAAAAATGAGAGTAATAAAAACATGATGTGATAATTAAAGACAAACCTAGAATCAGTGGAGGCTGATGATTGCAGAAGATGGCTGACAAACAGCAGCTCAACAAGCGTCAGACTGGCACTACTCTACACCAACAGATAGCCAGCCAATTAAGTCATGCTGCTAGCATACAGCAGGTTACGTTGCATCAACAACAATAATTAGGGAAATTAATCATCAAAAATTTCAAATGATCGTTAAACCGTTCAATCAAAGTCGGTCATCAAGAAAACACCACAGAGAGGATACGGTGACAACCGTCTGCCCTGAGCTAATACGTCTTACACGGACAGATCAGATAATAAGTAAACCACCTGCATGACATGTGAAGTGCTTGCGACGTGAAACGAAGATGACGACAAAACCCTTGGAGGAATTACTGACACCACATCAGAGATCATCGTCTGTTACACACAGTCACACAACGTGACTGCATTGAATAGCAATACTAACAGTAATAGCTACAACACTGTTCACAGTCTTGTCATCATGACACAGCCATTGCGAGTGTAATCTCGCTGACCTCTGGACCAAGCCAATCAGCTCAAACCTCAGATCTGCCAAAACTGGTAGGTAAAGTAATACGCTCACCATTGCCATCTATCACTACTCGGCCTGAAAGCCGACACTCATCTTACACAGCGGGTAGGAGGCTGAGTTGACCTGAAAGGAAGTTACACACTGAGATATTTTACTTGCCCTATCACCATTCTCCAAACAACTGGAATTCCATGAAATTTCCCATTCCCTTCAATGCATTCTATTTCTTACCCAGTTACCATGCTAACATTACCTACACCGTGTCCAGAAAAAAGATCCCGGACATTTTCGACCGTAACGTAAAAAAGGATTATCAGATTTTAATCATTTTTGACAACAACATTTCTGACAAAACCGGCGATCAAACAGCTGTCCAATTTTCCACCGCACCCACTGTCTGCTTCTACACTACCTGGGCAAACAAAACCAACGAAATATTGCATTTTTATCCCATTTTGCCTGTTAGGGTTTTACCAGGTAGTGCAGAAACAGACATGTGGTGAGGTGAAAACTAGAACAATCATTTGAAAATATTTGCATCAAAAATTATGAAAATCTGTCAATCCTTCTTTAAGCCACAATCATTAAGGTTGGGGATGCTTTTTGATGTATTTCTGTTCATTTCAACTCATATGTCGTTGGTTCTGTTTTCTCCAGGTAGTGCAGAAGCAGATATTGGGTGAGGTGGAATATTGAATGCTAATTTGATAGCCAGTTGTGCCGAGAATAAAGATACCAAAAATTGGATATCCTTCCTTCAAGTGACAATCGATAATGTTTGGGATCTTTTTTTTCCGGACACGGTGTATATTCTTAACACCATGAAAGGCATGACTAAACAGTTAAGCCACAACTTGCCATGTTAAAACATAAAAATGTCTTTAATGGCCAGCTAAGCTGTTCTGTTTAAAATTACTAACGATCTGTCTCAGATGACTGGGAGGCTGTTCCACAGTTTCAGATGTGCAGCCCATATGTAACGATAACAGTTCAATAATAAAATACAGAGCTAAATATGGTGCTAAATAACACAATCCAAAAAACTACAATTGAAAAAGCTTCTCTTGTCCATATTTCTCCCCCGCAACTCCTCAACATTTCTCTGATTTCTGGTAAATTTCCTGACAGATGTCAAAGTCACTTACATGTTCAGTTTGTTCCAGACCATCACTACAATCAATCTACACTGTGTCTCAAAAAAAACCGGACCCCTGATACCTTTTGCAATAACTCCAACAGTCCTGGTTCAATAGCAATAGTTTTTGACAAAAATAATCGTTAGAAAATCAGCACTTAATAGCATGTGTTACTTTGGGAGAAATTTTAAGAACGGAGTACCAGCTGAGGTTTTCCTGTGGCACCAACAGTAGAGGCAACTGCGCTGCAGTACTCCAACGAATCAACAACGTCAGTTAAGAAATCATTAAATGTTATAACGCCAACGTTTGAAGTTGAACGAACTGTTGATTAGAAACATCATAGTCAGAAGTTACAGCAGATGTTCAAAGTGCTGTCCCTTTACTCGAACACAGGCCCGGAGACGTCTTCTCCATTCGTCGATTGCATCATCAACAACGGTCTGCCGTAGGCCAGAGCAGACCTCCACCAAGGAAATACCTTAAGCTGGTACCCCGTTTTATGAAATATAGTAAGCCCGTAACACACTACGATATTGAGTACCTTTTGACGATTTTCTCAGCTAATCATTATTATTATTAGGCACAGTTTGTTGGAGTTATTTCAAAACGTAATAGGGGTCCGGTTTTTTTGAGAC